>RRZU011209929.1_pt1 | contig 31318 bp, 31 predicted proteins | sample 2165561 | NCBI WGS metagenome assembly RRZU01 (sample SAMN10456909, study PRJNA506462) | wastewater metagenome | isolation source: wastewater sludge | place: USA: Moscow, Idaho | reverse complement strand
CACGGCACGCTGGCCCCGCAGGCGGCGGGCGTCATTCATGGCGATTTCGAGCGTGGCTTTATCCGCGCCGAAACCATCGCCTATGACGACTATATCGCCGGCAATGGCGAGGCCGGCGCGCGCGAGGCGGGCAAGTTCCGGGTCGAGGGCAAAAGCTACGAGGTCAAGGACGGCGACGTCCTGCATTTCCTGTTCAACGCCTGACCGGCGCCAAAGCGGGCAAAGAACGGGGGCGGGAATTTCCCGCCCCTTTTCCATTAGCCTTTTGCCCGCTTTCGTCAGTTCGAGAAGGCGTCGATCAGGTTGATCACCGCAAGAATGCGGCGGGTATTGCGGTCCACGCGATAGATGCGGTCGTCGTCGCGGTAATAGTCCCAGTCGCGCCGCTGTTCGAGATCATAGCGGTCGTAATCGCGGATGCGATAATAGTCGCCGCGCAGGATGTCGCCGCGGCTGTAATAGCGGCGCGCATGTCCGGGCGGCACGCAGGGATATTCCTTCCGCGCCAGACCGGGCGGGCAGTGGCGGCGCTCGGCGCGGGGGCGGCGCTCGTCCTCGTCGCGATACCAGCGGCGGTCGCGATAGTCGCGCCTTTCGCGTTGCTCGCGGTATTCCTTGCGATGGTGCTTGTCGCGGCCGTGGTCTTTGTCGGCAAGTGCGGGCGTGGCGATACTCGTGACGATCGCCAGGATCATGGCAGCCCGGAATGAGCGCTTCATCGGATTCTCCAGCTATGGAACTTGCTGCGTAATAACGCTGTAACATGGCACAGGATAGCAACGCATCCGGCGGGGCGGCGGTTTCATGCCAATCCGTGGTTTGCCGGGGATTCCGGGGGCCGAAAAAGACGAAAGCGGCCCGAAGGCCGCTTTTCGCTTGTCCCGAAGGAAGTTTTTTGGAGCGGGCGATGAGATTCGAACTCACGACCCTAACCTTGGCAAGGTTATGCTCTACCCCTGAGCTACGCCCGCACTCCATCCCAGCGCCTCTCGGCCGCCGGTGACGGGTCATTTATGGGACGATGCGGGGGGGCGCAAGCGGAAAATGCGCCGGCTTGGGAAAATTTTTACCTTTGGCGTTTAAGACCGGACGGGGCGTGCGGGTCGCCATGCCGCACTTGACCCGACAAGCGCGGCGGCGGAATGTGCGCGCCAAAAAGGGGAAAGCGATGAAACCGGCCGACCAGATTTCGGAATTTGTCCGCGAAGCGATGGCGCAGGGCGGCAATCAGGACCAGATCGCGCAGGCGCTGGCCGATGCCGGCTGGTCCGCGCCCGAGGTCGAGGAGGCGCTGCATGGCTGGCAATCCGCGCCCGGCCTGCCGCCGGTGCCGCGCCCGCGCCCCTATGCCTCGGCGTCCGAGGCGCTGCTTTACGGGCTGCTGTTCCTGTCGCTGGGCGTGGTCGCGTGGAATATCTGCGATCTGGGCATGGACGTGGTCGACCGGCTGATTCCCGACCCGGTCGAAAGGGTTATCATGAACGGTTATGACACGACCAACAGCGGCCTGCGCTGGCCCATCGCCACGCTGATCGTGTTCACGCCGCTGTTTTTGTACCTGAACCGCAAGGTGGCGACGATGGCGCGCAGCGATGCCGGGCGGCGGCGGTCGCTGGTGCGCAAATGGTTCGCCTCGGTGACGCTGCTGGTCGCCTCGCTGGTGTTTCTGGGCGATGGCATCTACGTCATCTACGCATTGCTCAACGGAGAGTTGACGGCGCGTTTCGCGGCCAAGGCGGCGCTGGTGGCCGGGGTCACGGCGCTGGTCTTTGCCTATTATCGGGACGAACTGAATGACTAAGGGCTGGGCCAGCATCGCCATCATCCTGATCGCCGGCGCATTGATCGGCGTGGGGCTTGTGCTGACCGGCGGCCCCGGACAGGCGCGCAAGGAACGCCGCGACCAGGAGCGCAGCGACGACCTGAACGCGCTGGTCAGGCTGGTGGACTGTCTGGCCAACGCGAATCAGGGCCGCCTGCCGGACCGGCTGAAGCCAGACGGGGAATGCAGTTGGCTGACGCAACTGAACGATCCGTTTACCGGCGCCCCCTATGAATATGTGGTGACCGGCCCGCGCAGCTATCGGCTTTGCGCCGCGTTCGAGACGCCGCCAGGCCTGACCGGCCGCCTCTGGAAACGGGATGCGAATGGCTGCATCACCCGCCAATATGACGCGCCGCAGCAACCGGGCACGGCGGCAACGATTCCCTATCGGAATTAAGCGGCGGCCCCGGCGGGTCGCAAAGCCGCTGCGACTGCCCGCGGCAACGCCGACGCTTGGAACTTGCCGCGCCGTGCCTATGTTCTGGCGAAGGAACCCGCCCGAGGACGCATGACCAGCCATTCCCCGCAAAGCCCTGATAACGCCGGGTTCGACCTTGACCGCGCGCGGGTCTGCGCCATCGTCAACATGGGGTCGGGCCGCAAGGGCGGCGACGAAATCGCCGCGCGGCTGCAACAGGCGCTGCAAGCCCGCTGCGCCGCGCTTGATGTCCGCCGCATCCAGAAGGGCGCCGACCTGACCCAGATGGCCCGGCAAGCGGTGGCCGAGGGCTTCGACGTCGTCGCGGCCGTGGGCGGCGACGGCACGCAGGCGGCGGTGGCCAGCGCGCTGGTCGGGACCGGCGCCGCGATGGTGGTGATCCCCGGCGGCACCTTCAACTATTTCGCGCGCAACCTCGGCTCGGGCGAAACGGTGGACGAGGCGCTGCGGGTCTTTCAGCACCCCACGCTTCGCCATGTCCATGTCGGCGACGTCAACGGCATGATCTTCCTCAACAATATCAGCTTCGGCGCCTATCCCGAAATTCTCAGGCGCCGCGAAAGCATCTATCGCCGCTGGGGCCGCTCGCGCATCGCGGCCTATTGGTCGGCGCTGATCGCGGTCTGGAACCTGCGCCATCCCCTGCATCTCAGCGTCCGTGCCCAAGGGCGCGAGCAGCGCTTTACCACCGCGCTCGCCTTCGTCGCCCGGAACGCCTATCAGCTTGAGACCTTCGGCCTCGAAGGCGCCGACGCCGTGCGCGAGGGGCATCTTGCGCTGCTCGTCGCCCGCGCGCGCAAGCCATGGCCGCTGGTCCGGTCGGCGCTGCGGCTGGCTTTCGGCAAAAGCGCCCGCTACGCCGATTTCGACCTGATCTGCGCCGATGAAATGCAGATCAGGGCGACGCCCGCGCATGAATATATCGCCCATGACGGCGAAAAGACCTGGATGGATTCGCCCTTTCATGTGCGGGTGCTGCCCGATGCGCTGAAGCTGCTGGTCCCCGCCGGAACCACCGGGCAGGATGGGGCATGACCCGCATCCTGCACCTTTCCGACCTGCATTTCGGGCTTGAGCGCGCGGCGCTGGTCCAGCCGCTGCTGGATCTGGTGAACGCCGCCCGCGCCGATCTGGTGGTGGTCACGGGCGACCTGACGCATCGGGCGCACCCGGCGCAATTCGCTGCCGCCGCCGCCTTCCTGCGCCGGATCGAGGCGCCGCTGATCGCGGTCCCCGGCAACCACGACATCCCCTTCTACAACCTGACCCAGCGGATCCTGCACCCCTATCGCCGCTTCAGCACGGCGATCGCCGAAACGCTGGAGCCTGTCGGCCATGTCGGCAATATCCGGGTGCAGGGCGTCAACAGCGTCGATCCGCTGGCATGGCAGCGCGGCACTATCAGCCAAAGCCAGCTCGCCCGCATCACCGCCACGCTTGATCCCGCCTGCATCAATATCGTCGCCCTGCACCACCCGCTGCAACAGGCCCCCGGCATCGACAAGGCGCTGGCCCTGGGCGCATCACAGGCTCTTGCCCGGCTGGAAAGCTCCGGCGTCCATGTCATCCTTAGCGGCCATCTGCATATCTGGTCGATCGGCGCCTTTCAGGACGCGGCGGGCCGCACCATCCTGCAGGTGCAGGCGGGGACCGCGCTTTGTGCCCGCCCGCACGACCGCCAGAACGAATTCGCCATTCTCGAATTTCTGGGCGACGACCTGATCGTCGAACGCCGCGTCGCGCCCATGTCGCAGCCGGGCTTCGGACCGCCGCAATACCTGTGCTTCACCCGCCGCAGCGGCAGATGGCAAAGCCTCTGATCTTTCTTCTTTACCGAAATATCCTCGGGGGTCCGGGGGGTGAGCCCCCCGGCGTCCCCCTTACGCCTTGGCCTCGACGGTGATCCTTGTGCCCCAGGGATCGGTGAACGAACCGGCCCCCAGCGCCTGCATCACCGCCGGATCGGCCTCCAGCACCACCTCGGACAGGCCGGCCGCGTCGGCGCTGCGCACCCCCGCGCCGCGGCTTCTCCAGATATTCCCGGCAAGGTGATGGTGATAGCCGCCGCTGGCAAAGAAACTGGCGCCAAAGACATGGGCGGTCCGGTCCATGCCCAGCCGGTTCATGTAGAACTCCTCGGCCCTGGCCACGTCGCCGACTTGCAGATGCACATGCCCGACGACGGTCCCCAGGGGCGCGCCCCGCCACGGCCTATCGCTTGCGGCCAGCAGCCCCGGCACGTCCAGCGCCACGGTATCCATCCGCACCTCGGCGCCATTCCGTGCCCAGGTCTCGCGGGGGCGATCGGCATAGATTTCGATGCCATTGCCCTCGGGGTCGTGCAGATAGACCGCCTCGCTCACCAGATGGTCCGAGGCGCCGTCCAGCCGCAGCCCGCCATCCGCCGCAAAGCGCAGCCAGCTTCCCAGCGCGGCCCGTTCGGGCAGCAGAAAGGCGGTGTGAAAAAGCCCCGCCTCGTTCGGGCGCAGGCGTGCAGCGCGGTCGCGGCGCAGCGCCAGCAGCGGGCGGTCATCGACCCCCAGCACCATCTCTGCCGCATCGCCCGACAGGCGCTGCAAGCCGATGCTGTCCTGATAGAAACCGCCGACCTTTTCCAGATCGTTGACGGTCAGCACGACCCGGCCGACCTGAAGGGGGGCGTCACTTGTCGCCATGATGATCTCCTTGATCCTTGGCACCAAGATAGGCGCGACCATGCAGTCGCGAAATGGCGAAAGTCGTGGAATACTGCCGCCGTCACGGCGACAATTTCCGCCGATTGCCTTCGCGCGGCGCAGGGCGCATGATGCGGGACCCCTGCCGCCGGATGATGATGACGCCCAAGCCCCGCCAGCCCCGCCCCAAAGCCGCGCCCAAACCCGCGCCACAAGCCGCGCCTCAAGCCGCCGAAAAGCCCGAGGCCGCGCCGCTTGCCGCCGATCCCGCCCGGATGGAGATCTTTCTGGTCGCCACCCCGGGGCTTGAGGACCCCTTGGCGGACGAGGCACGCCAGCACGGCTTTGACGCGCAGGCCCAGCCCGGCGGTGTCACCTTTACCGGCGGCTGGCCCGATGTCTGGCGCGCGAACCTGCAACTGCGCGGCACCACCCGCGTTCTTGCCCGCATCGGCGCCTTCCGGGCCATGCATCCGGCGCAACTGGACAAGCGCGCGCGCCGCTTTCCCTGGGCCGACTGGCTGCGCCCGGACATGCCCCTGCGGATCGAGGCCACCAGCCGCAAGTCCCGCATCTATCACGCCGGCGCCATCATCCAGCGCTTTCAGGCCGCGATCACCGAAACCCTTGGCGCCCCCATCGCCGAGGACGCGCCGGTGACGCTGAAAATCCGCATCGAGGACGACCTTTGCACCATCAGCCTCGATACCTCGGGCGAATCGCTGCACAAGCGCGGCCACAAGCAGGCGGTCGGCAAGGCGCCCATGCGCGAGACCATGGCGGCGATGTTCCTGCGCCAATGCGGCTTTGACGGCGCGGGGCCGGTGCTCGATCCGATGTGTGGCTCGGGCACATTCCCGATCGAGGCGGCCGAGATCGCCTCGGGCCTGAACCCCGGCCGGATGCGCCATTTCGCGTTCGAGCTGTTCGCAGGCTTCGACGATGCCGCGTGGCAGGCGATGCGCGCGGCCCCCGCGATCCCGCCCGCGCCGCAGGCCGTGCGCTTCTTTGGCCGCGACCGCGATGCCGGCGCGATCCGCATGAGCCAGGAAAACGCCAGCCGCGCCGGCCTTGAAAGCTGGACCCAGTTCCAGCCTGGCGCGATCAGCGACCTGACCCGCCCCGAGGGGCCGCCCGGCCTTGTCATCATCAACCCGCCCTATGGCGCGCGGATCGGCAACAAGGGCCCGCTTTTCGGCCTGCACGCCGCGATGGGCGAGGTCTTGCGCGAACGATTCAGTGGCTGGCGCGTCGCCATCGTCACCAGCGATGCCCAGCTTGCCCGCGCCACCGGGCTGCCCTTCCGCGAACCCGGACCCTATATCGCCCATGGCGGGTTGAAGGTCCGGCTGTGGCAGACCGGGCCGCTGTAATCCCTGCCGGGTTCAGTCCTTGCCATGCCGTGCTGCTGCCCGCCGTGCCGGCCAGCGCGGCAGGTCGGGGACGATCAGGCTGTCGCCGGGCGTGACGCGTCCCGCCAGCCAGATCAGGTCGCGCCGCGCCATGGCGATGCAGCCCGCCGTCGGAAAGCCGGGCCGCCGCCACTGATGCAGAAAGATCGCCGAGCCCATGCCGGGCTGCGCGCGGGGATAGTTCCAGTCGGTGATCAGCACGATGTCGTATAGCGGGTCAGGTCGGCGCATCGCCTCGTGGCTGGCGGCAAAGGGGGCGCGGACATGCTGGTTATAGTCCGGCTGGTCCGAGGCATCGCACCACAGGTCCCCCGGCAGGATCGGCAGCGCCCATGGGCTGGGCCGCGCCAGCCGGTCGGGCCGGAACAGCACCCCAAGGATACGATGCGCGCCCATCGGCGTTGCGCCGTCGCCCTCGCGCTTGTGGGCGCTGATCCCGCCGCGCCCGAGGCTGCACGGAATCAGCCGTTTCCCGGCCCGCAGGCCCATCGGCGTCAGCAGGATATTCACAGCAGATGCCCCGATTTCTGCGCCTTCACATCCAGATAGCCGGTGTTGTGGCGGTTGCGCGGCGTGATCAGCGGCACGCGCTCGGCCACGCGGATGCCGTGGCCCTCCAGCATGGCGACCTTGCGCGGGTTGTTGGTCATCAGCCGCACCGCGCCAAAGCCCATGCGCCTGAGGATGCCGGCGCCGATGCGGAAGTCGCGCTCATCGTCGTTGAACCCCAGCCGGTGATTGGCCTCGACCGTGTCGAAGCCCTGATTTTGCAGGGCATAGGCGCGCATCTTGTTGGCCAGCCCGATGCCGCGCCCCTCTTGATTCAGGTAAAGCAGCACGCCCTCGCCCTCTTGGCCCATGGCGTTCAGCGCCGCGTGCAACTGCGGGCCGCAATCGCATTTCAGGCTGCCCAGCACGTCGCCGGTGAAACAGGCCGAATGCAGCCGCGCCAGCACCGGCTGGTCGCGATGCGGGGCGCCGATCTCGACGGCGTAATGCTCGGCCTCGCCATCGTCGGGGCGGAAGATGTGAAGCTTCGCGTTCTCGGCGGCTTGCAGGGGCAGGCGCGCGGCGGCGACGGGGGCAAGGGCGGCCTCGGTCGCCATCTGCGTCAGCGCCGGGCCAGGGGTCAGCCGCGTCAGCCCGGGGGGCGGGTCACTTACCGGGACCATCAGCACGGCGGGCAAAAGCTGCGCCGATTTCGCCAATGCGATGGCGGCGCGGTGGGGCTGGGCATCGCCGCCGCGTGCGCTGCGCAGCGGCCCCTTCATCGGCGTCATCAGATCGCCCACCGGGTCGGCGACCGCGCGCAGCCATGCCGGATCGGCGCCGTCGGGGACCTCGATCCGGGCGATGTCATCGTCATAGACGCGCGCCTTCAGCGTCTCGGCCCGCCACGAGGTGACGGCCAGGATCGCCGGGCCAAGCGCACGCATGGCGGCGACGCGGTCGGGGGAAACCGTCTCGACCGCCGCCGCCAGCCAGCCGCCGATCACCACGGGCAGGCCGATGCGCAGATCGGCGCGGGCGCGTGACAGGGTCTCGGTCAGGGTGGGGATCAGGCTCATGGCATCCGCAAATGTGAAACAAACTGAAACATAGGGCGCTTTTCCGACAACTCCATGTGAGAATTGCTGCAATGCGCTGGACGCGGGGCCATCGCATCCTCACGTTTCCGCCATAACGCCAAAGGAGGCAAGAATGGCCGGACTGAAAAAAATCCTGCTGGTCGACGACGAAGAGGACCTGCGCGAGGCGCTGGCCGAACAGCTTGTCGCCACCGAGGACTTCGAGGTGTCCGAAGCCGGCACCGGCGCCGAGGCGGTCGAAAAGACCAGAGGCGCGATCTTCGACCTTGTCGTGCTGGACGTCGGCCTGCCCGACACCGATGGGCGCGAATTGTGCAAGCGCCTGCGCAAGCAGGGGGTGAAATGCCCGGTGGTGATGCTGACCGGGCATGACACCGATGCGGATACGATCCTCGGGCTCGACAGCGGGGCGAACGACTATATCACCAAACCGTTCAAGTTCCCGGTGCTGCTGGCGCGGCTGCGCGCCCAGCTTCGCACGCATGAACAATCCGAGGACGCGATCTTCCAGCTTGGCCCCTATACGTTCAAGCCGGCGATGAAGATGCTGATCGATCAGAAGGACCGCAAGATCCGCCTGACCGAGAAGGAAACCAACATCCTCAAGTTCCTGTATCGCGCGCAGGACGGCGTGGTGCCGCGCGACGTGCTGCTGCACGAGGTCTGGGGCTACAACGCGGGCGTCACCACGCATACGCTGGAAACCCACATCTATCGCCTGCGCCAGAAGATCGAGCCCGATCCCTCGAACGCGCGGCTGCTGGTGACCGAATCCGGCGGCTATCGCCTGGTCGCCTGACGCCGCGAAGACCGGCAACCGGGGCCATTGCGTCACCGCCGCGCGGGGGACTTCGCGTCCCCCGCACCCCCTGCGGGATATTTGTGCATGAAAGACAGGCAGCAGTCGGCGCGCCCTGATCTTCCATGGAAAAATATCCTCGGGGGGTTCGGGGGGCGAAGCGCCCCCGTGCGGCGGCGATGGACAAGGCCGCCCTTGCCGCCTAGGGTCGGCCCCCGGAAAAGGAGCCTGCCTCATGTTCACCATCGCCACCTGGAACATCAATTCGGTCCGTCTGCGCGAGGCGCTGGTTGCCCGACTGCTGACCGAAGAGGCGCCCGATATCCTGTGTCTGCAGGAGATCAAGACGCCCATCGACAAGTTCCCGGTCGAGGGGTTTGCGGCACTTGGCTATCGCTATCTCGTGGCGCGCGGGCAAAAGGGCTATAATGGCGTGGCGATCCTGTCGAAGCTGCCGCTGGAGGACGCGGGCGAGCGCGACCATGCCGATCTTGGCCATGCCCGCCACGTTGCGGCTCGGCTGGAGAATGGCGTCACCATCCATAACTTCTATGTTCCGGCCGGCGGCGACATTCCCGACCGCGAGCAGAACGAGAAATTCGGGCAGAAGCTGGATTTCCTGACCTCGATGCGCGATGCGTTCCGCGCCGAGGCCCCGGCTCGCGCGATCCTTGTCGGCGATCTCAACATCGCCCCGCGCGAGGATGATGTCTGGTCGCACAAGCAGCTTTTGAAGATCGTCAGCCACACCCCAATCGAAGTCGAGCATCTGGCCGCCGCGCAGGACGCCGGCAAATGGGTCGACATCACCCGCCAGGACATCCCCGAGGGGCTGCTTTACAGCTGGTGGAGCTATCGCGCCAAGGACTGGGATGCCGCCGACAAGGGCCGGCGTCTGGATCACATCTGGGCCACGCCCGATATCGCCGGCGCCGGGCATGGCAGCCGCATCCTGCGCCCCGTGCGCGGCTGGGACCAGCCCAGCGATCACGTTCCGGTTCTGGCCAGCTTCGACCTTTAGACGGCGCGCCACATCGCCGTGCGGCCGACCTTGCATCGCGGCGGTGGCTGATCCATCTAGGGAATGACCCGTCCGCATGAGGAATCCCGATGCTAGAGCTAGGCTCCGCCCCCGCCCCGCAGGCCCCCGCCGACATCATCAAGGACGTGACCGAGGCGACCTTCATGGCCGATGTCGTCGACGCCTCGATGACGGTGCCGGTGATCGTCGATTTCTGGGCGCCGTGGTGCGGTCCTTGCAAGACCCTTGGCCCCCAGCTTGAGGCCGAGGTCGCCCGCCACAAGGGCCGCGTCCGCATGGCCAAGATCAACGTGGACGAAAACCAGATGATCGCCGGCCAGTTGCGCGTGCAGTCGATCCCGACGGTCTATGCCTTCTTTCAGGGCCAGCCGGTCGATGCCTTCCAGGGCGCGGTTCCGGCCAGCCAGATCAAGCAATTCGTCGAAAAGCTGGTCGCGCTGGGCGGCGACGACGGGGGCCTCGCCGAGGCGCTTGACGCCGCCGAAGCCATGCTGACCGAGGGCGCCGCCGAGGACGCGGCCGAGACCTTTGCCGCCATTCTGGGCGAAGAACCCGAAAACCCCGTCGCCTGGGGCGGGCTGATCCGCGCCCATCTGGCCGCCGGCCAGTCCGACAAGGCCGCCGAGGCGCTGGGTCAGGTCCCCGCCGCCATTGCCGGCGCCGCCCCGGTCGAGGCGGCGCGCGCCCAGTTGCAACTGGCCCGGCAGGCCGCCAATGCCGGCCCCCTGGACGAGCTGCGCCAGAAGGTCGAGGCCGATCCCGCCGACCAGCAGGCGCGCTTCGACTATGCGACCGCGCTGCATGCCTCGGGCGAGGTCGAGGCGGCGATCGACCAGTTGCTTGAGGCCTTTCGCCGCGACCGCGAATGGAACGACGGCGCGGCAAAGGCGCAGCTCATCACCATTTTCGACGCGCTGAAGGCCACCGATCCGATTGCGCAAAAGGGCCGCCGCCGGCTGTCGTCGCTGATCTTCGCCTGAGCCATGCCGCGCGGTCCTGACCTGCCCGAGACCATCGCGCTGTTCCCGTTGCCGGGCGCGATCCTGATGCCTCGGGCGCGGCTGCCCTTGCAGATCTTCGAGCCGCGCTACCTGCAACTGGTCGAGGATGTGCTGAAGACCCCCGCCCGCCTGATCGGGATGATCCAGCCAGCCGGTGGGGCGCAGGAGGCGCTGGCCGATATCGGCTGCGCCGGCCGGATCGTGGCGTTTTCGGAACTGGATGACGGGCGGCTGATGATTTCGCTGAAGGCGTGCTCGCGCTTTCGGCTGATCGAGACGCGGCCCGGCTTCACCCCCTATCTGCGGGCCGAGGTCAGTTGGACCGGCTTTGAAACCGACCTGCTGACCCAACCCGAAGAGGACCCCGGTTTCGCCCGCGCGGCCTTCATGGCGCGGCTGGCGCGCTATATGGACCTGCGCGGCGTGGGAACGGACTGGACCTCGGCCGAGGCCTCGGACGATGAGACGCTGGTCAATGCGCTGGCGATGCTTTTGCCGCTGTCCCCCGAGGAAAAGCAGGCGCTTCTGGAATGTGCGACCCTTGCCGGGCGGCGCGCGCTGCTGGACGGGCTGATGGAATATGCGCTGCGCGGCGGCGACAACGAGGAGATCATCCAGTGACCGACACCCCCGAATCGCAGGACCGCGGCTTTGACCGCCACATGCTTGAGGCGCTGGTCTGCCCGGTGACCCACGCCACGCTGCGCTATGACGCGCGGGCGCAGGAGCTGATTTCCGAAGCCGCCGGGCTGGCATTTCCGATCCGCGACGGCATCCCGATCATGCTTCTGGACGAGGCACGCCAGATCAAGGCGTAAGCGGGCGGGCGCGGGGTGCGACCGGCGGCCCTTCATTGCCGGAAAACTGCCTAAACTGACAAGATCCAAACCCACCCCGTAAGGTTTTTCTTCATACCTTGATCCGATAAGAAGAACTGCGCCCATCGAAAGGACCGTCGCGGGTCCGGCCGGGGGCGCAGGTGTATGGTGTCTGGTGAATGAGAATGGTGCAGGGTTCCGGTTACCGGCCCGATATCGACGGGTTGCGCGCCATCGCGGTCGCCTTGGTCGTCCTGTTTCACGCCGGCCTGCCGGGGCCAAGCGGCGGCTTCATCGGCGTCGACGTCTTTTTCGTCATTTCCGGCTATCTGATCACCTCGATCCTGCTGCGCGAGATGCGGGACGGCAGCTATTCGCTGGCGCGCTTCTACGAACGGCGGATCCGGCGGATATTCCCGGCGCTGGTCGTGGTGCTGCTGGCGACGACGGCGGCGGGGCTGGCGGTGCTGACCCCCGACCAGTTGGCCGCCTATGGCCGCAGCATGCTGGCGACCATGCTTTTCGTCTCGAACTTCTATCTTGGCATGACGGCGAACTATTTCTCGCCCGATGCCGAGACGCAGCCCCTGCTGCACACCTGGTCGCTGGCGGTCGAGGAGCAGTTCTACATCGTCTTTCCGGTCATGCTGGCCCTGCTGATGCGCTGGCTTCCCCGCCGGCTGAAGCCGGTCATCTGGGGGCTGACGCTGGCAAGCTTTGCCGCCTGCCTCGTGTTGACCGGACTGCGGCCGACGCTGGCCTTTTACCTAGCGCCGACCCGCGCGTGGGAGCTTCTGGCCGGCAGTCTGCTGGCGCTTCACGCGCCGCGCGCCTTGCCGGCGGGGCGTCGCCGGATCGCGCAAGGGCTGGGGCTGGCGGGGCTGGCGCTGATCCTGGGCGCGGGTGTCGGCCTGACCGCGCAGACGCCGTTTCCCGGCTGGGCGGCGGCGCTGCCGGTGCTGGGGTCGGTCGCGTTGATCCTGGCGGGAAGCCTGGGCGGAGGGCCGGCGACCACGCTTCTGTCCAGCGCGCCGCTGCGGGGGCTGGGGCTGATTTCCTATTCGCTGTACCTCTGGCACTGGCCGGTGATCGTGCTGCTGCGCTTCTGGACCATCGACCCGCCGACGCCCTTGCAGATGGCGCTGGCGGTGCTGGCGATGCTGCTTTTGTCGGTGCTGTCGTGGAAATTCGTCGAGCAGCCCTTTCGCCACCCCCGGCGCGGGTCGCGCGGCCTGCGCTATCCGGCGCTGTGGGCGGGGGCGGCCTCGATCCTTGCGGTCGGGGCGATCTCGGCGGTGCTGGTGCAGACGCAGGGGCTTCCGGGCCGCTTTTCCGCGGCCGAGCAGCTTTTGCTGGTCGAAGAACCAAAGGATGGCAGCGTCCCCTGCGATGGCAACCGCGACTGGCAACAGATCATGGAATGTCCCCTTGGCGCGGCCACCGGCCCCGAGACCTTTCTTGTCTGGGGCGATTCGCATGGCCTGTCGCTGCTGCCCGGCCTTGACCCGGCCATGGCCCGGCTGGGTCGCCGGGGAATATTCGTCGGCATCCCGGGCTGCGTCACGCTGCTGGGGCTGAGTCGCGCGAATGCGCCCTTTCCGCAGCTTTGCCCGCCTCTGGGCCAGCATGTGCTGTCGGTGCTGGACAAGAACCCGCAGATCCGCACGGTATACTTGGTCAGCCGCTGGGCGGTCTATGCGCAGGGCCTGCGCTTTCGCCACGCGCCCACGGCGCGGCAGACGCTGGTCATCGACGCCGAAAGCCCGGCGCCCGCGCTGGACGAGAACCCGCGCGCCTTTGCCCGCGCGCTGGACCGCACCATCGCCGAACTGCGCCGGCGCGGGCTGAAGGTCGTGGTGATCGAGCAGGTGCCGGACGTGGGCTACCACGTCTCGACCGCAATGGTGATGACCAGACGCACCCGCCGCGAACTGGAGCTGCGGCCGAGCCGGGCCGAATACGACGCCTTTCAGGGTTCGACCGACGCGCTTTTCGCGCCGCGTATCGCCCGGGGCGAGATTTCGGTGGTGTCGCTGGCGGACCTGCTGTGCGACGCTGCGATGTGCCGCGTCACCACCCGCGACGGCCTGCCCGCCTATTGGGACGACAACCACCTGTCGCGGCGCGGCGCCCGCGAACTGGCCCCCGAACTGGCCGAGGTGCTGCGCTGATGCGGGGACCCGTTTCCAGACGACCGCCCGTGGCGGCGCCTGTATCGCCGGACGGCCTTGACAGCGCGTGCCGATGCCGCCCTGCTTGGAGGTTATAGTGTTTGCCTTAGTGTCTATCGTTGAGGGGCTTCACAAGTCATGAACATGTCAGATACGCCGCGCCCCGGCACCACCATGATCAGCGTCGTCGTTCCGGTCTATTGCGGCGCGAACTACCTTGAGGCCCTGACCGCGGCGCTGGACGAGCTGCGCCGCGAATGGCTTGAACAGGGCGCCCCCTTCCTGCTGGCCGAGACGATCTTCGTCGACGATGCCGCCATCGACGACTCGGGCCCGCTGATCGACCGGCTGGCGCTGAAATATCCATGGGTCGTGCCGCTGCATCTGTCGCGCAACTTCGGCCAGCACCCGGCCACCATCGTCGGCATCCTGCACAGTTCCGGCGATTGGGTCGTCACCATGGACGAGGACCTGCAACACCGCCCTGAGGTCATCAAGCTGCTGCTGCGCAAGGCCGTGACCGGACACGATGACATCGTCTATGCCAAGCCGGCCTCTGCCGTGCATGAGGCCGCGATCCGCGACTGGACCTCGCGCAGCTTCAAGCGCGTGATGCAATGGCTGACCGACAACCCGAACCTGTCCAGCTTCAACAGCTTCCGGCTGATCCGCGGCCCGGTGGCGCGGGCGGCGGCCAGCGTCTGTTCGCATGACACCTATCTGGACATCACGCTGGGCTGGTTCACGCAAAGCATCGGCGTGCTCAACGTCGAGATGAAGGACGAGCGTTACATCCAGACCAAGCGCAGCGGCTACAGCCTGCGTTCGCTGCTGTCCCATGGCTGGAGGATGATCTTCTCAAGCCAGATCAAGCTGTTGCGCATCGGCTCGATCCTTGGGCTTTCGGCGATGCTGTTCTCGGTCGTGGCGGCGGCTTATTTCCTGATCGTGCGGATCTTCTATCCGATGGATATCGGGGTGCAGGGCTGGACGTCGCTGTTTCTGGCGATCACCTTCTTTGGCGGGCTGTCGGCCTTCATGCTGGGGATCGCGCTGCAATACCTGTCCTCGATGATCCTCAGGGCGCATGGCAAGCCGACCTTCTTCACCATCGACCGCTCGGGCGATGCGGCGGGGGCGGCGTGGCTGGCGCAGCGCGCGGACCCACAGCCATGAAACTGCTGCGGCACGAGGCAGAGGACGGCCCGTCGGTGCTGCTGTTCGGTCTGGGGCTGATCGGCGGCGCAGTGGACCGGGCGCTGCGCCTGCGATGCGGCGCGGGGGCCATGCATTTTCCCTATGACTGGCGCGACGGCCCGCTGCGCGTGGCGCAGCGGCAGGCGATCCTGGCCGCGCTGCCGCCTGCGGACCGGGTCGCGGTCGTCTGGACCGGCGGGCAAAGCGGCTTTGCCTCGACCGACGCGGACATGGCGCGGGAAACCGCGCTGGTCGCCGAACTGGTCGCCATGGCCGAGGGGCTGGCGCAGGCCGGGCGGCAGGTCGATTTCCACCTGATGAGTTCCGCCGGCGGCCTGTTTGAAAGCCAGACGCAATGCACCGCCGCCAGCCGGCCCCACCCCCTGCGCCCCTATGGCGAGGGCAAATGCCGGCAAGAGGAAATCCTCGCGCGCGCCATCGGCCTTGGCCGGCGCTGCGTCTATCGGCCAAGTTCGGTCTATGGCGTGACGCGCTCGCGCCGGGTGGGGCTGGTGACGGCGCTGATCTCGAACGCGGTGCGGGGCGGCACGACGCGCATCTTCGGCAATCCGCACACGCTGCGCGACTATGTGCTGGCCGACGATATCGGCCGTTACATGGCCGGCCGCATCCTTGAGCCGGGCGGCGCCGGGCCGGTGGAAACCATGCTGCTGGCCAGCGGCCGCGCCGCCTCGGTCTTTGAGGTGATCGAGCGGATCCGCGAACGGATGGACCGGCCGCTGCTGCTGCAATTCGATCCGCATCCCTCGAATGTCCGGGACATGAGCTTTCTGCCCTCGGCGCTGCCGGCGGACTGGCAGGCGACCTCGCTGGTCAGCGGCATCGCCGGGATCGCAATATTCTTCCGCAGCGGCTCAGCCTGAAGGAGACCGCCCGATGTCCGCATCTTTCCCCGCAACGGCCAACCCCGCAACGGGCCGCCCCGATGTCGGTCCCGCCTTCCTGCGGCCGGCGCTGGTGCTGCTGTGGCTGGTCTCGGCCCCGGTGCTGTGCATCCTTTACCTGAAGGTCGAGCCATCGCCCGACCAGGCGCAGTTCGACTATATGGCGTGGCTGGCGACGCAGGGGCGCCCCTTCTACGCCTATAGCTTCGACATGAACTGGCCGGGCGCGATGCTGCTGCACGAGGCCGCGATCCGGCTGTTCGGTCCGACCGCCTGGGCGTGGCACCTGCTGGATTTCATGCTGACCGAGCTTGCCACCATGGCGGCGGCGCTGTTTCTGTGGCGGGCCGGGTTCCGGCTGGCGCCGTGGATCGTGCTGGTGCTTTATCCGCCGCTTTATGTCACCGCCGGCGCCTGGATGGCGGGGCAGCGCGACATCGTCGCCATGGGCCTGCTGATCGTGGCCTGCTGCGCCATGCTGGCGCCGCCCCGGCGCGAAAGGCTGGCGCTGCTGGGCGCCGGTGCGCTGGTCGCCTGCGCCGTGCTGATCCGCCCCACCTATCTTTCGGTGCTGGCCGGGCTGATGATCCTTGAGACGCTGCCGCGAGGCTGGCTGCGCCAGCCGCGCCGGCATGGCGTCCTTGTCCGGTTGCTGGCGCTGGTCGCGGGTTTTTCCGCGGTCATCCTGGCCGTGCTGGGCTGGGCGGTCGCGGTCGGCAACCTTGACGACTGGTATCGCCAGTCGGTGCTGTTTTCGTTGCAGGTCTATGCGGGCGAGCCGCCGATGAACCTTGTGCAGACGCTGGTCACCGTGTTCACGCGCTGGTGGCACTGGCTGTCCCTTGGTGCGTCGGTCGGGCTGGTGCTGTGGCTCATGCGCGACCGCGGCCTGCGCTATCCGCTGTTGCTGGTGCTGGGCCTTGCCTTGTCGATCCTGATGTCCTTTTTCGCCCAGAACAAGGGCTTCGGCTATCATGTTGCGGGCTTCGTGCCGCTGCTGGCGATGCTGACCTCGGTCGCAATCGACCAGCTTGCCGAACGGGCGGGCGCGGCCCGCATCCCGCGGCGGCGCCGGCTGCTGGGGGGCGCGGCGCTGGCGCTGGCCGGGCTGGCCGCCCTTGGCACGGTGGGCAAGCTTGCCGGGGATGCAAGGCTGCTGCGGGACTATCTGCGAAACGGCATCGTGCCGGTGGCGGGCGGCTATGGCATCCCGGCCACCGACCAGGCCCGGATGATTGCGATGATCCGCGCCGAAAGCACGCCTGAAGATACGCTGGCCCAATACGGCACCGCGCATCACATCCCCTATCTGGCGCAAAGGCTGCCGCCGCATCGCTTCATCACCCCGGCGATCGAGCTGATGACCCCCGCCTTTCCGCTTTATGGGCCGTGGCTGGCCGAGATCCGCGACGGGCTGCGCGACCGCCCCCCGGCTTTCGTGCTGATTACCGGCACGCCCTTTCAGCGGGACGCAGCCGGGCTGAAGGCCCCCGGCGCGAACACGCCGGCGCTGGCCGAACTGCTGGCCTTCATGGGCAACGACTACGAGCCGCGCATTCAGGGCGATTACGGCACTCTTTTCAAACGGGTGGCAAAGTGAGCCCGGCTTTGGCCGCCGCCCGGCAGACGCTCAGCTTTCTGGTCGTCGGCGCGTCGTCGACGGGGCTTTATTTCCTGCTGCTCTGGCTGCTGCGCGAGCGGGTGGGCAGCGTCCTGCTGCTGACCGGCCTCTGCTATGGCGCCAGCATGGTCTACAACTACCTGCTGCAAAGCGGGCTGACCTTCCGCGCGGGGCCGCCGACCCGGCGCAGCGTGTCGCGCTTTGTCGTCATGCATCTGGCGGCGATGGCGCTGAATTCGCTGCTGATGGCCGCGCTGGTCGAGCGGTTGGGCCTGCCGCTGTTCCAGTCGCAGCTGGTGGTGACGGGCTGCATTTCGGCGATGATCTTTTTCGTGTCGAAATACTGGGTCTATCCGCGCTGACCCCCCCTCAGGCGGAAAAGCGCAGCATCAGGGCCGCTTTCAGCAGGACCTGATCGCTGTCCTCGCCGTCCTGGGGGGCGCGTTCGTCCAGCATCACCAGCAGGCGGTTCATGGCGATACGGGCGATCTCGGCATAGTCCTGTGCCACCGTCGTCAGCGGCGGGCAGGCATAGCGGGCCAGCGGGTGGTCGTCGTGCCCGGCGATGCGCAGCGCGAATTCCGGGCCGTGGCCGATGCGCAGCCCGGCCTCCCATCCCGCCAGCAGCGCGCCGAAGGCCAGCCGGTCATTGGCGCATAGCAGCGTGCGCGTGGGCAGGCCCGCACGCAGCGCAAGCTGCGTCTGTTCGTGGCCGATACGCTCGAACTCCCAGCTTGCGCCTTCGGGCGTGGGCAGGACCATCGGCGCGTGGCCGGCGGCCTGCATCGCCTCTTCATAGGCGAGGCGGCGGCTTTGGGCGTTCCGGTTCACCCCGGGCATGCCCAGGAAACAGGGCGGCTCGCCCGAGCGGCACAGGTAATCGACGATCAGGCCAAAGCTGTGGCGATTGTCGGTGCCGACGAAGGGCGCGTCGTCGGCACCGGGGCTGTCGACATAGATCAGCGGCACGCGGCTGCCCAGCGAGGCAAGCTTGCCCTGCACACCCGTCCCGCCCAGGGGGGCGACGATGGCGCCGGCAATGTTCATCGACTGGAAGCGCTCGATCGCCTCGACCTCAAGATCGGGGCGGCCGGCCGAGCTCAGCACCACGGCGAAATAGCCGGCGGCATCGGCGATTTCTTCGATGCGGCGGGTCAGCTCCATGTAGAAGGGATCGGCCGCATTGGGGATGATGACGCCTAGGATGCGGGTCCGACGGCGTTTCAGGTTGACCGCGAACAGGTTCGGCCGAAAGCCCGAGGCGCCGATTGCCTGCTCGATCCGCTTGCGGGTATTGCTGCGCACCGAGGCGGGGTCGTTGAAGAATTTCGACACGGTCGGCCGCGACAGCCCGACATAGGCGGCAAAGTCCTCCATCGTGCGGATGTCGGCTGCCTGCGGCTTTCCTGTCATCATGCCTTCCCGTTGGTCCCCTGCGGGGTCTTGCCGCCACATGCGGCGATATAGTCCTGTGCCAGCCTTTCGACCGCGGCCAGCGCCAGGTCGCGCGCCCGCGGCGGCAGCTTCCCGGCGCGGACATCGGCATAAAGCGCCCCAAGATACTGGCCGATCAGCGTTTCGGGAAGAGGCTGATCGCCCAGCAGGTCCAGCAGGTCCGCGACCGCCGCCGCGGCCTCGGGCGCGGGCCAGTAATAGCGGATGCGGTCGGAATACGAAAACTGCCGCTGAAGCGCGCGTTCCGCCGGGCTGCCGTGATAATAGCGGTCCCAGTTGGCCGGATCGGCCAGCATCACCGCCTCCATCGTGGCGCGCAGGCTGCGGGGGCGCTGGCCGGGGAACAGTTCCTCGGCGATGGCGTCAAGGCCGTAAAGCGCCTCGCGCAGCACGAAGGTCAGGCCGGGCCCGACCTTGAGGATGGCAAAGCCGTCGTCGACCAGCCGCGTCAGCGCCTCGCGCGTCTGGTAGTCGGTCGAATGCGCCTCATAGACCAGACCCGGCATCTGCGGCAGCACGGCGCAAAGCGCGGTGGCCTTTTCGGGGGCATAGTCGATGACATTGTGATTGCCGAATTCGACGCCGGGCTGCACGACAAGGCCGATGACGCGGGCAAAGGCATCCGCCAGCCCGGCCTTGTCGAAGGCATCGCGATGGACGGCGAAGGTGGTCAGGGCGGCGTCGGGGCGCGTCACCTCAAGCCCCTCGATTTCCTCAAGCGCGCCGCCGGGGATCGGGACTTCGGTGCCGATGATATAGACGGGCAGGGTGCCGCCCGCGGGCAGCGACGCCTCGGCCGCCGCCGCCAGCGCTGCCGCGCGGGCCGAGGTGGTGGCGTCGTCCAGCGCCACCGGCTCACCCAGGCAACCCATCGAGCAGTCGAGATGCAGCTTGGTGAAGCCCGCGGCGGCATAGGCGCGGATCATCGTGTCGGCCTTGGCCAGCGCCTGTTCGGGGGGCAGGTGCTTCCACGGGTTCGCCCCCAGATGGTCGCCGCCGAGGATCAGCCGCGACAGCGGAAAGCCGGTGCGCAGGGCGATGTCCTCAACGAAGCGGCGGAAACCGGCGGGGGTCATGCCGGTATAGCCGCCGTCCTGATTGACCTGATTGCAGGTCGCCTCGATCAGCAGGGGCAGGTCGGTGGGCAGGGTGGCCAGCATCGCGGCCTCGATGGCCATGGGATGGGCGGTGCAGATCGACGGGATGCCCGAGGGGCCGGGACGGCCGCGCCAGCCGGCGATGGAAAGCAGGATATTGTCGGTCATGTCCGGTCCCCCGAAATGGTCAGCAACTGGTCAAGCTGGGCGCGGGTCGAGGTGCCCTCCATCGGGCCAAGCTGCGTCACCGCGCGGGCGCCGGCGGCATTGGCCAGCCGCAGCGCCTGATCGGGCGGCATCCCCGCCAGCCAGAACGAAAGGAACGCGCCGCCGAAACAGTCGCCGGCCCCGGTCGGGTCCAGTTCCTCGACCGCGATGGGGGCGGCATCGATGCGCAACCCGGTCTGAAACAGGCTTGCCCCCGCAGCGCCGCGCTTGACGACGACGGTGCGGATGCCGCCCGCCAGCAGCGCGGCGATGGCGCCCGCCTCGTCCCGGGCGTCCGACAGCAGGAACAATTCCTCGCCCGAGGGCAGGAACAGGTCGGTCATCGCCAGCACCTGCGCCAGCGCCTCGGCCATGCCGGGCGCATCCAGAAGTTCGGGCCGCAGGTTCGGGTCGAACGAGATCGTGCCGCCCCGCGCCTTGATGCGCCGCGCCGCCTCCATGACCATCTGGCCCAGACCCGGCACCGACAGCGCCGAGCCCATGACATGCAGGTGGTCGCAGGCGTCGATCAGCGCCTCGGATTCCGGGGTCGGCCTCAGCCCGCCAAAGGCCGAATGGCGGATGTTGTAGACGAATGCGCGCGAGCCGTCCTGCCGGTAGCGCACGAAGGCCGAGCCGGTGCTTTCGCCCGGCGCGATCTCGACCCCCGAAACATCGACGCCGTCGGCCCGCAGCCGGTCAAGGTTCACCCGCCCGAAATCGTCGTCCCCCACGCGCGAGACGATGGCGCAGGCGGTGCCCAGCTTGCCAAGCTGATCGATGAAGATCGCCGGCGCGCCCGACGGGAAGGGGCCGATCAGCGGCTGCGCCTCAAGGAAGCCGTTTCCCTTGGTGGTGGCGACGATCTCGACGAGGATCTCGCCGATGGTCAGGACCTTGTGCATGTTTCACCCACGACGCTTGGCGCGAACGTCAAGCCAGACGGCGATCAGGATCACCAGCCCCTTGACGATCAGTTGATAGAAGTAGGGCACTGATAGCATGTTCATGCCATTGTTCATCACCCCGATGATCAGCGCGCCGATCAGGGTGCCGATCATGGTGCCGACGCCGCCCGACAGGCTGGTGCCGCCCAGAACCGCCGCGGCGATGGCGTCCAGCTCATACCCGGTGCCGGCATTGGTCTGCGCCGAATACAGGCGCGAGGACAGCAGGATGCCGGCGATGGCGGCCATGACGCCCGACAGCGTGAAAATGGCGATCTTCAGCCGGTCGACCTTGATGCCGGAATAAAGCGCGGCCTCGCGGTTGCCGCCGGTCAGATAGGCGCGGCGGCCAAAGATGGTGCGCGACAAAAGGATGTGGTTGAACAGGAACAGCGCCAGCACGATCCAGATGATGACCGGCAGGCCCAGCAGGCTGCTGGCGCCGATGGCGATCCAGGCGGGGTCGGCGATCATCTCGGGCGCGCCGTTGGTGGGCAGGCTGACAAGGCCGCGATAGATGCCCATGGTCGCCACGGTGACGATGAATGACGGAAGCAGCAGCTTTGCCGTCAGCACCCCGTTCACGAAGCCAAGCGCCGCACCGGCCAGCAGCGTCAGCGCCAGCGCCGGACCGAAGCCCCAGCCAAAGGCCAGCACCTGCGCCCCCGCCATGCCCGCAACCGCGATGATCGAGCCGATGGACAGGTCGATCTCCCCCAGCAGGATCACCCAGGTCATGCCGAAGGCGGCGATCGCCACCACCGCCACCTGTTGCAGGATGTTGGTCAGGTTGGCGACGGTCATGAAGCGGCCATTCGCCATGCTGAAGATCACGCAAAGCAGCACCAGCGCCACAAGGATGCCGCCATATTGGCGCAGCATTACCCGCGCCTGCGCGCTGCGGGCATTGGCGCCCATATTGATATCGGTTGCCTGGGTCATTTCGATGTTCCCGTTGCGAAGGCCATGACGCGCTCGGGGTTCAGCTCCTCGCGGGCCAGTGCGGCGGTGACACGGCCTTCGGCCATGATGACGATGCGATCCGCAAGGCCAAGGACCTCGGGCAGCTCGGAGGAGACCAGCGCGATGGCGGTGCCTTCGGCGGCAAGCTGGCGGATGATGCGATAGATTTCAAACTTGGCGCCGACATCGACGCCACGGGTCGGTTCGTCCAGCAAGAGGATGCGCGGGCGGGTTTGCAGCCATTTCGCCAGCACGATCTTTTGCTGGTTGCCGCCCGACAGCGTGCCGGCGATGGTGTCCAGCGTATTGGTGCGGATCGCCAGCCGGCCGACTTCGTCCTGCGCGGCGCGGCGTTCGGCGCCAAAGCGCAGAAAGCCGGCCGGGCCCGCGAATTGCGGCAGGGCGGCGGCGGTGATGTTGCTGCGCACCGCCGCGCCAAGGACGAGCCCTTCCTCCTTGCGGTTCTCGGTCACGAAGCCGATGCCGGCGGCGATGGCATCCGCCGGGCCGCGAAAGGCCGCGGGTCTGCCGTCGATGCGGATTTCGCCAGTCGCGCGGCGCATCCCGAAAAGCGTGTTCATCACCTCGGACCGGCCCGAGCCGATCAGCCCGAAAAAGCCCAGGATCTCGCCCGGGCGCAGGTCGAAGCTGACGTCCTGAAACTCGGCCGGGCGGGTCAGGCCGCTGACCGACAGCACCGGCGCGGCCAGCGCCGGCGGCACCTCGCCGATGCGGGGCGGATAGATTTCGTCCACGCGCCGCCCGACCATCAGCGCGATCAGCGCCTCGATATCGGTTCGGGTCTTGTCCAGCGTGGCGACATATTCGCCGTCGCGCATGACGGTGATGTCGTCCGACAACCGCATGATTTCCTCCATGCGGTGCGAGATATAGATGATCGCCGTGCCCTGCGCCTTCAGCCTTTCGATGATCGCAAACAGGATTTCCGCCTCGGAATCCGACAGGGACGAGGTCGGCTCGTCCAGGATCAGCACCTTGGCCGGGTGGCTAAGGCCCTTGGCGATCTCGACAAGCTGGCGTTGGGCGATGGAAAGCTGGCCGACCTTCATGTCGACATTCACCGGCAGGCCAAGTTCGGCGACCAGCGCGGTGGCGCGCGACCGCAAAAGCCGGTCGTTGATGAAGCCGAACCTTGCGGGTTCATGCGTGGCAAGGATGTTCTCGGCCACGGTCAGGTTGTTGCACAGGCTGAGTTCTTGAAACACGATGGCGACGCCCTGCTGCTGCGCCTCGCGCGGGTTTTTGGGCGCATAGCTGCGCCCGGCCAGCGTCATCGTGCCCGCAGTCGGCGGGTGGACTCCGGCCAGGATTTTCATCAGCGTGGATTTCCCGGCGCCGTTTTCGCCCAGCAGCGTGTGGACGCGGCCGGGGCGCACGTCGAGCCGCATGGTCCGGATGGCCTCGACCGGGCCAAAGGTCTTTCGCACGTCCCTGAGCGTCAGCACGCAGTCTTCTGCCTGTGGCATCCGGTTTTCCCCTGGTGATGGCGGCGGCGGAGCCCCCGGACGAATCCGGGGGCCGTGACGTGGGATCACTTCTTCAGATAGACGCCCGGGACGATCGGCTGCTCGGCCGGGACGTCCTCGCCGGCGATGACCTTCACGGCGGTGTCGACCGCGGTCTTGCCCATCTCGGCGGGGAACTGCTGGATCACGCCGACCATGACCGGGTCGCTGTCCACGGCCTTGCGGGCCTCTTCCATGCCGTCAAAGCCGATGACCTTGACCTGATCCTGAAGGCCGGCCGCCTTGACCGCGACCGCGGCGGCCAGCGCCGCATCGTCGCCAAAGCCGAAGATGCCGGTAATGTCGGGGTTGGCTTGCAGCATGTTCTGCGCGGCGGCCAGCGCCTCGGCGCGGGTGATGCCGGTCTGCTGGGCGACGACTTCCATGTCCGGGAAGGCTTCCAGCGCCTTCTTGAAGCCATCGACGCGGGCGACGACCGATTGCACGGTCGGATAGTCGATGATCGCGACCTTGCCCTTGCCGTTCAGCACTTTCGCCATCAGCTCACCGGCCTTGACGCCGCCGGTATAGTTGTCGGTGCCGATATGCGAGACGACCTTGGCGTCTTTCGCGGGAATGTCGACGGTGACGACCTTGATGCCGGCGTCCTCGGCCTTCTTGATCGCGGCCAGAACGCCCTGGCTGTCGACCGGAGAAATCACGATGACATCGACGCCCTTGACGATGAAATCCTCGACATCGGCAAGCTGCTTGTTCAGGTCCTGGTTGGCGATGCTGACCTCCAGCGGGACGCCCTTGGCCTGGGCTTCGGCTTTCATGGCGTCGGCCAGCTCGATGTAGAACGGGTGCTGCTGCGTCAGCAGCGACGCGCCGATGCCGTCCGCCCATGCCGCGCCGCCCAGACCTACGGCAACAGTCGTCAGCAGCGCGGAAAGCGCGTTTTTCAGCTTCATGGAATCCTCCCAGGGTCACGTTGACGGGGAGTCCACCCGGTAACACCGACCGCACCGCCGACAGCTCCCCTCTGCGGCGGTGTTCTTCGTGTATGATTAAAGTTTACTCGTGTCAATAATTCTTTGACGTCGCGCCGCGGGACTGGCGGTGGCGGGATCACAGTCGGCCGCCAGTCGCCCGGGCAAATACAGGTGCGCAGAGGGCTGTCGGGCAAAACCTGCCGGCGGGTTGCCGTGTTTTCGGGGGCGCGGGCCGGTGCGGGCATGGCGGCGAACTGCGCAGCCGCTGCATCGGGGGCGCTTTTATGTCCGTGCGATGTGCCGTTGCCTGTGCATCCAGCCGAGCGGGTTTTATGCTTGGCTGCAGGCCCCATTGAGCAAGCAGGCGCAGGGAGACAAGCGCCAGACCGAGCTGCTGCACAAGGCCCGGAACGAGAGTGGCAAGGTTGACGGTTATCGCAAGCTGCACGATGACCTGCTGGAGCAGGGTGAAAGCATCTGCCCGAACCGGGTTTCCCGTCTGGCGCAGCTTGCCGGCATCAAGGCGCAGACCGGCTACAAGCGTCGCTCTGGCAGCTATGACGGCAAGGCGGCTAAGAAACGCGGGGCTATTCAATGTCACTGTTGCCCTTGTCACCTTTGATGGCGATGGGAATGCAACCATGGCAAGCCCTATGGTGAGAAGTATTTTTAACATGACGAAGTTGATAAACCTTATGACTGGCCCGAGTTTGGTATGAGAAGATCTGGTATTTTTTTAGCATACTTATCTCGACGGTCCTTGGACCATACCCCAAAAAATCATGATTACTTCGCAGGCAGGCATTATTCACGGCGCCAGCCCTCGCAGATAGGTGCGACGACACCGGGTGTTCTAATGGCATATTCGGATGGAAGGCTACGGTTGGAAGTGGCAATTGCGCTTCCTGCCTGGTAGGGTGCTGACGGCGAAATGTTTCAACTTGGCCGGATATGAGAGTGATTGGTGCACTTTTTGATGAAAACTATGTATGTCTGGATTGTGAAAGACGAGGAGCCGCGACGTGGGAAAGCCGATAGCGCTTGTTGGCCATATGCACGTTCGCACCAAGGCTGATCGAGACCCCAAACCGCATGTCGATGGTCCCGTGACCACTGCCGGGCAGCGCCTGCGCACCGGTATGCCCGGACCGGGGCAGATGACCAAGGGGGCCGGTCTGGTCAGGATCAACTGCAAGGGCGCCATGCGCGTGAACGGTACGGCACACCGCAGCAAGACCGTGATGGGTGCCGGCCAGCGCGCGGCGCATTCGTCGGGCAAGCTTTTCCAGATATCCTCGGCCAAGAAGTTCGAGGGCACCTCGAAGGTCTGGGAGATCAGGGCCGACGACACGCTGCTGCTGTCGGCACCCGGCGGCTATGTCGAGATCAACAAGACCGGCGTGCGCATCCGCGGACTGAAGGTGCTGATCGAGGGCAATGCCGTCGACTTCAAGTCCGGCGGCCCCGGCGAAGGGGCACAATGCCTGCGTGCCATGGCCAAATCCGCAACGCCGTTCGTGAGGTAGGGGATGGGTGGATACGGAAATTCGGGGATGCAGAACTTCATGCATTATTTCCGAAATATCGATTACATTTCAAATGCCGATTCAGAGGCTGCCCAACAGCTTTCGGCAGACCTTGTCAACAGTGCCTGTCAGACATGTCGGGAGAGCACCTGCGAGCATTTGAAAAAGCAACTGGCCCAGAACAAGGACGAGCAGGAGAAGGCGTTGCTAGCCAGTGCCAGCTATGGCGATCCGAACGCTCCCTTGCCGGAGGGATACAGGCGGGCGACGGACCAGGACCTGAAAGATCTGGGTCTGCTTGACGATAATGGCAACAGTCTGCTTACCCTCAAGGGGCACCCGGATTTCAACGCCGAGGTTTTTGCGAAGAACGATGGAAGTTATGTGATCGGTTTTCAGGGAACCAACTTTACCAGCCGGGACGATTGGAAGAATAATCTCAGACAGGGGCTGGGGCTGAAGGCCGCTTATTATCAGAGGGCCGCAGCTATCGGCGAGCGAGTGAAGATGATGCAGGTCGAGGATGTCAGCTTTGTTGGCCACAGCCTTGGGGGTGGTCTGGCGTCTACCGCATCGGGCGCGTCTGGTTTTCCGGCGCAGACCTTCAATGCGGCTGGCCTGTCCAAGAGCATACTTGATGGGCTTGATCATGATGATCCATCCTTGGTGAACGCGACATACGTGGTCGGCGACATTCTGAGCGGGTTACAGGACCATAGCCCTATGCGAGATGCTTATGGTATTCGTCGCGCCATTGATCCGGCAGAAGACGTTAGCAGCTTACCTGTAAAGCGGAATGTCGACATGCACCTGATGGACTCTGTTCACGACGCCCTCAAGAGGGAGCAGGGCGAGATCGAGAAAAAAATGAGATATAACAGGTGCGTGTGAAATGAGATGGATATTTGCGCTGGTGATGGCCTGTCTGACCGCGGGTATCTTTGCATGCACGGCGCAGGAGGTGAGTCGAATGAACGGGCAGAAGATAGATATTTATGAGCTGGGGCCGGATCAACTTCCGATAATATTCTGGAGGCTTGATCAGGGTGATTATAAAAGTGTCGAGGCGCTGTTGAGTTCTGGTCTGGATATCAATATCCGAGGTTTTTATGCGCAAACGCCTGCGATCTGGGCCGCGCAGTCCAGCAACTGGAAGGGCGTAAAGTTTCTTATTGATCGCGGCGCGGATCTGTCTCTTTATGGAGGAGATGGAACGACCGTAGCCGGTTTTGCAAAGACCTCTCGACTTCGTGTGAATTCCGCACCATGGCGCGATCTGGAGGAGGTTCGTGCGATTCTCAAGGAGCGTGGTCTTTACGATGATGTGCCCACACCCAAGCAGCTTCGTGACGAGATGGCTGCAGGAAAGATACCAAGGCCAGAAACGTTTGATCGTAACAAATGGCCGCCCAGAAAGTGATTCCTTCCTCCCTCGGTGAGCTTTCTCAGGATGCGATAAGCTGCATGAGGTGTAGCGCTGGTTCGTATCTCGATGCCCATATATGCGCGCACCGGATGTGGGGTAGATATAGCGGATCAGGTCGATATCCATGAGCTGGAACCGATCGACCCGGCTTTGTTTGGCGGATTCAGTCAGAGGAACATAGTGACGCGCCAACCTTGCTGAACGCCGGCACCAGCATCAATCTGTGCGGCGCCTTTGCAAGAGCGCCATAAATATGGGCCGTGACATCAAATGATTGAAGCGACATGTTCTCGATTGAACATGAAGCGAATTTGAACTTCATGGAGAAAGCGGGGTTACGATAGGCCGCCTTGCACAAAGGCCAGTTATTCGGCCGGATTCGGAGGGAAACCGGCAGCGACGAGAGTATCGTAATGTTATGAATCGGCACGGACTTGCGACAATGTCGCCACGCCCGCTCAGCTTGAAGCAAAGATCGTGTCGGGACAAATACCGATACAGCCCTGCGTCCAACAACGCTCGACGCAGGGCGCAGAATACACTTCGCGAGGTCGACAATGCAGAACGATGATCCTTGGGCTATTGATCCGGTGGGCCAGCCAGCGCGGGTCCCGGAAGAAGCCGAACCGCCGCCGCCCGCCTCGCTTGAACAGGCTCTGCTGGCGCTGGATCACAAATCCGCGCCGGTCTTCGCTGTGCTTGACGGTGCCCAGTTCGATAACCTGCCGCAAGAACTGCTGCTGGGCGATTTCGTCAGCCGGCCGCTTTACCTGGATCGCGGCGACAACAACCCCGAACAGATCATCACCGCCCCACAGATGGTCTGGCTGGACGAACGTCCAGAAAAGCCCACCGGCCGCGGGCCACAGCAGGCCATCCCCGACCTGCTGGCCCTGATCGCCAACCGCCCCGCCGCTGTGTTCTGGCAATGCCCCGATGGCGCAGATGCCCTATACAGACATCTCAGGGGCATCAATATGGTGCGTTATCCGAAAGGTGCCATTGACGATCTCGAAGAGGCCAAGTCCGTTGTGACCGGCGAAACACGGTCGCCAGAGACGCCAGATACCCACACTTTGGTCCTGTTCCGTCATGCCGATGCCAATGTCATTGCCCAGATATCGTCCACGATGGATGCATTGGAAACCGCACGCTTCTATGGCCCGACCTCGCGCCTGCTCTTCTCGCCGGATCCTGACTGGGCAAACGGGTGCGAATGGCTACAGGTGGATCGACCGGTAGACTTGCCCGAAGCACGGCGCGGCCACCTGACCCTTTCGCTGGAAACTATCCGCCGCATCGACGGCGTGCGCCTGCAGCGCAACCGCCAGCGGATTGCAGCGTACCTGCGCAAAGTTGCACCGGACCAGACACGCGGCCTGAGCGACACCAAACTGGATGCCATGATCGCCCGCTACATGACCGAGGCGCATTCATACGGTGTTCGCAGCGAGGCAGCTATGGGAAGGTGGTGCTTCCTTCAAGTGATAACTGAAGGAAGAATCGGTCAACATCGCGAGTTGACCGAGTATGTGGCGAGACCCGACGGCGCAAAATCGGCCGACGATCGTGTCCGCGATCTGATGAGCATGGCCGCATCCGGAATGGTCGAGAAATAGAATAGCTGCGATAGCGCAAGCGCTTGCTGAAGCTATCCTTTTCGGGGGTGCCAGACGTCGCCTGCGGGACTGTTGGCGGTCTCATCTTGCCTGGTGCTGGCGCTTATATGGTGATCCAAAATGCGGATGATAATGCTGAGGCAACGCTTGATTCCGCCTCGGTTGATGCTGAGATTTGTTCTACGAGCGAGCCACTACCTGAATGCGAAAAGCTCATCGATAGCATGGACAGTAAAAACAGAAAGTTGAAGTCCGAGCTGCGCAAGCGCGATGCGATTTCTGATACCATCGGCGGGCATGTATATCTGTTTTCCATGGGAGAGATGTGGGTTACCGAACCTGACGGGTGCTATCTGGGAATGCGAAACCTGCAAAATTGACTGAAAGGTGATATGGCGCGCTAAGATCGAAGACGCTGCTACAACAGTCTTGGCGGGAACGATAAGGCAACGCTTCGGGCAGCGCAAGATAAAATCATGGAGCCCCTTAACCATCAGCCCAAACCCATTTGAACCAGATAAGACCTGCGCCAATATGAGGGTCTAGATCTGAAAAAACTAAGAAAATAGGCTGATAATCCACTGGCAAGCAATGAGCACACAAACCGATGGTCTAGAGATGTCATCGCTTCCGTATTTGACAGTGAGGAAACGCCCTTGCTGGTCAGAGTCCAGCTTTCGGAGAACCTCATTAAATACTTTCGGAAAATAGGTATTGATCTGATCATATGCTATTCACATGGTCAAACCTCGTCACTTGATTATAACTTCCTTGGTGGTGACGTATTCGATATGCTGGTGGCTTGCTTCAATGACAGGGATCTGATAGGCGCGCCAGATCCTGAAGGCATGACGTCCCTTTCACATAGCATCACGTCAAATTCAGATATTGTAAAAATCCCTGACATTACTTCTGCGCGACATGTCTCCGAATAGATTTGCTAGAGCGCCACGTCATAGCGTCACTTTCTGTCGCGAGACGGATTATTTCATCAATAAATAGCACTGAGGGCGAAGCTGAATATGTAAAGATTGAGATATTGTCTACGTTGAAAGAATCTGGAATTGGAGCAACGCACTGGGAAAGACAGGATTTACTATCAGCTGCAGTAGCTCTTGATCGCAGAAAGGTTTCGAGCTGGATGCTAAGCAACACCTAGTTTATGTGTGCACATTTCTGAACAAAAAGATCACGATCAAACCCCAGCTATCTCTTGTAGTTGAACTTGACGTGATAGCCAGCCCCACTGATATCCTCGGTCGCCAGCACACTTGCCGATCCGCGGTAACAGAGCAGCAATACACCTCGGATAGGCTTGGATTAGGCTCAACAGCATCCCCGTTACAGTCAAGAGCGGACGATGTAGCTGCTCCGGCTTCCCGCCCTCGTGATCTGATCGTCATCGGTAGCGACAGCTTCGTGATCCACGGCGAGCCCACCCGCGACCACAGCCGGCTGATCTGGTCTAAGGCTCCGGTGATCGTCGGCGCTCATAATGCGGGGCTGCTGATCAGGTCAAGCGACGGGTTCTGGCCGGTCATTCCCACCGACATTGCCGGAAAATCCCTGCGCGGCGGGCATTTCACGCCCGACGAATTGGGCGCCGCACCGGGTTGCGCCTGCGCTTTATCAATCGCAGGTGCGGTCCCAACTGGTCGTGGAGGGTGCGGCGCGCAGCCGGTGTGAACATAACACGATCTCGGAGCGTCGAGTCCAGCCAATCGTAAGCACCCGGTTGTGGCCGCCTTCTGAGGTTGTGGGTTTTCCTCTAGCCATCCGTCGTTGTTGACGTCGATAACGACGTCGTTTGTGGCGGATGGTGGCCACAATCGGGCGCCTACAGCCAATCCGTGAGTTCGGACCATTCCTGTGGAAGTGGCGGCTCTGCTGGCGGCGTATCACCGTCGCGCGCTGAGGCGTCCTGTATTAGCCGCATATTGAATAGAAGAGATCGGTTCTCTTGCTCTGCGGCCTGGCCCTAACAGGCCGCTGAAAAACTCCTGCCTCGACGCCCTCGGCGGAATATGATTCACCGTAAACACTGCATGGGCGGAGGTGGCGATGCGCGGATCGGACGAGGCGACGGGATCGCTGTTCAGCTACGTCGACCTCGAGGAGCGCGT
>RRZU012250425.1_pt1 | contig 31327 bp, 31 predicted proteins | sample 2165561 | NCBI WGS metagenome assembly RRZU01 (sample SAMN10456909, study PRJNA506462) | wastewater metagenome | isolation source: wastewater sludge | place: USA: Moscow, Idaho | reverse complement strand
CGCAGTCAATATCTTTCTTCATCCCTTCCAAAAAATATCCAGAGCCTCTCTCGTCAATCAGCCCCGCACCGCAAAGGAGTCGACTATCTATACTATCCCCTACCTTCAGTCAATAACTTTCTTCGGAAATAAACAATTCTTATAACTATACCTCTGCTGCTAGAGAGACTATTCTGACCTCTTTTTTAGTTATGTTTTAGCAGAAAATCTACGACTTGTCCGACTCCATCTCCAGTTTTCAGGTTGGTAAAAATAAACGGTTTTTCTCCCCTCATTTTTTTTGCATCCCGTTCCATTACCTCTAAAGATGCGCCCACCAAAGGAGCTAAATCTGTTTTATTTATAAGAAGTAGGTCAGAGCGGGTGATGCCAGGCCCACCTTTTCTTGGAATTTTTTCGCCAGCAGCGACGTCAATAACAAAAATAGTTACATCAGAAAGCTCCGGGCTAAAGGTTGCGGCTAGATTGTCGCCACCGCTTTCAATGAGTATGAGGTCAAGATTCGTAAAAAGGGCCTGTAATCTGGCAATAGCTTCTAGGTTAATTGAGGCGTCTTCTCGAATAGCTGTGTGTGGGCAGCCTCCTGTTTCAACGCCAAGGATGCGCTCTGGAGGGAGAGCACTGTGTTTGACCAGAAATTGTGCATCCTCTGCAGTATAGATGTCATTTGTAATGGCAGCAATGCTGAAGCGGGTTTTAAGTGCCTGACAGAGTGCCAGCATTAATGCAGTTTTCCCTGAACCAACAGGCCCGCCAATGCCAACCCTAAGCGGGTTTGATGCCACAGCATGTGATGATAAGGAGGTGTTTTTCATCTAATCCTCAAAAAATTAGGAACGAAATAACCTAGTATATTGCGTTTCGTGAGAGCAAGAACTGATGGCAAGGCCTGGGGAAAAGGCGCACCAAAGTTCGCGAGGAGTGTGTAAGGCCTTTTCACTCAGTAAGGGAATAGGCGCTGCCAGATCGAACAAAAGCTGTTGCCCCGTGCTTTGTCCCAGGGGAACCAATTTGACAGCTGCCGCAACTTGGCTTTCACAGTGGTTCCATAAATAGCCTTGCACTGCGCTAAGCTCATCTATGTGCCATGCACAGGCAAGTGCTGCCCAGGCAATGGGAAAGGAAATATCTTGTATAGCAATAAGTATCTGTGACGTCATCTTGCTGCGCTGAAACTGTTCGGCAAGGCGCCGTAATGAAAAACCCATTTGTATGGTTTCTGCCCGCAATTCAGCACTTTCTCTTGCGGCGAGATACTCTTTGTTCAGATCATTTATCCTATCTGCTTCATTATTTTGCCATGCCTTCAAGGCAGCGGCAAGCAGAGGTGCATCAAAGGTGGCGATGCTGTTAAGAAGAATGGCCTCTATCCAGGCAAAAGTACTTTTACCATCATAGATAATTCCTGCTTCCACAGCCCACTCCAATCCCTGGGAATAGGTGTAGGCCCCTACTGGAAGAGAGGGGCTTGCGAGTTGCAAAAGGCGAAGCAGGCCAAGAGAATGCATGGCAATCAAGAGGAAAAACTGTGGATTTTTGCGTCGGAGCCTGTGTCATGTGCATGCGAGTGCCCATGGTGATGTCTATGCTCTCCTTCGTAGGCGCCACCTTCTGGCTGAAAGGGAGCAAAGACCTCTTTGACCTGGCATTGCAAGTGGCGCAACATGCCTTCTAGAACAGGATCGGGCTGCAAGAGGAGTATCCAGCCATTCTCATCTTGCTTTATCTCGGTTTGCACATGCCTGTTTCCCAGGTGATATACTGCCCGAATAAAGTCCAGATCTTTGAGTGCTCGGGCTTCAATGAGTTTTTCCGGAGCAGCGATAATGGCAATAATTTTTTTTGCCTTGTGCGCATCGTGAGCGAGAAGCTTGTCTCCATCTTTTAAAGAAGTGCCTGATTTAAGAATATAGTGCAGGGTTTCTCCACCAGGCAGCTGTACTGTGTTTCGACTTTTCAAACGATCTTCATATACCAGTTCCAGGGAGCAATCGGTCTGAGATTCCCTGGCGGCAAATTCATAAACGAAAAGTTCCATCAGAAGAGAAAGTAGCGTTGTGCCAAGGGTAGAACCCTGGCTGGCTCACAGTAAAGGAGTTCTCCATCGGCAATAACATCGTAGGTCTCAGGATCAACCGAAAGTTTAGGCATGGCCCCATTATGCACCATGTCGGTCTTGCGGATATGTCTTGTTCCTGAAACAGCTCGCAAGGGTTTAGTTAAGACCAATTTTGCCAACTCTTCATTTTGCAGTGCAGCTTTGGAGACAAAGGTAATGCTCGATCTGAGCGCCTTGCCAAAAGAGGCGAACATGGGACGGAAATGCACAGGTTGCGGCGTCGGAATAGAGGCATTGGGATCACCCATGTTGGCAGCGGCAATAGCTCCGCCTTTCAGTACAAGTGCAGGTTTTACCCCGAAAAAGGCTGGTGACCAGATGACCAGATCTGCAAGTTTTCCTGGCTCAAGGGAGCCGACAATATCAGCCATGCCGTGTGTAAGGGCCGGATTGATGGTGTATTTGGCCAGGTACCGTTTGACGCGAAAGTTGTCATTTGTAGCTGGGTCTTCCTTAAGTGAACCGCGTTGGTTCTTCATCTTATGCGCGGTTTGCCAGGTTCGAATAATAACCTCGCCAACCCGGCCCATGGCCTGTGAGTCGGAGGACATCATGGAAAAGGCGCCAAGATCATGGAGAATATCTTCTGCGGCAATGGTCTCCCGGCGGATACGGGACTCGGCAAAGGCTATATCTTCTGCTATGGCCGGGTCTAAATGATGGCAGACCATGAGCATGTCCAGATGCTCATCAATGGTGTTGATGGTATAAGGCATGGTGGGGTTTGTTGAGGATGGCAGGACATTGGCCTGTTCGATTGCCCGGATAATATCCGGGGAGTGGCCACCGCCTGCACCTTCAGTGTGGAAGGTGTGGATGGTGCGGTTCTTAAATGCCGCAATGGTTGATTCCACAAAACCAGACTCATTTAAGGTGTCGGTATGGATAGCAACCTGCACGTCCATTTCATCGGCCACGTTTAAGCAGTTGTCTATGGCCGCAGGGGTAGTTCCCCAGTCTTCATGAAGCTTAAGCCCCATGGCACCTGCGCGGATCTGTTCGCGTAGTGCTTCTGGTTTGCTGGAGTTACCCTTGGCCAGAAAACCTAGATTCATGGGAAAGGCGTCGGCAGCCTCGAGCATGCGGGCTATATGCCAGGGGCCAGGTGTGCAGGTGGTGGCAAAGGTGCCGGTGGCCGGGCCCGTGCCGCCGCCAAGCATGGTGGTAACGCCAGAGGCAAGGGCTTCTTCTATCTGCTGCGGACAGATAAAATGGATATGAGAGTCAATGCCGCCAGCCGTGACAATTTTTCCCTCACCGGCAATTATTTCAGTCCCTGCACCAATAGGAATAGTGACTCCGGGTTGAATATCTGGGTTGCCGGCTTTGCCAATACCCATGATTAAACCGTCTTTTATGCCGATGTCTGCCTTGACGATGCCCCAATAGTCAATAATAACGGCATTGGTGATAACGGTATCGGCAACCATGAAACAGGAAAGTTGTCCTTGGCCCATGCCATCGCGGATGACTTTGCCGCCGCCAAACTTAACTTCTTCACCGTAAACGGCATAGTCCTTCTCAATTTCAATCCACAGATCAGTGTCTGCTAAACGAACCCGGTCGCCAGTGGTGGGCCCGAACATTTCAGCATAGGCCTTGCGTGAAATACGACTGCTCATGCTAACTCTCCCATAATTTTGCCCTGAAAGCCAAAAACCTGCCTCTTGCCCACATATGCCACCAGGCGCACCGTACGATGTTGACCCGGCTCAAAGCGAACAGCCGTGCCCGCCGGGATATCGAGCCGGCAGCCTTTGCAGGCCTCTCTGTCGAATTGCAGGGCCTGGTTTACTTCAAAAAAATGATAATGGGAGCCAACCTGAATGGGCCGGTCTCCGGTATTAGCCACTTCAATGGTCAGAGCTGGTCTTTCGCTATTGAGCTCGATTTCCCCGTCTTGAATCTGCATTTCTCCAGGAACCATGACATTTCTCCTTAAACTATGGGGTGGTGCACGGTGATGAGTTTGGTGCCATCGGGAAAGGTGCCTTCAACCTGAATTTCATCAATCATTTCAGCTACACCTTCCATCACATCGCTTCTTTGCAAGAGGGTTGTACCGTATTCCATCAGATCAGCCACGGTGCGACCGTCTCGCACCCCTTCAAGGAGGGCTGCAGTAATATAGGCCACGGCCTCAGGATAGTTCAGTTTGAGTCCACGCCCTTTACGCCGCTCGGCTAAGAGGCCAGCGGTAAAAATGAGCAGTTTATCTTTTTCACGAGGAGTCAGGTTCATGGATCTTCCTTTTTCATTGTGGGTTTGTGAAAAATGATATGCAATTTTTGTTAGCCGGGCGAATCCCCAGGCTCACAAAAATGTGGGCAGCTAGTTTGCTGAGTATCACAAGTGGTGTGCGACGAGCCTGAAAATACCTGTGCACTTGAGCTGCACCAAGGAGCAGCGCCAGGCACCAAAGGGTGCCGGCCGTGATGAGAATGAGACCAAGGGCGGCTAAGACGATGTGAAATAAAATACCTGAGGAGATGCCAAGGGCTAAGGCAATACCGGCATGACGCCCCTGCACAATATTGAGGCCTATATGATAAAGGCCGTTCGTGCCCGGTGTCAGGTTTAAAACAAGGCTAGCTGTTAGAAAAAGGGCAAAGTCATGGATACCAAACATCTGAATTGCTCCTGCAGGGGTATCAGGTAAAGAGCTGAGGTTCGAATATACACCGTCTTTTTCTGTATAAAACAAAAAAACTTAACCGTTAAGTGTTCCAAAGACGGGGCAGAACAGCGCTTCGGCCAATGAGGGCAGGGCGAAGGCATGACCAGAGCCTGAAAAACCACTGCTGCACAGGCTCAGCCCGATATGCCAGACACCTTGCCACTAAGAGTCCCGAAGGAAAAAGAGTGGAACCACAGCTGATGGCCTCATCTCTTTCTGCATCTCGGCAGGCACTCAGTAGCTCTTGGTTTATCTTTTTACTGTAGGCAAGCAGGGTAGCAAAAAAAGGACAGCCGCCAAGTCCGGGCAGGGCCTTTAACCACAAGGAGCCTCCCTGCAACAGGGCCTGCTCAGACCAGAGCAGGCCATCGGGCCCTGTCAGGCGCCCCCGCAATCGTACTGCTCCTTTGTCAAACTGCTCGTCTGCTGCAATTCTGCCCAGACAGCAGCTTTCCAGGCCAATAAAAGTGGCATCTTCGGCCAGATTGATATCTGTTATTAGGCTGGCATCTGTCCCATTAAAAAAAATATTTTCCTGGGGCAACCATTCTAGGATCGCCTTATTTTCCACCTGCAAGGTGGTTCTTTGTTCTGCTGTTCGAGAGACACTGCGGTACCACTTGGTTGCGCCCGGTGTGGTGATAAGGGCCTGGGCTCCTGTTTGCACAGTGGCCTTGATTAAAAGCCTATCACCGCCAGCAATACCGCCTGGTGGATGCAGGAGAATGGTGTGACAGCAGGTTTTATCTTCTGGATAGAGATTTTTTTGTACCCGGAGAGGGCCCCTGTGTGCACGGTTTGCAAAAACGGTTCTGTTGTCCTCTTCCCGCAAAGCAAATTCGAGCCATAATGAGGCCGACCATTCTCCTTTGCTCACACTGCCAGCGCCTCCCGCACACCGTCTTGATCCATGCTGGCTCCATCGCCGCGCAGAATGATTTTGCCGCGCTCCATGAGCAGATATGAATCGGCCAGACTGCGGGCAAAGTCATAGTATTGTTCAACAAGGAGAATGGCCATTTCCCCTTCATCTGCAAGTAAGCGAATAATGCGTTCTATATCTTTAATTATGGAAGGCTGAATCCCTTCCGTTGGTTCGTCGAGTATGAGCAGTTTCGGGCGTAGGGCCAAAGCGCGGCCAATGGCCAGCTGCTGCTGCTGCCCGCCGGAAAGATCTCCACCCTTGCGCCTTTGCATCTGTTCCAGAACGGGAAAAAGTTCAAAAATACGCGAGGGAAGGGCAGATTTTGCGGGGAGACTGGCCATTCCCATGAGTAAATTTTCATGCACAGTCAGTTGTGAGAAAATTTCCCTGCCCTGGGGCACATAACCGATGCCCTTTTTAGCACGTTGATAGGGCGGCATAGACGTTATATCAGCATCTTCCAGAGAAATAGAACCAGAGGCAACCGGCAAGAGGCCCATTAAACATTTCAGCAAGGTTGTTTTGCCCACTCCGTTACGGCCCAGGAGCGTGGCAACCTTACCGGGGTGCACCTCAAAGCTGACATCATGGAGGATGTGGCTGCCGCCATAGTACTGATTGATATTGGTTACGGTAAGCATGGTCAGCGTCCTAAGTAAACTTCAATAACCTGGGGATCATTTTGCACAAACTCAAGGCTTCCTTCGGCAAGAACCGAGCCCTCATGCAGGACAGTCACTTTACCACCAAGTTGTTTAATAAAGGTCATATCGTGTTCTACCACCACCAGAGAATGCTTACCGGCCAGGGAAAGGAACAGCTCAGCGGTGCGCTCGGTCTCCTCATCTGTCATGCCGGCAACGGGTTCGTCAAGGAGGAGGAGTTTCGGGCCCTGCGCCAGCAACATGCCTATTTCCAACCACTGCTTTTGTCCATGAGACAAGAGTCCGGCCAGCCGGTGTTGGTCATTTTGCAGACGAATAAGTTCTATAATGGCGGCAATACGGTCTCTTTGTTCACCTGAGAGACGGGCCAGAAGCGTTTTGCGCACGCGTTTGTCATTTTTTAAGGCGAGCTCCAGGTTTTCCTGGACGGTGTGCTGTTCAAAGACCGTTGGTTTCTGAAACTTGCGGCCAATACCAGCGTGGGCAATTTTCGTTTCGTCCATGCGCAAAAGATCTATGGAACTGCCTAAAAAAGCATTGCCCGAATCTGGTCTGGTTTTGCCGGTAATAACGTCCATCATAGTGGTTTTTCCAGCACCGTTGGGGCCAATGATACAGCGCAACTCGCCAGGTTCTATATAGAGATTGAGATCGTTCAGGGCCTTAAAACCATCAAAGCTGACCGTTATATGCTCCAGATATAGAAGCACATTATGCCGCAGATCAATGCCGCTTTCCCTTGGTATATGAACATATTCTCCCTGCAGCTCGGGACCTCGATCAGGGCTTGCCGCAGTTACATTGGCCACACTGTTTTTCCCCAGATAGGAGCTAAGATTACTGATATTCATTTTGCACGCCCCTTGAAATACCGGAAGAGTTTGTTCCATAGGCCAACTACTCCGTTTGGCAGATAAAGGGTCACAAGGACAAAGAGGGCACCCAGGAAGTAGAGCCAGTATTCCGGGAAGGTGACGGTGAACCAGCTCTTTGCCAGGTTAACGATGAAGGCTCCTAACACGGCCCCAATCAGGGTGCCACGGCCGCCAACGGCCACCCAGATAGCTATTTCAATGGAGTTTGCCGTACTCATCTCGCTGGGGTTGATGATGCCAACCTGCGGCACATACAGGGCACCGGCAATGGCACAGATAACTGCGCTGAGTGTCCAGACAAAAAGTTTAAAGTGCAGCGGGTTGTAACCAATGAACATAACACGAGATTCTGCATCGCGGATGGCAGTTAGTACCCGTCCGTATTTGGATTTGACCAACATACGGGCAAGGAGCAGTGTGCCAATAAGGGTGGCGCTTGTTAGGGCAAAGAGTACCACTCGGGTTTCCGGGGCGGTGATGGAGTAACCGAGAATGCGTTTAAAGTCGGTAAAGCCATTGTTGCCGGCAAAACCTGTTTCATTGCGGAAAAAAAGCAGCATGACCGCATAGGTCAGGGCCTGGGTGATAATGGAAAAATAAACCCCCCGTATACGGGAACGAAAGGCAAAGTAGCCAAAGATAAAGGCGAGCAGGGCTGGAATCGTCAAAACCAGCACTACTGCCCAGAGAAAATGGTCTGTTCCCAGCCAGTACCAAGGGAGCTTCTTCCAATCCAGGAAGACCATAAAGTCGGGCAGATTGCTGTGGTAACTGCCATCAAGGCCAATGCCGCGCATGAGATACATGCCAAAGGCGTAGCCGCCCAGGGCAAAAAAAACGCCATGGCCAAGGGAGAGTATACCGCCATAACCCCAGATAAGGTCCATGGCCACGGCCACAATGGCATAGCAGAGGATCTTGCCAACCAGGGTGAGCGCATAATCAGAGAGGTGCAGTGGGCTTCCCGGCGGTACTGCGAGGTGCAGGATTGGGACCAGGACTAATGTTATAAGTGCGGCAATGACGGCGGCAACCAGATAGCCCCTGCCACAGCTTGAGAAAAGTCGCAGGATGAGCGGGCGGCCTACAGTCTCTGATGGGTTTAGAGAGCTTGCCTGTGCTGCTGGGGCAGCGAGCTCGACGTCAGTGTTGGAAAGGGTCTCCATGTCAGGACTCCACAGTGCGCCCTTTCAGGGCAAAGAGCCCTTGGGGACGTTTTTGAATAACCACAATAACAATGACAAGGACGGCTATCTTGGCAATAACGGCCCCGGACCACACCTCAAAGAATTTGCTGGTAATACCCAGACCAAGCGCAGCCCACACCGTACCTGCCAATTGGCCAACACCGCCGAGGACCACCACCATAAAAGAATCAACAATATAGCCTTGTCCCATATCAGGGCCGACGTTGGAGACCTGCGACAGGGCTACACCACCCAGGCCCGCTATGCCTGCCCCCAGACCGAAAGCCAGAGTGTCTATTTTACCGGTGGCCACACCAACACAGCTGGACATGCTCCGGTTCTGGGTGACGGCCCGGACAAAAAGCCCAAGCCTTGTCAGGTTGAGTATGGCCCACATCCCGGCCAAAACAGCCATGGAAAAGCCGATAATAATTATGCGGTTCCAGGGAAGAATTAAGTTTGGCATCAGGGTTACGCTGCCTGCCATCCAGAGCGGGTTGGCTACCGCCACGTTTTGTGCGCCAAAGAGGGTACGAACAGCCTGTATAAGAATAAGCGAGAGGCCCCAGGTGGCCAGTAGAGTCTCCAGGGGGCGTCCGTAGAGGTGACGAATCACCAGGCGTTCCAGCACCATGCCTGTTATGGCCGACGCAAGGAAGCCGCAGGGCAGGGCAGCCAGAAGATACCAGTTCGACCATTGGGGCAAATAGGTGTTGAATAAAACCTGGACAGTGTAGGTTGCATAAGCCCCAATCATCAGGAGTTCCCCGTGGGCCATGTTGATGACGCCCATCACGCCATAGGTTACCGCAAGTCCCATGGCTGCTAAAAGGAGGATGGAGCCCAGGGAGATACCGGTAAAGATACGGTTTAGATTCTCTCCAATGCGTAGCTTGCCTTCAATAATATGCAGGGAATATTCGGCCGCAGATCGCACTTCACTATCGGGTTCAACCCAGGCCTCACCGCGTTTTTCCAAGAGTCCCATGAGCAGTTGCCTGGTTGATGGTGTGGGATTTTTGGCCAGTTCAAGCACTGCCTGCTTACGCACCAGGGCGTCTGGCGACTGCAAAGAGGCCTTATCCTTTGCGACTTGCAAAAGTGTAAAAATGTCTTTGTTTTGTTCCTTTTGTAAGGCCGTCAGAATAAGAGGAAGATTATGAGCATCGGCAGCTTTCGCCAGATTTTCCGCGGCATGTAAGCGCACATTATTATCTGAAGAGAGCAGATTCAGTGCCGCCAGGGCACTTGCCACGTGTTTTCTGACCCTGTTGTTGACCACAATGCCGTCCAGGTTTTCCGGCGTCTGTGTCAGTTTTTCACCACTTAATGCGTCTTGATAACTGTTCTCTTCTTCAATGATCAGGCGGCCGTCGGCCAGGTACAGTGTGTTATTTGCCAGGGCCTGTAAAACAGAAAGTGCCTTTTCTGGAGATTCATTTGCCAATTGATCTAAGGCGGCGATTTTTTCATTTGAATCACTGCTGGCTAGTCCGGCAAGCAAGGTGGAGTCCTCTGCCAAGGCCCAGTTTGCAGAGAGCACGACAAAAAACAACAAGAGCAAAAAACGTGGGATACGCATGAAAATCTCCATAAAAGAGTCGACCTTATTACAGGTCGACTCTTATTTCAGGCCAAGTTAGGTAAGGTGGGTACAGCGTTTTTTTTTATCAGATGTCCGGCTCGTCTTTTTTGGTATCATTACCTGGGATATATGGGCTCCAGGGCTGTGCCTTAATTGGGCCGGCGCTTTTCCACACCACGCTAAACTGACCGTCTGCGCGAATTTCGCCAATAAAAACCGGTTTGTGCAGATGATGATTTTTTGCGTCCATCTCAATGGTGTATCCATCGGGGGCAGCAAATTTTTGACCAGCCATGGCAGCAATAACCTTATCTACATCGGTCGTTTTTGCCTTTTCAACAGCCTGCTTCCACATATGGATGCCGATATAGGTTGCCTCCATGGGGTCGTTTGTGACCACTTTGTCGGCATTGGGCAGGCCTTGCTTTTTGGCCCATTCCTTGTACATGGCGATGAATTTAGCATTTTGCGGGTTCTTCAGTGACATGAAGTAGTTCCAGGCAGCAAGGTGGCCAACCAGAGGAGCTGTATCAACTCCACGCAACTCTTCTTCACCCACAGAGAAAGCAATAACTGGCACATCGGTGGCCTTTAAGCCAGCATTGCCGAGTTCTTTGTAGAAAGGAACGTTAGAATCACCGTTAATGGTGGATATAACAGCTGTTTTCTTGCCTTGACTGGCGAATTTTTTGATCTTTGCAATGATGGTTTGGTAATCACTGTGGCCAAAGGGCGTATACTCTTCCATGATGTCAGTGTCTGCAACACCTTTACTCTTCAGGAAAGCACGCAGGATCTTATTGGTGGTGCGGGGATATACATAGTCTGTACCTAAAAGAACAAAGCGCTCAATAGAACCGCCGTCTTCGCTCATTAAGTACTCAACTGCGGGAATTGCCTGCTGATTGGGCGCGGCACCAGTGTAAAAGACGTTTTTCTCCAACTCTTCGCCCTCGTACTGTACGGGGTAGAACAACAGCCCATTTAGTTCTTTGAAAACCGGTAAGACTGATTTACGAGAAACAGAGGTCCAGCAGCCAAAGACAACGGCAACCTTGTCCTGCGCCAGGAGCTGGCGTGCTTTTTCGGCAAAGAGAGGCCAATCAGAAGCGGGGTCAACTATTACCGGCTCCAGCTGTTTGCCCATAACGCCGCCGTGGGCATTGATATCTGCTATGGTCATCAGGGCGGTTTCCTTCAGCGCGGTTTCAGAGATGGCCATGGTTCCGGAGAGTGAGTGCAAGATCCCAACCTTGATTGTCTCTGCAGCCTTGGCGGCGTGTGAGGTGAGCCCAAGAAAGGCTCCTGCGACAATGAGCGCCGCAAGTCCTAGCAATTTGTAACTTCGCATGTTGTTTTTCTCCCTTGAAAGCGTAGGAAATTATTTGATGTGATGCGGATAATCCGAACACGTACACAAGGAACTAGTTAACAATCTTCATGCCAGCTGATCTTTGAAAAGAGGATAAGAAGTATCCAGGTGAAACTCTGTGTAAAAAAATCTACAATTGCGTGGGGTTCCATGCGGCGAAAAGAAGGCATCAAAACGTTTTTGAAAATATGATAAACAAAAAATAACAATAATGGAAACCTTGAGTGGCGAATTAATGAAGGAAGGAGGTGGACAGTGAAATGGTGTCGATGGTCCTACCGACCGTTCACATGACAGGTCTCACCCAATGGCAACTTTCATATTTATCATGCAGGGATCGACAGCATAAACAAAGACCAGGGTGCAGATCTTTGTTTATGCCATGCAAGGGGAGGTGTGTTGAAATACACGATGTCTCAAATATGCGTTTAGAGCTTTGCTGTAGTTAGATCTATGGTCAGTTTGAACTCTGTAGCGTCAGCCCCTGAAGAGACGGCAAAACCCAGTTTTTTGCCGAGATCGAGCATATGCTTGTTTTCGGCAAGCACCGTGCCCCAAACGGTTTCCATGCCGCGCATCTGTGCTGTCACCAGACACTGTAAGAGCAACTTGGCACCAACGCCCTTTCCTTGCCAGGGGTCGCCCACCAAAACGGAGAATTCGCCGCGCTTGCCATCGGCCTCTCCAGCAATGTGCGCTACTCCGAGCATGCGTTCTTCTCCTTCCCGATCGTCAAGACCAACAAACGAAATTTCGCGGTCATAGTCAATTTGAGTAAAGCGCACCAGGACTTCCGGAGTAAGTGATTTGACTACCGCAAAGAAGCGGTAATAAATACTTGTGGGGGTGAGCGTGTCAAAGAGGGCGGTAAAAAGTGGCGCATCTTCTGGTTTGACCGGGCGGATGAAGAGCGGCAGTTGCATGTCAGTAAAATCGTGTCGTTCCAGATGCTGGGGATAAGGGCTTATCACCAGATGTTCCAGGCTGTCATTATCGCGCCTGGCCAGGCGGATGCGGGCATCGACCACAATGGGCTTGCCTTCATGGATCATCACCGGGTTCATATCAAGCTCAATAATTTCTGGAAAGTCGATAACAAGCTGAGAGAGGCTGATCAGCATCTCCTCTAAAAGTTCCAGGGAGACGGGCGTCTTGTTCCGATAGCCGTGCAAAAGTTGTACAATCCGCGTCTCCTCAATCATGCGCCGTGCCAGGAGGCGGTTTAAGGGCGGTAGACCTATGGCCTTGTCATTGACCAGTTCGGCAAAAATGCCGCCAGTGCCAAAAAGGAGCACCTGTCCGAAAGCCGGGTCTGTCTTACTGCCCAAAAGTAGTTCAATCCCAGTGCCATCAATGTGTGTCTGCACAGAAACACCACTGATACGCGCCGATGAGCTGTGCACTTTTGCCGCCGTCATCAGTTTATGGTAGCCCTTGCGCAGCTCTTCCTCTGTATGCAGGTTGAGTACAACACCACCCACATCTGTTTTGTGAGATATATCCGGGGAAATAATTTTCAATGCCCAGGGGCCGGGAATGGTTGAGGCTACTGCTACTGCCTCATCTTCATTTGCAGCAAAGCGGGTTTCATTCACAGGAATGCCGTAGGCAGCCAGTACGTTTTTACTTTCCACCTCAGAAAGCATTTCCGTCTCCTGCTCAAAACACTCAAAGATAGTGCGGAAGACCAGGTCGCGATTAAAGATCTGCTCAGTGGCCAGTTTGGGAGGCACCTGGGAAATCATTTCAAGATTACTGGTATACTCGTACAGGTACATAAATGCCCGCACGGCACGCTCCGGTGTTTCATAGGTAGGGATGTTGGCCCTGTTAAGAATACCAATGGCATCTCGCACGTCTCTTCCCCCCATCCAGGAGGCAAAGATGGGGATGCGCTTGCGCCTGGTTATTTTTACCAGCTCTTCAGCAACCTCGCTTGGCGTGGTCATAGCCTGGGGCACCATGATAACTAAAATACCGTCAAAGGCCCCACTCTTTAGGCAGATTTCTATGGTGCTGGCAAAGTGTTCGGCCGAGGCGCTACCCAGAATATCAATGGGGTTGATGTGACTCCAATAGCTAGGCAAGACATCATTTAGTTCCGCTAAGGCCTCCGCAGGGATGGGGGCTGGTTGCAGATCATACTCCGCAAGGGCGTCGGCAGCCATAATGCCCGGACCACCCCCATTAGTTATAATGGCAAGACGGGTGCCGGTGGGTCGCGGCTGTTTGGCCATGAGTTCGGCACAGTCAAAAAGACGAGCAAGACTTGGCACGCGCACGATACCGGCTCTTTTGAAGGCAGCATCGTACACCGCATCCTCTCCCATCATAGCGCCGGTGTGGGTACTGGCGGCCTTTGCCCCAGCCTCGCTCTTGCCGGCCTTGAGAACAATAATAGGCTTAATGCGGGCCACTGCGCGGGCGGCGCTCATGAATTTGCGGGGGTTACTCAGGTTTTCCATGTAGAGTAAAATGGCCCTGACCGAACCAATGTTACCCAGATAATCAATCAGATCGGCAAAGTTAATGTCGAGCATGGAACCTATGCTGACAAAGTGGCTAAATCCTGTATGCTCCATGGCCGATTTGTCCAGGATGGCCGTGCATATGGGGCCACTTTGAGAGACAACGGCAAGATGGCCCTTCTCTGGCATCTCCGGAGCCAGGCTGGCATTGAGTTTTTTGTCGGGCCGTATGATGCCCAGACAGTTGGGGCCAAGGATACGCATATCCGAGCCCTCTGCCGAAATACGAATCTGCTCTTCTATGTAACTGCCGGCAGCACCCAGCTCCCGACCACCCACAGAGATAATGATCACCCCTTTGGTACGAGCCCGCACGCACTGGCGGATGATTGTAGGGATCTTGGCAATGGGCACGGCAATAAGGGCCAGGTCAACCGGCTCGCTCAGATCTGTTATATTTGCTAAACAGGGCAGTCCATGCAAAGACTGATGGTTGGGGTTAACAGGAATAATCCTTCCCTCGTAACCACCCTGAATGAGTTGTTCAAGCAAGGCCTTCCCAACACTTTTTTCGCGATCGCTCGCACCTATTATGGCAATACTCTTTGGATTAAAAAATTGTTCCATGGGCTCTGCTCAGGTGGTGATTTTTTTAATTACAGTTCGTTATCTGTTCTTATAACTGAGAGTATTGGTGCCTTACCACTTTTTTAATCACCCTTATAGCTTTTGGGAGCCAATAAAGCGATACTCTTGTGTCAACCCTTGAAATCCCCATGAATCTGCCCGGACATCGTGGATAACAATGTAGCTGGCCGGGGTGATTGGGCCAAAAATTGCGTCAAAATCAGCAAACACAGAGCGGATGTAGCTTGTTTTTTCCGCCTTTGTGTTGGCGCCTTCTGTTACCTTAATGTCAAGGTAGAAGGTAACTGCTTTTTGCTCACTGACACGCACTCCGCCAACATACCAGGTGTCTGGTTCTATGAAATCAATCTCAATGGAGATTACCTCTGGTCTTTTTCCGAGGATTTCGCTTGTATGCTTCATCAGAACAGCCACTATCCTGTCAGCTGATTCTTTTTTTTGAGGTATGGCGACGCGCACATTTAAGTAAGGCATCTGGGGCACCTCGGTAACTAATGATCGAGTGAGTGCGCGAGCTCCGTGGAGTGGGAAGGCACACCAGGAATATGGGGCGAAGACAATACTTTAACAGTTTTTTTTCTTTGCCGAAAGTCAACTTTACCGTGCTTGCCAGCTGGAAAAAAGAAAAAAGCAAAGAGGCGTATGCAACTGAGCCTCTTTACTGGGAAATACTTATGCAAAGCTGCAGTCACCTACTGGCAGTGACAGAAAAATATCCTGTCCCTGATTTTAGCAGGATATCTCCCTGTCCCATGGGGAAAGTATGTGGGAATTTTTTTAAACGCCCCTATCGAGGTTGGGCCAGAGGATTTTGTGCAACTGGAGCTGCAGACGCACCTGCACCCGGTGGGTCAGCATGAGCGCAGCCAGCTGCTCTGCCGGGAAGGCAGGCTGTACCGGGGAAAAAAGGATGGGCAGCCCCTTGGGCATTGCCTGTTGCGCAATGAAATTGCGAGCCCAGTGAAAGTCCGCAGGAGAACTCAGAACAAATTTCACCTCATCTGTGCTGCCCATGCCTTGTCTTTTTTGTAAAATGGCCAGGTTGTGAGCATGAAACTGTGCCGAGGTGCCAGAGGAAGGGCATTTTACATCCATAATAATGTTGACTTCCGGCGGGACCCGGTCGAGGGCAATGCTGCCGTTTGTCTCCAGTAATATGGTCTTAGCCTGGGCCTTAAGGGCACCAAATAAAGAATACACTCCTTCTTGCAGCAAGGGTTCGCCACCGGTCACCTCGACCAGGGGGTAGTCCGCTGCCATAACTTGAGCGAGAACAGATTCAACAGGCATTTCCTGGCCTGCCTCTTGCCAGGTAAAGCTGGCATCACAGTAACTGCAGCGCAGATTACAGCCAGCAAGCCTGATAAAAAAACAGGGCAGCCCCGCCCAGGTTGACTCTCCTTGCAACGAATAAAAGACCTCGCTGATAAGAAGAGTGTCAGTTTTCTGCCACTTAGTCACCGTAATAGACCACGCCAGAGTTGTCCGTTTCCCGTACTTCCACAGAGAAAAGGCTATAGCGTTCGTGATGGAGCGGATCTTTCAGCGACTGAAAGATGTACATGGCAATGTGTTCTGAAGAAGGATTGCGATTCTGAAATGCGGGGAGATCGTTTAAGTTGCGATGATCAAGTTCATCTAAAAGTACGTTGACCTTTTTTTTCAGTTCTTTAAAGTCGATGCCCATGCCCAGCTGATCAAGTTCTCTGGCCCGCACCGTTACCTTGACCTTCCAGTTGTGTCCATGGGGATTTTCGCAGTTTCCAGGATAGGCGCGCAGATGATGGCCGCCGGAAAAATGGGTTTTAATAAAAATATCCATAGGTGTGCCTCGGGTAAATTTGCATTTTGGTTACTATTATCAGTGTGCGTCAGGTTTTTTGACGATTGCACAAGCGGTAGCTACAATGGTAAACAGAAACCATGCGCTGTCGAGAGTCCTTCTTTTCTTTCTGCCGAAATGGAGCAGCTGGTGGCTGGTCAGCTTCTGCGTCTTCGTGAGGAGACTGACATAGGTGCGGCAAGCCTGGTTACGGTGAGTGCCGATACGCTGTTTCACGGTCAGCTTATCTGCCATCAACCTGTGGCAGGTTACCGTTTTTCTGTCGACTCGATCCTCCTTGCCCATTTTTTACAACCTGCTGCTGGGATAAAAGCGCTCGACCTGGGTTGTGGCTGCGGCATTGTCTCTCTTATTCTGGCCTACAGGTGCCCGGATGTCCTGGTGTGTGGGCTTGAAGTGCAGGAGGAGCTTTTTGCGATTGCGAGGCGCAATGTGGAATACAATAGCATGCTGGTAAATATGCAGGTGATGCATGGCGATGTGCGAGCCATGGCAAAAAGTGTCTCGCCCGAATCTTTTGATCTTGTTTTGTGCAACCCTCCATACTTTAGCCTGGGTCGTGGCCGCTTAAATCAGCAGAGCCAGGTGGCACAAGCAAGGCATGCACAGTCAGGCTCCCTGGAAGATTTTATTGCAGCCGCAGCCTTTGCAGTCAAGAATAAGGGCAAAGTGGTCTTTGTTTTCGCTGCTTCCGGGCAGGCTCAGCTGCAAGAGCTCATGCTGGCCAAAGGATTAACCCCAAAAGAATTGCAAATCATCTACAGTTTTCCCGAAGACTGTCAAGGGCGGCTTGTCCTGGTTAAAGCCATAAAAAACGGAGGTGTTGGCTGCCGCGTTCTTCCACCATTTTATATCTACACTGCCTCTGGCGGCAACTACAGTAAGCCAATGCAGCAATTGTATAAGGAGGGGCGATGCTGGCCAAGGTGCTGAGCGCCACAGTAGTCGGCGTGGATGGTTTTATGGTGAGGGTAGAAGTTGACTTGGCTCATGGGCTACCTTCACTTTCTACAGTTGGCTTGGCTGAAGGGGCTGTGCGGGAGGCTAAGGACAGGGTAAGGGCAGCCATAAAAAATTCGGGTTATGAATTTCCCCTCAGCCGCATAACCGTTAATCTGGCACCGGCTGCCATGAAAAAGACAGGCACCGGCTATGACCTGCCCATCGCCGTGGGCATTCTGGCTGCCATGGGGCTCCTTTCACAAGAGGCGCTTGCGGATGTGATGATGTGCGGAGAACTGTCGCTTGATGGCACAGTTAAGGCAGTTCCCGGTGTATTATCCATGGCCCTGGCCGCCTATGAACAAGGCTGCACGCGAATTCTTGTGCCAAAGGAGAATATGGCTGAGGCTGCCCTTGTTGAAGAGCTGCAGATTTATGGCATAGAACGGCTTGATCAGGCAGTGGAATTTTTGGCGGGCAGGGAAGAGGTGAGGGAATATCAGGCTGACATTCCCTCATTTTTTGCCATGCAGCAGCGCATTGTCTCTGATTTTGCCGAGGTAAAAGGGCAGGGCTCGGTTAAACGCGGTCTGGAAATTGCCGCTGCCGGTGGGCACAATGTCCTCTTGTGCGGCGTTCCCGGCACCGGCAAAACCATGATGGCCCGTTGCCTTCCGTCCATCTTACCGTTTATGACGCTTGCCGAGGCATTTGAAACGAGCAAGGTGTTCTCTGCGGCGGGCCTATTGCCAAAAGAGGAGCCGCTTGTCACCAGCAGACCTTTTCGTTCACCGCATCATACCATATCTGACGCTGGTCTGATTGGCGGTGGGCAATTTCCACGCCCGGGAGAGGTCTCCCTTGCCCATAACGGTGTGCTCTTTCTTGATGAACTACCCGAGTTCAAAAAACAGGTCTTAGAGGTGCTAAGACAGCCCCTGGAAGACGGTGCCGTTACCATTGCGCGGGCGAGTTCTTCCCTGCGATTCCCCGCTCGCTTCATGTTGGTTGGGGCCATGAATCCTTGCCCATGTGGATATCTGGGTGACGCTGTTCGACCTTGTACCTGTTCGCCGCCGCAGATTCAGCGTTACAGAAATAGATTGTCGGGTCCCTTACTTGACCGTATTGATATGCATATCGAAGTACCCCCGGTACCGGTGCATAAATTATTACAGGAGCCAAAGGGTGAAGGCTCGCAGCTGATACGAGAAAGAGTACAGGCAGCGCGGGAGGTGCAGGGAAAACGTCTGCAGGGAAGAAAAGGGATCTACAGCAATGCCCACATGGGGGCTGAAGAGATACGGAACTTTTGCCAGCTCAATGGGCAATCAGCGGCAATTTTGCAGAAGGCCATCAGGCAACTTGGGTTATCGGCGCGCGCCTACCACAGGATACTGAAAATAGCTCGTACCATTGCTGACCTGGATAATCATTTGCACATAGAAACTAACCATGTGGCTGAGGCTATCCAGTATCGGCGTATGCAGTTCGAAATGTAAGTCTCTGTAGCCATCAATCTGAACAAAGTGGAATGATATGGGTTTTATAAAACGAGGCGTGGTAATTATTATGCTTTCCCTGGCTGGCCTCTCGGCCTACTGGTTAAGTTTTGATTTGGAAAAAGCTCTGGTTATTGGAGAATTGCTGCCAAGCGACACGCTTTTGTTTATGCAGTGGAATAAATTCTCAACATTTTTTAATGAGATTGCCCAATCAAAAATTGTGCAGCATATGCAAAATAAAGAGTTCCCGACAACCTTGCAGACCCTGGGCATGGATAAAACTTGGCTCCTGAGCCTGCAGAAGAGTAAGGATTTTTTTAGTGAATTTGGCGAACTGCCTCTTGTGCATGAGTTGTGGCAACATGAGGGAATGCTTGCCTTCATACCTGGGGCAGAGCAAGAAGGAAAGCCTGAAGAGCCGTTTTTCTCAAACCTTGTCTTTTTCTTGCCTACCGATGGTGAAAGCTATAAGAAAATTGTGCAGCCTCTTGTTGATGCACAGTCTGCACAGCCGAACTGGTCGTTCCATCAGCTTACCGTACGCGAACTACGACTCAGTTCAGGCCGCACGCTTCACCTCTGTCATCTCAATAATTTTGTATTCTTTGCCTTCTCCCGTGCGCCAATAGAGCGCTGCCTGGCGCAATACATGCAGAGAAAAATTGGCGGGAGCAAGGCTGGGCTTGACCAGAATGCCTGGTTTCAGGATCATGTCTTTGTCCCGCAAAAGGAGTCGGAATTTTTTGTCTATGTAAATTCTGCCAAGCTTAAGTCTGTAGCTCCCTTGTACTCCTATACCGAGAACTTTACCGACGCGCCAAGGCCGCAGGAAATAGCCCTGACCCACATGTTTATTCCCGCAGAAAGAAAGATAAAGCTTTCCTTTAAGTTTAAGCCCGATGAACTTGTTACCTGGACTAAAAAATATAAACTTTCTCCACCGGAGATCCCGCAGATAATGGCCTCCAACTCTGGTTCCACCCTGTTTCATCTCTGGTCAAACTGGTGCCATACAGAGTTTATGGAGCAAATGAGCGATAAACTCTATCAAACAGAAATTGGCAGCTTGGTGTTAACAGCACTTTCTGGTTTTCTCTCGCAAAAAGAGCTCTCGTGGTGGGAACTGAAACAGCCTTTTAATGAAAGGGCAGGGCTTGTCGTGCTGGGAGAAAGGAATGAATCAAACCAACTACGCCCTCGCTTTTCCTTATATTTTGGCATGAAAGATACAACTCGGATGCATAGTCTGCTTTCCCAACTTTTTTCTGATTTTTCCACGCAAAAGGTGCAACTGTCTCATGGCGTTGAGGTCGTTTCTTTCAGCATGGCCGGAGGGCTCATCAAACCTGCTTATGTAATCAGTAATAATTTGCTCATTTTTGCAGACAATTTAAGCCTAGCCAAGCAGATTATTGCAGAAATGCGTCCTTCAGCAAACACAGAGAAAATGGGTGCTGCCAATGAACCTGGGGACGAGAAAAACAATTTTTTCCTCTACATAAAAAACAGAGAGGCCGCTGAGGGCCTAAATGAATTACTGTCTTTTTTTGTGCAGGTAAAAAATGAAAAAGGAGAACCCATGGCAAGTGATCAAGAGAAACTGATGATTCGACAGATAGTTCTGCCCGTCGTGGAGACTTTAGGCAAGGCGGAAAATAGCCAATTTGCAATTCGGGCAGAGCAAAACGAAGCAGTCTTTGAGGGGCTTATTCATTAAAAAGAAACAACATAAAATGGCCGACACGAAGAGTTGCTCTTTTCGAAGGTCATCTAGCTATTTTATCTGAAATTGTGAAATTTTTTTTTACGAGATGGGCAACCTATGGAACAGCTGGTACAGGAATTAAAAAAGGTACTCGCCTTTAAAAACACAACGGATACGGGGGATATAGTCCTTGTTGCCGCCAAAGATCCAGAGATGCTTGTTTATGCCAGGGTCGGAGAAATAGAACGCGATGAAACAAGGCATGATGAATGGTGGCATGTTTCCTTACATCTTCTTTCTCTGCCCATCCAGTCTGTTGTTTGGACCCTGCGGGAGCCTCAGTTTACTGGTGAGGAAATTTTCACAATGGGAGGGAATCCACATTTTATAAAGGCAATAAAATTTGCAGAAGAGCTGACAACAGATTCCAGTACAGTGTCTCCAAGTGGGAAGAAAGAGGCGACAATAAAAAAATTTAAGATGATCAAGTAAGTCATGCCGCATGACAAGAGAGCAGGGCGACGTTTTGTCACTGACTTTGCAACTCCTTGCTAAATGCAGTATAGCTTTTGGCTGAAAAAAATGAATACGGGCTGGCCATCTGTGGCGGCAGAAAGCAATTTTAAACAAGAAGAGGCAAGATAACTATGATAAATAAAGTGATTCTTATCGGTAATTTAGGTGCAGATCCGGAGATTCGCTACACACAAAATGGCACCCAGGTCGCTACCTTTAACTTGGCAACTACTGAGCGCTGGCGTGGGCAAGACGGGCAAACACAAGAACAAACTGAATGGCACCGCATAGTAGCTTGGGCCAAACTTGCAGAAATTTGCGGCGAGTACCTGCACAAGGGAAGCAGAGTGTATATTGAAGGGAAGCTGCAAACCCGGAAGTGGCAGGATCAGGGTGGGGCCGATCGTTATACTACAGAAATTATTGCCCGGGAGATGAAAATGCTCACCCCACGCGGCTCCGGTGGTGAGGAGTATGGTGGCGAAAGCTATGGTCAAGGTGGTGGTAGTTCATATCGTGGCACTCCCCCAATCGGTGACGACGTGCCTTTCTAAATTTTTTTTGCATCCTGGCACTTGCGGAGCACTGGTAGCTAGGCGCAGTGTGCGGTCAGTTTTGGCACTTAAGCACCAGGAAATGCACGGAGAATTGCTTTTGCCAGAGACTGGATAGAATTGGGTGTCTAATTATGTCCACGCCCATTTAGAGTGTTAAATTTTGGCCTGCTCCGTGCAAAAAACCTTCGTACCAAGTGGCATAAAGGGCTACGCTACGAGTTAAGTTATGTTCCTCTGCCCATTTCCTGCTCATCTGGCCCATGGCGGGCCATTTCTCCCGCATGGCAAAGAATGTACGCCATTCTTGTGCTAAGGATGTGGCTGAATGCGGGGAAAAGAGAAGTCCATTTTCCTGGTGGCGCACCAACTCAGGCAGGGCACAGGCATTGGCAGCAAGGATGGGCAGCCCGCTCGCCATTGCCTCCAGGGTGACAATGGACTGCAGCTCCGCAAAACCAGCCATCACAAAACAATCTGCGGCATTATACAACCGTGGCAGATCCTCTGCAGCGATAAAACCTGGGAAGAGCACCCGGTCGGCCAGGCCTTTGTCGTCCACCTGTTTTTGCAGTTCATGCAGGCAACTTCCTCTGCCGGCTAAGACAAGAATTGCCTGATCAGAATTAACATCGGCAAAGGCATCCACCACCTCCCGAAGTCCTTTTTCGTGATCTAATCTCCCCACATATAAAAAAAGATCTGACTCTTCGTTTATCTGTAGTTGTAGCCGCATCGTCTTCCGAGCTTCCTGATTGGGCTTGAAGCGGTTTGTGTCCACACCGCAGGAAATAGCTGAAACAGGCGCTTTTAGGCCTTGGTTTACTAAAATCTTGGCCGCAGTCTGAGTGGGTGTTGTTACGGCTGCAAGCAGATTGTACAGGCTGAGCATGTGCTTCCAGAAAACTGGCTCCAGGCGAGCTCGAAATCGGGCAGGCAAGGGGATATTGGCGGTCAGGTTTTGGGGGAGAAAGTGATTGGTGCCCACCACCGGTATAAGGTGTGCTTGTGCGCGGGAAGCCTGCCAGGCAGAACGGCTGAGAAAGTAGTGATCCTGCAAATGGATAATGTCTGGCTTTATCTCTTGCAGCATCTTTTCTAGCCAGGTACGGGAACAAAAGGTAATATTGGCGTTATGTGGCAGATGCCATGCCGGGAAACGGTGCACCTGTACACCATTAATATGCTCTTTTGCGGTAGCTTCTTTCTGTGCTGGAGTCAGTGCCGTTACACAGTGCCCAGCCTCTTGTAGGCCTCTCGCCAAACGCACGGTGAATGTCGCCTGACCATTATCTTCTCTATAGTAGGCCTGCCCAACAATCAGAATCTTCATTGTACTTTTCTTCTAACCCGATATCGCAGATAGACAAGGGCAAGTGCAATAAGTGTACTGGTAATGCCAATTAGCCATGGACGATACAAAGCCTCACCATTAAAGAGCTGCAGGAGGGTTTTGCCCAGACCAAACATGCCAAAATATCCAATGCATGCAAGGGTTCCAGTCCAGATAATTTCGCAGCAGATAGCCACAGGCACAAGCTTAGACATGGGGAATCGGGCCATTCCTGTGGCAATAAGCACTGGAATAACGGTTACACCGAGGCTGAGTTTGGCTGTTATAAAATACAAAATACCATGTTGCCGCACGTGCGTCTTAGCGACAGCGACCTTGGTTTGCAATTTGCCCAATGAGCGGGTGAGCAATTTATTTAGAAGCCAGCTGTTTCCTGTTCGCCCAAGGCCATACCAGAAAAAATCAGCACAGAGGTTTGCAAACATGGCAAGGGGCACAACAAATTCTATCTGAAATGGCGAGGAGACCTTGGCTGCAAGCATAGCTGCTCCCAGTGTTGCCACAGGCCCTTCAAAGAGCACTGCCAGGAAAAGTAAGAAATAAATCATTGTTGTTAAACGTAACGACAGATATCTGAGGCTATGTCAAGGGATGCATTTGGCTTAGCGAGGGCAGAGGCATTACGTGCAAATTCCTTCAGCGTAGGGTTACCCTCATCAAGCCATTCCTGTAAAAGGGCTGTCAAGCCATGAATGGTTTTTGCATAGGCCCCAGCTTTGTGTTCCTTTACATAAATAACATTTCCAGCTTCTTGGCCTTTTATATACCCGGAAAGAATAAGGGGAAGACCCACAATAAAGGCCTCACTGATTGTGCCGGGCCCAGCTTTGGTGATGAGGAGATCGGCAGCCTTCATCAGGTCTGGCATGTTGTCAACAAAACTATAGACCTTTGCAGGAACTTCCCAGTTAACAGCGTCTAAGCGTTCTTTTAAACGGGCATTGCGCCCGGTGACAATTAGCATCTGACAGTTTGGTATGGTCTTGGCTATCCGGCGAGCAATACGGTAGATTTGCCCAGTTCCTTCACCACCACCCACGATTAAAAGCGCAGTTTTATCCGAAACTAACCCCAATTGTTGCCGTATTCTTTCTTTATCCCCGGCTGCCTGCGTGAATTTAAGCCCCACTGGTTGCCCATGCACGGCCAGTTTTTCTTTGGGCATGCCCAGCTCCAGGGCTAAAGACTTGGCCTCTTCTGTTGGAACAAGGCAGCGATCAACCTCAGGGCATATCCATGTGGAATGCAGGGTCACCATATCAGTGACCACAGTTATAAAGGGGATATTCAAGTCGGCCTTTTCACACCATTGCAAACCAAGATGATTCATGAGAGGATGTACAGAAACAACTAGGTCCGGTTGTTCCCTGCGTAAAAATTCTGTGACCGAGCCCCTAATGAGCGGCGCAAAGAATTTGAAAATCAACTGTTGCATTTTCCTGTAAGAGGTCAGTTTCCAAAGGAGCGCCCATATTGGCATCCCAGGGCCGGTGATCCAACCGTAGGTATCAGGAAAGCGGTTGATGGGAAAAGGCATGTGCTTTTTCCAGATATCTTCAATCACTGTTTCATATTGTTGCGGGTAGAGCGCTTCAATGGCCTCGCTGATTGCCATCGCCGAAGCTCTATGTCCCGCACCGGTATCTGAAAGAAGAAAAAGTATCTTTTTTTTGCCGGCTATCTTTATTGCCTGATTATGCATACAAACGTTCGAAACAAGCAAATTACAGGTGAGTTGTCAGGAAAAATCCTCGCTGCATCGGAGGTTCTTTTTTTTTGTTATTTTATAGAATATGTATTTTTTGTCAAAAGAACAGCCGATTTTGCCTGCTTTTTAAGTTCACTGCCACACTTTATTCCTGGCCAAATCTTAGCAGTTCCTTATTTGCGAGGAAAACCAAAAAATTTGAGCCAGGTTAACCGATTGTGTGCACATCACAAATGGAAAAATACTTTTTTTTGCGAGAAAGTTAGGTGTGATGAGAGGAGTATGCATCACAGACTCATAAGAAACAAGAAAATGGATGATATTTCATAGGAAGGTAATGGTGCTTAGGCTTAGTTTTTCTGCCCTCCTGATGAAAATTAAATGGGTAGTTTTATTTCAATTGCATGTAATGGCAGCAAGAAGTAATGTACGCACTTTTGCCAGCCGGTGTGGACGAAGACAAAAAAAAACTCTTTTCACTTGACAGTCTCAAACAGCACCGGGTAATGAATAACGGTTCATTTTTTTTCACTCCCTGCAATGAGGTTCTCTTCATGGCTTCTGAACTGGTACTTTCGGTTATCACTCTGATAGGCCTTGCCCTATTAGTGCCGCTTATCATGCTGGCAACTGTTGTCCTTGGGCCCCGCGCAGACAATTCAGCGAAAGATGATGCTTACGAAAGTGGCATCAAGCGTGTGATTGGGCTTGCTGAGCAAAAGTTCAGCGTCAAGTTTTACTTGGTCGCTATCTTGTTTCTTCTTTTCGACATCGAAATGGTATTCATGTATCCGTGGGCAATTGGCCTGAGGGAATTGGGTTGGTTTGGCTTTGCTGAAATGGTCGTGTTTATGTTGCTGCTCTTGACCGGCCTTATTTTCATTATCAAGAAAGGGGTGCTCAATTGGCGCTAGGAATAGAAGCACAACTCGGTGAGAGTGTACTGACCACCAAACTGGATGCTGTCCTGAACTGGGGTAGAGAGTATTCACTGTGGCCTTATGTCTTCGGAACTGCCTGCTGCGCCATAGAGTTTATGAGCACGGCTGCAAGCCAATATGACCTCGCCCGTTGGGGCGCGGAAGTTTTGCGCTACTCTCCAAGGCAAGCTGATTTGCTGATGGTTTGCGGCACCATCAGTTTCAAACAAGCCCCGATTCTGCGTCGCATTTATGACCAAATGTCGGAACCCAAATGGGTGGTTGCTGTGGGGGCATGTGCCACCTCAGGCGGCATTTATGATAACTATTGCACGGTGCAGGGCATCGATCAGATCATTCCGGTTGACATCTATGTGGCTGGATGCCCGCCAAGACCTGAAGCTATTCTTGATGCCTTAATGAAAATTCAAGATAAGGTACGTGGTGAAAGCGTGCTTAATGATCGCCAGAACGACTTCAAAGGGATTCTTGACAGATGAATACAACGGCGCTCCAACTCATTCAGACCGCTTTTCCAAACGCGGACTGTTCCGAAAGCCTGGATTCGGTGGTGCTAACCGTCGCGGCAGAGGAACTTGAGGCAACACTTGGAAAGCTGAAAAATGACCCACAGTTACACTGCACTCTGCTCGTTGATGTAACTGCGGTCGATTACCTGCACTATCCACAATCACAGCCTACTCGTTTTGTGGTGATCTATATTTTGCGTAACCCTGAAGCAAAATTGCTTGTCCAGGTGCGGGTTCCTGTTACTGACCCTGAAAAAGGGATTCCCACTGCCAGCAAATTGTGGGGATCTGCTATTTGGGGAGAACGAGAGACATTTGATCAGTATGGTATTCGTTTTCAAGGGCATCCTGACCTGAGACGTATTCTGAATCATTGGCAGTTCAAGGGACATCCTCTTCGTAAAGACTACGATATAGAGGATAGACAGATCTGCTACGAAACTGATCCTCTGGAAAACGAGATCAAGGCCCGGCTTCGCCATAATGGTGTCGATGAAAGTGCCATGGAGGAGTTGAACACAGAAATCATGTTCCTCAACCTCGGGCCAGCCCATCCGGCAACACATGGGGCCATCCGCATACTGACTGCCTTAGATGGTGAGACCATTTTGGCAAACGTCAATGAAATCGGATATTTACATCGGGGTTTTGAGAAAACAGCAGAAAATAGGACCTATAATCAAGTCGTACCGTTAACTGACCGTCTCAACTACTGCTCAGCTCTCATGAATAACATTGCCTATGCTAAGGCAGTGGAATCCTGGTTAGGTGTCGAAATCACTGAGCGGGCAAAATTTATGCGGGTGATTCTTGGCGAATTTTTCCGAATACAAGATCATTTGGTCTGTCTTGCCGCAAACCTGCTTGATATCGGAGGTCTCACCAATTACTGGTACCTATACAACCAGAAAGAGGCATCTTACGACCTTATTAGTCGTTTGACGGGTGCTCGCCTGACAAGTTCGTTTACCCGAATCGGCGGCATGTATCGCGATTTTTACGATGGCTGGCAGTCGGACATGGAGCAACAGCTCCGTGACATTGAAGTCGGGGTAGGGGATTCGCTGAAACTGGTCTTAAAAAATCGAATTATTCATATACGTACCCAAGATGTTTGCGTTATAAGCCCAGAAACCGCTCTCTCTTATGGCTTCACGGGTCCCTGTCTTCGTTCAACCGGTGTGGCCTACGACCTGCGCAAGGACAAACCTTACTATTATTATGATGCCTTTGACTTCACCGTTCCCGTCGGCTCAAAAGGGGATGTGTATGATCGCATTATGGTACGTTTCGAAGAAATACGCCAGAGTATCAGCATTATACGGCAAGCTATGAAGATGGTGCCGGAAGGCCCGGTTTATGTGAAGGATATTCATGTTATACTTCCTCCCAAGCAGGAGGTGTACAACAATATTGAGGCCTTGATTGGTCACTTCGAATTGATTTTCGAAGGGGTTCAGGTGCCAAGTGGTGAGTGGTATGACGCCTATGAGGCAGCTAACGGTGAGCTCGGATTTTACTTTTCCTCGGATGGCTCTGGCAAACCGTATAAGTGTAAAGTTCGGCCCCCATGTTTTTATATGATGGGCGGTTTCCACAAAATGATAGAGGGAAGCATGATTGCCGATGTTATTGCCAATCTCGGTAGTATTAACATCATTGGCGGAGAGTTGGACAGATGAGCGACCGATCACAACTGATAGAAACAGGTAAGTCTTTTGTATTCGATGCTGAGCGTGATGCTGAGTTCGAACGTCTAGTCAAGCGCTATCCAACTCGAGATTCACTCATTCTACCCTCGCTTTGGCTGATACAAGACCAACAGGGATGGATAAGTGCTGAGTCAATTGCTTATGTGGCTGACCGTATCGGTACTTTTGCAAGCCAGGTCTTTGAAGTTGCAACCTTTTACACCATGTACAACCTCCGACCGATGGGGAAAATTCACATCTGTGTCTGTCGGACGCTTTCCTGCTATCTCCTGGGAAAGCAGCAGCTAGTTGATTATCTGCAGAAAGAACTTGGCGTAAAGCCTGGGCACGTCACTGAAGACGGACAATATAGCCTGGAAGAGGTAGAGTGTCTGGGGCATTGCGGCACAGCGCCTGTCGTGCAAATAAACGGTGAGTTTTACGAAAACATGACCGTTGACAAGCTGAAGGATGTCTTGGCACAGATCAATGAAGGAGTGCGATGAACATGGAAGTGAAAATACTCAGCGCTAAATTCGACATTGAAAATGCCAACCAGCTTAATGTGGCAAAAGAACATGGTGCCTACAGCAGCTTGGAAAAAGTATTTGGCATGGAGCCCGCTGAAGTAACAGAAGTTGTTAAGGCAAGTGGGCTGCGAGGTCGAGGTGGGGCTGGATTTCCTACGGGACTGAAGTGGACTTTTTTACCAAAGGGACTTGATAAGCCAGTTTATCTAGCTGTCAATTCTGATGAGTCCGAACCTGCCACATTTAAAGATCGATATATTCTGGTTCGTGACCCGCACCTTTTAATCGAAGGCATCATCATCTGCTGCTATGCCATTAACAGCCATGATGCTTATATCTATATCCGTGGGGAGTACACCACGCAAGTGAAGGTGCTGCAGGCCGCAATTGATGAGGCCTATGCTGCCGGTTACCTTGGCGATAAAGTTGCCGGCAATGATTTCCGAGTTGACGTCACAGTTCATCGCGGTGCTGGTGCCTACATTTGCGGTGAGGAAACAGCACTCCTTGAATCAATAGAAGGGAAAAAAGGTCAACCTCGTAGCAAGCCACCGTTTCCTGCTGTTGAGGGTCTCTACGGTTGCCCCACAATTATCAATAATGTGCAGTCCATCGCCTCATTGCCGTATATTCTCACCAATGGTGCCGATGCCTATAAACAGTTTGGAACTGAGAAAAGTCCTGGGACACACCTTTTTGGCATCTCTGGTCTGGTGAAAAAACCTGGCATGTATGAGCTACCACTAGGACTACCTTTACTTGAAGTTGTCAATACAGTAGCTGGTGGAGCCCGTGATGGAAGAAAGCTCAAGGCCATAATTCCAGGTGGAAGTTCAACACCAGTTCTGACTGTTGAAGAAGCACAAGATGTGACACTTGACTATGAATCCATGGCCGCCCATAAAACCATGTTTGGTTCAGGTGGTATTGTGGTGCTGGACGACACGGTAGATACTGTAAAGCTTGCTGAGAATCTGGTTCATTTTTATCACCATGAATCCTGCGGACAGTGTACACCCTGCCGCGAAGGACTGGGTTGGATGTTGAAAATACTAAAGAAAATTATTGCCGGGCAAGGCAAGAGAGAAGATATCAATCTTCTACTTGAGCTGTGTGACAATATTGAAATGAAAACGGTTTGCGTACTTTCCGCAGCCTGCACAATGTCGTTGAGGAGCTATCTCAATAAATTCCGGCCTGAGTTTGAAGCGTATGTTTCCAAGGGCGCTTCTGCTTAAACCATGATGTAAAAGGAACAGGAACGAGCATGGCTGATACAATTAAGCTGTTTGTCAACGGACAGGAAGTCGAAGTTGAGGCTGGGAAAAACCTCATTGACGCCGTTGCCGCTGTGGGCATAGAAATTCCGCATATCTGTTACCATCCTGCTTTAGGTGCAGATGGTAACTGTCGCATGTGTCTGGTTGAAATAGAAGAGGGCAGACCACCATTGGTCCCCGCTTGTAAAACCAGAGCCATGGCAGGCATGAAAGTTCGTCTGGATAGCGAGAAAATCAAGAAAATCCAGCGCGATATTATGGAATTTGAACTTCTTAACCACCCTACTGATTGTCCCATCTGCGATCAGGCCGGTGAATGTATTCTTCAGAACTACTATATGCAGTATGACGGAGCCCCAAGTCGCAGACATGTTTCTCAAGTATTAAAAAAGAAGCATGTTGATTTTGGAGCTGGGGTAGTTCATGACCAAGAACGTTGCGTTTTGTGTGCCAGATGTGTCCGTTTTACGCGACTTATTACGAAAACTGGTGAACTGGGGATCGTCAGCCGCAGCGATGAGGCCAGGGTAAGTATCTTCCCTGGACGACCCTTAAGTAATCGTTATGCACTTAATGTTGTTGACCTTTGCCCTGTCGGGGCGATGACCAGCCGGGATTTTCGTTTCAAACAACGTGCTTGGTTTTTGACCAAAAACAAAAGCATTTGCCACGGATGCAGCAAGGGTTGCAATATCTTCATCGATCACAATAAAGAAAAATATAAAGACGATATAATCTACCGGTTCCGTCCGCGCCACAATGACCTCGTCAACGGTTATTTTATGTGCGATGCCGGGCGCATGACCTATAAACTGGAGAATGAAAACAGGCTGAAAATCCCTAAATTAGAGGGAAATACAGTGGATTTTGATACTGCTGTCAGCGCCCTAGGACGCAAGCTGGTCGCGGCGGAGAAGGTACTTCTGCTGCTTTCTCCCGATTGCACTCTGGAAGAGATGCGAGCCGTGCAGATGCTTGGGGAAAAACTTGGTGCAATGGTCAGTGGCTATAGCCAGGGGTATGTGAAGGTGGGTGATGGGGACAGTTTCCTCATTAAAGATGATAAATCTGCTAATAGAGCTTCATTTGCCTTGCTAAACATCGACCAGAGCAAGAGTGGATTTACAGAGGCAGTCAAGATTGCAGATCTTGTTGTCAGCTTTCAAAATGACCTCAGTCTAAGTTTGAGTAGTGCAGAACTTGCTTCTCTGAGGGACAAGGGGCAGTTCTTCTTTGTTGGCAGCTACATGAATCCCACTGCCGAAGGTACTGCTAACCTCATTCCTGTGGCATCTTACAGTGAATGCTCAGGTACTTTGGTCAATGTCGATGGCATTTTGCAGCGTTTTCAGAAGGCAGTTATCAAAAATTCACCACTCCCAGAATTGCTGAATGTAGTTGGACAGATTGGATTTTTCACCACAGACCTTACCACCATGTGGAAAGATCTGAACACCTCTGTTAACAGTCTCGGGGGAATTGATATGCAGCATATTCCGGCTGAAGGATTGGCATTAACGGTAAGCGAGGTAAACAATGTCACTGCTTGATATCATTCTACTCATCATCCGCGTTCTGTTCGCGGCATTTGTTCCTGTCAGCTTTCTGGCCATACTGGTTTGGATGGAGCGGCGTGGTTGTGCTTTTATACAGGATCGTTCTGGGCCTAACAGGGCTAACATCTTTGGTTTTAGAGCGGCGGGTTTGGTACAGAACCTGGCTGACGGG
>RRZU011263925.1_pt1 | contig 31361 bp, 31 predicted proteins | sample 2165561 | NCBI WGS metagenome assembly RRZU01 (sample SAMN10456909, study PRJNA506462) | wastewater metagenome | isolation source: wastewater sludge | place: USA: Moscow, Idaho | reverse complement strand
TCAAATCCTTCATAGTATTCTTCTTCAAATATAATATCATCTTCACCCTTAATCATATCTAAGACTGTTCCTGATTCTGGTCCAGCCTGGGTAAACATATTTAAACTTTGAGCTTTAAAATCTAAAACTTCACGCGTTGAATAGGTCGATAAAATCAAATCACGATTGATCTTTGTACTCCGTGCAATTCTGAACATATCGTAAAGAATATCTGGAGAGATCGCGATTGGATGAATTGACATAAATACGAAATTCTCTGTTTGTAAGTTGAGGAGAACCGTCGAATCTGATAGTTTCATCGCACTTACCAAATACGCTGATAATGCTTTATTCTCATCTTCATAGAATCCAGATGTGGTATAGAATGCATTTTCTACCTTCAATAATTTTCTAAGTGTTCCATTATTATCTTTGTAATACGATTCATTTAGAATATTTATCACATCTAGAATCATTAATATGGTTTCATTATGACTTTGTAAAGTAACAGAGTTTAAACTTGAGCTCTTTCTTCCAATGGAAGGTGGAAGATAGTAACTAAAGAGATCTCGATTCATCGTTGAGAACTCACTCATCGATTGATTCAAAGCATTCTCAATCGCTTTATCGTATGAGGTATTATCAAAATAAGCATTCACTGAACACCCAGATAACACCATACATATACTCAAAATCATGAATAATTTACGCATCTATTGATTGGCCTTCTTTAACACTTCTATTGTATCACTATTTAAAGTTTCTAAAACTTTCAATACGGCTGTTTTGGCATTCAAATAATCATCCGTATCGATGATTGTACTATTGGTATGAAGGTTACGTGCACATAAACACATGGTTAACGTCATAATCCCTTCATATTGACGATGTACTGCTCCTGCATCCGTTCCACCAAGTGATTGGTAGTATTGATACGGTAATTTATTGGATTCTAAGATATCCACATAATGATTGATAAATCCACGGTGTGGTAAGAAGTTCGCATCAATGAAACGAACCAAAGGACCAGCCCCTAATTGACCAAAGGATTCTTTATCGCCACTCGCATCATTCGCAGGTGAACAGTCAAATATAATCGCCGCATCGGGTTTGATCTTATATGCGATGGTTTGAGCACCACGCGTTCCAACTTCTTCTTGTACACTTGCGCCAACTGCTAAATGCACATCCAGATCCACATCCTTAAGTGCTTCTAATATTTCTAAGCCCATTGCACACCCATAACGATTGTCAAAAGCTTTTCCTAATAGTCTTTTACCGTTGTTTAGAGATTCAAATTGTCCATCTAAAATAGCCGCATCCCCTGTTTGAATTCCAGCTTTTAACACTTCTTCTTTAGATGTAAATCCTAAGTCGACTAACATATTCTTGATTTCCATCGGTTTAGCACGATCCGCATCCGTTAATAGATGTGGAGGAATACTACCAATCGTACCTTTGAATTTAACCCCTGCACGATTCTTTACGATCACACGTTGTCCTAGAAGTGTTTGAGACCACCATCCACCAATTGGAGCTAATCCGATGCTACCTTTATCATTGATGGATTTAACCACAAACCCAACTTCATCCATATGCCCCAGTAACATCACTGTTTTCGCATTTGGATTCTTAGAACGTTTAATTGCCATTACAGAACCCAAATTATCAAATACGATCTCATTGGTATACTCACTGTATCTAGATTTTAGGTAATCTCTTACTTCTTTCTCATCACCACTAATGGCCATGAGTTCTGTTAATTCTTTTAAGGTTTGAACACTCTTCTCACTTAACATCTTGTTTCCTCCATACCGCACGATAGATGACTTGATTTAAGTCCATAAAGTGCTGTTCATATTCTGTAATCGCATCATCCAAATGCGCATTGCGTCTAAAGTCCACACTAAATTCAACGAGTTTCAATGGATAATCTTCCCAAACTAACATCGTGTATTCAAATAGATCTTTGTTATCGGTTTTGAACTTAAATTCTGCTTCTTTAGCCGTAATCTTTAACATTCTTTCGATAAACAAATTCGACGTTAAACGACGTTTATGATAACGTTTCTTTGGCCATGGATCTGAGAAATTAAGATGAACAGTATCAATCTCTTCAATCTCAAACCAATTTTCTAGATTCTCCGCATCTCCCACAATCCAGACACCATTAACCGGTGAATCTTTCTTAAGGGCAATTGCAGAGACATTTTTATCTCTTTCTAGCGCAATCCAAAGGGTATCGGGTTGAAGTTCAGCCATTTTGCGCCAATAATCTCCCTTACCACTTCCGATTTCTAATACGATTTTCTTGCACTTAAATTCTTCTTTCCATTTTCCCTTTAACAAACTCGGATCCTGAACAACTTTTGGATGAGCTAATAGAAAATCCATTGCCCATGGTTTATTCCGCATTCTCATATTATTTCGTCAAATCGTAAATCGCTTGTGCGTAAATAGCAGTTGCCAAATAGAATTGTTCTAACTCATATCCTTCATCCGCTTGGTGAACTTGACCGACCCATTCAGGACGATGACGTGTTGGGAATTCTGCCCCAAATGCTACAAAGTTCTTGAATGAACGTGCATAAGTACCACCACCCATCGTTAATAATGGTGTTGTCATATCTTTGGAATAGTCACGATAAATGGTTTCTAAAGTAGAAACTAAGGTACTCTTAGGATTTACAAACAAAGGTTCTTTTGCTTGTATTAAGGATACTTTTAATTCTGATTTATGTGATTCAAACGTATTACGAATCGTTTCGAAAACAAATTGATCATTTGTTTCATTTGGATAACGAATATCTAAGATAATATGTGCATGATTGTGTTCAACTTCCACAACCCCAATATTCATCGTTAAATAACCCATATGAGATCCGAAGACTTTAACCCCTAAAGGCTCAGCTCTCCAATCACGTAATAACATTGCAGTTTTCGCTGCGAATTCATCTTGATAAGCCGATCCAACAAAGTTTAAACAATGCCATGCCGCATTAATTCCATCATCCGGTTTTGCCCCATGACTGAATTTTCCATAAATCTTATACGTTACTTCACCGTTTAATTCAGTGATCTCACCCTTTAAATGATGTGTATTTAAATAGAAGTTAAATAAATCTTTTTGAGCATAACCGAGTAATGTTACAGCTGCTTCACCGATACAAATATTCGGTCTTTCACCTGCTTTTAAACGTACAATCTTTGTTTGTACATCGCCATCTAAACTTAAATTCATAATCCCTTTTTCACCATAAACAACTGGGAAATCCGCATCCGGTACAAACCCAAAATCAGGAATTTCACCGTGTTCATTGTAGTACTTCATACAAGACATACCGGTTTCTTCATCACATCCTACGATTAGGAAAACACGTTTCTTTGGTTTAAATCCCATTTCTTTAAGAATCTTCATCGCATAATATCCCGCAATGGTAGGACCCTTATCATCCTGAGTTCCTCGACCAATCATATAGCCATCTTTGATTTCTCCACCAAATGGATCAAAGGTCCAACCTGTACCGATTGGAACGATGTCTAAGTGTCCTAGAACACCCATAATTTCATCGCCTTCGCCAAATTCCACAACCCCTGCATATCCTTCTAAATCACGTGTTTTAAATCCATCTTTAGTAGCCATATCTAAAACATAATCTAATGCATTACGTAATTCTTTTCCGAAAGGTGCATTTTCAGCTTTTGTATTTAAATCGCGTAAGGAAGGAATACGAATTAATCCTTGTAAATCCTTCACCATTTCTTCTTTTCTTTTTAGTGTTTCTTGATAAAAGTCCATATATTTACCTCTTTCACATTATTTTATCATATAATCGGATCATCTTTTTCACAGACTAATCATTTGTTTCAGAAAAAAGATCCGAATTAATCGGATCTCTTCTTGTTATAACTTGGTTTAGGTCTACGTTCAGCTTGAGGCTTTTCAACATAACCTTCAGGCTTAGGTAATAAATCCTTACGAGAAACGTTAACACGTCCCTTTTCATCCACTTCAGTGACGATAACTTGAACTACTTCACCCATCTTTAAGACATCGCTTGGTTTTTCAACACGTTCATACGCAATCTTAGAGACATGGAGTAAACCATCAGTACCAGGGAATAGTTCAACGAATGCGCCAAATGCTTCTAAACGAACAACTTTCGCATCGTAGATTTCGCCTACTTTAGCACTGCGAACTAAGCTTTCAATCTTCGCTTTTGCTTTATTGATTGCGGCTTGGTCTTGGTGATAAATCAAGATACGACCATCGTCTTCGATATCAATCTTAACTTGGTCACAGTCCGCGATGATTTGATTAATAATCTTACCACCTGCTCCAATGACATCACGAATCTTATCTGGTTGAATTTGTAGTTTCGCAATCTTAGGTGCATATTGACCCACTTCTGGACGAACTTCAGAGATTGCCTCTAACATGTTTTCCATGATTTGGATACGACCTAATTTAGCTTGAGCTAATGCTTCTTCTAGAATTGCACGATTTAAACCAGCAATCTTAATATCCATTTGTAATGCGGTGATACCATCTTTCGTACCAGCAACCTTAAAGTCCATATCACCAAAATGATCTTCCATCCCTTGGATATCGGTTAAGACAGTATAGTAATCACCATAAGTCACAAGACCCATCGCAATACCTGCAACTGGAGCCTTAATCGGAACACCAGCAGCCATAAGTGCCATAGTACCAGCACAGATCGATGCTTGTGAGGATGAACCATTTGATTCAAGTGTTTCCGCAACTAAACGAATGGCATATGGGAATTCATTTTCTGAAGGTAATACTTGTAGTAATGCACGTTCACCTAATGCACCATGACCAATTTCACGACGTCCAGGAGATCCTGTACGACCTGTTTCCCCTACTGAATAAGGAGGGAAGCTATAGTGGTGCATGAAACGTTTGTATTCTACTTCGGTTAGGTCATCAATAATTTGATTGTCCCCTAAAGCACCTAAGGTACAAACAGAAAGAACTTGTGTCTCACCACGTGTAAAGAGTGCACTACCATGTACTCTTGGTAATAAATCGATTTGACTATTTAAAGGACGTAATTCACTGATACCACGACCATCTGGACGAATCTTATCTACTGAGATTAAACGACGAACTTCTGACGCAACGATCTCATGACAGATTTCTTTAACTTGTTTTAATGTTTTATTCTTAGTCGCGTCATTCGCATATTCCATCGCTTCAAAATGCGCAACAGTTTCAGCTTCGATTTCATCAATCGTACCATAACGAACGAGTTTTTCTTTAATACGTACTGCTTCAACTAAACGTGCTTCCGCAAAATCCTTAACATTCTTAAGTAATGTTTCATCATGCGCATAAAGCACAACTTCCATTTTTTCTTTACCAACTGCCTTCGCAATTTCTTCTTGGAATTCGCATAATTTCTTAATGAACTCATGTCCAAACATCATTGCTTCAAGCATTGCTTCTTCACTAACTTCTTTAGCACCCGCTTCAACCATATTAATGGCATCTTTAGTACCAGCTACGGTTAAGTTGATGTCTGATTTTTCTAATTCTTCTTGAGTTGGATTAATAATGTATTCACCATTTACACGACCAACCATAACACCAGCAATCGGTCCATTGAATGGAATATTGGATACACATAATGCAAGGGAAGCCCCAAACATCGCAGCCATATCCGGTGAACGATCATAATCAACAGATAATACGGTATTCACAACTTGAACTTCATTTCGGAAACCTTCTGCGAATAATGGACGTAATGTACGATCAATTAAACGGGACGTTAATGTCGCATGTTCGCTTGGTCTACCTTCTCTTCTTAAAAAACCACCAGGAATCTTACCAACAGAATACAATTTTTCCTCAAACGATACGGTTAGCGGGAAAAAATCTGTATCCTTCGCCTGCTTACTTGCAGTCGCAGCGGATAGTACAACCGTGTCTTCATAACGAACAACAACTGATCCACCTGCTTGTTTGGCAATTTCTCCGGTTTCAACTGTTAGATTTCTTCCACAGAAATCTAGACTAAATACTTGTTTTGCCATTTCTTTACCTCTTTTTTGACGTGAATATCATATCATAGTCAGAAGATAAACTAAACAATAAAAAAACAAGCCGAAGCTTGTTATTTTCTTAAACCTAAACGTTGAACGAGTTCACGGTAACGATTTAAATCTTCTTTACGAAGATAGTTCATCAAATTACGACGTGTACCAACCATCTTCATCAATCCGCGAGTTGAGTGATAATCTTTCTTGTGTTCTTTCAAGTGAACAGTCAAACGATTAATTTGAGCTGTTAATACTGCAACTTGAACTTCAACAGAACCAGTGTCTCCTTCAAAACGAGCGTATTCTTTGATGATGCTTGTCTTTTCTGCTTTTGTTAACATTGTTTCATCCTCCTTTATTTCAGACCTTCTATACCGCGTAAACCGATGAGGAAATCGATAAACCCAGTACAAAAGCGTTGTTAATATATCATAGATTCATAAAATATGCAAATAAAAAGGGTTAAATAAACCCTTTTGTTTTGGATGAATGAAAAACCAACTGAAACATCTAGTAATTCAATACGCGTGGCAATTTACCCGCTTGATCAACCCAATCTTCAACTTGTTTAAGTGTTGGCATTTTACGTACCAATTTCTTTTCTTCATTCACTTCAACCATTTTTTTATGAAGATTTTCAGGTTTACGTTGTGCGAGTTCTGGAACTGTATCAACACCAGCTGCTTCAAGTAAATCTGCATATTCGCTTCCTACACCACTAATACGATCTAAATCAGCACGATTAGCCCATTTCAAGATTAACTTTTCTGAAATTCCTGTCTTTTCAGCTAAGGCATCTCTTCCCTTTTTAGTTGCACATGCGTCTAGTAAGCCTTCGATACTCTTAATTCCAACTTCATTCAATTTTAATTCGTACGCTTCACCAATTCCCTCAATCAAACTCAATTTAGCCATTGAATAGCCTCCATTTTTGATATTGGTTCATCCATCCGTTATAAAACTATTTCTTTAGGAAACCTCCTAATAGTTTACCTACATCATCCATCATATCGCCATCTCCATCACTATCCAATAAACCACTTAACATTCCCATCACATCATTCCCTTGAGTCGCACCACCTAAAAGTGATCCTAAACTGGATAAATCAAATCCACCCTGTTTCTTACTCTTACCAAGTTGTCCTAAGAGTAATGGTGCTAACATCGTCAATAGTCCTGATACTTGAGAAATATCCAACCCTGTTTGTTTTGCTAGTCCGGATTCAACTGCACCTGATTTATTAGATAATAAATGACCTAAAATCTTAGCCCCATCTTGTGTATCAACTTTCTTTAAGAAACCACTGATATCATCCACATCATCATCTGCGTGTTGATCAAGTGCTTTTAGTAAAGAAGAAGCACCCTGTTCAGTCTTTGCGTTCTTATTCATCGCTTGTAGTAAAGTTGGTAATGCAAGACTTGCAAGTTGCTTAACTTGATCTGGTTTTGCATTTACTGACTTACTTAGGGTATCCACAACCCCTTTTTGACTTAATTGTGAGTTTAACAACTCTAGTATATCCATATCATTCACCTTTTCTATCACAAAAAACACTTTTGAGCGCTAAATGTGACATATTATCCCTGATCTGGGTCCTTAATTTAATACTGGCACAATTCATTTAGTTGTGTTAATGCTTACACTTTATTTTCATTCAAAAAATAAAAAAAGCTATTTAACAATAGCTTAGTTCATAAATTCCACAAGGATCTCATGTAACAATCCATATCCATCATCAGTACATCTTAGATAACCATCTTTGATTTCTAACCAATGATGTTGTAAACCTTTATCGATAGCGTTTCTAAATACAGTATCGATATCTTGATTAAATCGTTCTTTGAAACGATTGAGTTCTATCCCTTTTCTAACTCTTAAGCCCATCATCACAAACTCAAACATCTCATCATCAACGCTTAAATCAATGATATTTCCATGGAATTTAAATTGACTGTAATAAAGTAGATTCTTAGTATTCTCAATTCGTTTATGTTGATAAAGAGAAACAGCGCCAGGTCCTAATCCAATATAATCATCGTAGTTCCAGTAGTGTAAATTATGCATAGATGGTTTCGATTTCGTAAAGTTACTGATTTCATAACGATAAAATCCATACTTCTTTAAAAAATCAATCGCAGTGAAATACATTTGTTCTTCGACTTCAGATTCGATCGGTTTAATTTTCATTCGACCAAATTCCGCATTCTCTTCAATTGTAAGAGCATAAAGTGAAATATGATCAATATCTAAACTTAGTGCTTGGTTTAAATTGTATTCCCATTTATCAAGGGTTTGTTTAGGAAGTGCATAGATTAAATCAATCGAAATATTGTTTATTCCCGCATCTCTTAAGATTTTAATTCCATCTCGAATCATTTGAATCGTATGCGCACGATGCATAAACACGAGTTCATCTTGATTGAAACTTTGTACCCCAAAACTCACACGATTAATCCCATACTTGACCATGAGTTGAGCTTTTTCAACCGTTAGACTTTCTGGATTAACTTCCATCGTATATTCTTTGACTTGATGAGAATAATCCTTAAGAATCTCGAAGAGAGTTGTTAGTTGATCACTGTTAAGTGCTGAAGGTGTACCTCCACCGAGATAGATGGTCTCAAAATCAATATCGGGATATAACTTAACTTCTTGAGCTAAGGCATATAAATAATCTTCTATGAGTTTTGGATGAGTCACAACACGTGTGAAATCACAATAAGCACAGATAACATCGCAAAAAGGCACATGAACATACAGTGCCTTGGGTTTATTTGTCTTCATATTTTTGGTCCACTTCTATGAGTTTTGTTTGGATTAAGGTTTTAACATCTAAGTCTAAATCCATGGTGAGAGTTAACGCAACCATGAGCACATCCGATAATTCACCTTTAACTTGTTCTAGATCAAACTCATCCTCTAGGAAACACTCTAAAAGTTCAGCGGATTCAACACTTATTGATTTCGCTAATACATTGGGAGTATCTGTTTTATCCCAACCTTTTTTAACTCGAAAGGCTTGGATTAAATCAAAAATATCTTCCATTATTCATCCATTGAAAGAACAGCCATGAATGCTTCTTGTGGTACTTCAACAGAACCCACTTGTTTCATGCGTTTCTTCCCTTCTTTTTGTTTCTCTAAGAGTTTCTTCTTACGTGAGACATCCCCACCATAACACTTCGCTAAGACATTCTTACGCAATGCTTTGATTTCACTACGAGCAATAATCTTATGATTAATCGCCGCTTGAATAGGAATTTCAAATTGTTGGCGTGGAATGAGTGTTCTTAATTTCTCAGTAATAATCTTACCACGTTGATACGCAAATTCACGGTGAACAATGAGTGATAATGCATCGACTTGTTCAGAGTTAATCAAGATATCCATACGAACAAGATTACTTGCTTGATAACCAATGAATTCGTAGTCAAAGGATGCATACCCTTTTGTGGCTGATTTTAATTTATCAAAGAAATCATAAACAATTTCACCTAAAGGTAGTTCATAGACTAAACTATTACGAATTGGATCGATATAGATTAAATCTTTATAGATCCCACGTTTCTTTTGAGCAATCTCCATAACCGCTCCAATGTATTCCTTTGGAACCATGATGGTTGCCTTAACATATGGCTCTTCCATACGCTCAATGCGTTGAACATCCGGAAGTAAAGCAGGGTTATCCACCACAACCATTGAACCATCCGTTAAATAAACATGATAAACAACTGATGGAGCAGTCGCAATTAGAGTTAAGTTATATTCTCTCTCTAAACGTTCTTGAACTACATCCATATGCAATAGGCCTAAGAATCCACATCTAAATCCAAAGCCTAATGCTTGAGATGTTTCAGCTTCATATTTTAGAGATGCATCATTGAGTTGTAACTTCTCAAGAGCTTCACGTAAATCATTGTATCGATTCGCATCGACAGGATAAAGTCCACAGAAAACCATGGAATTTAGGATACGATAACCCGCTAGAGGTTCAGTCGCGGGATTGGTGGATAACGTAATGGTATCCCCTACATGCACATCCTTAACCGATTTAATACTTGCGGCAATCCAACCTACTTCACCGCATTCTAAACGATCTTTTTTAATTTCTTTTGGTGTACGTATGCCAAGTTCTGTCACTAAATAGGTTGCGCCAGTTGCCATAAAGTGAATACTATCACCGACTTTAACACTACCATCTTTAATACGTACATAACAGATAACACCACGATAGGTATCGTAAATAGAATCAAACACTAATGCTTTAAGCGGACCATTTGGATTGCCTTTTGGAGCTGGCACATGTTTTACGACTTGTTCTAAGACATCACGAACATTGAGTCCACTCTTAGCACTGATAAGTGGTGCTTCAGAGGCATCGAGTCCAATGAAGTTTTCAATTTCTTGACGAACCACTTCAGGCTGTGCTGCAGGTAGATCGATTTTATTAATGACAGGTAATATTTCTAAATTATTATCGAGTGCTAAGTAAACATTCGCTAAAGTTTGAGCTTCAATCCCTTGAGCCGCATCCACTACTAAAACAGCACCTTCACACGCTGCTAAAGAACGTGAGACTTCATAGGTAAAGTCGACATGCCCTGGTGTATCAATAAGATGAAGTGTATACGTTTCTCCATTTAGGGCAGTATATTGTAGCTGTACTGCATTAAGTTTAATTGTGATACCTCGTTCACGTTCTAAATCTAAGGTATCTAATATTTGTGCCATCATTTCACGTTCTTGAAGTGTTTCAGTCATTTCAAGGATACGGTCTGCCAGGGTTGATTTACCGTGGTCAATATGGGCAATAATGGAAAAATTTCGAATATGTGATTGATCCATGGTGTTCCCTTTCTTATACGGAGTATATTTTCTTTAATCGAATTAACAATGGTTGTAGTGCAAAGGCTAAACTACCACACACTAAACCTTGAAAAATATTATAGGAGAAGGAAGCCACAAAAATGGTCATCTCTCCTGTTAATAACACATCAGTTAAACCATATCCAATCGCCATCCAAACTCCTGCAAATAAGTAAGCCCATAAAGGCGCATTACCCTTTTTAAGCGCTAGATATGCGATGATTCCTGCTTCAATACCCTTAATAATTAAAGTGAAGATTGCGTATTGTCCATACCCTAATAATAGATCCGCAAGTGCAGCTCCTACCCCACCTAAAAGTGCATACGGTAAACCTAGGACAAAGCCCATACCCATAACTAATACATCTCCAAAGTTAAGATAACCTTGAAAGATATTGATTGAAGAGCCCATCGTTAATAAAGCGACCCCAGCAATAAAGACAGATATAAGTGCAATTTGCTTAACTTTCATATGTATCAAATGAATGATTGACCCATTGTTTACCCATGCCTTGATAAAAGGCTTGAGCGGTCATTCGATTCTTCCCTTCTACTTGTAACTCATGGATTAGGACTACTCCATCTAACACTTTAATCGCAAGTCCATCATTAAATAAACCAAGTACTGTCCCAACCTTTGCGTCAGAAATAATATCTGATTTACTTGCTTTAAATAGTTTAACTTTCTTATTTTCAAATACAGAATGTGCTACTGGCCATGGATTTAATCCTCGTATATGGTTAAGTACATTTCTCATCGAATTATTGAAGTTCACAAACTCTTCTTCAGATGTAATATTGTAAGAAAAAGTTACAAGTGATTCATCCTGTGGGATTGTTTTCAAATCTGGATTGAATAATTCAGATAAATATTTAAGAATCATTTCAGACCCTAAAATTTGAAGACGATCATGAAGAGCTCCAAAATCATCTTCTTCATAAATTGGACAGGATTCTTGGAATATAATATCCCCCGCATCCATCTTCTTAACCATACGCATAATGGTAATACCAGATTCTGTTTCACCATTAATAATGGCCTTATGAATCGGTGCTCCACCACGATATTTAGGAAGTAAAGATGCATGAATATTAACTGACCCAAAGCGTGGCGTATTTAAGATACTTTCAGGGATAAACTGCCCATAAGCACAGGTTACGATGAGATCTAAATCAAGTGCTTTAAGATCTTCTAAACTCTCTTTTATTTTTTCTGGTTGTAGAACTGGAATACCCAAATTTAACGCTTTTTCCTTAACTGGAGTTGCTTGTAAAATCTGTTTACGTCCTACCTTTTTATCGGGTTGTGATACAACTGCCACCACTTCCACATCACTTTGTACAAGAGCGTCCAAGATGGCTACTGCAAATTGGGGTGTGCCCATAAAACAAACTCGTTTTTTCATCTTTTTCCTCCTTGCTTGCATATTATAGCATAGTTTCTTAATAATTCACTCACACACTTGCAAAGGGTCTGGTTCTTTGCTATAATGCATAAGGTCTATTAAAAGGAGGTGCACGCATGCCACAAATTAAATCGCAAAAGAAACGCGCATTAACAAATCTTAAACGTAGCACCGCAGTTACATCTGAAAAATCCGCATTAAAAACCGCCATCAAAAATGTCTTAAAAGCTGTAGTAGCTAAAGACGCAGATGCAGCTAAAGCCGCATATGATTTGGCTAATTCTCGTTTGGATAAATCAGTTACTAGCGGTATTCATCATAAGAACTACGCTGCTCGTCAAAAAGCAAGATTGTCCAAAGCAATTAACTCTTTAAACTAACAATCCAATTGGATTGTTTTTTTATGCCTAAACAAAAGCCACTCATTTGAATGGCTTATTCTTTTAAAGGATTAATATTGATTTCAGTCGCTAATCCACCGAGCGATGTTTCACGTAATTCTAATGCAATCTTTTTACCCGTATAATTCATCGTACGAACAACCATATCAAAGGATACACGATTCTGTTTAGCTTTACCAACAGTTTCAGCCATTAATACTGCATCTACCGCTCTTAATACAGCTGCTCCATTGCGTTCAATACATGGAATAATGACATACCCTCCAACTGGATCACAGGTTAAACCAAGATGATGTTCCATGGCGATTTCTGCCGCATACTCAATGAGTTCTAAGGATAATCCATTGATATACGCAAGAGCTGCTGCAGCCATTGAACACGCTGATCCAATTTCAGCTTGGCATCCTCCAACTGCTCCAGATATGGTCGCATTTTCTTTAATCACATTACCGAAAATACCCGCAACCATTAGAGCTTGAACCAATTTATGTTTTGATACACCAATGTCTGTATATAGATGATACATGAGTGCTGCTAAAACACCACTCGCCCCTAAGGTAGGTGCTGTCACAACCAATCCACTCGACGCATTTTCTTCATTGTTCGCATAAGCATATGCCACAAGTTTCAATCGATTTTGAACGGCTGGATCATCTTTTGAACACGCTTGTAAGTAGAGTGATTTCGCAACACGTGGAATTTCCAATAAACCTGGAAGAATACCTGTTGTATTAATTCCCCTTCTGACTGCTTTAAACATTCCTTCTAACATCTCTTCTAAATGAGATTCTATGTCACTTTCATAGTGCATAACAAATTCAGGAATCCCATGATAGTTCGCTTTCACTTCATTCATGATTTCGGTTAGAGATTGATGAGGATAGATTTGTTTCTGAAAGTCAAAATCTTCTTCTAACACTTTAATGCTTCCACCACCGAGTGAGAATACTGTCCATGAACCCAATAATGTATTACGAATATCATAGGCTTTAAAAATTAATCCATTCTCAAAATGATGTTCCCAATTAAGTCTAAAGTAGATCTTACAGACTTTAGGTGAGAACGTACGAATTAATATTTGATCCGTAAAATGTCCTTTACCCGTTAAGGATAATGATCCATACAACTCCACATCAAAACTCACCGCATCTGGATATTTTTCTTTAAATAAGATTGCGGCACGCCAAGGTGCTACAGTATGACTACTGCTTGGACCAGGTCCAATTTTATATAGTTCTCTCAATGATTCCATTAGTGTGTTGCCTCTATTAGAAATAATTCAAAGCCAAACTTCTTATCCACTAAACCTATTTTAGAACGATGATCATAATTCGCTAAATAATTGAGTATCCCTAGAATTCGATCAGGTGATGTTTGACGAGCTAAGTTTAACATACGATTCAATCGATAGACATTTACATTATTCGCAGGCGATAACTTATTAATCATTTCTTGACGATGATAACCTTCTTTATCCAGTGTTGCGACTTGATAGAGTAAGCGTAGTTGACTTGCGATAAGTCCACTGAATGATAAGGGTTCCATATTAAGAATCATCATATCGTTATAAATATGTAAGGCTTGTTTCAAATTCTTATCAAGTAATGCATTCACTAAGTGAAATGCCTCATTATCTAATGGTCGACTAATCAGTGCTTCCACATCATCCAAATTAATTTCACTTCCATACAACGCTAATTTCTCAGATTCATGATAACTAACGGACATGTTGTGATCCATACGCTTTAAGAATTCTTCAAATGCATCGCTACTCATCTTAATCTTTCGTTCTTTTAAGAGACTTAACAAGAACTGTCTAAACTCATTGGATTCCAACTTCTTAACATGTTCTACTTCACACAACTCGAGTAATTTCTTTGTTATTTTCTTTTGTGTATCCAAATTATCATTATCATGCATAAAGATGAGTGTGCATGTTTCAACTGGTCTCGCTAAATGAGTCATAAGTTCATTAAGTTCTTGATCTTTCAGACTCACACCACGAGTAAGAAATAAACAATTTTGAATCACCAATACTTTATGTTCAGAGAAAAATGGTAAAGTCTGTGCTTCTTCTATCACTTTTAACATCGAAAAGGTCGAACTCGACGCATCATAAAAAACGGTATTCATTGTATCTTGTACATGTACCAATTCTTTAATCTTCTTTTGTAAGGCTTGATTGAGTAGAAACGACTCATTCCCATAGATTAATACATTCATATATCATATTATACCAAAGAAAAATGACGGACAGAGAATTCCTTCATAAGTTTTGGTTCATTATTCAGTTTATTTTATTCATTAAATTCTTATGACTAAAACAGAACGATTCTATTAGGTTGTATCCATATAAAATCAAAGAATGGTGTAAAAACCAGTTGTATGTCCCCATCATCCATTGTATTAAAGTGTGTAACATAGTAATCATCTAATCGATTGAGTACTTCATCACTTGGATGGCCATAGTGATTCTTACCCACCCCAATAAGCGCAATCCTAGGTTGAATGAGTTGTAATAGCTCATCACTTGTAGATGTGTTAGATCCATGATGCCCTATTTTTAAGATATCTGCTCTTAAGAATGGATATGTATGTTTAAGTTTCATCTCTCCAAAAGTTGATAAATCTCCCATAAACAATAATTCTTTATTATGTATACTCAAATGATAGATCTGAGATAAATCATTGTCTTCATCACTGAAAAGCTCTAATGGAAGATGATTTAATGTCATGGATTGTAAGTTAATATCTTTCCCTTTATAAATCAAATTATCAACTCGATACTCTTCAAGTAACTTATCTAAATTCCCACTATGATCTGAATCATCGTGACTGATTAAAAGGTAATCTATTTTATAAATCGATTGTGCTTTAAGATAGGTATTTAATGCATTCCACTGATAAGGTGATCCTGTATCTAATAAAATAACACTTTGATTAAAAGCCTGTTGGATTAAGATAGAATCCCCTTGTCCTACATTGATGAGCGTAACTGTTGGAAATAGAGGCAATGATAATAAAGGAATTGCGATAAATGTATACATCAAATAAATGTATGATTGATATTTCTTGTTATAGAGAAGTTGATAAACAATAAGAAAGATTAATATAAACATCACTGAAATATGACCCTTAAGTACAAATAAAGATTGCATAAATATAAACAATGAATTCAAAGTATCTGTGAATACTAAACACCATTCTGTTAGTAAGGGAATAAATAAAGTAAGCGTAGTTAGATACAATGCACATCGATATAGAATATTTAGAATTGGAAAGCTGAGTAAATAAAGAATCGAATTCGATTGATTATACTGGGTTAATACAATGATTAGTATGATGAGTCTTTGTATATATTTCGATTTCATTGGAAGAAATAAGGTAAAGAATTGAAATGCAATAGGTAGTACAAATGCTAATTGAGTCAATCCATAGGGAGATATGAAGGAAAATATTAGTATATTAAAACTCAATCTAAGCATGCGATCTTGAAACAACATTGTGCTTAAATAAAATACACAAACACGGACTAAACTAAGTGGATAACCTAGATAATAACCGATAATAATAAATACGAATAAGATACAAATACTTTCAAGTTTTCGATTCTTAACCTTTAAGAAACACAATTCTATTGCTTTAATCAAACTTGAATAGATTAAACCTAGAGATAGGAATAATTCAAAAGACTTATCGGGTGTTGATTGAAATAAAAGTGATCGACTTAATGTTTTAAATTGAGGATTATTATTAAATCCACCTTGTGATAACCAATGAAAGAACCCTTTACCTTCTATACGAAACGTATCACTCTCAAGTGCTTTATAACAGATGCCTCTTGATTGGTAATAATAAGATTGATTAAATCCATAACGATGAAACGAAGTTTCCAATTCTTGTATATTGTAGATAATCACTTCATCTTGTAATGCATATTGCTCAACATCATTAACATTAATCAGCACATTAGTTAATCGATGATTAACAAGGATCGATTGATTATTAATCTCAATTACTCTTCCCTTTTCTATGGGTTCACAAGGATTAAAGTTTAATCTAAATTGGAATAATATAAATACTAAGATAATAACAGGTTTATATTTAAATGATTTGAATAGAATAAAAAATAGTAGTAAACAAATCGAGAGAGGATAAGAAAATAGACTCAAGTAAATGCAGAAAGAAAGAAATAATAGACCATTGATCATAAACGAATAAAATCTTTAATCTTATTAAAGATGGATTGTTTAATCCCCTTAATAAGCATAATATCTTCAAGTTTTTGAAAGAAACCATTTTCATTACGATACTCAATGATTCGTTGTGCAATATTTTCTCCAATGCCAGGAAGTTCAATGAGTTCTTCTAAGTTTGCTTGGTTGATGGATATGCGATTATCTGTGATGGGATAAAGAATGATCACATCATTGTTTTTTAAGATCATTTCAGGATTAAAACGATTCATATCACATTCTACACATTCGATCTGATTAAGAATCACACTTAACTTTGAATAAAGAGGTATGGTGTAGCTTGTTGAGTGTTGGTTTAAATCAACTACATTAACTGTAATGTTCTTATTTGTATTGGGTTCAATCGATTGAATACTACACCCAGATAATAATAAAAGTAGGACGAATTGTTTCACCCTACTTTATATGTGTTTATTATGTTAAATCCTAATTATTTGATGTCGATAATCTTAACGTATTCTCTTGGTTCGATCTCAACTTCGATTTCTTCATCACTTACCATACGATCCATTAATGCGACTGCAAGTGGTGTAACGTTGGATAACTTACCGTTTAGAGGATCTGCTTCAACAGAAGATACAATGGTATATGTTTCTTCGACTCCATCACGACCGAGAATGGTTACTTGCGCTCCAAGCTTAACAACTCTTGAACCACCTTGTACGTCGATGATTTCGATATTATTGAAGATATTTTCTAATTCACGAATACGAGCTTCTACACGAGCTTGACGATCACGAGCTGCATCATAGTCCGCATTTTCGGATAAGTCCCCTTGAGCACGTGCCGCTTGTAAGTCTTCAATAACTTCTTTACGGACAACATGGATAAGATGTTCTTGTTCTCGTCTTAATTCATCAAAACCTTCTTGGGTTACTCTTACTTTTTCTTGTGCCATCTTATTATCTCCTTAACTTGGGCATTATAGCATATTCATTTTGATAATACTACCAATTTTAGTGGTCAATAGGTCAACCGCTACTTCATTCTTACCACCTTCAGGTACGATGACATCAGCATAGCGTTTTGAAGGTTCAATAAACTGATCATGCATGACACGAACGGTGTTCATGTATTGTGATATAACATTATCTAAACTACGACCACGATCTCTTACATCACGATTTAAACGACGAATGAATCGAACATCCGCAGGTGTATCGACGAATACTTTTATATCTAAGTGTTTACGAATAAATTCATCTTCTAAAACAAATAAACCTTCTACCACAATAACATCGTGTGGTTCAACAACTTCTATTTCATCAGAGCGTGTATACTCAATGAAATCATAAGTAGGACGATTGATCGGCTTCCCTTCTCTTAAATCACTTAAGTGTTGAGCTAGCAAATCATTATCAAAGGCAAACGGATGATCATAATTAACCTTTAATCGCTCCTCCATTGTCATATCACGTTGATCATTGTAATAATCATCTTGACGGATAATGATAACTGAATTCGATTCTTCAAACTCACGCTTTAAGCGCTTCGCAAGAGAAGTCTTACCTGAAGCACTTCCTCCTGCAATTCCTATAATAATACGTTTACTCATAAAACCTCACTTTAGATATTTTTTAATATTTGCTTGATGTTCCGCATATGTCTTTGCATAATATACAGTCCCATCACCATAGACATCCGCTAAAAAGAATAGATAATCATTATCTTTAGGCTGAATGGTTGAAAGAATCGCTAATTTAGATGGATTTGTAATCGGTCCAATCGGTAATCCACTGTATAAATACGTATTGTATCTTGAGTCCAAGGTTTGATTATCGTAATTCTCACAATCTTTCCATGAATCATATTCATACAAGGCATAACATACGGTAACACTAGATTGTAATCTCATTCCAATATCCATACGATTTAAGAAGACCTGAGAAATCATTCGCATATCTTCTTCTTTGCCTGCTTCAAATTGAACGACAGAAGCTAAGGTAATCACATCATGAATACTCATTCCAAATGAATCAAATAATGCTTTATTATCATCATAGACTTTTTGTGTTTGATTTAAAATACGTCGTGTTAATGAATCAGCCGATGCGAGTGGGTTCATAAAATAAGTTTCTGGCATCAAATAACCTTCAAGTAACACACGTACTTGATTCTTATTTTCGAATATTTCTTCAGTTAATACAGAATACTCATCCATAAGTGAACGAATGTATTCTTCACTGTTCCATAATTCTAAGAGTTCTTCTGCACTGACATTTTCAACTTTACTTGCAAGGTTTTCAGCAATCTGTTTCGCCCAATCCCCTGGAATAATGGTCACAACAACATCAGTAGGATGTGCTTGTGTCGCATCATTTAAGTACGTAAGAATTTCCTTAACATCAAAACCATAATCGACATAGAATGTTCCTACTTTAAAATCAGTTAGTTTAATAATCTTTGCGTAGGTTTCAAAAATAAATTGATTCTTAATTAATCCTTTTTCAACCAATTGATCCGATACAACCGACAATGTATCACCTTTAGAGATGACAACACCTGTCTTTTCTCCTTCAGGCCCAACTGCGGTTAAATTTGACTGTACAAAGATAAATGAGAATACTAGTACAACGATAAAAAACAAGGTTAGGAATAAACCTAAACTTGTTCGTTTAATTTTTTTCATTTTCTTCTTGGTTGAGGACATAATCTTCAAAAACTGTTTCCAGCTTCTTCCATTCTTCAGGATCTTCTACAGGACTTAAATTACCCTCTGCATCGTAGCTTGATACAAAGACTTCTCCATCTTCTTCATCTGGATTGAGATAGAATACATAATTCTTACCTGTATCTTCATCTTCATATGTAAACACGATTTCCATATTAATTTCATTGCCCATCTCATCGATGACAATAATGCTATTTTCTTCCATTGACTTGCTCCTTCTGTCTTTGCTGGTCTAAATATTCCTGTAACATGGTGACTGCTGCTACTTGATCTACCACTTTTTTTCGCTTTTCATTACGCATATTACTTTGCATAAGCGATTTATGTGCTGAGACCGTAGTTAAACGTTCATCCCATAATAAGACAGGAACGGATGTAAATTTTTCTATTTCTTCTTTAAAGAATTCGGACCGACGACCACCATCTCCAATAGAGCCATTCATATGCTTTGGATAGCCTAGGATAATCGCATTCACTGGATATTCTTTAAGTAATGCTTCAATTTGATCTAAAGCGTGATCATAGTCTTCACTCTCAAATCGAAGTGTAATCAATGGACTTGCAAGAAAACCACTTAGGTCACTAATCGCAACTCCTACTGTTTTAGTCCCTACATCTAACGCAATACTTCTCATTTTTCATCTTCCAAATACGCACGTACAAGTTCTTCAATAATCTCATAACGTTCTACTGTTTGAATAATGGAGCGTGCATTTTGATGCGAAGAAATATAAGCAGGATCGTTGGATATGAGATAACCAGATAATTGGTTTACCGCATTGTATCCTCGATCTTCAAGTGCAGATTTCACTTGTTTTAAGATCTGCTTAATATTATCACGTCGAATTTGATCTGATTTAAATGCTACGGTTTCCGTATGGTTCTGATTCATACCAAAATCCTCCTTTTTATTCATTTTAACCCAAACTCAAAGCTTATAAAAGCATTTAGGTAAGTTTTTTACGGATTAGTTCAATTGCGTCGTTTAATTTGGACACATCTTTACCACCCGCTTGAGCGAAATCAGGTCGTCCTCCCCCATTTCCTTGAGTAAGAACAGCCGCTTCTTTGACTAAATCCCCAGCTTTAAATCCTGCTTTAATCACACTTGGTCCACAATAAGCCACAAACAATGCTTTTGATTGATCACTGGATGCGAAGAAAATTAAGCTTTCTGGCATTTCTTTCTTCAATCCTTCAATCAATAATCTTAAGTGATCCGCATTTTGATCAATGCGTTTAACTAAGACTTGAATACCTTTGTGATCGACAAACTCAGTCTTTAACAACTTAGCTTCCATATTCGCTACTTTTTGTTTCGCTTGACCAAGTTGTTGCTTGGTTTCACTGAGTTCTTCTAAACTTAAGTTTACACGGTCTTCAATCTTATGGAATGAATTTGCTTTATAGAGTGATGCAATCGATTCTAATTGATTCTGATACCCTAAGAAATCATGATAAGCCGATAACCCTGTTTTAGCTGTAATACGACGAATACCGGATCCAATACTTTCTTCAGACACAATCTTAAATAAGCCCATTTCTTGAGTATTGCGAACATGACATCCACCACAGAGTTCTTTACTAAAGTCACCCATCGTCACAACTCTTACAACAGAATCATATTTTTCACTGAATAGAGCCATAGCACCACTTGCTTTAGCTTCTTCAATTGGCATGTACTCAAATGTAACTGCTTGTTTCGCAAAAATATTTTGATTAACAAGTTGTTCGATTGCTTTAATTTGTGCATCACTCACTTTTTCAAAATGGGTAAAGTCGAAACGCATGTATTCATCGGATACATAGGAACCAGCTTGTTGGATATGATTGCCTACAATCTTCTTTAGTGCACTTTGGAGTAAGTGAGCCGATGAGTGATTGGTTGTGATTTGTTGGCGACGTGCTGTATCAATCTTCGCAAATACTTTATCATTTAACTTTAACTCACCAAAGTTTAGTTTAATCGTATGTAAATTTTGTTTACGTGGTGCTTTTTGTACGTCTAAGACATGTGCTTCACCTTGATCAAATAACAACACTCCTGTATCCGCTACTTGTCCACCACTTTCTGCATAGAAAGGGGTCGATTCTAGGATGACTTGTCCTTCATCATCTAAACTATCTACAGATACACCATTCTTGAATAATGCGACGACTTTAGTCTCACACTCAAACGTATCATAACCAACGAAATTAGATTCAACTGTACAATTCATTAAATCAATGGATTGAGCTTTCATGGATTCTGTTTTATCCATCGCATTACGTGCTCTTTCACGTTGTTTATTCATTTCAGCTTTAAAGCCATCTAAATCAATGGTATACCCTTGTTCCTCTGCGATTTCCTTCGTTAATTCAACAGGGAATCCAAAGGTGTCATAGAGTTTAAATACCGTTTCACCGACGAGTACTTTATCTTGTGCTTTGCTTAGTTCGATATTTAAGAGTTGTTCACCATCATTGAGAGTCTTATGGAAGCGTAATTCTTCTGCTTTTACTAACTTCTCAATGTATTCAACCTTATCATTAACATAGTTGTAGAATGGACTCATCATCTCTGCCACAACCTTCACTAATCGATACATAAACGCATCTTCAATGCCTAATTTAATACCAAATCGTACAGCACGACGTAAGATACGGCGTAAGACATAACCTCTACCCTCATTGGAGAATAAAGCTCCATCCGCTAATGCGAAGGTTACAGTACGAATATGGTCTGCGATAACACGGTATGCCATACGATTATTTTTATCATATGGATACTTCGCTTCTTTCTCAACCGCACGAATAACCGGTAAGAACAAGTCAGTATCAAAGTTGGTTTCACCATTTTGCACGATTGAAACTAGACGTTCTAATCCCATTCCAGTATCAATATTCTTCTGAGGTAATTCTTTGTAGTCTTTACGATCAACACCTTCTTTACCATCGTATTGACTGAATACAATGTTCCATACTTCTAAATAACGATCATTTTCACGCTCTTCAAAGAATAAAGGTTCCCCAATATTTTCTGGATCATATGCTAAACCACGATCATAATAAATTTCACTGTTTGGACCACATGGACCTTCACCAATTTGCCAGTAGTTTTCTTCCGATTTAAGAATACGTTTTGGATCTAATCCAATGACTTCCGTCCAGATACGGTATGCTTCATCATCCGTTGGATGAATGGTGACATACATCTTGTCTTTTTCCATACCAATGTATTCTTCTGAGGTTAAAAACTCCCAAGCGAATTGAAGTGCCTCTTCTTTAAAATAGTCTCCAATCGAGAAATTTCCTAACATTTCAAAGAAAGTATGGTGACGAGCTGTTTTACCTACATTTTCGATATCATTGGTACGAATGGATTTTTGTGCATTCGTGATACGCTTGTTATCTGGTTTAACACTCCCATCAAAGTATTTCTTAAGTGCCGCAACTCCAGAGTTAATCCATAATAAGGTTGGATCATTCACTGGTACTAAAGATGCACCTGGTTCTACCATATGCCCTTTTGATTTAAAGTAATCTAAGAATAATTGTCTGACTTCATTACCACTACGATATTTCATATTGTTTCCTCCAATAAAAAAACGTTCCTACAGGAACGTTATAAACACGCGGTACCATCCTGCTTCATATTACTATGCAGCTCATTTCCTTAACGCGGAACACGGAAGGTTCTCTTCTCTATAAAGTGGCTTCAGTTGATTATCCTAAGAACTTGCACCGACCGTTCTCTCTCTACAAAGCTTCACAACTTACTACTCTTTAGTACGATTTCGTGATTAGTATAGCATAAATACCTTAAATTTCAATGCCTACTTTCGTTTGTACATCGATTAATGTTTGATGAGCAATCGGTGTTACATTTGTTTTACCGGATAATAGAACTTTAGTAAGTACATCTTCATTAAGAAGTTCAAGGTATCGAGACTGAAGAGAAGTCAATAATTTTTCAACTTCAGATGCGACTGCTTTCTTTAGATTTCCATACCCTTGTCCTTCAAATGATTTGACTAACTCTGGAATTGGAATACCGGATAAAGCAGAATGAATGGTTAATAAGTTACTTACACCTGGTTGTTCCACAGGATTATATTGAATAATTCCCAATGAATCCGTTACAGCCGACATGACTTTCTTACGAGCTACTTCTGGTTTATCGAGTAGATAGATACAACCTTTATCTGAATCATCGGATTTACTCATCTTTTTGGTTGGATCACTTAATGACATAATACGAGCCCCTTGTTTAGGAATAAGCGGTTCAGGTACTTTAAAGGTTTCACCATAACGATTATTGAAACGATTTGCGATATCTCGCGTTAATTCAACGTGTTGTTTCTGATCATCCCCAACAGGAACATAATCCGGTTGATAGGCTAAGATATCCGCAGCCATCAACGTAGGATACACGTAGAATCCGGAGCTTAGACTATCTTCCCCTTTAGATTGTTTATCCTTATATTGTGTCATACGATTGAGTTCACCCATATAGGTATTGCATGCAAGGATAAATCCAAGTTGGGCTTGTTCCATGATGTCGGATTGCATAAATATCTGAGTTTTCTTTGGATCTAATCCACAGGCTAAGTATAAAAGAACTGTATCTCTCAAATTCTTTCTGAGTGATTCAGGGTCTTGATACACTGTCAAAGTATGTAAGTTCGCTATAAAAACATACATTTCATATTCATCTTGATACTTCACAAATTCCTTGAGTGCTCCAATATAATTCCCTAAGGTTAATTGTCCGCTTGGCTTAATGCCGCTTAACATTCTTTTCATAATGTCCTCCTTAACATAAAAAAATGCTCGATAGGGACGCATTACCGTGGTACCACCCTAATTATCGAACATTCGATCACTTAACCATAACGCTGGTTCGCGTAAGCATTGCTTCAATTCATGAAACCCAATTCACTTTAACGCTTTGTATCCTTTGCACCACCAGGATATCGCTTTTGTCCATCGTTTAAGCTACTTTATTTCAATCAATATCTTTAACTTTATTATACTCACAAACATTTTATGTGCAAGTGAACTTAATCTTTTGATTTAGGACGAACTAGTAAACCTGCGAAGATTCCTACGATAGAGACGATGAGGTAAATCGCAACCATTGGGCTCAAGAAACCACCATAGATTGCGGTGCATGCGCCAATAATTGCTAAGATTGGGAACACAAGACCTTCGAAAATATTATCAACTCGTTTCATGAAGTATTCTTTGATAACTCCAGAAAAGATGAGTACTAAGAAGAAATAGATCAGAATAATTGCGATTTCATCTACATTGATTCCTTTAAACATCGTCCAATTGTAATTCATGACACCAATGGTTGTCGCAAAATGAAAGAATAACCAAACGAGTGAAACTCCAAAGGTAAACACAGCAGAGAACAATGGAATATCGGTTTTCTTATCAACCTTAGCAAATTTCTCTGATGCAGGTAATTCATTTCGTAAGCCTAACGCATAAGGTAAACGAATATACGCTAAAGATAATCCATTACACGTTCCTAGTACTGAAATAACAACCGCAACAAGTACTAAACGATAACCAATGGATCCAAAGAATTGTTCCGCAAATACAGATACTGCTCCATCCCCTAACGCAAGAACTTGATCTGGACCTAATACTGCATTGATTCCAACGAAATATGCAATATAAATAATCATAATCATGAGAGGTGCAAACGTAAGTGCTAATGGTAGATTAAGTTTTGGATTCTTAATCTCATGTGCAATCGAAGGGGCAACCTGCCATCCATCAAAGGCAAAGGCAACAGGCACAAGTGCGGCAAAGAATCCTCCACCAATTTGACCAACATCACTGACATGATTGACCGCAACAGGATTTCCCATGAAGATCCCTGTTAGGGCTAATAAAATTAAGGCTAATACTTTAAGAATCATCGCAAAACTTTGGAACTTACCTGCTTCTTTTGTTTTGAATGAGTTAAATACGAAGAAGACAATAATTAAGATTAACGTTAGTAACCATTCGGTTAAACTAAATGGGAATGCCCAATCTGGAACAAACGCTAGTTTTATCCCAAACAAAGTTCCAGGTTCTGTCCAACCAAATAAGATTGATGTATACATTGCCGCAACCCATGTGACGACTGCGACGAGTGATGGATAGTAAAAGAAAATTTGAAACCAACCAGCAAGATAACCCCAAGTTTTACCCCAAGCAAGTTCAGAATAGGTAATCAACCCGCCAACATTCTCGTCTCTTTTTGCGAGTACTGCGATTGTTAATCCCCCGAATACAATTCCAAACCCTCCTAATGCCCAAGCTAAAACCCCTAAGAAGACTGAACCATTAACCGCCGCAAGAATATTATCGGTTTTAAAGAAGATTCCTGAACCAATAACAATCCCTACAATCATTGCAGTAGTGGTTAATAAACCAAACTTTCTCTTTTGTAGATTCTCCATTTTCTTTCATCCTTTTTCATGTAACAATATGAAATATATCCTAAGTTTAAACAACTCATTTCATATCGTCAACATTTTTCTTTTAAAAAGTAAGAGAACTATGTATAATATATAAATATGGAGGACATACCATGATTGTTGTATACACTTCACCTGGTTGTGCTAGTTGCCGTAAAGTTAAACAATGGTTGAAAGATCGTAACTTAAAGTTCATCGAAAAGAATATTTTTTCGACTTTATTAAATGAAAACGAGATTCGTCATTTATTGATGCGTAGTGAAAATGGTACAGAAGATATTATTTCTAAACGTTCAAAGATTATTCAAGAAAGACAAATTGATGTCGAAGAGATGTCAATCAAAGATTTAGTTCGATTTGTTCAACAGAACCCTTCGGTTCTAAAAAGACCCATCATTATTAATGAGCGGAACTTCTTAGTCGGTTACGATGAAGAAGAAATCGGTGCATTCGTCCCTCAAGAACTTCGTAGAGTGGCTTGTGCTGCATGTACTTCGGATTGTCCAAGTTATGCGGTATGTGGTCATACACGTGAAGATGTAGATCTTGATAAGGCAAATCAACCAAGGTTAAAAGCTGTTTAATCAACAGCTTTTTTTTATGTGGTATAATCATTGCATGAAAATACTCGTTGGACTCTCAGGAGGCGTCGATTCAGCCGTCGCCGCTTATCTATTAAAAGAACAAGGCTATCAAGTCGAATGCGCATTTATGCGCAATTGGGATTCATTGACAAACAATGATATTTTGGGCAATCCTACCTTGGATGAAGCCATTTGTACCCAGGAACAAGACTATAACGATGCGGTAGAAGTCGCAAAGCGTTTAGACTTACCACTTCATCGTATTGATTTTATACAAGAGTATTGGGATGATGTCTTCACAACGTTCTTAAAAGAATACGCAAGTGGTCGTACACCGAATCCAGATATCTTATGCAATAAGTACATTAAGTTTGACGCATTCTTTAAATTCGCGGATGAACATGGTTTTGATAAAGTAGCGACAGGTCATTATGCACGTGTTGTTCATTATGATGATCATAGTGAAATGATTAAGGCAAAGGATTCATCTAAGGATCAAAGTTATTTCTTATGTCAAATCTCTCAAGATGCTTTACGTAGAACACTCTTCCCTTTGGGTGAAATCGAAAAGAAAGAAGTTCGTGAGATCGCATTGAAACTTGATTTGAATGTTGCGAAGAAGAAAGATTCAACTGGAATCTGTTTTATCGGTGAACGTAATTTTAGACAATTCTTAAGAAACTATCTTCCTGCTAAAAGTGGAAAGATTGTAGATATTGATACCAAACAAGTTTTAGGAGATCATATTGGGGTTCTTTATTATACCTTAGGTCAAAGAAAGGGCTTGGATATTTCAGCTCATGAAGGTCCATGGTTTGTGGTTGGTAAAGATGTTTATACCAATGAATTATTTGTGGCAAAGGGTGAAGATCATCCATGGTTAAAATCTGACGCATGTCGAGTCAATCAATTAAACTGGTTTAATCCAATTGATTTAAGTAAACCACTTGTTTGTCATGCCAAGTTTAGATATCGCCAAAAAGATCAAGATGTTGTGATTCAAATGATCAATGATCAAGAATTATGGGTTTCGTATCCACAAGGGATTCCTGCTGTAACACCTGGACAAGAAGCTGTCTTCTATCTCAATGATGTGTGTTTAGGTGGTGGTGTGATTGATGAGATTTATCGTGATAATAAGTCTTTATCATCGATTCTTGCGGAGGTAAAAAATGCATCCTTATAGTTTAAATTATTCAAAGAAAAAATCATTCTTTTTACTCTTTCATTTTACCTTAGGTTATTTCTTAATCTATCCCTTAATTCTATTCGCAATCATTGCGGCATTTGGAATTGAGTCTTGGTTGTTTGATGGTAAAGCAGATACTCTCTATAGTATTGTCATGTTAGTAACAAGTATCTTTCTAACAAAGGATTTACTTATTCGTTCAATCAATGAATTAGCAGACAATCCAGGAAAAGTATTTAAAACAATTATTACAACCTTACCTTTAATGTTGTTGGGATCAATTGTAACAAACTTATTAATTACACAATTTACCGGTCAAGTTGAAGCTGAGAATCAATCGATGATTATTGATTTGTATGCTCAAGCCCCTTACTTAATTGTGATACAAGCATTACTCTATGCACCGATTGTGGAAGAAATTATGTTTAGAGGGTTAATCTTTGGTGCATTATCAAAGAAATCAATGTTTCTTGCGACCCTAATCAGTAGTAGTTTATTCGGTTTAGCACATGTCTATAACTCTGTGTTAAGTGGTAATTTAGGAGACTTATGGTTCTTCTTCACCTATGCGTTATTAGGTTATTTCCTTAATCGAGCTTATATTAAGAGTGGTTCAATTGTTAGTTCAATGGCATTACACTTCATTAATAATGCGATTGGATTATTAGCAATTAGTGCAATAGGAATGTTTTAATGGAAACTACGAGTATCGTTGGTAAAATAGGTCATATTATATACAAAGATGAAAAAACTCGCTACACTGTGGCGCGTTTTCGTTTGTATGAACTTAATGAGAAAATGATTACCATTACTGGATACCTCCCACAGTTTCAAGATGATTGTTTACTCAACTTAACAGGAACGTATTTAGATCATCCACGCTTTGGCATGCAGTTTCAGGTTCAACATTATCATCGTGTTTTACCGACAGAGCCTGAATCCATTATTGCCTTCTTATCCTCCCCTTTATTTCCTGGGATCGGTAAGAAGTTCGCGGAATCGATTGTAGATCGATGGGGTGAAGATTCTTTGGTTATTTTAAAGGAGAATCCAAGTTTATTGAAAGAAATTAAAGGATATACTCCAAAGAAAGAAGAAGCACTTGTCAATGGTTTAGTTAACTATGGAGAAGATGAAGAAGCGATTCGTTTCTTTACAACACATGGATTAGGAATTCGTAATATCTTACGTTTAGAACGGGCATATGGTAAAGATGCTTATCGATTGGTTAAAGAAAATCCGTATCGATTGATTGAAGAAGTCGATGGAATTGGATTTAAAATAGCGGATAAATTAGCTTTGAATATGGGTTTTGATTGGGATGACCCAAGACGATTAATGGCTGGGTTATGTGCCATGACCATGGAAGAATGCATGCGTACAGGGGATAGCTACGTTGAATATGAACGTTTAGCACAAGTATTTGCCAATCAATTTAATGATAATAGTTTAGACTTTGATCAATTACTTAAAGATGCGGTACAATCACAAAAACTTTTTCAAGTAAACGAAAAGATATTTCATCCTTCACAATATAAGAGTGAACAATATATCGCACATACCTTAAAGGAATATCCTTATTTAGACTTACAACCCATTTCTGATGAAGAGGTTATGGTTCATCTTGAACTTTTAGAGAAAGAATTGAATATTACCTACGATGAAAGTCAAAAGGAAGCTATTTTAACCTTCTTCCATTCCCCTTTTACCATTATGACTGGGGGACCTGGTACGGGTAAATCCACTGTTATTGGGGCGATGATTCATTTATGGAAACGCTTATACCCAAGTTATTCATTGGCTTGTGCAGCCCCAACAGGTCGTGCCAGCAAGCGTTTGTTTGAATTAAATGGAGTGGAGTCTTTTACGATACACTCTTTATTGAAATGGGATCTTGAGTCTAATACGTTTGGGATGGATGAAACAAATCCTTTATCCATTGATTGTCTCATTGTGGATGAGTTTTCAATGGTTGATACATGGTTAATGAGTCATTTATTAAAAGCGTCCCAACAAGTTAAGAAGATTCTAATCGTTGGTGATAAAGATCAATTACCAAGTGTTGCGCCTGGACAAGTCTTAAAGGATTTAATTGATTGTCAGGTCTTCCCTGTTATCTCTCTAACCCATATCTATCGTCAAAAAGAAGGTTCTGATGTGATTAGTTTAGCGCATCAAATACGTGAGAAAGAACTTGATTTTGATGTACTTAAGAATGATATTAAATGGTTTGAATGTCGAGCGGTAGATGTCAAACAAATCGTACTTGAGGTTGTGGCTCAAGCACAGTTAAAAGGATATCCTCTTCAACAAATTCAAGTCTTAGCCCCAATGTATTCAGGTCTAGCTGGAATAGATGCGCTCAATCACACAATACAAAAATTTGTGAATCCACCAGACGATATGAAGCGTGAATTGAAAGTTGGAACGCAGATTTTTAGAGAACAAGATAAGATACTTCAACTCAAGAATCAACCCAATGATGATGTTTACAATGGAGATATTGGAGTTTGTATTGAGATTATCTATGCAAAAGAAGATGAATTAAAACAGAATCGAATCATTGTAGACTTTGATGGTCGAATTGTGGAATATACGTCAGAAACATTCATTCATATTACACTTGCTTATTGTGTCTCTGTACATAAGGCTCAAGGAAGTGAATATCCTATCGTAATATTACCAGTAGTACCTGAACATCGTTTTATGTTACAGAAGCGACTTTTATATACTGCGGTTACACGTGCAAGTAAATCACTGATTTTAATTGGATCAAAACAATTATTTTCACAAGGAATTAGTGAAAACGAGGATATTCCACGTAAAACTTGTTTACTTGAGTATTTAATCACATAGATAATAGTGCTAAACTAAATTTATGGAAAAATTAGATCGTAAAACACAGATTAGAATCTTATCGATTATTTTTATTATGCTTGTGATTGGACTAGCAATTTTATTTCCATTTTTACCCGACAAAGTACCGATGCAATACTCTTTGACAGGAAGTGTAAATCGTTATGCAGATAAATGGGTTGCGGTACTTGGTGCAATTGGTATTAATGGAGCTTTATCTCTCTACAACATATTCACATCGGAAGATGTTATTCCAGCTAAGAATTTTATTGTGAGTGCTGTATTACCCGTAGTAACGATGATTGCGATTGGTGCAGCATTGTTCATTCAATAGGAGAAACATATGATTGAAATTAAGAATATTAGTAAGACCTATAATGGAAAAGTAAAAGCTGTTAATCACCTAAACATGACTGTTGAAGATGGTGAAATCATTGGATTCATTGGTCCCAATGGAGCGGGTAAAACAACGACATTAAAAATGATGACTGGGATCTTAAATCCAGATGAAGGTGAAATTCTTCTAAATGGTATTAATATCCAACACGATCCAATTGAAGCGAAACGACAATTTGGTTTTGTGCCAGATAATCCTGATATCTTCTTACGATTAAAAGGAATT
>RRZU011766213.1_pt1 | contig 31375 bp, 33 predicted proteins | sample 2165561 | NCBI WGS metagenome assembly RRZU01 (sample SAMN10456909, study PRJNA506462) | wastewater metagenome | isolation source: wastewater sludge | place: USA: Moscow, Idaho | reverse complement strand
TTCTTTTCGTGCTCGGCGGCATAGGTGCTGCTGGCAATGAAGCTTAGGGTCACAAGAGTAATCAGTGCTTTCATTGGTAAACTCCTTGATAAAGGGAAGTTGAGGCTGAGTATTGCCTTGCGTCAAATATCATCGTCGAGCACAGCCTGTTGTTGACGATTGATGAACTCGCTCATACTGTCGATGCCACGCAACTGCAAAATGCAGTTGCGAACTGCTGCTTCTAGCAGGACGGCAAGGTTGCGTCCTGGGGCTACCTGAAAAACGACTTTGCGGATTGGAATGCTTAGAATTTCCTGCGTCTGTGAATCAATTGGCAAACGTGGCATGTTATCGCCCAAACTCCCTTTTTGCAGGTGAACAATCAGCTTGAGCTTCATTTTACGCCGCGCTGCGGTTTCGCCGAAAATGGTTCGAATGTTGAGTAAACCAAGGCCGCGAACTTCAAGATAGTCACGCAACATGCCCGGGCAACGCCCTTCGATGGTGGTTGGCGCTATGCGCGCTAGTTCAACCACGTCATCGGCGACCAAGCCGTGACCGCGCGATACTAGTTCAAGCGCAAGCTCGCTCTTGCCAACGCCAGAGTCGCCGGTAATCAACACGCCCATGCCGAATACGTCCATGAACACCCCGTGTGCCGAGACGGTGTCGGCAAACCGGCGCGCAAGGTAGAGGTGCAGCAGGTCGATGACTGCCGAGCAGGCTTTCGGGCTGGTAAATAGCGGCGTTTGCGTTGCGTCGCAGAGTTCTCGCGCTCCCGGCGGCAGTTCGAGGCCGTCGGCTACAATCAAGGCGGGTGGCTTGGCCTGGATAAGGTCATCGATTTGGCGCTGCCAACGATCCTGACCAACCCGTTCAGCCCAACGTTGTTCTGCCTTGCCGATGACTTGGACACGATGGCAGTAGATGAGATTAAGGTGGCCCACCACATCTGGGCCAAAGGTTTCCATGTCTTTGAGCTCAACGAGCCGTTCGACGCCAACGGCAGCGACCCAGTTGAGCTTTAGTTTTTCGACATGATCCTCGAAAAGCTGCGTAATACTCAACGTGCGGGTAGCGATCATACGGATGGAGCCCTTATTGTTGGTTGGCAAATATTCTGTGAATGGTGTCTGCACTGTCAGCTGCGCACAACGCTTCGCGGCATTGGCGATCGGAAAACCGTTCGGCGAGTTCTGACAGAATTTGCAGGTGATGCTCTGTGGCTTGCTCGGGGACAAGCAAAACGAACAAAAGAGACACTGGCTTACCGTCGGGAGAATCAAAGGGGACGGGCGTGCTTAGTCGCAAAAAAGCACCGCTCGCGTGCTTCAATCCTTTAATGCGGCCATGGGGGATCGCAATCCCTTGCCCAAGTCCGGTTGAACCTAGCTTTTCGCGCGCAAAAAGGCTGTCGAAGACCGTGCTTCGAGCAATGCCTTGGCTGTTCTCAAAGAGCAGGCCTACTTGTTCGAAAACACGCTTTTTGCTGCTCGCGTCGAGATCGAGAACGATGTTGTCCGAGCTTAATAATTGAGTAATCTGATTCATTCAAAAATACTGACCTTGGGAACGTGCGCCAAGGAATTGAGGGAAATAGCGGGGGCAACGTCAGTGGCAGACCCGATCAATCGAAATCACTCCGTCGCGTCGAGCTAGTCGCTGCTTGAAAAAAGCGTACCACCAAGAAGCTAACGCTAGCTAGGAACTGCCAATGAAACATCCTTATTTGCTTGGCAAACTTCTGCTTGCGCTAGGCTTGGTGGTACGGCGCTTATCGATGCCTCTCAGTGTGATGGGTTAGTGTCAGTCCTGATCAGCCGGAGTGAGCTTTTGCCCACGGTGATGGTCCTGGATCTTCTGCTTGTGCTTTTGAATCTGGCGATCAAGTTTGTCCGCCAGACTGTCTATTGCAGCATAAAGGTCTTCGTCGGTTGATTCAACGAAAACGTCTTTGCCGGACAGGTGAACAGTCACTTCAGCCTTCTGCTTCAGTTTGTCTACCGACAAAATAACGTTCACATCAATAACGTTGTCGAAATGACGTGTAACGCGCTCAAGCTTTCCGGTAACGTAATCATGAATTGCCGGAGTGATCTCAAGGTGGTGACCACTGATTTGCAGGTTCATGGTGTGGCTCCTTATCAAGGTGATAGTCGCTATGCGACTCTTAAAACTCCCCGTGCCCACTCGTTTGAGAGGGATCGAGGATGAGGGTGACAGGCATTGTATTCATCTTATCACTTTGGATTTGTGCAATGCCTGTCAGATTACTTTACGAAGCTTAACGGGTTGAATGTTGAGCGCCTCGCGATATTTTGCAACCGTACGCCGTGCCACGACGATACCCTGTTGGCCGAGGATATCGGATAGTTGGCTGTCCGAAAGCGGCTTCTTTTGATCTTCTGCACTTATTAGCTGCTTGATCAGTGCACGGATTGCCGTCGCCGAGCAGGCACCACCCGCGTCGGTGGCGACGTGGCTGCCAAAGAAGTACTTCAATTCAAAAATTCCGCGCGGTGTAGCCATATATTTTTGCGTCGTCACCCGAGAGATGGTTGATTCATGCAGCCCAAGAATATCGGCGATTTCTCGGAGTACCAGCGGTCTCATGGCCACTTCGCCATGATCAAAAAATTGGCGTTGCCGGTCGACAATAGATTGCGCCACTCTAAGGATTGTGTCAAAACGTTGTTGCACGTTTTTTATCAACCAGCGCGCTTCTTGCAATTGACCGGATAGTCCAGAGCCTCGCTGCTTGGAGAGAATTTGCGCGTACAGGTTGTTAATGCGCAAGCGGGGAAAGGCGTCCGAGTTGACGTTGACTGTCCATTGTCCGCGGATTTTGCGCACCACAACGTCTGGTGTGATGTAACGGGCGTCAAGGGCAGAATACTGTGCGCCGGGTCGCGGATTAAGGCTGCGAATGAGAAATTGCGCGTCGCGCAATTGGCTGTCGTCGCAATTGGTGTGCTTCTTCAATTTGACGAAATCGCGTGCAGCAAGCAAATCGAGGTGCTGGCGTACAATAATGAGTGCCAGCGTCTGTGTTTCGTCTACCGGTAGCGCCTCAAGTTGTAGCGCCAGGCATTCCTGTGCGTTACGTGCGCCAACACCGGTTGGGTCGAAGTACTGAAGGTGTTTGAGAGCAATCTGCAATTCCTCAGGCTCGATTTCTAACTCTGCGGGAAGCGTTTCGGCAAGCTCCTCAAGTGACTGGGTTAGATAACCGTCATCGTCGAGCGCTTCGATCAGGCATTGAACCAGCGTTCTGTCGCGCTCGGGAATGCTCATTAGCCCGAGCTGCCATGATAAGTGCTCGCGCAGTGAGGTGGTTGCGGCCCTAATGTCCTGATGGTCGTTGTCGTCGTCATCAAAGGAGCTTGCTGAACTTGAATAGCCGCTTTCCTCGCCAAGCCAGCTTTCTTCGTCGTTGGAGGATGGTGTTGCAACGGCTTCAGTTTCGGCGCTTTCGGTGCCGTCAGATTCATTTTTGCTGGTGGCGCTTTGCTGCGTTGCGTATTCCTCTTCTTCGCGTTCCAGCAGCGGGTTTTCTAGTAAATAGTTTTCCAATTCTTGTTCAAGCTCGAGCGTCGACAGTTGTAACAGGCGTATCGACTGTTGCAATTGGGGCGTCAGTGCAAGATGCTGCGAGAGCTTGAGCTGGAGGGATTGTTTCATTTACGGAGCCTGATCGGCCTCCGGATTAAGAAGTGCTGCTCATTCGCAGTGTGTTCCGAGAAAAGCAGGCAACAAGGTCAAAGGCGGAAATTTTCGCCAAGATAGACTTTACGCACGCTGTCATTATAAATGATTTCTTCGGGGCGGCCAGAAGCAAGAACACTGCCTTCATTGAGGATGTAGGCGTGATCACAAATTCCGAGTGTTTCGCGGACATTGTGGTCGGTGATCAGCACCCCGATGTTGCGTTCCTTGAGAAAGCGAATGATTTTTTGAATGTCCAGCACGGCAATCGGATCGACCCCGGCGAAGGGTTCGTCAAGCAGGATGAAGCGCGGCTCGGTTGCGAGCGCACGAGCAATTTCGACCCGGCGACGCTCTCCACCCGAGAGAGAAGCGGCCGAGCTATTGCGAATATGGCTGATATGGAGTTCTTCGAGCAGACGTTCGGCACGGCTTTCAATCTCATCAGCTGAGTAATGTTGAAGTTCAAGCACTGCTTTGATGTTTTCAACAACTGTCAGCTTTCGAAATACCGAGGCTTCTTGTGGCAGGTAGGAAACCCCGAGCTTTGCCCGCTGGTGAATGGGTAGGTGAGTGATCTTTTTCTCGTCGATGTAAACATCGCCGCCATCACATGCCACAAGCCCAACGACCATGTAGAAGCAGGTCGTCTTTCCCGCTCCGTTCGGCCCCAGCAGACCAACGACCTCGCCACTACCTACTTCGACGGATACGTCTGTCACCACCGTTCGCTTTTTGTAGCGCTTATTGAGGGTGTGCGTAGAGAGCGTGCTTTTGGTGTGTTTGTTGTCGGGCGTTTCGTACATCATTGATCTTCTTCAAAATCACCGCGCAAAACGCGGCGGATGGTTTCTCCGGAGAACCCCCGGCTTATCAGGAATCGCGTTTGGCGAGCGCGTTCAGTTACATCGTGCGTCGTATATTTTTCGCCAAATTTACGCAGTAATACTTCGTGTGCGCGCGAAATCTCGTCATTGCAGGTTCCCAGCGCACTGTCCACCAATTCGTCGGAAACACCTTGCGTACGTAATTCGTAGGCTAAACGAGCGTTGCCATAACGTGCACCTCGAGCGTTCATTCGCATTTCTACATAGCGTTCGTCCGAAAGCAGGCCCCGAGCGCTCAAATCATTCAGCAAGGCTTCGAGCTCTTCTACCGATTCGCTGTGCGCTGACAGTTTTCGCGCCAGTTCTGCACGGGCGTGCTCGCGCCGTGCCAGTAAGCGCAATGCACGTTCACGCAGGGAACTTGTCATGAACGTTTGTATTGTTTACTCGTGGGCGTTGATAGGCTTTTGCGAGGGTACATTGACTGCCGTGCGAATTTTGGCCTCGATTTCCTCTGCGATTTGAGGGTTGGCCTTTAAAAACTCGCGAGCGTTATCTTTGCCCTGGCCAATCTTTTCGCCGTTATAGGCGTACCAGGAACCGGATTTTTCAACCAGCTTGTGAGCCACGCCCAGTTCGACAATCTCACCTTCGCGCGACGTGCCTTCGCCATAAAGAATGTCGAAAATGGCCTCGCGGAAAGGCGGTGCCACTTTGTTTTTAACGACCTTAACGCGGGTTTCGTTGCCCACTACTTCGTCGCCCTTCTTGATGCCACCGATGCGGCGGATGTCCAGGCGCACAGAGGCGTAAAACTTGAGCGCATTGCCACCCGTAGTGGTTTCCGGGCTGCCAAACATTACGCCGATTTTCATGCGGATCTGGTTGATAAAAATAACCAGTGTATTCGTTCGGTTAATGTTTGCAGTCAGCTTGCGCAGCGCCTGGCTCATCAGCCGGGCTTGCAGACCCGGCAAAGAATCACCCATTTCACCTTCGATTTCTGCTTTCGGGACAAGGGCCGCGACCGAATCGATGACGACAACATCAACGCTTGCTGAACGCACGAGCATGTCAGCGATTTCAAGCGCTTGTTCGCCGGTGTCGGGTTGCGAGATGAGCAACTCATCAAGATTAACGCCAAGCTTCTGGGCATAGGTCGGGTCAAGTGCGTGTTCCGCATCGATGAACGCAGCGGTGCCACCGAGCTTTTGCATTTCGGCAATGACTTGCAGCGTCAGGGTGGTTTTGCCGGACGATTCCGGTCCGTAGATTTCAACTACGCGGCCCCGCGGCAAACCACCAATGCCCAGCGCGATATCCAGACCAAGCGAACCGGTAGAGACGACCTGGATGTCATTGACGACGCTGCCGTCGCCCATTTTCATGATCGACCCTTTACCGAACTGCTTTTCGATCTGAGCTAATGCTGCAGCCAGTGCTTTTGTCTTGTTGTCGTCCATTGCTTGTCCTTTGTACTGATTGAGGTCGATTATCTCATGTTGGATGGGAAGAGGTTTGCATCGATTGCTGGGATTATATACAGTATTAATAGAAATGCGAGGCATGTTTGATCGCCAATACACACAAGGATAGTTTTCTTGTGTCGCTTGGCTTATCCTTTCCGGCCAGCAAACATTGACTGTGTGACATTTTTCCTCTTCGGAAGGCCGTCAAATTAGCTATAGTTGAATCTGATCGGTACTTGCGGCACCATAATTCATACCTGATTTTATCCATATAATGCCCGAGCCTTTTGAAACCTGCGAGTTGTGTTCTTCAGTCGGCGGTGAATTTGTCTGGGAGAGTTCGCTTTGTCGGGTGGTTTGCATTGCCGATGTCGATTATCCAGGCTTTTGTCGGGTGATTCTCAATCGGCATGAGCGTGAGATGACCGATTTGTCGGAAGAAGAGCGGTCTCAGGTGATGCGAGTGGTTTTTGCCGTTGAGGCCGCTTTGCGCAGACTGATAAATCCCGACAAAATCAATCTTGCCAGTTTTGGCAACATGACGCCTCATGTTCATTGGCATGTCATTCCGCGCTGGCGAAACGATAGGTGCTTCCCGAATCCGATTTGGGCGGAGCCGGAGAGGACGTCCGATATGACAGGAGGTAGCATTGAACTCTGTCGTTTGCAGGAAGAGTTGGTTACACTACTCGGGAAACCGATAACTACGTTACGGGAGTGCCTGTCATGAACGATCCGATTTCCTCCATCTTTGTAATTCGCGATTTGCGTACCGGCAGTGAGATCATCTCCCGGCTTTCTTTGACCAATCCGCAGCAGGCCGAGGTCGACCTGCATCGTATCCTCGACAGTCTTGCGGCCACGCCACCGGATGGGGAAACTTACTTTCAGCTTCTTGAGCAGGCTCGTCTGCCGATTTCGTTTGTGGCGGAAGAGATGGCCAAGCGCTACCTGAACAAGCCGCTTCCACTGGCTGAGGTCGAGGAAGAGATTTTTCAGCAGGTCGTCACGCTCTGGTTGAAAACCGCAAAGGCCTATGCCCATTGCGCGGAATGCGATACTCCCGATGAAGACGACGCCGCTCATGCACAACGGGTGGCGACAATCCTGCACCGTTGTATTCATCATACCGGCATGGCCATCGTCGAGCATCAGCGCGCACGACGAGAGTACTCGGCAAACCTGTGGCTTGATTTGCACGGGTATTACGGCAGCGCAGAAGAATGGGGTATTGCAACCGTGCCGGTTGCCGATCCGCTTGAATGCCTTGGGCGCAGCACACATTGTGAGGCCTCGTATATCAGCTTTCTGCTTTGCGATATGGCGGGTTGTTACAGTTTGCCGGTTCGTGCCCAAGCACTGGTTCGTCGTTGGGCAACTTTCTGGGCGCCGTTGGTTAGTTTGCATAAGGCTGAGCCGGGCGACCCCCTGCCGCAGTTTGTTGTTGATCTGATGCAGGATGTGGCGCTGCGCCCAGTGTCCGATTGCCTGCAAACCGATCATCTGAGAAGGATGGATACGACTTGTCTGGCGATGCAAATCAGTCAGATCCGACAGCAATTACGGCAGAAGATACCGCCTGGTCAGCTTTCCTTGGGCGATGATTGTACCGCTGGCCAATGCAACCGCTTGCTTGAAGCTTTGAGCAGTCCGTGGTCGCAGGCAAAGGCGGCGAGAAAGTTCAAGCGTCATGCCACGACCGGTATTACTAAGCTATGCACCGGATTTGAGGATATGCACTATTACATTGGTGGGAAGGAGTTTGAGCAGCCGGAAAACGTAAGTGCCTACTCGCGCCGTGACTACGAAAGCCTGTTTGCTTTCCGGCATCAGGAAGACCCATCGCAGATGCTGCAAGTGCGTCAGGAGCAACTGCCTTATTCCGTTGATCAATGGGAAGTCGTCAATCAATCCGCGAATGGTTTTCGTCTTGTGCGCAGTGTCTCCGGTAAGAAAATGGTTCACGGTCAGCTGCTGGCCATTTGTCCGCATGACGGGGAGCGTTTCTTTCTTGCTCAAACCACCTGGCTGATGCAGGAAAAGGGCGGCGGGCTGATTGCCGGGATCAAAGCGTTGCCGGGTATGCCGTCGGCGATTGCCGTGCGGCCTCTGGAGCCGACGCAAGGGCAAAGCGGCAAATACGAGCGGGGATTTCTCATGCCGGCAATACCGTCAATTGGCCTGGAGGCCTCGCTGGTTCTTCCCCAGGGCTGGTTCCGTCCAGCACGGGTGATTGAGCTTAGTTCTGACGGAACTTCGCAAGTTAAGTTGCTGAATATTCTTGAAGACGGGCCGGATTTTGAGCGGGTTAGTTTCGCACTCTGCTAACGCGAAAAAATTCAGGAAACAAGTACTCGGGAAGGGAAGCGCGCGGTAAAGCGGCTGCCTTTCCCTGGTTCGCTTTCTATGTCCAGCGTGGCGTGATGGCGGGTGAGTACGTGTTTGACAATAGCCAGACCGAGTCCCGTTGCACCGGTTTCACGCGAGCGACTACGGTCAACGCGATAGAAGCGTTCAGTCAGCCTTGGTAGGTGTTGTGCAGGGATGCCGATACCGGTGTCCGTGACGATAAACTCGCCGACGCCATGGTCAATGCGCCAGATTAAATCGATTTTGCCGCCTGCTGGTGTATAGCGAACGGCGTTTCCAGCCAGATTGCTGAACGCGCTGCGTAGTTCGTTGGCACAACCGGCCAGTACCGATGGCGTTTCAATGCTCAGAAATATTTCGTGCTGGCTGGCTGAAAGACTTTCGATGTCGGTCAAGATGCTTTTTAGCATCGGCTCGATTTCGACGCGCCCATCGTTTGGTGCCAAAGCCTCGGATTCCAGTGCGGACAAAGTTAACAGGTCTTCGATTAGCCGCTGCATGCGTGCGGTTTGCTCGCAAATCAAGCTCAGATAGTGCTTGATCAGGCCATTGCCTTTGATCTCCTGGTTTTCAGAAAGCATTTCCGAGAAGCCGACGACGACTGTCAAAGGCGTCTTGAGCTCATGGGAAACATTGGCAATGAAGTCGCGCCGCATAGTTTCCATGCGCTCAATCTGGCTGATGTCACGCGACACAAGCAGGCTTTGTTCATTGCCGTAGGGGATGATTTGCAGCAACAAGCTCAAGCCATCAACCCGACCATCGCGATAGATCAGCGGATCGGTATATTGTCCCTGCTCAAGGTAGGCAACGAAATCCGGATGGCGAATCAGGTTGGTTAGCGCTTGCCCGCGATCAGCGACTGCCGAGATGGCAAAGTGTCCTTCCGCGCGTTCGTTGATCCAGTCGATGTGCCGATGGCGATCGAAAGCGATCACTCCGTCAGGGAGCGCTTGAAAAGCACGTACGAAGCGTTCTAGTGTTTCGGAAAGCGCTTTTTGTTGCCCTTGTCTGATGCGAATACGACGGTGCAATCCGGAAAAGACAATTTCCCAAACGCCGCGGCCCCGTGGCAAGGGACGGTCAAGCGTTTCATCTAGCCAACCCAGGAGTTGAGCAAGGAAGAAGAAATGCCAGAGCAGTATGAGCAGCAGGCAAGCGATTAGTGCAGCCAGTCCCCAATTGAGGCCAAAAGAGATGGCTATCGGTGCGAAAATGAGGATGGCTATGCCTAGTAGCCACCAGAATGTCCGCATCAGAATGTCGCTTAAGCTGCGTCGCAAACCTGACATGGAAGTCTTACTCCGGCAGCGCCGAAAAGCGGTAGCCACTGCCTCGCACCGTTTGAATCAGACTGTCGTGCCCGGTCTGTTCCAGCGACGCACGCAGGCGGCGGATGTGCACATCGACGGTCCGTTCTTCGACAAAAACGTGGTCTCCCCACACTTGATCGAGCAATTGCCCCCGGCTATAGACGCGTTCGCCATGAGTCATGAAGAAATGCAGCAGCCGGAACTCGGTCGGTCCAAGGTCGAGCGTCTGTCCGCTGCCGGAAACGCGATGCGTTGCCGGATCAACACGCAAGCCACCAATTTCAACGCAATCCTCGGTAATTTGCGGTGCACGCCGACGCAAGACCGCCTTGATTCTTGCCATCAACTCACGAGGAGAGAAGGGCTTGGTCAGGTAGTCGTCGGCTCCGGCATCGAGCCCAGCGACCTTGTCGTGTTCTTCGCTACGCGCGGTGAGCATAATGATCGGCAATTCTCGGGTGCGCTCGTCCGTGCGTAAGCGCTGGGCGTACTGAATGCCGCTCATCCCTGGCAACATCCAGTCGAGAAGTACGACATCGGGCAAGGTCTCGTTAACCAGCCGTACGGCCTCTTCCGCACTATTGGCGCGTAAAGCTCTGTGTCCTGCATGCTGCAAGCAGGCAGCAATCAGCTCCTGAATTGATGGCTCGTCTTCAACGACGAGGACTGTGGCTGGCATCGAAAGGGATCCTCCATAGTTTCTTGCTGCCAGTTTATGAACACAGGGTTACAAATTGATGACAGTCAGGGACCCCCTCGAAGGTGTCGAATCCGGAGCTGTCGAGTGGCACGAGGCTCTTTGCGCTATCATAACGGGTTCAATTATGCGTGAAAGTAGCTATGGCAGGTTTGAGTTCAGATATTCCCGTTCCAACGGAAATTAAGCTCCACCAAAAATCTCGGGTTCTCGAGCTGGCTTATGAGAACGGTGATCGGTATGAGTTGAGTTTTGAGTTTCTCCGCGTTTTCACGCCTTCTGCCGAGGCGCGTGGTCATGGCGTCGGCCAGGAAACATTGCAAGTGGGCAAGCGGGATGTGGACGTTGTTAGTATCGAGCCGGTCGGTAATTATGCGATCAGGCCCGTTTTTTCCGATGGGCATGATAGCGGCTTGTATTCCTGGGACGTGTTGCACGGCCTTTGTGTTCATCGCGACGAGCTGTGGCAGGCGTATTTGCAAAAGCTCGAAGAACAGGGCGCCAGCCGTTATCCGTCAGAGACCCCGCTGCCGCCCAAGAAGACCTCGTCTTCCTGCGGCATCAAGCGCTGAGGCGCTGCTGCCTGCCTTCGGTACTACTAAACATGAACGATTCAAGCAAGACCCATTTCGGCTTTGAGCAAGTAGCCGAAGCCGAGAAGGCTCGGCGCGTTGCCGATGTTTTTGACTCGGTTGCGCAGAAGTACGACATCATGAATGACCTGATGTCGGGCGGGCTGCACCGACTCTGGAAAGCTTTTACCATCGCCCGAAGTGGCGTTCGTGAAGGCTCACGTGTCCTTGATGTTGCTGGGGGAACGGGGGATCTTTCATTGGCCTTTTCCCGTAAGGTTGGGAAAGCTGGACAGGTCTGGCTGACGGATATCAATATCGCGATGCTGACCAATGGCCGCGATCGACTTTGTAACAAGGGATTTCTGCTCCCGGTCGTGCAATGCGATGGCGAGAAGCTGCCCTTCCCTGACAACTATTTCGATTGCGTTACCGTGGGTTTCGGTTTGCGTAACATGACGCACAAAGACCGGGCGCTGGCCGAAATGAAGCGTGTTTTGCGCCCAGGCGGTCGCTTGTTGGTGCTGGAGTTTTCTCGCGTATGGAAGCCGCTGGCGCCGGTTTACGATTTTTATTCGTTTAAGGTCATTCCGCGCCTTGGTGAACTGATCACTAATGATCAGGACAGTTATCGTTATCTGGCTGAGTCAATCCGAGTTCATCCCGATCAGGAAACGCTTAAGGGGATGATGGAGCAGGCGGGGTTTGAGCGCGTTGAGTATTTCAACCTGTCGCTGGGTGTCGTTGCTTTGCATCGCGGGTTCAAGTTCTGAGGCAATAGCGGCATCGTTGCCGGAATTAGACAGATACGGGAGTGAGGGATGCTTTCCGATGTGGCCGTAGGGTTCTTGAATCATCTTCTCTTCAGCGAAGGATGGGCGCCTAAGCGCTTGCGCGCATTTTCCGGGCAGTCGGTACGTATCGAGATTGGCGCGTTTGGCTGGCCGCTCAGAGTTACTTCCGATGGCGGGTTCGCTGTGAGTGCCAAGAATACGGTGGCTACCGTCACCATTTCTTTTCCGCAGGACGCTCTCTTGCTCGTGCTGACTGACCGCCCGGCGCTTGTTGCGGCAGCGCGAATTAGCGGTTCGGGTGAATTGGCCGAATGTCTTGGGTTTGTGTTCCGCAATTTGCAATGGGATATTGAAAGTGATCTTTCCCAATGGGTTGGCGACATTGCGGCGCGTCGCCTGCTTGCCGGGGGAAAGCAATGGCTTGCGTGGCAAAGCGGTCAGATAGTGAATCTGGCGCTGAACTTCGCCGAATATGTCACTGAGGAAGATCAGATGCTTGCCCGGCGGCAGGACGTGTCAGCCTTCTGTTCTGAAGTCGGGAAGGCACAAGAGGAACTGGTGCGACTCGAGAAACGTGTAGTGCAGCTCGGAGCCTGATTTTTTGGGGCCTTCAAAAGCCGCATGCTTATTGGCCTTCAGAGCGTTCACCTTGAAGGTGCCCGTATTTGTCGCCTTGCAGAGCAGTTGTGCAGACGAAAAAAATGGCAGCGTTAAGCTGCCATTTTTGTTGATGACCCGGAACGGGGGCTCAATGATCTTTCCGACGCCCGCGTTTAATTGCCTTCAACTGGGCGACCGCTTGTGCCAGTTCGGCTTCGGCAGAGGCGTAGTTCATATCGCTTGCGCGGTTCTTGAGTGCTTCTTCCGCATGACGCTTGGCCTCGATGGCCTTGGCTTCGTCCAGATCGTGGGCGCGGATTGCAGTATCGGCGAGCAAGGTAATCAGCGTCGGCTGCACTTCGAGTACGCCACCGGAAACGTAAACTAGTTCGTATTCTTCGCGATCCGGTATTTTCAGGCGCACGGTACCGGGTTTGACGCGGGTAAGTAATGGCGTGTGACGCGGGTAGATACCCAACTCGCCGGCTTCGCCGGGAAATACCGCGAAGTCGGTCTCGCCGGAGAAAATGAGCTCTTCGGCGCTGACGACATCAACATGGACTCTGAGTGGCATGGATTCTTTCCCCTGTGCGGGTCATCGTGCCTGGAAACGCCAAAACACGACGCGCGCAATGGTTTGAACTTAAAGGGTTTTAGCTTTCTCGAAGACTTCCTCGATACTGCCCACCATGTAGAAAGCCTGCTCGGGAATGCTGTCGCATTCACCGTCACAGATCATCTTGAAGCCCTTGATCGTGTCTTTCAGTGGCACGTACTTGCCGGGCGAGTTTGTAAACACCTCAGCCACGTGGAATGGTTGCGAAAGGAAGCGCTGAATCTTGCGGGCGCGGTAAACGGCCAGTTTGTCTTCCGGGGACAACTCGTCCATGCCAAGAATGGCGATGATGTCACGCAACTCCTTGTACTTCTGCAGTGTCATCTGCACGGCGCGGGCGACCTGATAGTGTTCTTCACCGACTACCTGTGGATCAAGCTGGCGCGAGGTCGAGTCCAGCGGATCAACGGCAGGATAGATACCCAGTGAAGCGATATCACGTGACAGCACGACGGTGGAGTCGAGGTGCAGGAAGGTAGTGGCCGGCGATGGATCGGTCAAGTCGTCGGCCGGCACATAGACGGCCTGAATCGAGGTGATCGACCCCACTTTAGTGGAGGTGATGCGCTCTTGCAGGCGGCCCATTTCCTCGGCCAATGTTGGTTGATAGCCCACGGCGGAAGGCATCCGGCCGAGCAGTGCGGAGACTTCGGTACCCGCCAGCGTGTAGCGGTAGATATTGTCGACGAAGAACAGAATGTCACGGCCATCGTCGCGGAAACGCTCGGCCATGGTCAGGCCGGTCAGCGCCACGCGCAGACGGTTGCCCGGCGGCTCATTCATTTGGCCGAACACCATGGCCACTTTGTCGAGAACGTTGGAGTCCTTCATTTCGTGGTAGAAGTCGTTCCCTTCACGGGTTCGCTCACCAACGCCGGCAAACACCGAGAGACCGGAGTGCTGCTTGGCGATGTTGTTGATCAGCTCCATCATGTTTACGGTCTTGCCGACGCCGGCGCCTCCGAACAGGCCGACTTTACCGCCCTTGGCGAAGGGGCAAACAAGGTCGATTACCTTGATACCGGTTTCGAGTAGATCGACCGACGGCGAAAGTTCGTCGAATTTCGGCGCCAACTGATGAATTTCCCGGCGTTCATCGGTGGCGATCGGTCCGGCTTCGTCGATTGGCCGGCCAAGCACGTTAACGATGCGTCCGACAGTGGCGTTGCCGACTGGAACCGAGATGCCAGCGCCGGTGTTATTGACCTTCATGCCCCGGCGTAAACCATCGGAAGAGCCCATGGCGATGGTGCGTACGATGCCGTCGCCCAACTGCTGCTGCACCTCGAAAATCAGTTCGGCTTCACAACCGTCGTGTTCCTCGCTCTTGTCGAGCAAAAGTGCGTTATAGATATTCGGCATCGCATCACGCGGGAACTGAATGTCCACTACGGCTCCGATACACTGAACAATGTTTCCTTGACTCATCGTCATATCCTCAATCAATAGTCTAAGTTCGGTCTAAGTTCGCACGATCAAACGGCTGCTGCGCCGCTGACGATTTCTGATAGTTCCTGAGTGATCGCTGCCTGGCGAGCCTTGTTGTAAACCAGTTTGAGTTCGCCAATGACATTCTGGGCATTATCCGAAGCGGACTTCATGGCCACCATGCGTGCGCTTTGCTCGGAGGCCATGTTCTCGGCAACTGCCTGGTACAGGATGGCCTCGACGTAACGCAAGAGCAGGTCATCAATGACTGTTTTCGGGTCGGGCTCGTAAATATAGTCCCAACGGTTACGGGTATTGCTGCCAACTAGCTCACCGGAAAGCGGGAGCAACTGTTCGATGATTGGTTCCTGCTTCATGGTGTTGATGAAGCGGGTGTAGGCAATATATAGAACATCGATTTCGCCGTTCACGTAGGCGTCCAGTTGGACTTTGGCTGGGCCGATCAGTCTTTCAAGATGCGGCGTGTCGCCTAACGCAACAACCTGCGAAACCACGTTGGCTCCGGCGCGCATCATGAAGCCGAGCCCCCGGTTGCCGACAGCGGTGACTTGAAGCTTCTTGCCTTCTGAGTCCCACTCTTTCATCCGGCTTAAGGCCAGACGCAGGAGATTGGTATTCAAGCCTCCGCATAATCCCTTGTCGGAAGTTACGGTGATCAGCCCAACGGCTTTTATCTCATCCCGGTGTTCGAGAAAGGGGTGCGTATATTCGGTCAGCGCTTGTGACAGATTTCCGGCCATACGCCGGATCTTGTCGCCATAGGGGCGCGCAGCGCGCATTCGATCTTGCGCTTTGCGCATTTTCGAGGCGGCTACCATCTCCATCGCCTTGGTGATCTTGCGCGTGCTTTCTACGCTCTTGATCTTGTTGCGTATTTCCTTGCCGCTTGCCATGGCAATCTCCTCGATCGATCAGGCCAGCGTGGCCTTGAACTCCTCGATCGCCTTGGTGAGCTCTTGCTCAGCGTCAGCATCAAGTTCTTTGCTTCTTTCAATCTTTTCGACGAGGGCGGCGTACTTCTGCTTGACGAAGCAGTGCATCTGCTTCTCGACATCAAGCGCCTTCCTCACCTCAACGTCGTCAAAAAAGCCCTTGTTGATCCCGTGCAGCGTGATAGCCATTTCTGAAACAGCCAACGGGGAGTACTGTTGCTGTTTCATCAGTTCGGTTACCAGCCGCCCACGGTCAAGCTGTTTGCGCGTCGCTTCATCGAGATCGGACGCGAACTGTGCAAACGCTGCCAGTTCACGGAACTGGGCGAGTGCCAGGCGAACACCGCCGCCCAGTTTCTTGATCACCTTGGTTTGTGCCGCACCACCAACGCGTGACACCGAGATGCCGGCATCAATCGCAGGGCGAACACCCGCGTTGAAAAGATCGGTGTCAAGGAAGATCTGACCATCGGTAATTGAAATGACGTTGGTTGGCACGAACGCGGAAACGTCGCCAGCTTGCGTTTCGATCACCGGCAATGCCGTCAGCGAACCGGTCTTGCCTTTGACTTCGCCGTTGGTAAAATTTTCGACCCACGCCTCTGAAACACGAGCGGCACGCTCAAGCAGACGGGAGTGTAGATAGAACACGTCACCCGGATAGGCTTCGCGGCCTGGTGGACGGCGCAAGAGCAGCGAAACCTGACGGTAAGCCCAGGCCTGCTTGGTCAAATCGTCATAAATAATCAAAGCGTCCTGACCGCGATCGCGGAAGTACTCGCCCATGGTGCAGCCGGAATACGGGGCGATGTATTGCAAAGCGGCTGATTCAGCGGCTGTGGCGGCAACGATGATGGTGTAGCCCATCGCGCCATGCTCTTCGAGCTTGCGCACGACGTTGGCGACGGTTGAAGCCTTCTGACCGATGGCCACGTAAATACAGATTAGGTCCTTGCCCTTTTGATTGATGATGGCATCAATCGCTACTGCGGTCTTGCCCGTCTGTCGGTCACCAATGATCAACTCGCGCTGACCACGTCCAATTGGCACCATTGCGTCAATCGACTTCAAACCCGTTTGCACGGGTTGCGAAACCGATTTGCGCCAGATCACGCCGGGAGCGACTTTTTCAATTTTGTCAGTCAGCTTGGCATTGATCGGGCCCTTGCCGTCAATCGGATGCCCAAGCGAATTAACGACGCGGCCAAGCAGTTCCGGACCGACGGGTACCTCAAGAATGCGCCCAGTCGTCTTGACCGTGTCGCCTTCGGTAATCTGGTTGTATTCACCGAGAACCACTGCGCCCACCGAGTCGCGCTCGAGGTTGAGTGCCATGCCGAAGGACCCTCCCGGGAATTCGAGCATCTCGCCCTGCATGGCATCGGCTAGACCGTGGATCCGGCAGATACCGTCCGTCACCGAAACAACCGTACCCTGCGTGCGGGTTTCGGCGCCAACATCCAGATTCTGAATCTTGCTCTTGATCAGTTCACTGATCTCGGAAGGATTCAATTGCATGAATTTCTCCTAATTCTTAAGCGCCGTGGCCATTGCTTCGAGCTTGCCGCGAACGGAAGCATCGAGCATCTGGTCACCTACTGCCACTTTGACTCCGCCAATCAGCGTCTCGTCCACCTCAATGTGCGGGCGGAGTTTGCTGCCAAAATGGGTTTCAAGCTGGCTCATCAGATTTTTGAGTTGTGCGTTGTCGAGAGGGAAGGCGCTGGTCACTACAGCCTCCTTGACATCCTCTTCCTCGCCCTTGAACTGCTCGTATAGTTCCTGAATTTGCGTCAGGACGTTGAGCCGTTCGTTCTTTGCCAGAATGCCGACAAAAGAGGTCAACTCCTGGTTTCCGGGTTCTCCGGATAAAGAAACGAACAGATCCGCGACCTGTCTGGCAGAAAACCTCGGATTACCGATAAGCTTGGCCATTTCGGCGTCTTGAGCGATGGTTGCCAGTCGCTGCAAGCGGTCGGACCAGGCCGTCAGCGTTCCGCTTTCCCGCGCCAGACGAAAGATCGCTAGCGCATAAGGACGAGCAATGGTGACAGATTCAGCCATGAGCGTTAGAGGTCCTTTTCAATCGCCAGCAAGATATCGGCATGCACCTTGGCATCGATTTCACGGCGCAGGATTTTCTCGGCGCCGGCTACGGCCAACTCGGCAACGCGCTCACGCAAGGATTCCTTGGCGCGTGCGGCTTCCTGTTCGATTTCGGCCTTGGCGCCGGCCACGACTTTATCGGCTTCCACCTTGGCTTGCATCTTGGCCGCTTCGATGATCTCCTGCCCGCGCTTTTCAGCTTGGACAATCAGCTCGGCAACCTTGTCTTTGCCTTCACGTACAGCTTCTGCTGCGGAAGTCGATGCGTTTTTCAGCATCTGCCGTGCGCGCTCTGCTTCAGCGAGGCTTTCGGCGATCTTGGTCGCACGTTCGTCAAGCGCCTTCATGATGGGCGGCCACACGAACTTCATCGTGAACCACGCCAGAATGAAGAACACAACGATCTGGGCGAACAGAGTTGCGTTCAGATTCACGGTTATCTTCCCTCTGAAAGGTTGATGGGAGATGTCCGCTTATTTAATGACGAACGGGCTGGCGAAGGCAAACATCATGGCGATACCAACGCCGATCAGGAATGCCGCGTCAATCAGACCAGCCAGCAGGAACATTTTGGTCTGCAGTTCGTTCATCAACTCAGGCTGGCGTGAGGCAGCTTCAATGTACTTGCCTCCCATCAGACCGATACCGATACAAGCCCCGATAGCGCCCAGACCAATAATCAGACCACAGGCCAGCGCTACATTACCAAGAACAAGTTCCATGACCACTCCTTCAAATTGAACTACTCAGTTAACAATTAGAACTACAACAAACTTTGCGCTTAATGACTTTCGTGTGCCTGACCGATATACACCAGCGCCAGCATCATGAAGATGAAGGCCTGTAGCAAAACAATCAGGATGTGGAAGATAGCCCAGAGCGAACCGGCGACTATCTGGCCAATCCATAGTAACGGCCCGGTCATGCCTGTGGATACCCCGTAGGTAGCGCCCATCAGCGCGATAAGCATAAACAGTAACTCGCCAGCGTACATATTGCCAAATAGTCGCATGCCGTGCGAAACGGTTTTGGACAGAAATTCGATCATCTGCATCAGGAAATTGGGTAAATAGAGCAAGGGGTGGTTGCCAAAAGGCGCTGTAAAGAGTTCGTGAACCCAGCCGCCCAGCCCCTTGATCTTGATGTTGTACCAGATGCAGATAAGTAGCACGCCGATTGACATGCCGAGTGTCTCGTTAAGATCGGCGGTAGGAACCACACGCAGGTAGGCATGATGATCATTAGTGAAGTACTGCCAGAGTCTGGGAAGCAAATCGACCGGCAGGAAGTCCATCGAATTCATCAGGAAAATCCACACAAACACGGTCAATGCGAGTGGCGCGACAAAGTGGCGTGATTCCTTGTTGTGAATAATCCCTTTGGCTTGGCTGTCCACCATATCAACAAGTATTTCCAGCGCTGCCTGGGCCCGGCCGGGAACGCCGGAAGTTGCATTCTTTGCTAGGCGCCACATGAAAAAAAGCCCGAGTACACCCATCAGGACGGAGAGCGAAACGCTATCCAGATTGATGATGGAGAAATCGATTATCGACGTCTGCGCATGCCCCGAGGTGTTGAGCTGGGTGAGGTGGTGGACGACGTATTCGCCAGCGTTCGGAGCGTTTGCCGCAGCTTCGTGAGCAGTAGCCATGATCAAGACTTTTTCCAAAAAGCCAAAAAACCTGCTTGCAATGCAAGCCCCAGTCCGATCAGCATGGAAGGCCAGTGCAGATCGGGATATATCTTAACAACGCTTACCAGCAGGCCTATCGTCAGGGCTATCTTGACGAATTGGCCAAGGAAAAAAATTGCGGCGTATGAAGCGCCGGGGCGAGTTGCCACGAACTTCAGGCGTAAGGCAAACAAAAAATTGGGGAGAGTGCATACCGCTCCGCCCAATGCTGCCGATACCGCCCCACGTGTTCCTGCTATCAATCCAGCTGCTAAGGCCGAGATAAGTATTGTTATCGTTTGTAGAAGGATAGCTCTGAACATTAGTGTAACGCAACAGAATAAATAACCCATCTTAATTCGTTTGGCTAGCTTGCGGGTCAGAAAAGATGCTGATCGGAATTCAATTAGCATATCTGATCATGCTACCACTTGACCGGCGAATACGTTTAGCGCAAGCGTTGTAGTATACCTTCCAACTGGTCAAGATCGCCAAAAGCAATCTGTATTTTGCCGGCACCTTTCTGATTGGTGCGAATTTCTACTTGTGCGCCGAGTAGGTCTGAGAGTTCTTCCTGTAGGCGTAGCACGTCGCGGTCGGGCTTCTTGGCGACGGGTTCCTTTGGGGGCTTCAAGGCTAGCTGTACGGCGCGTTCGGTATCGCGGACCGACATGCCTTTTTGCGCCACGCGCTGTGCCACCTGAATCTGTAAGGCGCTAGACAAAGGAAGTAGCGCACGCGCATGACCCATGTCGATTTCGCCGCGCATCAGCAAGTCCTGCACCGGCGGCACCAGTTGCAATAGACGCAGCAGATTCGAGGCGGCCGGCCGTGAACGCCCCACTGCATCGGCGGCTTCCTGGTGCGTCATGGAAAACTCGTCGACCAGACGTTGCAAGCCTTGTGCCTCTTCGAGTGGGTTGAGGTTTTCGCGCTGGATATTCTCGATCAGAGCCATGGCCAAAGCCGATTCGTCCGGAATCTCACGGATCAATGTGGGTACTTCGGTCAATCCGGCCATTTGCGCGGCGCGCCAACGGCGTTCGCCGGCGATGATCTCAAAGCGATCTTCCCCAAGGGCGTCCCCAATCGGACGCACAAGGATCGGTTGCATCAGGCCCTGCACGCGGATGGAAGCAGCCAGCTCTTCCAGCGAAGCGTTGTCCATCTGGGTGCGCGGTTGGTATTTTCCCGGCTGCAGGTTGCCGACGGCCAGCGAACGTTGTTGTTCCCGCCCTTGCGCTTCATTGCCGGCCAACAACGCGTCCAGACCGCGCCCGAGTCCTTTCAGCTTCATGCTTCTGCTCCTTGTTCGACGACTTGCGGGGCAACCTCGTCACGTCGATCGAGTATTTCCTGCGCCAATGCCATGTAGGCCTGCGCGCCCTTTGACGTTCGATCAAAGGTGATGACCGGCTTCCCGTAGGAAGGCGCTTCCGCCAGGCGGACATTGCGTGGAATGATGGTGCTATAGACCTTGCTGCCGAAATGACCGACTAACTCGGCAGAAACCTGCTGTGTTAGTGTTGAGCGCGCATCAAACAGCGTGCGTAACAGGCCTTCGATTTCAAGTTTCGGGTTGAGCTTGGCGCGAACCTTCTTCAATGTAGCCACCAGATCGGTCAGACCTTCCAGCGCGTAGTACTCGCACTGCATCGGGATTATTACCGCGCTGGCCGCAACCAGACCATTAACCGTCAGCATATTGAGCGCTGGTGGGCAGTCCATCAGAATGAAGTCATAATCGTCCAACACCGGAAGTAGGGCATCGCGCAAGCGGAACTCGCGTCCGCCCATTTCAATCATCTCGACTTCCGCACCCGCTAGTTCGCGATTCGCGGGCAGGATGTCAAAGCCAAAGTCCGTGGTAATGCGGGCTTCGAGAAGCGTCGAACGCCCGATCAGTATCTGGTACACCGTGGGTAGCGCGACGCGTTTGACGACGCCACAGCCGGTGGTGGCATTGCCTTGCGGGTCAAGGTCAATCATCAGCACGCGTTGTTCGAGTGCAGCAAGGCAGGCGGATAGATTGACCGCTGTCGTTGTTTTGCCTACGCCGCCCTTCTGGTTGGTTACCGCCAATACTTTCGCCAACTTAAGTCTCCAGAGAACCTTCTTTAGTTACACCCGTGTCGGCGCTTCCAATGACAGCTAGATGGCGCTCGCCCTCAACGCCAGGAGCCGACAAACGATGGACAGCAAGAAGCGTCACATCGGCAGGCAGGCGTGCGATTTCATCGTGCGGCCAAACGCCTTTCATGGCCAGCCACAGACCGCCCGGCGCTAGCAGGTGTTGAGACAAACGAACAAAATCGGCCAGCTCGGAAAACGCGCGTGAGGTAATCGCCTCAAAGCCAAACGAAGGATGATACTGTTCGACTCGCCCGCAGTGAACGGAAATATTCGGTAATGCGAGTTCAATGGCAGCTTGCTGCAAAAAAGCCGACTTTTTCGAATTGCTGTCGAGCAGGGTGACTTGTAGCTCGGGCAGGGCAATAGCCAGAGGAATTCCTGGCATGCCGCCGCCGCTGCCAACATCGAGCAGTCGGCCGCCCGGGACAAAGGGCCGTATCGTCAGCGAATCGAGGAGGTGATGGCTGACGGCTTTTTCTTGTTCGCGCATGGCTGTCAGGCTGTAGGTCTTGTTCCATTTGTAGAGCAGGGCCGCGTAGGCAAGCAGCTTGCTTTGCGCTTCGCCTGGCAGGGTCATACCTAGCGTTGCGAGCCCTTGTTCCAGTTGCTCTGCCGGAGTCATGGAATTCATGCCAGTTTGCGTGCAGCGTCAAGGCTGCCGCGTTTGATATGGACGAGCAATATGGATATTGCCGCGGGTGTCATGCCTTGGATGCGCGAGGCCTGGCCAATGGTTTCCGGCTTGTGCCGAATCAGCTTTTGCAGGATCTCCGTGGACAGGCCGCCAATGCAGCTGAAATCCATGTTGGGCGGGAAGCGGGTTTCCTCGTTGCTCAGGCTTTTTGCGACTTCTTCCTGCTGGCGGTCGATATAGCCCTGGTATTTGGCCTGGATTTCCACTTGTTCGATTACCAGCGGATCGGCAAGCCCGGCATCGACGGTGGTTTCACTGACTTGCATGCTCATCAGCGCGGCGTAGCTGACATCCGGGCGGCGCAGCAGCTCGTAGAGCGAGTACTCATGCTCGATCGGTTTGCCGAGGACGCGTGTTGCTTCATCTTCCCCTATGTTCGCCGTTTGCACCCAGGTCGATTTGAGCCGTTCCTGCTCGCGGGCAATGGCTTCGCGTTTTTCGCAGAAGGCCGTCCAGCGGGCGTCTCCGACCAGCCCGAGACGGCGTCCATGCTCGGTCAGGCGCATGTCAGCGTTATCCTCGCGCAAGGAGAGCCGGTATTCGGCACGGCTGGTAAACATGCGATAGGGCTCGGAAACCCCGCGCGTAATCAGATCATCGACCAGCACGCCCAGATAGGCTTCGTCGCGGCGCGGCGTCCATGCCTCTTTGCCCTGCACTTGCAGCGCGGCGTTGGCGCCGGCCAGCAAGCCTTGTGCAGCAGCTTCCTCGTAACCGGTGGTGCCGTTGATCTGGCCGGCGAAGAAAAGGCCGTTGATCGTCTTGGTTTCCAGCGAGGCTTTCAGCCCGGTCGGGTCGAAGTAATCGTATTCGATGGCGTAGCCGGGACGCAGGATGTGGCAGTTTTCCAGACCGCGCATCGAGCGTACCAGTGCCAGCTGCACATCGAAGGGTAGGCTCGTCGAAATTCCGTTCGGGTAGATTTCGTGGGTTGTCAGGCCTTCTGGCTCGAGGAAGATGTTGTGGCTGTTCTTGCTGGCAAAGCGGTGAATCTTGTCTTCAATCGACGGGCAGTAGCGTGGCCCGACGCCTTCGATGATGCCGGTATACATCGGCGAACGGTCGAGGTTGGCGCGAATGATGTCGTGCGTCCGTTCGTTGGTGCTGGTGATCCAGCAGGGCAGTTGTTTCGGGTGGAGTTTCGCGTCGCCAAGCAGCGAGAATACCGGCAACGGATCGTCCGAGTATTGCTCTGCCATCACCGAAAAGTCGATGGTTTTGCCGTCAAGGCGTGGGGGCGTTCCTGTCTTCAGGCGACCGGCGGGCAATTGCAATTCGCGCAGACGCGCGGCGAGCGAAACGGAGGGCATGTCGCCCATGCGACCGCCGGTGGTGTTTGCTAATCCGACGTGAATGCGCCCGTTAAGGAAGGTGCCGGCGGTCAGTACTACCGTGCGTGCGGCAAAACGTACGCCCAGTTGCGTTACCACACCTGTAACACGATCGCCTTCGACAATTAGATCGTCGCAGGCCTCGGCGAAGAGCGTCAGATTTGGCTGATTTTCCAGTCGGCTACGGATGGCTTGCCGGTAAAGTACCCGATCGGCCTGCGCGCGTGTGGCACGAACGGCCGGCCCTTTGCTTGAATTAAGAGTACGAAACTGGATGCCGGCATCGTCGGTTGCCGAGGCCATCGCGCCATCGAGCGCATCGACCTCCTTGACCAGATGCCCTTTGCCGATGCCGCCGATCGACGGATTGCAACTCATCGCGCCGAGCGTGTCGAGGTTGTGCGTGAGTAGCAGCGTCTTCGCGCCCATGCGCGCACTGGCCAGTGCCGCCTCGGTGCCGGCATGACCGCCACCGACCACAATTACGTCAAAACGGTCAGGAAATTGCATGGAAAGTTTGTGTGGTTCGGGGAGCGCTGAAGGGATGCGGATTCTACGCCAATTCGCTGAAAAATAACATGTTTCAGCGCTTCTCCGTGGGGTGGTCGCGTTAAAAATCAAAATTCGCCACCGAGTCACAGAGGCGCAGAGAAAACGCAGAGAAACCCGTCAGAAATCGGATGAATGGCACTTTCACAAAGATGTACTTGCTCTTCTCTGCGCAAGCGCTGTGTCTCTGTGTTGCGCTTTGCCTTTGTGTACGCAATGAGCTTACCGCCTCGTGCAAAGATGCCGCGGCATTTTGTCCTTGCGGCTTTGGCGAGAAACCGGTGCTTGCTCGTTCAAGGACACTGGCGTAAGGTTGCCCTCATGGTCAATCCAGAACCGAACAAAACTGCCGAAATCGTTGCCAAAATGAGCAAGGAGTTGCCGCGGATGCGTGTGCTGCTCGTCGACAAGCATTCGAGTGCGCGCAATACCTTGCGCATGATCTTGTCGTCGCTGAATGTCACCTCGGTGCATAACGCGGTTTCTTCGGCCGAAGTTCTACGGCAGGTCAAGGCCTATTCGTTCGATATTATTCTTGCCGACTACTCTCTTGATGATGGTCGTGACGGCCAGCAGTTGTTAGAGGAGTTGCGGCAGCAAAACATGATCTCGTTGTCGACGGTATATATGCTCATCACAGCAGAACGAGCGTATCGTAACGTGGTTTCTGTCGCCGAACTGGCTCCCGATGATTACCTGATCAAGCCGTTTACGGCCGAGCAACTGCAGGGGCGGCTGGCCAAGGCGCTCTATAAAAAACGCTTTTTCGCTCGCGTGTTCGACCATTTGGATAAAGGGGCTTTCGTCGATGCGTTAGCCGCTTGCGATGCGCTGCTGGGTACCGAGGATTTGTTTCTTTACGACATTCTCCGCTTTAAAGGTGAAATCCTGAACGTGCTGGGTCGTTACGATGAGGCGAAAGCGGTTTATCAGCAAGTGTTGGATAACGCGACCGTCCCGTGGGCGCGCATGGGCTTGGCAATTTCCTTGCGCGGTCTGGATGAGCTCTCTGAAGCTGAACTGATCGGTTGCTCGATAGTTGAAGATTTTCCGGAGTTTCTCTCGGCCTACGATTTTCTTGCCAGTGTGCGCGAAGAAATGGGGAAGCTCACGGAAGCCCAGGATGTTTTGCAGAAAGCGGCCGAGATCTCGCCGAATAACTCGACTCGTCAACGCATGGTCGGCGATGTGGCCGTGCGCAATGATGATCTTGGCGCGGCGGAACGTGCTTACGGCAAGGTGCTTGAACGGCATCGTGGTTCATCGCTGAAAGTGATTGATGACTACACCAACCTGACGCGAGTCATGCTCGACCAGGGGCACGTTGATGGTGCCAAGCTGGTGACGCAGGAGTTGCGTCGCGATTGGCGGGGTAACAAGCAGGGTGAACTGGCGGCGCTGATCATGGATAGCTTGTGCGCCAATAAGGAAGGTGAGCCGGCCAAAGCCAAGCAGGCGCTTGAGAAGGCGCTTGTATTACGCGAGACCATGCAGGACGACCCGAATCAGAAGGCGTTTTCGCAAAAAATCTCTGTCGATTTGGCGCACGCCTGCCTGGCTTCTGGAGACGAAGCCACGGCGCAGGAAATCCTCGCTAAAATCGCAGCCGAGAACCACGAAGATCGCAGCATGATTGCCCAGATCCAAGGAGTCTTCTCCAAAACCGGAAATGAGCAAGCAGGCCAATCGCTGCTTGCCAAAGTGGGCAAGGAAATCGTCGAGCTCAACAATCGCGGTGTTTTGGCAGCGCGTACAGGCAATCTCGAGGCTTCCGTGCAGATGCTGATCGAAGCGGTCGAGCGTGTTCCTAATCTGCAATTTCTGGTCAATGCCAGCAAGGCTATTTTCACCTTGCTTGATCGTAAGGGCTGGAATGAGGAGATGGGCAAGCGGGGGATACGCTATCTGCAGATGGCGCAGACCAAGGAAATGCTCAGCCCAAAAGTCATCGCAGCGCGCGAGTTGTATCACCAAGTGGCGCGTAAGTACGGGATTGAAGTAGTTCCGATCGGTGGAGCGAGAGCTCCGGGGGAGTAGTGCATTGGCCTGCGATTGGCTGACTTCAGCTTACTCGGGCTGGCGGCGCCAGCTTCTTTAGCAAACGCTTGATCGGAGCAGCCAGCGCTGCGTGGCCGATGTCTTCAAAACTAATCCACTGCCAGCCGGGTTCGGCAGCCACCCCGGTTGCCGGGGTGACAGTGCACAGTAAAGGATGGATCAACAGATGAAAATGGGTGAAGCTGTGTTTGACGCTTGTTAAGGCTTCTATCTTCTGCAAACCGGCACCGTGGCGCCGGGCGAGTTTTGCCGCGTCGGTTTCGCTACCCTCTGGCAGAGACAGTAGTCCGCCCCAGATGCCTGTGGGCGGTCGCCGTTCGAGGAGAACACGTTTTCTATCAGTGAGTAGCAGCATCGAGGTGTGGCGTTCGGGACGAGCTTTCTTGAGCTTGATTGCGGGGAGTTCTGTCTGTCGCCCGGTTTGCTGCGCGACGCATATTTCTGTCATCGGGCAATTTGCGCATCGCGGCTTACTTCGGGCGCACAAGCTGGCACCAAGATCCATCAGCCCTTGCGTGTAGTGTTCTATGTCCGTGCGTGGCAACAGGGATTCGGCCAGCGCCCAGAGTTGCCGATCGGTTTGCGCCGTGCCGGGGATGCCGTCAATGCCAAAACAGCGGGTCAGTACGCGCTTGACGTTGCCATCGAGAATTGCCGCGCGCTGGCCAAAAGCAAAGGCGGCAATGGCCGCAGCCGTCGAACGGCCGATTCCGGGCAATTGGACGATTTCTTCTGCGGATTTTGGAAAGCTGCCGCAATGATTGGCGACCAGCGTTTGCGCACAGCGGTGCAGGTTGCGCGCTCGTGCGTAGTAACCGAGTCCGGCCCAGAGTTCGAGTACGGTTTCGACGGGCGCCTGTGCCAGCGCCGGGATATCGGGGAAACGGTCGAGGAAGCGGGCATAGTACGGTATGACTGTACTGACCTGCGTCTGCTGCAGCATGATCTCGGAAAGCCAGATGCGATAAGGGTCGCAGGTGCTTTGCCAGGGCAGGTCGTGACGACCGTGCGTTTGCTGCCACTCGATCAGGCGGGTGGAGAAGTCAGTCATGATGCGTCAGACAAATACTGGCAAGCATCTCGACAGCCAAACGCGGTAAGGCCATAATCCAGATAGTGAAGCGCTGGTGGTCTCGGGGTTGTCCCGGACCGGCGCGTTGTTCTGAACTCTGCCGTGTAGTACCGCCGGCATCGTGAAACTCCTGAACTTCTTTAAAGAGCGTTGATCTTAGCATGCCTGAAACTCCCCCCCAGCCTCCTGTGAATACTCTGACGGTATCTTCCGAAAATTGCCCCGTGAGTCCGACGGTTGATGATTCTGTTTGCCGTAGTTGCAATAGTGGTAAGTCGTTGGCTGCGCAAGGCTTGTGCTGTCGTGATTTCCGCAAGACGCTCGGCGCCTTTGCTACGGGTATTACGGTAATTTCGGCGCTTTCCCCGGAAGGCAAGCCGCTTGGTGTGACCATCAGTTCTTTCAACTCGGTGTCGCTCGATCCGCCGCTTATTCTCTGGAGTTTGGCACTCAAGTCGCCAAATTTGGAAGCATTTCGCAATGCCAAGCACTTCGCGGTCAATGTTCTTTCGGCAAAGCAGCAGCATCTGTCCGACCGTTTTGCTTCGCCACTAACCGACCGTTTCGCCTATATTTCGACGCGAACCGGGGAGAGCGGCACGCCCTTGCTCGAAGGGTGCTGCGCCTGGTTTGAGTGCACTAACGAGGCGCACTACCCTGGTGGCGATCACTTGATATTTATTGGCCGCGTCGACTATTTTTCGAAGGGTGAGGCGGATTCTCCGTTGCTCTTCCATAACGGCAGCTATTGTCAGCTTGATAGCCAATCATAAATAAAGGGCTGCGCTGTTGCGGCCTGCCTAGAAAATCATCGGGGCATCATCATGGCAGATGAGAAAAATTCTTCGCGAACGATCATGTTGGTTACGATCGGGGTGGCGGTCGTTTTGTCCCTGCTGATCTGGCCGCTCTCAATGGTCGGCAAAGGCGATACGACGCAAAGTGGCGGCGATGATGCCGAGTTGCGGATACTGCCCGTGGCGCGGGTTGAAATTCAGAAGGAAAACGGCAAACCGGCGGGTCAGGCGCGCGATGGAGAAACGATTTACAACACGGTTTGTACGGCTTGTCACGCTGCGGGTTTGCTTGGCGCGCCGAAAACCGGTGACAAGGCGGCCTGGGCGACACGTATTGCGGCGGGATTCAATGCCATGCTCAAGAATGCAAGCAATGGCAAGGGCGCCATGCCTCCGAGGGGGGGGGCTGCCGACTTGACTGACGCAGAACTCAGGGCGGCGGTTGAGTACCTGACCAGCAAGGCCAAGTAGTTCACGAGGCAATCAGCAGTTTCCCGACGCAAGAAGGGGAGGCCCAAAAAAGCCTCCCCTTCTTAACTGCGTAGCGCCGAGCTTGCGCAGGTTATTTCTTGGTCGCCGGAGTTGCTGCCGGTGTGGCCGGTATCGCGGCTTCGGTTTTTGCCGCTTCGGCCTTCACTGCCGTTGTTGCCGGTTTTGCGGCCGCCGGGGCGGCTTCAGTGGTGGCTGCGGCCGGGGCTTCTACGGCTTTCTTTACCTTGTGCTTGGCCTTTTTTTCGACCTTGGCCGCTTCTTTTGCTTCTTCGGGTTTCACCTGCGGCTTGGCGGCCTCGGCAGCAGCCGGTGCTGGTGTGGCGGCAACGGTCTTGGCTGCTTCGACTGGTTTGGCCGGTGCAGTCGGAGTGGCTTCGGCGAAAGCGGCAGAGCTGAAAGCAGCGATGATGGCAACGGCGATGATGTTCTTGAACATGTAAGTCTCCTGAATTGATGAAGTGGAAAACTCGGTCGGTTCTTTTGTCTCTACGCTTTGTTCCGGCCTTGCATGCATTAACGCGGTGAGTTGCCATGCCGATGTCAATGAATGCGTAACGTCGCGTAACGCTTTGTTACGTGGCCGATGGCTTATTGCGAATCACCGTGCAGCATTCGAAAACGCTGCCAGTAGGGGCCGTTTATTTGTATTGGCATGTTCAGTGAAAAATCTTACGATGGTGCATGGCAAATGCACGCACTCAGTGCCAATCAAAGAAGGGTGTATCGACCATGCAAGAATCCGACGACAACTACATCACGCTGGATCAACTCAGGATCGGTTTATACGTCTACCTTGATCTGAAGTGGTTTGAGCATCCCTTCGCCTTTAATAACTTCAAGATAAAAGACGAAGAGCAGATCAAGATTATCAAGACGCTCGGCCTGACCAAGGTTCGTTACGATCCGGCACGCGGCGATGCCAAGCCGCAGCCGAGCCAGATGAAGGAAGCTGCCGTCGAGGAAAAACCGCCGCTTGAGGCTAAGGAACACCCGGCTCTTGCTGCCAAGCGGGCGCTGATAGAAAAGATCAAATTGCAGCGGGAAGCATCGGCGCGGATTGAAAACGCTTTTGTCGATACCGCCAAGACGATTCACAATGTTGAAAAAAACTTGCTCAAGCATCCGGCTGAAACCGTTGAGCAGGCCAGCAAGCTGGTTGATCAGATTGCCGACTCGATTCTTAGCGCACCGGAGTTGGCGATTCATGTGATGGGGGATCGCATTGGCGGCGAGGAGCTGTATTTCCATTCGCTGAACGTGACCATGCTTTCGCTGATGATGGCGCGCGATCTCAAGTTACCGGCCGAGGCGATCAATGCGTTGGGGATGGGCGCCTTGTTCCACGATGTCGGCTGCCGTGAAATTCCGAAAAAAATTATCATGAAGATGGAGCCGCTCACCCAGTCCGAGCGCAACTTTTACGAACTGCACTGCCAGTATGGCTTTGAGATTGGCCGTGACTTGAAACTCCCGCAGGCGACTCTGGGGGTCATTCGTGAGCATCACGAGTTTTATGACGGCTTGGGTTACCCACAGAAAATCAAGGGGGAGTCGATCAGTCTGCTGGCGCGGATTGTCGCTGTTGCCAACTATTACGATGAATTGTGCAATCCGACGAATATTGCCAATGCGTTGACGCCGCATGAAGCGCTGGCAACCATGTTTGCCAAGCTGCGCGCCAAGTTCGACCCGAAGCTTCTACAGGTTTTCGTTCGTTGCCTGGGCGTCTATCCACCGGGAACCATCGTGCAACTGTCCAATGGCGTGATTGGTATGGTCGCCACGATCAATACCGCCAAGCCGATGAAGCCGATGATTGTTATCTATGATGCTGCCGTTCCCAAGGAAGAGGCGATTCTGGTCGATATGGAAACCGAGGTCGACGTCAATATAGCCAAAGCCATCCGGCCGGCGCAGTTGCCACGAGAGATTTATAACTACCTGAGTCCGCGCAAGCAGGTTAGCTACTATTTTGACGCGTGTAGCCCCGGCAAGGACCAGGGAAAAGCATGAGCGATCTGGAGCGCCTAGTGCTCGATCATGCCGAGCAGATGATTTTGCTTGTCGAGCCGGTTGAGTTACGCATTGTCATGGCCAACCAAGTGGCGCAGCAAAGCCTCGGCTATTCGGAAGCGGAGTTGCTCGACAAATCGATTATGGATGTTGAAAGCTCCTTGCAGGATGTTTTCTATTGGGAGGATGTGCGTAACGGCCAGTTTGCCAACATAGAGTCGCAAGAAGGGCTTTATCAGTGCGCTGACGGGTCGATGCGGGCGGCGACTAAATCGATCCGGAAAGTTGAGCAGGACGGCAGTCAGTGGCTGTTGATTCAGGCGCGAGAAGTTCACGAGGAGTTGCGTATTGAAGACGATCTGGCGCAAACCACTTCGCAGCTCCGCGCGACGCTTGAATCAACCGGTAACGGGATTCTTGTGGTTGACTGGCAGGGTCATGTGGCGAGCATGAATCGCCGTCTTGCCAGTATGTGGCAATTGCCCGAGGATTTGCTTCTTGCGCAGGATGACGAGGCCATTCTTGATTGCATCAGCGCACAGGTGGTCGATGGTGAGGCCTTTCGCAGCCGTTTGCGCGAAATAGTTGAAGAGCATGAGACTGAAGACGTTCTGAATTTGGTTGATGGGCGGGTCTTCGAGTGCAAATCTTTGCCGCAATACCTCGACGAGCGCATCATCGGCCGGGTTTTTGGTTTTAACGACATCAGTGAGCGAATTCGCATCGAGCAGGATCTGATTGCCGCGCGTGAAAAGGCGGAATACGCTAATCAGGCCAAAGCCGCTTTTTTGGCCATGATGTCGCATGAAATCCGGACGCCGATGAATGGCGTCATGGGAATGACCACCTTGATGGCCGATACGCCGCTCAACGACGAACAGAAGCGCTATCTGCGCATCATCCGTTCCAGCTCCGAAGCCTTGCTGTCGATCATCAATGACATTCTCGATTTTTCGAAGATCGAGGCACAGAAGCTGTCGCTGGAAGTCATTGATTTCGACCTGCAAAAACTGCTCGAGGAGTTCGCTGAACTTAACCGTTTTCGCGCAGCTGAAAAACAGCTCGAATTTACCTGCCAGCTTGCTCCTGATGTGCCCAGGCACTTGCGTGGCGATCCGGGAAGAATCCGGCA
>RRZU010134374.1_pt1 | contig 31423 bp, 34 predicted proteins | sample 2165561 | NCBI WGS metagenome assembly RRZU01 (sample SAMN10456909, study PRJNA506462) | wastewater metagenome | isolation source: wastewater sludge | place: USA: Moscow, Idaho | reverse complement strand
TAGAAGATAATATGATAGGGATTGATGCAACCAATAAAAATAATTTGGATGGATTTACAAGAAGATGGCCTGATGATGTTACTTGTACAAAAAGTGTTTTGGATGATTTACGAAATAGAAAAATCATCGATATTGATGATGGATTTATAGAAAAATGGGGATTGATTTAATCTATCTCCATTTTCTTTATCCTACTAAAAGAATTCCTAAGTAAGTGTTGTATCCTACATAACATAGTAAAAAAAAGATACCTTGAGCCCTTGTAACACTTTTCATTTTTCCACTTACACTATAGACCATAGCAAAAAGTGCCAGTGTTAGTAAAAGCATCACTATCCAATCTCTATATAAAACTTCAGGCAATATTCCATCCATAGGATTGATAACAGTTGCAATTCCAATCACTGCTAAAATATTAAACATATTAGAACCAACCACATTTCCTATAGCGATATCATCTTCCCCTTTTTTAATAGCCATTACAGAAGTTGCTAGTTCAGGAAGTGATGTTCCAAGTGCAATAATCGTAAGTCCAATAATAAGATCACTTACTCCAAATTCTGTAGCGATACCAACCGCACCCCAAACAAGTATTTTTGAACTTCCAATAAGAGTAATAAGACCAATAATAAGCCATACTATACCCATTTTTAAACTCATAATAGATATTTTTAGCTCCTCTTCTATCTCGTGTGCAAAATTATCTTTTTTCTCTTTAAGAGCTGAAAAAACTGACCATCCAACCAAAAAGAAAAAACCAACCAAAAGGATAATACCTTCTATAAAAGTAAGTGTATTATCTATCAAAAAATAACCACTTAATAAAATAATTCCTAAAAGTAAAGGTATCTCTTTTTTAACTACTTTAGAATGTACACTAATAGGTGCTATAATCGCGGTAACTCCCAAAATGAGAGCAATATTAACAATATTTGAACCAATTGCATTTCCAAGAGCCAAAGAGGAATTCCCCTCCCAAGCTGCTGTTGCTGAAACTACCATCTCTGGTGCACTCGTCCCAAATCCAACTATAATAACACCTATAAGCAAAGCTGGCATTCCGAGATGTTTTGCTGTTGCTGAAGCTCCATCTACAAACTTATCTGCACTCCAAACTAAAAGTGCAAAACCAATAAACATCGCTGTAAAAAATAAAAACATACTATTTCCTTTAACTATTTTCTTTTGTTGTCATAAATCTAAGCCAAAAATAACCAAACAATCCTGCAAAAAGTGAAGCACTTAAAATTCCAACCTTTGCTTGAAAAATAAGTTCAGGACTCCCTAGAAATGCTAATTCAGCTACAAATATAGACATGGTAAATCCAATACCACCAAGAAATGCTACACCAAAAAGTTGGTTCATAGAGCTATTGTGTGGGAGTTTTGCTATTTTTAATTTGATTGCCAACCAAGATACTCCAAAGATACCAATAACTTTTCCAAAAATAAGCCCAGCAATAATTCCTAAAGAAACAGGTTCTATAATAGTTGTTCCAAGAGAGCTAAAATCTATACTTATCCCAGCATTTGCTAAAGCAAAAAGTGGTATCACTATAAGAGCTACAGGAAGATGTAAATCTCTCTCAAGCCTTGAAGATGGAGTTCCAACGGCATCTATTTTGTCTTTGATATTGATAAGAATAGCTTTTTGTTCTTCATGCATCGTATGATCTGTAGTAACAGGATACTTTGCATACTCATCTAATAAATTTTTAGTATCCTCAGCAAAAGTTACTGGAGTTCGTTTCGGTTTTGAAGGGATTGCTAAAGCTGCTATAACTCCTGCAATTGTAGCATGGACTCCAGATTCAAGCATAAAAAACCACATCAATATTCCAACGATAAAATAAGGTAAAACCGCATGGATTCCGAATCTATTAAACGAAACCATAATCAAAAACATCACTCCAGCTAACCAAAGGGGAAGAAGATTAATTTGTTCTGTATAAAATAAAGCTATCACAAGTACAGCACCAAGGTCATCAACAATTGCTAAAGCTACTAAAAATGTCACTAATGCAGTTGGTATCCTTTTTCCTAATAGTACCAAAGCACTAATCGCAAAAGCGATATCTGTAGCCATAGGTATTCCCCAACCACCTTCACCTGCACTTCCCGAATTTATACTAAGATAAATAAGGGCAGGGAAAACCATCCCTCCAACAGCTGCAAGTATTGGTAAAATAGCAACTTTGATATTTGATAACTCTCCAGCTAACACCTCTCTTTTTATCTCTAACCCAATAATAAAGAAAAAGATAGCCATCAATCCATCATTAATCCAGTGATGTAAAGTATGTGATAATGTCCAACTCCCAACATTAAAATCTATTTTTGTATGAAAAAAATGGGCATATGCTTCAGAAAGTGGTGTATTTGCTAAAATTAAAGCAAAAACAGTCATAAACATCAAAACAAAACCCGTTGTTGTTTGAGCATGTAAAAAGTGCTCAAATGGTGTGGCTATCCTCTCAAAAGCTTTTTCCCAAGGTGCATACAGTTTCATATTATTCTCCAATAAAAGTAAATTGTGTCGATTGTATATAAAACAATATTAAAGAAATATCAATTTTAAAAATTAGATTTTATCCCTTGAAGAGCAGTTTTGAGCTCTTTTTTTGGCAAAGCGATATTGAGTCTAAAAAAATATTTCCCATTTTTTCCAAAAGTTACCCCATCATTTAAAGCCACTTTTGCATCTTTTAAAAGCTTCTCTTTTATCTTTTTATGCTCCATTCCACTCCCTTTAAAATCAAGCCATAAAAGATACGTTGCTTCACTTTTGATAACTTTTATATTTGGGAGGTATTGAGCAAAAAACTTCTGCGTAAAATTTATATTCTTTTTCAGATACACCAAAAGTTCCCAAAGCCAAATCGACCCCTCTTTGCTATAACAACTCTCGATAATCGTATTTGAAAAGGAATTCAAAGAGGTGATATGGTGTTTTTTGGCACTTATTTTGAATTGTTCCATAATCTTACTATCGAATGAAAAAGCATACGAGGTATTAAATCCTGCCACATTAAAAGTTTTGCTTGGGGCATTTAAAATAAGTGAAGCTGGATTGATGGTGGCAAACGAAGTAAACTTTGAAAAAACCAAATCACTATGAATCTCATCAGAAACTACTAAAATATTGTGTGTTTTACAAATAGTATTTAACTTTGTAAGTTCCTCTTTACTCCAAATTCTTCCAACTGGATTGTGTGGGGAACAAAGGAGTAGAATTTTTGTTTTTGGTGTAATTTTAGAGTGAAAATCTTCAAAATCTATCTCATATTTCCCCTCTTTTAAAACAAGATTACTTTCGATTAATTCTCGATTGCTCTCTTTAATCACACTAAAAAATGGAAAATAGACAGGTGGAAAAACTACCACCTCATCACCAATCTCACTAAATGACTCAACTGCCACTCTAAGCGAGGGGACAACCCCAGAACAGATAAGGATATCCTCTTTTTGAAGATGTAACTCATGTCTTTTTTGCCAGTTTATAATAGCCTCAAAAGAGTTTTCACTAGGTATCTCATAACCAAAGATTTGTTGTTTCAGTTTTTTTTTGAGTTCTTGTTGAACATATTTAGGTATAGCAAAATCCATATCTGCAACCCACAAGGGTTTTGCATCGGTGACTCCAAAGTAACTTTGAAGCCCATCATATTTCACACAATTTGTCCCAAGTCTCTCTATCTTTTTATCAAAATTGATAGATTTTTGCTTCATTATTTTTCCCAAACAGTAAACAACTCTGTCTCATCAATAAGTTGCAATTTCTCTTTGAGTATATTTTTAAGTTGCTCTTTTTGAGTAAAGTTCTTAAATGCAATTATGATTCTTCCACCCTCATTCAATCTTGTTTGAATATCTAAAAGCAAATGGGTAAGGTTGTAAATCTCTTCAAAATTATTCGTAAGTAAAATGAGATCAAACCCTTTAAAATGAGGCTTAAGGTTACAACTATCCCCTTGCCAAAATGCGATATTTTCACAATCTTGTAACTCCAAATTTTTTTGTGCTATCAAAATATTTCTTGCTGTAAAATCTATCCCAATGATACTTTTAAAATAACTTGCAAGTTCAAATACACTTTTGCCATAGTCACAGCCAAGATTGAGTGCACTTTTGAAATCATCTTTGATATATTTTTTAGTGATATGTGCAACTCTATCAAAAAACTCCACTTCTCTAAAAGTTATCTCCTCTTTGACAACCTCAATATCCTCTTTGTGGTCACTTGAAACTTCCACATATCGAAACCCAGCATGTTGAAAAAAATGTCTTCTGAAAGCATATCGTGAGCTTAAAAGTGCTTCATTCCCCGTACTTATAAATGAGCCACCTTTAATAAGATTGTGCCTTCTATCAAAAGTTGGAACTGAAAAATCATCATACACAGGATGAATCTCAAATCCAGTAAATCCATCAATTGTTGTGGTTGTCCATTGCCAAACATTCCCAATCACATCATAAAAATCCCCATGTTTAAATTCATTTACGGGGCAAGGGGAGCAGTAATGCTCAAGATTAATATTAGCGGAAGCAACCTCTCCCCAGTTTGGCTCATCTCTTAACCCACTTACTTCATGAAGTCTATACCACATCGCTTCACTTGGTAGGGTTATCTTTTTTCCTATTTTGGATGATTTCCAGTTACAAAATGCTAAAGCTTCAAGATAGTTTACTTCAACTGGCCAATTGAGTGGAAGTGGGATGATATTTTGGATTGTTCTAAGACAATAACTATCTTCTTTTAAAATCCAAAAAGTGGGATGAACCACCTTTGTGTAGTTTCTCCATCTTAAGCCCTCATCATCCCAAAAAGAATCATTTTGGTATCCACCATCCTCTATAAATTCTAAAAATTCCCCATTGGATGTGAGATATTTTGAAGCCTTAAAATCATCGACTATAAAAGTAGCCTCTCCATATTCATTATCCCAGCCATAAAAATCATCATCTTTCTTTTTACCGAGTTTTATTTTTCCGCCAGAGACCCCTAAAAGTTCGTTTTCTAAAGTTTTGCCATAATTTTGTGATTCATTAAAAAATAGATTTTGTTTGATAAACTTTATCTCAAGTTGTCTATGGAGTACCGAAGAGGTTTCAAGATGGATTCTTTCGTGTTCTATCCCCATCATCACTATCCACAAAGGAGATTCCCAAGTTATAGGAAGTGAAAATGGAACATTGTCTATAAAATCTAAAATAATCTCTTTTGCTTTTGCTCTATAATCTCTTACTTCATTTACTGTTGGCCAATTATAGTTTGATTGATTGAGGTCATCCCAACTCATCTCATCCACCCCAATTGCAAAAATAGACTCAAAATGGGGATTGATTCTCTCTTTTAAAAATCCACTTAGGATAAGTTTATTGATATAAAAAGTAGCCGTATGTCCAAAATAAAAAATAAGTGGATGTCGTAATTTCTCAGGTTGCTCGTAAAAAACTTTATCATCTGTAAAAATAGTAAAAAGCTCTTCAAAAAGGGTGTAAGTCTTTAAAAAATACTCTTTGATTTCAGCTCTTTTAGCCTCTACATCATCGCCTCTAAGAGAGATATTTCTAGTGATAAAATCTTTTTTTTCTAACATTTCTATTTGTTTTTTAAAACTTCCACGATATTTTCCAGTGCAATATCTTCTTTCTCACCAGTTTTTCTATCCACCAATTCAACAAGACCTTCACTTAGCTTTTTACCAATCACAACCGCATAAGGAAATCCAATAAGTTCAAAATCACTCATCTTAAACCCGAATCGCTCTTTTACTCTATCATCCATAATCACTTCAATCCCAGCTGATTTCAACCCTTCATAGATTTGAGTTCCAGCTGTCATCTCCTCTTCATTTTTCCCATTTGAGATGATGATATCGACAAAAAATGGTGCTGTTTCTTTTGTCCATACACACCCTTTTTCATCGTGACTTTGCTCAATTACAGCAGCTATTAATCTACTTACTCCGATTCCATAAGTTCCCATCTCAAATGGTTTACTTTTTCCATTGTTATCTAAAAAGTTTGCCCCTAGTACTTTTGAATATTTATCTCCAAGTTGGAAAATATGCCCAACTTCTATCCCTTTTGTGTAGCTTAGTTTCCCACCACAACACTCACAAATATCACCTTCCGTAACTGCCACTAAATCAAAATAAGCATCCTCATTCAAGCAACAAACATCAACACCAGCTAGATGATAATGTTCCTCATTTGCTCCGCAAACCATATCGTTTTCATCTTTAAGTTCACTATCAATCTTATAAATAATATTCGCAGGTAATCCTTTTATTCCAACATAACCAGCAACAAGTCCAGCTTCACTAATCTCCTCTTCACTAACATCAACTAGTTCAAGAGCATTAACACTATTACAAGCTTTCGTCTCTTCAAGCTCATCATCCCCTCGTACAAAAAATACTGCTACTTTTGAACCCTCTTCATAGATTGCTTTTTTGATAACTGCTTTGATTGTTTGAGATGGCAAGATTTGCAAAAATGCACTCAGTTCATCAATCGTTTTTGTATCTGGTGTGTGGATTTTTCCACTTGTAAGATTCTTTTTCTCTTTTATTGTTCTCTTTACTCTTTTTGCTGCTTCAATATTTGCCCCATAGTTACAACTATCACACACAACTATCGTATCCTCTCCACTATTTGCTAAGACATGGAACTCTTTACTTCCAGTCCCACCAATCGCCCCACTATCAGCATCTACGATTCTAAAGTCAAGCCCAAGTCTTGTAAAGATTTTTTTGTAAGTCTCTTCCATAAGATGAAATTCTCTTTTCATATCTTCTGTATCCGCATGAAAGGAGTAACCATCTTTCATTAAAAATTCTCTCCCCCTCATAAGTCCAAATCGTGGTCTTGCTTCATCTCTAAATTTTGTATTTATTTGATAAAGATTGATTGGTAAATCTTTGTAGCTTGTCACTCTATTTTTTACTAGCTCAACCATCGCTTCTTCGTTTGTTGGGCTTAAGACAAAACCATTGTTTTTTCTATCTTTGATTCGAAGCATTTCGAGTCCCATTTTAGAAGCTCTTCCACTATTTTCCCAAAATTCGATTGGAGTTACAAATGAAAGTTGTACCTCCATCGCTCCACTCTTATCAAGTTCCTCTTTTACTACATTTCTTATTTTATCAAGTACAATTTTCCCTAGTGGCATATAGTTATAAAGTCCACTTCCACTTGTATTGATAAATCCTGCTCGAAGTAAAAATTGATGGCTTGGCAAAGTCGCATCGTTTGGTGTTTCTTTTGTTGTTGGTATAAAAAATTTTGAGAATTTCATTTTAATCTATTTCCTTGTAGTTATTTATTATTTCATTATCAAGCTGTATCCCAAAAAGATCTTGGGTAATATTAAGCATCTCATCTCCTTCAAGTGAAGTGGATACAAGCTTAAGTTTTACAGTTGGAGTATGTAAAAACTCAGCCATTATCGATTTACAAAGTTTTTCAATATTGCTTGTATCATCACTTTTTATAAATCTCTTTTTTATGGCATTTTGTATTTTTTTCTCTATTATCGCATCACTTTTAAGTCTAATATTTTTGATAAGTGGTTCAACAGAAAGCGTTTTAAGCCAAACATAAAACTCCTCCGTCATAGCCCCAACAATACTAAATGCCTCTTTAGCTTGACCTGCTCGAAGTTCTAAAGTTTCATTGACTATGCACTGTAAATCATCAACACTATAGATATTGACACCATCAATTTGCATCTCTTCAATATCTCTAGGGAGTGCGATATCAAACCAATTTCGATTTTTAGAAAATGGTTTGACCATCTCTTTTTTAATGATTGGGTATGGGGCAGATGTTGCTGTAACTAAAAGTTCCATCGAATTTAAAAGTTGTTCTAAAGCTTCATAAGGTTGCACATCAATTTGTGATGGTTTATATACTGCTCCATTTCCATCCATCAAAATTGAGTGAGCTAATACTCTTGCTTTTTTAATATTTCGACTACAAATCACTACATCAAATCCACTTTTTAAAAGATGTCTACAAGCAAGTTCACTCATCTCTCCAGCACCAATTACAAGGGCTTTCACACCAAATGAGTCTTTATAAAGTTGTTTTGCTTTTGCGACAGCTGTAGAAGCAACTGAAACTGAACCAGTCCCTAATTGAGTGATATTCCGAACCTTTGCCGCACATTTGAAAGCAAAATTCATAACTCTTGAGAGTTTTTGTCCAGCTAAATCTTTCTCCAATGCAAATTTAAAAGCATCTTTAAGTTGTCCTGCAATTTGTGTTTCTCCAATCACTAAACTATCAAGTGATGAAGCAACCGTAAAAAGATGGTAAATTGCTGCTTTATTTTCATAAATATCTGCTCTTTGTTTTAAATCTGCATACTCTAGTTCACTTCGATTTGAAAAAAGTTTTAAAATCTCATTTGATGAATTGACACAACATTGAACACTAGCGATAAGCTCCACTCGATTACAAGTTGAAATAAGCATCGCCTCATTGACATATTCATTTTGAAGCACTTGCTTTAAAAAAGTCTCTTTTTCTAGTTCATTTCCAAATGATAGTTTTTCTCGTGTTTTAATATCGGTATTTTTGTGAGTAAAACTAACTATTAAATATTCCATAAATCTCAATCCATTGTTTTAATAAAGGGAAGATTATACAACTTTCTTACTTTTGATATTATTTTGAAAGAATGTTTAGAATCTAATTTCGAAGCGATAAGTTTTTTAAAATCAAAAGTTGTGCTTTTCTAACTCTTGATAAACATCTTCAATTTATCAATAATTGATATTGAAAAACAATAAAAAAGCTGCATCAAGAGGTGTCCAATCTATTTGCTGTTTTAATTTATGTTCAGAAAGTGCAAAATATTCTTTTTGGATATATTTATTGGCAATAGTCAAGACATGTTCTTCCAAATTATGCTGCGACATAGTATAAAAATATTTTGGAAACATATCTTTCTGAGGTTGTGTAGCGTGCACTTTTCTATGATGTTTTGCAAAATCCAAAAGAACACCAATTTCAAATGCATTATAATTTTGTTCCCTTAATTTTCTTTCCTCTTGCTCTACTGGTAAACTTGAAAAACTGAGAGAATAATAAGTTTTTAGATACTTAATAACGATTTTTTCTTTGATATCATCACTCAATTCCATAATTGCATGTGGAATCCTAATATCTTCAAACCTTAACATTACTGCATAATGCTTAAACTCTGTCGTAGGTAAAGTTTCCTTCTTGAATAAATTAAATAACATAATACCCTCTACTTCTATATATCAATTACAAGATTTTGATGTTAATATGATATATTCTAGATAATAAGAATTTGTTTAATTTATCGTTCAACTATACAAATATATGGAAAGCTCTATTTAAAAATTCTTCCTAAAAACAGCTACCTTAAACCTATCTCCCATACCAACTGGTTCAAGGAGAGTTTTGACTTTATTTGCTTCCCTTAGGTATGTTTTTTCTTCTGCATTTTTATGGAGTATCTCTAAAAGCTCTATAATTCCAAATCGTACAAGCCCTTTTAGTTGTGTTTCATAGATAATATTTTCTACTCCAGCATCTTTAAAACATTCAATCAAAAATGAAAAATTAACATCAAAAGTGATATCTGATTTTTTATAGAGCTCTTTTAAATCAAGATTCTCTTCAAAAAATGGAAATACTTGATGTTTACTATAAATTCTACAAGAAAAATCGTTTCGTGGGAAATGGTCACCATAATCAAAAGTGATAAATTCAAATTTCTCTATTTTACTGGCTAAAGTTTTTGCAAATGGTACAAAAGAAAGTGGAAGTTCCCCTTTGGTTATAGAGTATTTTTGACACAATTTTTGTATCACTTCATCCTCGCATTTTTGAAATGTTATCGTATGATTTTCAACAAAACATTGCTTTAAAATACCATCTTTTGTAAAAACCAATTCACAAGGGAAAGCATCAAAAATCTCATTTGCCACAATAATTGCACTTTGTAAGTTAACCTCATCAAGAGATTTGTAATGTTGAAATTTGATATGGTTTCCAAAAGATTGTAAAAGGTACTCTTTTTGTTTCTCTCTTAAATTTTCATACCGCTCAACTATTGCAAAAGTAAGAGTTTGGAGTAATTCTGGTTTGAGAGTATAGATAAACTGGATAATATCTGCCATCAAATAGCCATGGTGTGCACCTATCTCTACAATAGTAGTGTTCGCTCCAACAAAACCACTCTCAATCGTTTCGATTATCCTTTTTGCAATGCTTCCACCAAAAAGCGAGCTTGCACTCACAGCGGTAAAAAAGTCACCCTCTTTCCCTATCGTTTTGTAGTTAGAATAATATCCATCCTCTCCATACAACCACTCATCAAAATACTCACTAAATGGTTGCATTCTCTATTTTTCCATAAATCTCTAGGAGTTCTATTTGTTTCTCTATCTCAAAAATTTCAAGATTAAGCTTTTCTCCATCTCGTGAATTTCGTATCACTTGAACATCATCAACAGTTTTAATCCCAACGCTTGCTAACTCTTTATTTTGAGCCAAGAGGTCATTATAAACACCAATATTTTCTTTTGTAAGGGTAAGTTTAGAGTCAAGCATAGCGATTTTTAACTCTTGTGTTTTAAAGAAATTATCCTCTTTAGTTTTTAAAATCTCTAAATCTTGTTTTGATTTAAGATACTCAGCTTTTGCTGCACCTGTTTTTGCATAATAGTTATAATCAAGTGGGATATTTATTTCAAAACCAGTAAAAGAAGTAGTGTCCTCACTTGCTTTATGGTCTATAGAATATTTTCCATTAATGGAAACACTTGGAAGATAATTTGATTTTGTAATGTCTTCTTGATCCTTTTTACTCTCTATATCAATTTGTGTTTTTAAAATCTCCAAATTTTTTTCATCAAACTCTTGTCTCTCAACTTTTGATAAAATTGGTAATTCGACTTTGTAAGGGTCAAGTGTTGAGATATTTTTAAAATTATTTATATACTGCATTTTTGTAAATTCTAGTTCTAAAAGCTTTGTATTGAGTGAATTTTTTGTCAAAATAGCATTATTTAAAAATGAAATATCAAGCAATCCATTTGTTACACTCTCTTTTTTAATTCGTAAATCTATCCTTGCATTATCAAGTGAAAGTTTTTGTTGTGCTATTTGTAAATCAATTTTTTTGATATTGTAAACAAGTTCATAAGCATCTTTGATAAGTTTCTTCTTTGCTGATTCAATAGAAATCTTACTTGAAGATTTGATGTTTTCAGCATATTTCATAGTGCTTTCTATTCCACCACTTTTAAAAATTGGCTGACTAATCATAATATATGATTTACTGTCATATTTTTGAGTTGGTATTTCATTGTAGTCAGTATAGGTATAGTTAAGATTAATTGGCTTTAACCACTGATATTTTGTAGCTTCACTATCTTGCACTGCTTTCTCTTTTTGAAGTTCTAGTGAACTTTTTTGAGCCTCTGATAATATTTCAGCTCCAAATAATGTCGCTCCAAACAATAAAAATGTCCCTGCATATTTAGATATTTTTAATTGCATTTTCTAACCTTTCAAATCCTAGATTTATCTCTTTTTTTGTAATAGTAAGTGGTGGCAAAAATCGTAAAGTGCTTCTTCCACTTTTAAGTACCAGCACACCTTCACTAAATCCACTTGATACTATCTTACCAAGAGTTTCATCATCAATGATTTTAATCCCTCTCATAAGTCCAATTCCAGTTGTAAATTCCATTTTATCTTTGTATTTTTTAACAAGGTTTTTAAGTTTTTTATCAAAATAAGCTATCGTTTTATCTAAACTTCCATCTTTTTTGCATTTTTCTAAAATATTTAAAACTTCAATCCCAGCCCTTGTAACTAAATAATTTCCACCAAAAGTGCTTCCATGGTCTCCAGCAGTAAGTAAGTTTTTATGTTTTGTAAGAATTGCCCCTATTGGAACTCCACCGCCAAGTCCTTTTGCAAGAGTTACAATATCAGGCTCTATATCATAAAGTTTTGAAGTTAAAAATTCTCCACTTCTAAATACACCTGTTTGTACTTCATCAACAATTAATAGAATATCTTTCTCTTTAAGATATGCAGCTAACTCTTGTATCTCCTCTTTTTTAAATGGACTCACTCCACCCTCACCTTGGATAAGTTCAAGCATAACAGCCACTGTTTCATTATCGATAGTTGCATAGATATCTTTAATAGTTGGAACAAACACAAAACCATCTGGATATGGAGCAAAGAAATCACTATGAAATTTTGCTTGACCTGTTGCTTTTACTGTTGCTATCGTTCTTCCATGAAAAGAGTGTTCGAGAGTGATAATTTTATATCTTTTATTTTCAAACTTAGTTCGACCATATTTTCTTGCTATTTTGATAGCACCCTCATTTGCTTCTGCTCCACTGTTTGAGAAAAACACACCTACATCATACCCTGCAAGTTGGTTGATTTTTTGGGCTAAAAGTGCTTGAGGTTCAATGGCAAAAAGATTTGAGATATGAGTAATATTTTTTACTTGTTTATAAATAGTATTGGCTACTTTTTTATTTCCATGACCAACAGAAACAACACCAATACCACTTGTAAAATCGATGTAGTCTTTTTTATTGTCGTCAAATAGCGTTGCATTTTTCCCTTTTGTGAAGTTTACATAATTTCTAGCATAAGTTTGTAATACATAATTTTTATCAATAGTTTCTAAAGTCATCGATTATCCCTTCAAGGTAGTTTTTTAAAAATAGTTTGGATTATATCCATATTTTTATAAGAACTGAGTATAATTTTTTATGAAAAAAGTTACATTACATGATATAAAAGCACTACTAGAGAGTCGTATTTCAAAAGATGAAATAACATCTTTAAAAGATTTACCACCACCTATTCACTTCAAAGATATAGAAAAAGCGACAAAAAGAATTTGTCAAGCAATCAAGGAAGATGAAACTATTAATATTGTTGGTGATTATGATGCGGATGGAGTGATTTCAACTGCTATTATGGTTGAGTTTTTTACCAAAGCTGTTGGGATTGAGGTAAATTACATCATCCCAAATCGATTTACCCATGGGTATGGGATAAGTGCTAAAATCCTTGATGATATCTATGAGGGGATAATTATCACAGTTGATAATGGGATAAGCGCCGTTGAAGCAGCTGAAATTTGTAAACAACGGAAACTTGACCTTATCATCACAGACCACCATACAGTTGGAGAAAATATCCCAGATGCTTATGCAATAGTCAATCCAAAACAAGATGATTGTGAGTTTCCATTTAGTGATATTTGTGGGGCAAATGTCGCTTGGTATTTGTGTGCAAGTATTAAAAAAGAATTAAACCTCCAATTCAATCTTATGGAGTTTTTTGATTTGCTTACAATTGCTATCGTTGCAGATGTGATGCCAATGAAGTCTTTAAATAAAACGATAGTTAAAAGGGGTTTACAAGAGCTTTCAAACACTTCTAGACCTGCCATTGTAGCTATAAGAGAAAGATTTAATCTTAAATATATCAATGAAGAGGATATTGGCTTTAAAATAGCTCCACTTATAAATTGTGCAGGACGAATGGAAGATGCAAGCATCGCGTTAGAATTTTTGCTTAGTTTTGATGAATATGAAGCGAATGAACAACTTGATTATCTTATAGAACTTAATGAAAATAGGAAAAAAGAGCAACTTGCAATTTTTGAAGAAGCAAAAGAAAAAGCAGATGGTTCTCATAATGTAGTTTTAGCCTATAGTGATAGTTGGAATGAAGGAATTATTGGAATAGTCGCAGCAAAATTATGTGAAAAGTATAAAAAACCCACTTTTGTTTTTAGACAAAATGGAACCCATCTCAAAGGGAGTGGAAGAGGAAATGGTGAAGTGAATCTTCATACTTTGCTTTCACAAGTTTCCCATTTGCTTAGTGGCTTTGGGGGGCATAAAGGGGCAGCTGGACTTTCACTTAAAATGGCAAATTTTGAAAAATTTAAAGAGGAGATAAACAAAGCTTATCATAGTGTACCAAAAGAGATAAATTTTGAAAGTTGTGAATTTTTATGTGAAATAGATTTTAGTTTAGTTGGGTCAGAACTTTTTGAACTTATAAATAGTTATAGACCATTTGGGCTTGAAAATAGTCTCCCTATTTTTAAATTCTCTAATCTAAAAGTGAAGGAGATTAAAATTATCGGTAAAAATAAAGAGTATAAAAAACTCCTCTTAGATGATGGAATTTCAACCCTAGAAGCGCTTGTCTTTACAGATATAAATGAGATTTTTGAAGGGGATAGAATAGATATTTTAGCAACAATTGATAAAAATGAATTCCGTAATGAAACAACATATAATTTACTTTTGAGAGAAATTTTATAGTTTTTTCCTAAAAATTTTAAATATTCGACAAAGTATTTATTGCATACAATTAGATAAAATTTATACGAGGTGATTACAATGAAAAAAGCTATTTTAGGAAGTTTACTTTTAACTGGTTCATTATTTGCAGGTTCAGCACAATACGATGCTCAGTGTGCAAGTTGTCATGGAGCGAAAGGGAACGAATCTTTAGCAGGAAATCCAACAATCGTAGGCTTAGGAGAAGCAAAACTTGCAAAAATGCTTAAAGATTTCAAATCTGGTGCACTAAAAGGTGATAATATGAATGGAATTGCAGCTGGATTAAGTGATGCTGATATTGCTGAAATCTCAAAATATGCTGGAACTTTTAAATAAATTTTAAAAACCTAAGGGATTATAAAAATAACTATTTTCTCTTAGTTTCTTACTTGATTGAGTTTGATGGTACTATGATTTTTTTGTAGAAATACCACCGAAGAGAAGCCTTAAATTGGCTTCGAATACGATGGTTAATGTATTTATGGAATATTATAATTTAGATTCGTATCTTCTTAACATATAAAGTTTTTTCATTTGTTTTTTTCTAGCATTGATTTTTTCTTTCTTTTTCTTTTCAGGATTAGATTCGAAATATCTTCTTGCTCTTGTTTCTGTAACGATTAAACTTCTGTCACATTGTTTTTTAAATCTTCTATATGCTTCTTCAAAAGATTCTGTTTCTTTTACTTTAACACCAGGCACTGTACATCACCCACTTTCTTTTTAAATTGAGGTGGAATTTTAGTTAATTTAGCCTTAATAGTATCTTGTGTACAATCAAAAAAATTTACAAAAAAGAAAAAAACTATGGACTTAACACATTTAGATGACAATAATAGACCAAAAATGGTAGATGTTTCACCAAAAGAAAACACTACAAGAGTTGCTATTGCGAGTGGAATTATCACTATGTCCCAAGAAGCTTTTACAAATGTAGTCAATAATCAAAACAAAAAAGGTCCTGTACTGCAAACTGCAGTTATCGCAGCTATTATGGGAACAAAAAAAACACCTGAGCTTATCCCTATGTGTCATCCCTTACTCCTTAGTGGCATAAATTGTGATGTGGAGCAATTCGATGATATTTGTGGATTTAAACTTACAGTTACTACAAAACTAAGTGGACAAACTGGAGTTGAGATGGAAGCACTTACAGGTGTAAGTATAGGCCTTTTGACTATTTATGATATGGTAAAAGCAATCGATAAAGGGATGATAATATCTGATATTAAACTTGAACATAAAAGTGGTGGGAAAAGTGGAGAATACAATAGATGATAGATTTAAGTAAACACAAATTAGAATTAACTTATCCATGTGAGTGGTGCTATAAAATTGTGATTCATGATGAGCATGATGGTCATCATATCGCGAAAGAGGTTTTTCAAGAAAGACCACACAAAGTGAGTCATTCAAAAGTGAGTAGCAAGGGGAAATACAAAAGTTTAAATATTGAACTTTTAGTTCACAACGATGATGACAGAACATATTATCATAAGGCTTTGCATGCACATAAACATGTAAAAATGGTAATTTAATGGATAATATACTGTACCAAAATGAATTATTGAGGATTGAAATTGAACCCTTTGAAATCCCTTGGCTAAAAATTTTTACTATTAAGCCATACAAAGAATTTAGTGAATGTGAGTATCCTTTAAAACTTGAAATTTTAAAGATGTTAGATTTTATTGAAAAAGAGATGATTGGCTATTTTCAGCCTGATAAAATTAATATTGCCTCATTTGGAAATTATGTTCCCCATGTTCATTTTCATATTCAAGCAAGATTTAAAAATGACAGTTTTTTCCCTGAACCAACTTGGGGGAAAAAAATGAGAGAAAGTGAACTTTCTTTACCTCTTGATGATTTTTATCAACGACTCAAAGAGAAACTTACAGAGGGAAAATCTAATGAATAGAAGAGATTTTTTATCATTATCTGCTATTTTGCCTTTTTGTACTAGTTCATTATTGGGTGAAGGGTTTGCTAATAAAGATGGGTTAAGTGATATCTTTACAACAAAAGATGAATGGGCTACTTTAATACTTGCAAGAGAAAGATTATCTAAAGTGAAACAATCTGTAGGGTATGGAAAATTTAATATCATCTCTTTTGATGCTGTTTTATTATCTGCTAAAAATGATTCTCGTATAGGTGAATTTTCAAAAAAAGAGCTTGAATTACTTGATAAATTGTTTTATGATAATCCAAATAAATATGGTTTTTTTGGGACAAAAACAACTGACAAAATAACTCAAGCGATAGATGAAAAAGATACTATCAAAATAAATTATACTGGGCATTATCTTTTTCGTGGAAAATCCTTAGAAGACTATAATCGAATACTTAAAGATGTTGGAAAAGATATTATTTTAACTTCAGGGATAAGAAGTGTTGCAAAACAAATGAGTCTTTATCTTGATAAGATATATGCCCTACAAGGAAATATCTCACAAGCTTCAAGGATCATAGCACCACCTGCATATACACACCATGCCATTAGTGATTTTGATGTCGGCAAAAAAGGATTTGGAATGAAAAATTTTTCAACTCAATTTACAACAACGGAAGAGTTTAAAAGTTTAGTAAAACTAGATTATGTAAGCATACGATATAAAGAAAATAATAAAGATGGAGTAATATATGAACCATGGCATATTCAAGTTGTTTAAAATTTTAAGTATTTTTATCTTTTTGCAAACAAATTTTTTGTTTGCTCTTGAAGAAAAAATTGCTTTAAAAACAAGTACAGTTGTTGATAAAAAAGGGAATGTAGAAAAAAATAAATTGAATGAATTTGCATTTGATATTATCAAAAAAGGAAAAGAAGATAATAATACTCTACTTGTAGTTGGAGGAATTCAGGGGGATGAACCTGGTGGATTTATGGCTGCTTCACTTTTATCAACTCATTATGATATAGAGAAAGGTTCTCTTTGGATTGTTCCAAATCTTAACTTCTATAGTATTATAAAAAGTGGTAGAGGACCTTTTGGAGATATGAATAGAAAATTTGCGGACCTTTCACCAAGTGATCCAGAATATCCAATAGTTGAAAGAATTAAACAATATATTGTACATGAAAATGTGAAACTTATTTTAAACCTTCATGATGGAAGTGGATTTTATCGACCGATGTTTATAGATAAAATGCATCAACCTTTAAAATGGGGACAAACAATCGTCATTGACCAAGAGTTACTCCATAATGTAAAAGAATATAATGACTTATATACTATTTCAGAAGAGGTTGTCAATCATACTAATAAATTTCTTTTAAAAGAGGAAGATATTTATAGAACTAAAAATACCCATACAAGATTTAAAAAAACTTTTGAAGAACAAGAGATGTCAAAAACACTTACCTATTATGCTATTACTCATGGAAAATCTGCATTTGGACATGAAACAAGTAAAAGTCTCTCTACTAATGAAAGAATTTATTATAAACTCATCGCTATTGAAAAATTTATGGATATTATGGGGATAAAATATAAAAGAAAATTAGACCTCACTTTAGATGGGATAAATAAAGCGGTTAATGAAAATATTGAAATTATTTTTGAAGATACAAATGTAAAAATACCTCTAAAAGATATAAGAAATATTCAAAAATATTTTCCTGTAAACGATACGGGTGTTATTAAATATTTCCCTACAAATCCACTTTTAAAAATTATTCAACAAGAAAAAACTTATGCCATCTACTATGGAAATAAAGTTCTAACAAAACTTGAAGCAGATTATATAGAACATTTAAATTTTAATACCGAAATTAAAATGATTATTGATGGTATTGCAAAAAACATCAAATTTGGAGATACAGTAGATGTAAAACAGGAATTCTTAGTAAAAAATACCAAAAATTTTAGAGTTAATGTTATTGGCTATAAAAGTAAATCTGGAAAAGAAACCGATAAGAATATTGAACTACAAGAGTTTGATAGTAAATATTCTCTAGAAAAAAATGGTAATATGTATAGGATAGAATTTTATAAGGATGAAAAATTTGCAGGGATGATATTGGTGAATTATATAAAATAACTATAGTTTATGCTAATCATAAGCTTTGGTAATATATAATTTTTATATTATTTTAGGAGTTTACAATGGAAGAGAAAGTAGAAAAAACGCCATATCGTATAAAAAGATATTGGGCTTATGTAGTAGCAAGTATTGTTGCTGTTGGTTTACCGTTTATTCAAATTGGTGGAAATCAAGTATTTTTATTATCTTTTGATAAAAAACAACTTCATCTAATGGGTACAGTTTTTGATATGCAAGAACTCTATATGATGCCATTTTTATTAATGTTATTATTTTTAGGGATTTTTGCAGTTACTGCTATTGGTGGAAGAGCTTGGTGTGGTTGGGCTTGTCCTCAAACTATATTTAGAGTTATCTATAGGGATTTTATAGAAACACAACTTTTAGGGATGAGAAGGATTAAAAATAAACAAAAAGATCCTGATTATAGTAAGCCAGAAATGAAAGTGAAAAAAGCTATTGCTATTTTACTTTGGTCGTTTTTAGCATTGCTTGCTGCAGCTGATTTTATGTGGTTTTTTATTCCTCCTGCTGATTTCTTTGCATATTTAGCAGACCCTGCTGAACATACTACAATGATTGGTTTTGTTGTTGGAATTGCTGCATTTTTAGTTTATGATGTCATTTTTTTACAAGAGAATTTCTGTGTCTATGTTTGTCCATATTCAAGAGTTCAATCTGTTCTTTATGACAATGATACAGTTCAAGCTATCTATAATCCAAATAGAGGAGGGCAAATCTATGATGCTCAAAAACAGAAAACTGTTTTTAAAGTTAAAGATTTAGCAAATCCAACTGATGAGTGTACTGCATGTGAAAGCTGTGTAACTGTTTGTCCTACACATATTGATATTAGAAAAGGGACTCAATTAGAGTGTATCAACTGTTTAGAGTGTGTTGATGCTTGTACGACAGTTATGGGGAAACTAGGAAAAGAATCTCTTGTTCAGTGGTCAAGTACTAATGATGTTATTCATAATAAAGGGCTTAAGTTAATTAGAGCAAAAAGTATTGGTTATGCTGCTGCACTTATGATTGTTGTAGGGATGTTATTTGTAATGGGTGGGAAAAAAGAATATATGTTACTCAATATCAATAAAACAACTGAACTCTATAAAGTTCATGAAAATAATGAAGTTACAAATAGCTTTTTATTGTTATTCCAAAATACGCAAAAAGAAACATATACTTATAACCTAGAAGTTATTGGTGCATATAAAGGGAAGGTTGAAATCCATAGATTTACACCATTTAAGTTAAGCAAAGGAAAATTAGCGAAAAAGGTTATTCAACTTTCAACAAAAGAGTTGTTAGTTAATGATGCAAGACGAGATACTCCAATCACAATTACTTTGAAGGCTTATGCTATTGAAGATCCAACAAAAGTAATGGTAACAAGAGAGGCTGTATTTATCTTCCCTAGAAGTGATAAACTTACAAAATAAAGATAAATAAAGATTAGAAACTAAAAGCCTAAGTCAAATAAGACTTAGGCTTTTTTTGTTAGAATACAATTAAGTCAAAAATTAAAAGGAAGTATTATGCCACTATTAGACAGTTTTAAAGTTGATCATACATTGATGGAAGCACCTGCGGTTAGAATTGCAAAACAAATGAAAAGTAAAAGTGGAGATGATATCACAGTTTATGATATAAGAATCCATAAACCAAATGAGGATAAAATGACAGGAAAAGGGATTCATACACTAGAACATCTTTTTGCTGGTTTTATAAGAGAACATCTCAATGGGAATGATATTGAAATCATTGACTGTTCACCAATGGGCTGTAGAACTGGTTTTTATATGAGTGTATTAGGAAATCCAAGTGCTAAAAAAGTAGCAAAAGCTACCAAAAAAGCAATGAAAGATGTTTTAAAAGTAAAAAGCGAAGCTGATATACCAGAATTAAATATTTATCAGTGTGGTACTTATAAAATGCACTCTTTAAAAGATGCTAAAAAAACTGCTAAATATGTTGTTACGCAAGGTGTTGGTGTAATGGATAATGAAAAGTTATTGCTTACAGATGAAAAAATGAAAGAGCTTGGAATATAAATGATTACTCCAAAAGAGATAGAGTTATTTAAAACTCTATTTCAAAAAACGCCAAATAGTGCCATACTACATATTAATAATGGTTGTACTAAAATTCAAGATATCCTTCATGATTTTACAAATGAGATAGATGCAAAATTAACATATAAAGATTTTAATACAATCAATCTTGAAAGATTTAGATTAACTGCAAGAGATTTTGAGTATGTAATCGTATGTGATTGTCTTGAATCAATTAGTGATGTTGACAAGTTTATCAAAGAGATTTATCACTCACTTGAAAACTCAGCAAATATTATTTTGATTTCAGATAAAACAAAAAACAACACTCTATTTATGATTGATATACTTGATAGAAATGATTTTAGAGCAACAAACTCTATTGATATTTTTGAAAACTATAATCTTGTTATGGCAAAAAAAATGCATATGTGGGGCAATGGATTATAAAATAACAAACGATGGAAGTAAAACACTCTTCTCATCAAAATACAATCAAACTTTTCATAGTATGCAAGATGGTGCTTTGAGTGAAGCATTGCACAAACATATTATTCCAGCTTTCAGGCTATTCAATAATCCAAAAGAGCTTAATATATTAGATATTTGTTTTGGTCTTGGTTACAATACACTGGGGACTATTTACTATATTTTGAAAAATAATCTTAATGTAAAAGTGAACTTTTTTTCGCCAGAATTTGATGAAAAGCTTATTGAGTCTTTAAAAGATTTTGATTATCCAAAAGAATTTGATGAAATAAAATATATTATTCAAGAACTGTCACAAAATAAATCTTATGAAGATAAACAATTTAAAATAGAAATTTTTATTGGTGATGCAAGAGAATATATTAAAAATCTTACAAATATAGATATAGTGTATCAAGATGCCTTTAGTAGCGATACAAATAAAGAACTCTGGACAAAAGAATACTTTTGTGACATAAAAAAAACTCTTTCAAAAAAAGCTTTGATAACAACTTATTCAATAGCAACGCCTGTTCGAATGTCAATATACGAAAATAATCTTTTTATATATGAATATCAATCAATCATTAAGAAAAGAAGTACGATAGCAACAAATTTTTTGCTCAATGAAGATGTTGATGATATAGTATTAAAATCTATAGATATGGAAAAAAAGAAACTAAATAGTCCAAACGGATTCTCTTTAACTGATAATAATTTTTAGTGATAGAGATTATAAATGAAAAGGTTTTCTAATATAAGGGGTGTTATCAACATTTTCCATCCCCTCTAAATCTTTTATCTCAGAAGTAAGTAATGATGAACTTGTACTTGAGATAATCGTATCTCCATTTTGTAAATTGATTAATTTTAAAAACAATATAATTTGCTTATTTGTAATCACATAACTACCAACAACAATTTGCTTATCATCTTCTATATTTTGTATTTTTAACTGTTGCAAATCTCTCGTTAAAATCTTTGCTCCATTTTGACCTATTTTTAAATTACTTCCAAGATTAAATGTTTTAATAGCAACATTCTTGGTGCAATTGCTTTTTAGAATATTTACTTTTAACTCATTAGAAAGTAAAAATCCAAGTTCAGACTTATTATCAAGATTTGATTCGTTCACAAAATCAGTAACATAAAGAGATGTATTGGAATTTATTTTGTCACAAAAAGAACTAGAAACCAATTTTGAAGTTAAAAATTTAAAATCAGTTACACTTTCACTGGTGCTATCAACATTATTCAAAGAACCAACACTACAACCAGAAAAAAAGAAAAAAAGAAAAAAAGAAAAAATTTTTATAATCATCACTTATCTTCCAATATTTTCATCTTAGTTACTTTAACCTGATTTGGTTTTTCTACCTCTTTACAAATATTAAATTCCTCACAGTTTTTAAAATGATAGATAACTTTAGCAGTAGAGATAACATCAGATGTAAATGTATTCATAATTCTTGCATTTAAAATAACAGCATGCTCATCTATTACAGAATAAGTTCCCACTACTATAAGTGCTTCTTGAACTTCATCTTTTAACTTTGCTACATCTCTTGTAAGGGAAAATTCACCATCTTTATTTATTGTCAAAACCTCTTGCATTCTAAAATCTACAATTTTGAAATTTTTAGAGTGTAACTCATCAATTAAAGATTCTGAGATTACTCGTCCAAAAGGAGAAGTTTTTGATAAAGTATTAAGGTCAACAAATGTTGTTAAAATAAGTTTATTTTGTTTTTGTGCATTTGAAGGGATATTTAAAAGTAATTGTGTTGATATTTCAGCAACTGCACTATCTAAATCTGTAAACTCTTTATCTACAAAAAAAGAAAGATTTGATTTTCTATAATCATTATTTATGTATTGATTATTCTGCTTACATCCACTAACTAAAAAAATCAATGTGAACAAAAAAAGTATGTTAAAGCTATATTTCACCATGATAAAAACCTTTAAAAATTAAGGCATTTTATCAAAATAAAAATTAGAATTGGATTTTTCTCATAGTAATAGTTCCATCACTTGCCTGATGAGATGAAGTAGCAGGAGTAGATGATTCATCTGAGACTAATTTGATTTTTCTTTGTGCATTATTACAAACATTAAAAATACTACAATCATCATTAGCATACATTACTCTACCAGAAGTTACAATTTTTCCTGTTTTGTTATCTAAAATTCTTGCATTAATAATCACATTTTGATCAATTTTAGAATAAGTTCCTACTAAGATATAAGTATTTGAAACTTCACTTTGAAGCATTGTAATATTTCTAGTAATATAAAATTCACCATTTGCATTAATAGTGATTGCGTTTTGACCTCTAAAATCAGAAACATTAAACCCTCTTACAAATAATTCACTAAATAATGACTCACCTATTACTCTACCAAACTGACTTGTTTTATTTAATTGTTGCAAATCAACAAATGATGTAACAGTGATAGTACCAGTATCTTTAGGTGACAATGAATTGTTTTTTGACAATTGATTTGCAAGTGATAAAATTGCATCATTTATAGTAAAATAAACTTCATTTGTACTTGCCTTCTCTTTTGGGATAACAATTGTGTTTTGGTTACACCCTTGGAATAGGAAAACTGCAACCCCAACAACTAAAGAATTTTTTATTATTTTTACCATATTTGTCATCTCAAACCTTTTTCACCGAATAATTTATAGTGAAATAATAATAAAACATTTCTTAATATTAGATAAATAATCAGATTCTTAAAAGTTATTAATTTCTTATAATTATCTTTATTGTTACAACTAGATTATTAAGTTTCATTTAATTCAAGTCTTGTTAGAATTCTCGCGATAAGTTACGGTTGTATTTAATATTATTGTGGCTTTATTTTATTTTAGGAGGACATTGATGCAAAACGGTGCACAAATTGAGTATGATTACTCGATTGCAAAAGCTTTTACTTTTGCCACAATTCTGTTTGGAATTATAGGTATGACAGTTGGTGTTATACTTGCATTTCAACTTGCATTTCCAAGCTTGAGTAATCTTGCTGGAGAGTACGGTACATTTAGTAGATTAAGACCACTACACACTAACGGTGTAGCTTTTGGTTTTTCACTAAGTGGAATTTTCGCTACATGGTATTATGTAGGACAAAGAGTTTTAAAAGTTTCACTTAAAGAATCTCCATTTTTAATGGGTGTTGCTAAGTTACATTTTGCACTTTATTTCCTTACTATACTTTTAGCTGTTGTTACTTTATTAAGTGGTATTACTACTTCTAAAGAGTATGCTGAATTAGAGTGGCCATTAGATTTATTAGTTGTTGTATGGTGGGTTCTATGGGGTGTTGCTATGTTTGGTATGATTGGTATCAGAAGAGAGAGAACATTATACGTATCTGTATGGTACTATATGTCTTCATTCTTAGCTGTTGCTATGCTGTACTTATTTAATAATATGGAAGTTCCTACATATTTTGTAGCTGGTACTGGTTCAATCTTACACTCAGTTTCTATGTATGCTGGTACAAATGATGCTTTAGTTCAATGGTGGCTTGGACATAATGCGGTTGCATTCATATTCACTACTCCAATTATTGCTATTATTTACTACTTCTTACCAAAAGAATCTGGACAAAATGTTTATTCTTATAAACTTTCTATGTTAGCTTTCTGGGGATTAATGTTTGTTTACTTATGGGCTGGTGGACATCACCTTGTTTACTCTACAGTTCCAGATTGGATGCAAACTATGGGTTCTGTAATGTCTGTTGTTTTAATTTTACCATCTTGGGGATCTGCAATTAATATGCTTTTAACTATGAAAGGTGAGTGGGGACAATTACAAACAAATCCATTAATTAAATTTATGGTTATGGCTTCTACATTCTATATGTTATCAACTATAGAAGGTCCAATCCAAGCTATCAAATCTGTTAATGCTATTGCACACTTTACTGACTGGATTCCAGGACATGTACATGATGGTGTTTTAGGATGGGTTGTATTTATGATTATGGCTGCATTGATGCATATGGCTCCAAGAATGTATAAAAGGGAGATTTACTCTAAATCTTTACTTGAAACACAATTCTGGATACAAACTGTAGCTATCGTACTTTACTTTACTTCTATGTGGATTGCAGGTATTACTCAAGGTATGATGTGGAGAGCTTATGATGAATATGGTTCATTAGTTTATTCATTTATTGATACTGTTGAAGTCTTACAACCTTATTATACAATTAGAGCGGTTGGTGGATTATTGTATTTAGTTGGGTTTTTCATATTTTCATATAATATGTATAAAACTGCTACAGCTGGTAGAGTTCTTACAAAAGAACCAGTTAACGCTTCGCCTATGGGCGCTTAAGAAAGGGAGGAGAAAATTATGTTTCATTGGTTAGAACAAAGACCGTTTTTCTTCGCAGTTGCTTTATTTTTAACAGTTGCTTTTGCAGGTTTTATTGAAGCGGTTCCAGATTTCGGTAAGCAATCTCAACCAACTGTAGGAACAAAACCTTACAGTGTATTAGAGCTTGCAGGAAGACATGTTTATATTAAAGATAGTTGTAATGCTTGTCACTCACAATTAATTAGACCATTTAAATCAGAAACTGATAGATATGGTATGTATTCATTAAGTGGTGAGTATGCTTATGATAGACCATTTTTGTGGGGATCAAAAAGAACTGGTCCAGATCTTTTAAGGGTTGGAAACTATAGAACAACTGACTGGCATGAAAATCATATGAAAGATCCTGCTTCAGTTGTACCAGGTACAGTTATGCCTTCATATGCTCATCAGTTTAAAAATATTGCTGATGTAGATACAGCATATGCAGAAGCGGTTACTGTTAAAAATGTATTTGGAGTACCTTATGATAAAGAGGGTATGCCAACTTTAGGAACTCTTGATGAGGCGAAAGCTAGTGCTTTAGAAGAAGCTAAATTAATAGCTGCTGATATGAAAGACCAAGATGTTAGGGATGCGGTTGCTGCTGGTAAAATACCTGAAATTGTTGCAATTATTGCTTATATGAACTCTCTAAAATAAAAGGTTTTAAATGAATTTAGATCAAGAAACGTTATTAACTATTCAAGGATATGGAAAATTTTTCATCACTTTGTTTATATTTATTGTCTTTTATAGCTATGCGTATTCTATATATAAAAGACAAAAAACAGGGGAAAGAGATTTTGAAAAATATTCTGATTTAGTTCATAATGATAGTATTGATTCTAAACCATTAGAATCAAATAGAGAGTGATACAAAAGAATAAAAAGGAGAAATTAATATGAAATCTATGGTAATAGGTGGAATTATCCTTATCGTAGCACTAATGGCAGGAACTTACTTCGTAGCAGGTGACTCTTTTAGTCTTGGTGAGGATTATATAAACGATTTAACTATGCTTGGGGGACTGGCAATTGTCGCAATTACAGTCTTTACGGCATTAAAGTATATTAATCAAATTAAAAATGATAAAGCAAGTGGTGAATTAGTTGAAGAGAATTGGGATGGTATTGGTGAATATACAAATCCAATTCCAGCTGGTTGGGGATTGCTTTTTATTGGTGTTGCGATTTGGCAATTATGGTATTTCTTTGTTGGATATCCTACAAATCAATTTTCACAAATTGGGCAATACAATGAAGAAACTTTAGAATACCAAGCTAAATTTGAAGAAAAAAATAAAAACATTGACGCTGCTGGACTAAGAGCAATGGGTGAATCTGTATATTTAGTACAATGTGCTCCTTGTCATGGTGTTGAAGCTGATGGAAGTAATGGTAAAGCTCACGATTTAACAAAAAGAATCTCTAAAGAGCAAGTTATTCATACTATCAATAATGGTGCTAATAATATGAAAACTCAATATCCTGCTGGAATGCCAGCTGGTATGGCAAGTGGAGCTGATGTAGAAACTCTTGCAACATATATTGCTGGTGGATTAAAAGGTGAAAAACCTGCTGCATTCGCTGCATGTGTTAGTTGTCATGGTGAAAATGGAGAAGGTATTGCGATGGTTGGACCAAGTCTTAAATCTTACAATGATGAATTAGTATCTTCAGTTTTAAAAGATGGTAAAAAAGGATCTATAGGTGCTATGCCAAGCTTTGATGGAAGACTTTCTGAAACTCAAGTTAAAGCAGTTGCAGAATATATTAGAAGTATAGGGGGGAACTAATTATGGCATTAAGTAAAGAAATGCATGAATCAGAAAGAGGGTTATTTGCTCTTAATGGACTTACAGGATTTTTAGTTGCTGTAGTTCTTCTTTTAAGTATTTTAGGTGGATTAACATTTTTTGGTATTGGTGCTCAAAAAGCTAATGCTGAAACTTATTACTCTATCAACCAAGATTTAAATGGACTAAAAATGAATAGCCCAGAAAATCATACTATGAGACAAGTGAAGGAGTAAGGATATATTATGGAAAAAGTTATTGCATGGATATTAGTAGTTACTGCTGTTGCGACTGTCTATTTATCATTTCTTGACCCAACAAGAGTATTTGTAGGATAAAAAGAAATAATAAAAAGTTTTTAGTTAAAAAGTAAAGGGATAGGTGTTTTCACCTATCCCTTTTTTAATTTCTTCAACTTTATAAATCAATTGTTTTCAGAACTAAAGGAATTATTTAGAGAAAAATGTGTATTATGTACCATCTAACATACGAAGGATTGAGATTGAAGTTTCTAACGATTATTTTATTTTTTATAGTATCCCTATATGGAACAACAGAAAGTTTTATTTTAAATACTGGAGGTTTATTAGACCAACGAGCAGCAGAAAAAATAAATATTATTGGTAATGAAGTAAAAGCAAAACTTGGAGTAAATATCTATCTTGATATTAAAGGAGACAATGGTGTCAATATAGAGCTAGGAAGGGAAGATAAAATTGCTCTTATGAAACAAAAAGAAACTGATTTAGTTTCTCAAGTACAAAAAGACTTAAATAGTAGTCAAAGTTTTGTAATACTTTCATTGGCTTTAGACCAAAAATATGCAAATATTCTTTGTAGTGATGACTTAAAATCTATTATTGATAAAGACGATATTCTTGATGGTTATGTTATCCCACTTTTAGCTACTCAAGATAAAAACACTTTAAATTCAAAAGTTAGTGCTGCTACTCTTAATGGTTATGCAGAGATTGCTGATAGTTTAGCAGCAAGTAAAAATATTCAGCTTATGAGCAGTATAGGAAGTGAAGGAAAAGTTGCAAGTACTATGTGGAGGGTATTTATGTACACTATCGTTGTTATAGGTATTCTTCTGTATGTATTGATTATTTTAAAAGAAAAAAAGATAAAACGGCAAAGTGAAGAAAATTTAAAAAAGAAAGATGGTGAACAAATCCATGAGTAAAAGAACACTTTATGCAATTTTTATAGCAAAATTTTTATTTAGTATTAGTTTAATTGCTTGGACTATCACAATGACACTAGGAGCTGGTGTTGGAAAAGATGATGATAATACTTTTATGAGTTATTATCATGATGTTGATGATAATTTCAATCAAATTATGGCAGATAATGATAAATTTAGCAAAAAATATGATTTTGAAATCAAAATTAACGATTTTTTACTAAATGAGTTAAGTTATAATGATATATTTTTATCACAAAGAGTGATTAGTGAAAGAAAAGAAAGAAAAAATATTCTTCATATTGGAACTAATAAAATTTCAATAAAAGTAAAAGATAAAATTACCCATGAAGAGATAAAAAATATTGATACTCAAATAGTATTCACCATGCCATCAACACACGAGCATAATCAAGAATTAAATATTACATCAAGTGGATTAGACAAGGAACTTATACTTACTAAAAAATCTTATTGGAATATTATGGGGAAACTTAAAATTGGTAATGAAATAGGTAGTTTTTACATAAAAACAAATGCTATCTAAAAATCTTCTTGTATTCCCTACTAATAGAGCGATTCGAGAGTACATCACAAGTAAGAAGTCATCTAATCAGATTTTGCCAAAACTTTTAACTATAGGTGAATTATTTGGTAGAGTTATTATTCCTCCTTCAAATAAAACCATATTAGACAAAGATTTAAGAGTTTTATATCTTCAACTTGCAATAAAAAAGTTAGAAATAAACAAACTAGGAATAAGTAAAAACTTCAGTAAACTATATTCTCAGAGTGATTTTATTTTTAAGTTTTTTAATGAACTTAATAGTGAATTTAAAACGATTGATGATCTATATAAGCTTGATACTTACCAATTTTATGAAGAACATTTAACCCTTTTAAAAGAGATTTATCAAAAATATATAACTATCTTAGATGAAAAGAATCTTATTGATAATATTTCTTTACCTTTTAATTTTACACTCAATAGTAATTTTGTAAAAGAGTATCCAAATATCACATTGTACTATGAAGGATATTTTTCTACATTTGAATTCTTTATAATCAGACAAATAGCAAAATTTTCCACTCTACATCTTCATTGTACAATCAATAAATTTAATGAAAAAAATATTGAACTTTTTAGAACTATTGGAATAACTCTAGAAATTAACTTTCACTATATTCTTGATATTTCAAGTAATACAGTTATCTCCAAGGTAAGCTTATCAGAAAATGCAATATCTCACACAATATATCCTGTATCTGGAAGATTACTTCAAATAGCTATGATAAAATATTCTATTTCTGAAATGCTTCAAAAAGGGATTGAGCCATCAAAAATAGTCCTTATTTTACCAGATGAAAATTTTAGTCAATTTATTAAATATTTTGATAACGAAAAGTACTTTAATTTTGCGATGGGAAATAATATCTCTGATTCGATAACTTACCAAACAACACATTCCATAAATGATTATCTCAATATTGATGAACCAAAATATAAACAAAAAATTGGTTATCTTAATATTGATACAGTTTATTTAGATGAAAAAATAAAACCTCACTGGAATAAAACAATTCAAAAAGAGCTCTTTTTTGAACTTTTACATTTTATCACCAAAGATGAAAAGAATACAGAAATACAAGAAAAACTTTATGAGATTCAACTTGGATTGGAGAACTTATTATTTAATACTCTTTGTGTAGATACTATAACCCTAAAGGATGGATTTAAAATCTTCCTTACAAAAATCAATAGTATTACAACTGATGATATTAAATCAGGGAAAATTACCGTTATGGGAATACTAGAAACACGAGCGATTCAATATGATGGTGTTGTCGTTGTAGATTTTAATGATAATCTTGTCCCAAAAAGAAGTGTCAAAGATAAATTCATCTCATCAAATGTCAAAAAACATTCCCATCTTCCTACGTCAAAGGATAGAGAAAACCTCCAAAAATATTACTATCAAAAGCTTTTTAGCAATTCAAAAGAAGTGTATATCAGTTATGTTATAGATAAAGAGCATACTGCAAGTAGATTTATAAATGAACTTTTTGAGAACCCAAATGTCAAAGAATTAAATTTTACAAATATTATAAAATCATTTAAAGAGATACCATCATATGAAAAGAATATCATTCAAGAAATTAATCTCAGTAAACTTGAATGGTCAGCAACTTCACTCAAAACTTTTTTAGAATGTAAACGAAAATATTATTTACAAAATATTCTTAAAATAACAGAACATTCTATTTCTCTTAAACCACAGAATTATGAATTAGGAAACATCATTCACAATATTTTAGAACATAATTATAAAAATGGTAAATTTAGTTATCAAGAGATTGTAGATGAAATATCAAGATATCAAAATATCAATCCTTACCTTACCATTGAACTTGAACTTTGGAAAAAAAAACTAAAAAAGTTTTGTATATATGAACAAAAAAGATTTGCAAGTGGTATAAAAATACATCAACTAGAGAAATCATTTAGAATTGAAATAAATGGTATCATACTCAAAGGGAAAATTGATAGAATAGATAAACTACAAAATGGTTCATTTGCTCTTCTTGACTATAAAACATCTTCAAATCTGAAAATTGATACTTTTAAGACATATGAGAATACAACCGATTTTCAACTCGAATTTTACTTTTTAGCTACAAAAGATTTGGGAATATCACAAATTGGATACTATGATTTAAATAGTGGTGAGATAAAAGAAGAGATAACAATAGAACCAAAGTTACAAAAATTATTTGAAATACTGGAGAGTTTTCAAACACAATTTGTTAATTTTGAAATGTGTGATAAGGAGCAAACTTGTGTTTTTTGTCCTTATAAAATAATCTGTAACAAAGAGTAAAAGGAAGTTTTTTATGGATACGATAACACTAGATGAAAAAATAAAATCATTTCAAGCTTGTATGCTTTATATTGGAGGGGAACATTGTGGAGTTTGTAAAGCACTCTATCCTAAAATTACACAAAAATTCACCGAACATTTTCCAAAAATAGAACAGTTGAGAATAGATATTGAAAATAAAAAAGAGTTTATAGCACAACTTCAAGTTTTTGCAATTC
>RRZU012989060.1_pt1 | contig 31435 bp, 22 predicted proteins | sample 2165561 | NCBI WGS metagenome assembly RRZU01 (sample SAMN10456909, study PRJNA506462) | wastewater metagenome | isolation source: wastewater sludge | place: USA: Moscow, Idaho | reverse complement strand
TTCCCGGAAACACGATTCGAAGACGTCCGGATCCAGCACGCGGAAAACGTCGCCAAAGGTGTCATGCGAGGGTGTGCCATGCGGGAGGTCAAGAAATCCTTTGAGCCATTCACCTTCGTCTTCGCACCAGTCGGCGACTTCGACCCAGTCATCCGCGCCACACAACACCGCGCAGATCGCCATCACGATGATCTCGCTCAAACCATCGCGTTTGGCAGGTCCACTACGCGGGTCTTCCAGGCGGGAAAAAATCGACAGCAGGGTCATCGTTACGCTCGCAAAAGGCGAGAGTAGACGACATTTCTTCAATGTTTACAATAGCCTATTCTATCTCGTTGATCGTGAACGATTTTTGGCGTGGGTTTACGACATCTGCGTAAGCGATTGCCGTGTAAGTCAGCACGTTGTACGTCACTCGTCTCCGGTCAGGTGTAGAATCCAGGGCTTTTCAGCCGCATTTCATATGAAACCCGCCGTTGCTGTGGTCATTCCCTCATTTAAGGTGCGCAAGCAGATCCTGTCAGTCATCGGGAAGATTGGCCCGGAGGTCAAACGGATTTATGTCGTCGACGACGCGTGTCCGGAGGGCACGGGCGATCTCGTGGTCGATAGCGTCCGCGACTCCCGCGTACGGGTCATCTGCAACCCGATCAATCTGGGCGTTGGCGGCGCGGTGATGCGCGGCTATCTGGCTGGCATCGAGGATGGCATGGACATTCTGGTGAAGATCGACGGCGACGGCCAGATGGACCCGGCCCTGATCCCGACCTTCGTGGCACCGATTGCCGCCGGCAATGCGGACTATACGAAGGGCAACCGCTTCTTCAACCTCGAAGATGTCCGGAAGATGCCGCCCGTGCGCATTTTCGGAAACCTTGTCCTCTCTTTCATTGCCAAGTGCTCGACGGGCTACTGGAACGTCTTTGACCCGACCAACGGTTATACGGCGATTCACGCGCGGGTAGCGCGGCAGTTGCCGTTCCGAAAGATCAGCGAGCGCTATTTCTTCGAGAGCGACATGCTGTTTCGCCTCAATACCCTGCAGGCGGTGGTGGTCGATATTCCGATGTCGGCGCACTACGCGGATGAGAAAAGCAATCTCTCCGTGCGCAAGGTGATCGGGGAGTTTGCGCTGAAGCACCTGCGCAATCTGGGCAAGCGTATTTTCTACAACTACTATCTTCGCGACATGTCGATTGCCTCGGTGGAACTGCCGCTCGGGCTGGCTCTGGCCGGTTTTGGTGTCGGCTACGGCGCGCGTGCCTGGTTCATCAACGCGCAGGCGAACGCCGCAACGCCCGCCGGAATGGTGATGCTGGCCGCCTTGCCGATCATCCTCGGCACGCAACTGCTCTTGTCGGCGCTCGCAGTCGATATCGGCAACACACCCAAGAAACCGATCCATCCGCGCATCGGTCCGCTTCAGGAGAGTTCACAGTGACGTATTTTCTGGCGTTCGCCTGCGTGCTGGGCATTGCCGCCGGGCAACTCGTGTTCAAACTCTGTGCGAACTCCCTCGAGCTGACAGGGAGTTACTTTCATCCCGATACGTTTCGCAAGCTCGCATTCGCACTCGTGTTGTACGGGGTCACGACGCTGGGCTGGATCGCCGTTCTGCAGAAGGCGGAGCTGGGAAAGATCTATCCGGTGATGACACTGGCTTTCGTCCTCGTACCGCTGGGCAGTCACCTCTTGTTCGGCGAACAGTTCAGCAAAGGGTACTTTGCCGGTCTGATTCTGATCTGCACCGGCATCATCGTCATCACCCGTTCCTGACCCGATGTCGCACTCGTCTGCTTTCCGTGCAGTCTTCTGCGCCTTTCTGCTGGTCGGCGGTCTGGTGCTGTCAACGCTGACCCCGCCGCTTCAATCGCCGGATGAAGGCTCACACCTTGCGCGTGCCTACTTTCTGGCCAACGGCGGGTTCCTGCTCGAGAGGCAGGATGGCGCAGGCAGTTCGGGGGGGCGCATTGATCTTGGCTGGGTTGCTTTCAATGGGACGTTCTCGCGCTTTCCGTTCAATCCGGCGCAGAAGCTCACGGCGGCGGATGTCGCACAGGCGAGGAGCATCCGGCACCACGGGACGCGCGCCTTCTTTGAGACTCCCGGTGTTGGCTACTACTTCCCTTTGATCTATCTGCCTCAGGCCACTGCGCTCTTTGTCGGGGAACGACTGGATCTCCCGATCCATCGCACTTACAAGCTGGCGCGTCTTCTGGCGCTTGCCGCGACGGTGGGCCTGCTGTTCGCTGCGCTCCGTCTGTATCCGGTCAATCCACTCGCGCTGGGATTGCTTGTCTTGCCCATGAGCCTGTTCCAGTCCGCGTCATGCAGCATGGATGCCTTGACCTATGCGGTCGCCACACTGGTGCTTTGCCTGTTCATGAAGGTGCGCGAAATGGGGGCGGAGGCGCCCGAGCGCTACTTCCTTGGCCTGGCCGCGCTTCTGTTCGTCCTGGGGACGACCCGCTTGCACATGTTTCCGCTCCTGTCATTGCTGCCGGGCGCGTACTATTTCACGCGTCGGAGGCGTCATCTCGTTGTCTCGTTTTGCGTGGTCGCGGGAGTGATCGCGTGGACCCTGGCGGCGGCCATCATGACAACGGATACGCGAATTGTGCAAGGGGCGAGCAAGGGCGCGATCGCTTTGTACTATGTGCTGTCCCCGGCAAGCTTTCTGGGCGTCCTGGGGAACACGCTGGCCACGGCCGATATCACGAATTTCTATTATCAGTCGTTCCTGGGGAACCTTGGCTGGCTGGATACGCCACTGCACGGCGCGCGGTACTCGATCCTGTTCTCGCTGCTTTCGCTCGTCGGACTCTCCGCGATCAACGTGGCCTTCTTGCGCCGCCACTGGCGCCTTTCGCTGTTTCTGCTGGGGAATGTCGTCCTTGCCGTGCTGTTGACCTTCTTTGCCCTGCTGACAACGTGGACTCCGCATCCGGCGACCGTCATCGAGGGTGTGCAGGGGCGCTATTTCATGTTGCCGGCGCTGGTACTCGCTTTCGCTCTGGGGCCGGCGGGGCGTTCGTCGGCGTCGGTGGGCGAGAGCCGAATCGCATTCTCTGGGCGAGGCGTGGCTGGCCTGCTGTTACTGGGCCTTCTTGCGCTGTATAGCCTTTCGGTGACCGTTGAAGCGCTGGTCTCCAGGTATTACCTGCACCCTTGAGGGCGCGCCCGTCCGGGGCCGATCAGCTCTCCATGGTGGCGGATGATCTTCACGGTCGCGGCGATCTGGTCGCCATCGAGAAGGTTTGCGATTGCGGGGCCTCCCTTCCGATGGAACGGCGGCGTGATCGACTGTCGTAGGCCGTCAAATGGCGTACAGCCCTGGGGTCGGATAAACTGCCGGGCTTGGTCGCATATTCGCAACGGAGGACAGGGCGTGTTTCTGGTGAGTCGACTCAACATGGGTTACGACGCGGAGGAGGACCGTTTGCGGCTGGCGTGCGAAAGCGCGGCTGGCGAGCGAGTGGTGTTGTGGTTGACGCAGCGGCTTGTGCGGCGATTGCTGGAGGAACTGGCGGCGTCTGGTGTGCCTGCCAATGGCGCAATGGCCGTCGGCCGAGGGCAGACATCCAACAACGCCGAGGCCAAGCCGGCCAGAGACTGTGAGCCAACGGGGACACCGCTGGCCGGACATTCTTGCCCGCCGTCGTTTCTGGTCACCCGGCTACGGCTTCGACAATCGTCAGCACGGGTGTCCTTGAGCCTTATCGGCGACGATTGTGCGGAGGTCCGACTGGATCTGGATCACTCCGGCTTGCCGCGTTGGCGGGAACTGTTGGCCGCGTGTTGCCAGGTGGCGCAGTGGCCTGTGGCCGGACTGCAAACCGCAATGCTGGCGCACGAGACGGGCGTTCCGTCGCGCCCACGTCTGTTGCATTGAGGCCTTGCTCGAATGCTTGACCGAAAGGAGTCCTCGTGGCCTTGCCAGATCTGAATACCATTTCGCTCTTCGAGGGGCTTGATGCGGTGACGCTGGAGAGCTTGCGCAAGCACCTTAAACGGGTAACGGTGAACAAGGGTGCCACGGTCCTGGCTCAGGGCGCTGTTCCTGCGCACCTGTTCTTCCTGGTTTCCGGTTGTCTGCAGGCGATTAGTGCGCCATCGTCCGAGCGGGTCGGGCGTGTGGGGAGAATCTCGCCGGGGGAGTTCTTCGGCGATCTATCGCTGGTCGATGGACGGCCTTCGGGGGCTACGGTCGTTGCCAGGGAGCGATCGACGTTGTTGTTGTTGCCGCGTGAGCCGGCCCTGGAACTGATGTACGCTCACCCGCTGGTAGCGGAGCGGATGATTCGGCGTTTGGTGGGACGGCTGCGCGTGGCCAGTGATCAACAAACGGTCCTGTCGATGCCCAGTGCGGTGCAGCGTGTGCTGGCGCTGCTGCAACAACACAGCAAGGAGGCTCCGGGTGGGGTGATCGTGATCGAGAAGCTGCCTACGCAGCAGGAGATGGCGACCCTGGCCAATACCAGTCGCGAGACAGTGTCGCGTGCGATCAACGCGCTGATCCAGAAAGGGGTGGTCGAGAAGAAGGATCTGCGCTGTCTGGTCGTACGGGCGCCCGATCAGTTCCGCGAAGCGGTGGTCAGCATGGCGAACGAGGACGCGGGCGCCGCAAAGTAATCTCTCCGGCGCGGTGCGAGGGGGTGGGATGGCTGGCGTCTATGCGGCCTGGCGCAGCGCGTTCCGCTTAAGAAGGTACCGTGCTGCGCTGCCGAGGTGCCAGCGCAGGTGTTGTAGGTTGCTGTGGCTGGCGCGCCGGGCGTCGTGGATGACCCGGGCTTCCGAAGTGGCGGTAACATGCAGGCCGGCCCGCCACAGGCGGGCGCAGATGTCGACGTCTTCGTAGTAGAGGAAGTAGCGTTCGTCGAATCCGCCGACAGCCTGGAAGGCTTGGCGGCGAAAGAGCATGAACATGCCGGCGACCCAGTCGGGGTGGATGATGCGCTGCCCGGCGCGAAACGGGTAGCGCCCCTTCTCTCCGGCCATTAGCTTGGAGAGCAGGGAGCCGAAGGTGGGAAAGCGGCGCAGGTTGTCCTCGATCTCGCCGCTCGGGGAGACGGCGATGGGGGCGGTGAGCGCGGCGCGCGTGCGCCGGAGTGTCGTCAGGAGCGGTGGGAACGGGTTCTCCGTGAGGGTGATGTCAGGGTTCATCACGCAGAAGAACGGGGTCCTACTTTGCTTGAACGCGTTGTTGTGGTTCGCGCCAAAACCCTTGGGGCGCCGGTTGTCGATCAGACGCAAGCCGGGAAGCTCGGGGAGCTGGGCTGAATCCGCGACATTTTGGGTAATGATGACTTCGCAGACTTCAGGGCATCGGGCTTGCAGTGACTCGATAAGGCTGCTGACCATCCGGCCGTGCCCATGGCTGACGATGGAGACGGTGATCGGTTTTTCCTGCATATCCTGCATATTGAGGGCAAAATGCCTTTTGCGGTTTCGTATCGATGTGTTGGTGGCAACCTGCAGCGACACCGGTGCCAGCGTCGCATTTTACCTGCGGGCTAAGCTATTGTATCCTAATCAGCTTTTTCCTGTGCGATCGATAGCCCGTTTGCGGACTCTGTGGTTCGGGAGCGTGTCGCCGCAGGGGAAAGGCGACCGTTCATCCGCGCGGCGGGCTCGGGAGTGGCTTCTTTCGGTGCCTGCGTGTTCCTTCTGTCTCCAGATGGACGTGGTTGAGTATCGTGTGCCGGTAGCAGGGTGCGAAGCGGAGCGGATTTTTGCCGGCGGTTTTCCGGTGTTGTGGGGACGGGTGACGAGTTATGGAAGAGCTGTTCATCCCTTTTGCGGGAACACGAGCAATCGCCGCGCGGGCCGTGCTCGTGCTTGCGCCGCACCCGGATGACGAGGTCTTCGGCTGTGGTGGGGCGATTGCCGGCCATGTGCGGCGCGGGGAACCCGTTTCGGTCGTCATCCTGACCCATGGCGAGGGCCAGACACACGCTGGCGACGATTCTGCCTACATGACGGTGAGGCAGGAAGAGAGCCGACGGGCGGCCGGGGTGTTGGGGTATGGCGTGCCGGAGTTCTGGGCACTGCCGGATCGCGGTGTGACATACGGCGAGGTGTTGATTGGGCGAATCGTCGCGGCGATCGGCGAGACGGGCGCGGATCTGGTGTATGCGCCGTCGATCTTCGAGATGCATCCCGACCATCGCGCGCTGGCGATGGCGGCGGTGGAGTCGGTGCGGCGTGTCGGAGCGGGTGTTCGCCTGGCCATGTACGAGGTGGGCGTGCCGCTGGTGCGGGTCAACGTATTGGTCGATATCAGTGCGGAAAACGGGGCGAAACGCCAGGCGATGGCGTGCTTTGCTTCCCAGCTGGCGGTGCAGGCATATGACGAACATATTGCTGCCCTGAATCGTTACCGGACGTATACGCTCGGGCAAGGGGTTTGCGCGGCGGAAGCGTTCTGGGTACTGACGGGCGCGGAAATGTCCTCGGCGCTGCTGGAGGTGTTCGAGCCCGAGTACCGGCGACAAAGCCGCCTCGGCCTAGCGATGTTGCCAGTCGACCGGCCTCTGGTCAGCGTCCTGATTCGCAGCATGGACCGGGCGACGCTGAAGAAAGCGCTGGATTCGGTGGCGCTGCAGACGTATCCGAACATCGAAGTGGTGGTCGTCAATGCCGCCGGGGTGCCGCACCGGTCGCTGGGGGCGTTATGCGGGCGATATCCGCTGCGCCTGATCGAGACGGGGGAGGTACTGCAACGCAGTCGGGCGGCAAACATGGCGCTCGATCACGCCGCCGGAGACCTGTTGCTTTTTCTCGATGACGATGACTGGTTCGCAGCGGACCATATCGACAAGCTGGCTGCTCTCCTGCTGGCGTCGCCGGGTGTGTTGGCCGTGCACACGGCGGCCGCCTGTGCAAATGGACAAGGTTCATTGTGCGGGCCGGTATTTGAGCGACCGTATCGCGCCGTTCTGCAGATGAGGGGCAACTGCCTGCCGATCCATTCGGTGCTCTTTAGCCGCGCGGTGCTTGATAAAGGGTGCCGGTTCGATGAGTCGCTGGCAATTTACGAGGATTGGGATTTCTGGCTGCAGGTGGGGCGCTTCACCGACATTCCGATGGCGCCGGGGGTCAGTGCCTTCTACCGATGGCACCAGAGTTCGGGGGTGCATGATGTGGTGTCGCACGATAGCGACTGTTACCGGGCGATCTACCGGAAGTGGCTGCCGCGCTGGTCGGAAGACGATGTCGTTGCGTTGATGTGCGAACTGCAACAGGGGGAGCTGCATCTGAACGACCTTGAGGCGGCGCGGGAGGAAATCGCCCGGCGGGATCAGGAGATAATCAAGCGGGATCAGGAGATAACCAAGCGGGATCAGGAGATAACCAAGCGGGATGCGACCATCGTGACCGATGGCGAGCTTGTCCGGTCGCGCGACCGCGTCATTGCGGGGCTTCGGCAGGATATTGAAGCGATATACAACTCGCGCTCTTGGCGCCTGACCCGTGGGCTGCGTCGCCTGGGTGCAGCCGTGAGTGCCTTAATGGGAAAGTGCTGATGGGGTGGAACTCCTGGGGCGCCAGGCTGCGGCAGGCGCAACATTACAACGGGTTTGTGGTTGGCGTATTTTCCGGGTGGCTGCAACGAAATACTGCGTTGTCCCGCGTCGGCAATGTCGGGCTGTGGTTTATGTTTCATGTGGCGCGCCGCTCGCGGCGGGCGCTGTCGCGCCTGCGCGCGGCGCGTCGTGGCATTGTTCTTCCGAGTCTGCCGCAGGGGGACACCGGCGCCGCCGCGCATTGGCAGTGGCCGTTGACGCTAGCCTCGCGGGAAAGCCTGGGGCAGGGCGTCCTGATCATCGCGGAACTGTCGCTGCGGCAATGCCGGAAGTATCGCGTCGATCAGAAGGTCGATTTCCTTCGTCGTCTCGGCTTTCATGCGACGGTGCTGGCCTGGCAGGATCCCGAGGCATGCCGGCGGGCGCTGCAGACGCATGGAATGGTCATTTTCTATCGCACCCCGGCATTCGATGGCGTTGTCGCGCTTGCCGAGGAAGCTCGCCGGCTTGGACTGGTGAGCTTTTTCGATCTCGATGATCTGATATTTGATGCTGACGAGTATGCGCGCAACAGCAATGTTGCCGCGTTGCCGGCGGATGAGCGCGACGTGTTGATGAACGGAGTCCGCCTTTACCGGGCGATGATGTCTCACGTCGATCATTGCATCGCAAGCACTCCAACGCTGCGTGCCCGGATGCAGGCGCTCATCGACGGAAAGGTGTTCCTGCTGGAGAACGCGCTGGACACGCATCTGCTGGATCTGGCGGATGCCCCGCATCCCGATCGCGACCCGGCAACGGTGGTGATCGGTTACGGGAGCGGAACGACGACCCATGACGCGGATTTTCTTGCGGCCGCGCCGGCGTTGTTGCGCATCATGGAAGCGTATCCGCAGGTGCGTCTGGCTGTGTATGGCCATTTGGACCTGCCGGACGGGTTCGACGCCAGGTCGCATCAGATTGTTCGTGTGCCGTTGCTCGACCCAGACGATTACTACCTCGCGCTGTCACGTTTCGACATCAGCCTTGCGCCTCTGGAGCGTACTGTTTTCAACGACGCCAAGAGCAACATCAAGTTTCTTGAGGCGTCCCTGTTCGGTGTGCCGTCGGTGTGTTCTCCGGGGGCCGCCTTCCTGCAGGCCGTCGATCATGAAAACAATGGCTTTCTGGCCACCAGCGACAATGAGTGGTACGCGGCTCTGCGGCGGCTGGTGGAGGATGCCGGGCTTCGACGGCGCGTCGGGGAGCAGGCACGGCGGGATGTCCTTGCGCATTACCACCCTGAACGCATCTCGGAGCGGCAAATGCGTCCGATCCTCGATTGCGGTCTTCCGCCGGCGGCGAACCGGGGCGAGCCCCGCTTGAAGGTGCTGGTGGTCAACGTCCTGTACGCCCCGACGAGTTTCGGAGGTGCGACGGTGGTGGCCGAGAAGCTCGCCGAGGAACTGGTCAACAATAATGATGTGGCGGTCACCGTTTTCGCCGGCTCGATGCAGGAAGGTCTTGCGCCGTATTCGCTCGTGCGCTACGAATGGCAGGGAGTGCCGGTCATTGCGGTGGGGATTCCGGGAGGCATGTCGCCGGAGGAGAGTTATCACCATCCCCGCATGGCGGAGTGCTTTCGCGAGGTGCTGGAGGCGGTCCGGCCGGATGTGGTGCATTTTCATTCGATCCAGCAACTCGGGGCGAATCTGGCGTCGCCATGTACGGAAATGGGGATTCCCTACGTCATTACCCTGCACGACGCCTGGTGGTTGTGCGAGCGGCAGTTCATGGTGAAGGCCGATGGCAATTACTGCCACCAGGACGGGGTGCAGTTGCTGGCCTGCCGCGGGTGCATGACGGACCCGGCTTTCTCCCACCGGCGTTATCACCGGCTCTGGCGCATCCTGGCGAATGCTGCCCTGTTGCTGGCGCCGAGCGAGTTTCACCGGACGCTTCACGTCTGGAGCGGATTGTCTGCCGACCACGTTTCCGTGAACAAGAACGGGATCAATCTTCCGGCGCCGGGTTATCAACACCGGGCGCGGGACCATCGTTTGCGGTTTGCCTACCTGGGAGGGCGTGCCGCGCACAAGGGGTATTTCCATCTCAAGCAGATATTCGAGAGTCTTCCCGAGTCGAACTACTCGCTCGTGCTCGTCGATATCGAGCGTCGTCTGTCCGTCTCCGGCGTGACCGGAGATGATTGGCGGATCAAGGGGGAACTGGAGATTGTCCCGCCCTTCGAACAAAGCGATCTTGACGATTTTTTTGCAGGCATTGATGTGTTGCTGTTCCCCTCGGCGTGGAAGGAGAGCTTTGGCCTGACCGTGCGCGAGGCGATGAGCCGCGATGTCTGGGTGATCGCGACCGATTGCGGCGGGCCGGTCGAGGATATCGTTGACGGGGTGAACGGCCAGTTGGTGGCCATGGGTGATCTGGATGGCTTGCGGAACGCTATTCGCGGTTTATTGCAGCAGCCGGAGAGGCTGTGTAATTACCAGAACCCGCACAAAGACGACATTCGTGGTTTCCGTGAGCAGGCGAGCGAACTCGCCGGACTGTTGCGACAGGTCGTCGCCAGTGAGAGGAACTGTGCCGACTGAATCGACAGAATTGCAGCCGATCCATGCGGTGGTAGTGACGTTCCATCCGAACCTCGTGATCTTGGCCGCTGCGTTGACCAGTCTTGCGGGACAGGTTGATGGCATCGTCGTGGTGGACAACGGCGGATCGGAAGCCGTACGCCGCTATCTACAGGCGCTTGCCGAACGGGGAGCGATTGTTCTCCATTGCAAGGAGCGGAACATCGGCCTGGCCGCAGCCCAGAATGTCGGGGTCGAAGTGGCGCGGCAATGTGGCGCGGCTGCGGTACTGCTGCTTGACCAGGATAGTGAGCCGGGACCGATGATGGTCCATAGGCTGATCGTGGCTTGGCAGCAGTTGCAAGTCACCGGTCGGAACCCTGGCCTAATGACCCCATCCTATTGCTGTGCCGAGACCGGTGCTGAAGGCCATTACGTGGTTCAGCTAGGACCACGTTATGTGGCATGCACTTGCGCAAGTGATGAAGTCCGCAGCGTGGATGCAACAATCTCTTCCGGTTCTCTCATCCCGCTTGCGGTGTTCGACGTGGTCGGCCCATTTGATGAGGGTTTCTTCATTGATGCGATTGATACCGATTGGTGTCTGCGCGCACGAGCCGCCGGTTACGGTATTTATGCAGTGGGCGGCGCCCAGTTGAAGCATCGTCTGGGTGATGACTACCACCGGGTACAGTTTCTTGGAAGGCAGAGACGGATACTTCTCCACTCTCCGTTACGTAGCTATACCATCGCCCGCAACAACCTCGCGCTAGCCGGTCGCCCACATGCTTCTGCCGCTTGGCGCCGGTTCGTCTTTGCCATGCTTGCTCAACGACTCGTCTGTTTTATCACGTTTGGCCCAAAACGCTGGCAGCATGTGAAGGCGTTGGCTCGCGGAGTCATCGATGGCCTGCGGGGGAAGACTGGGGAGCCCGTCATTTGAGCGGCGTATCGCGGGACGATCCAACGGTAGGCGCCGTAATTGTTACCTACCATCCAGATCTGCAGGTTCTAGGGCGCTCGCTTCTCGCGCTCGTACCTCAGACGCATCAAATCGTTGTTGTCGACAACGGATCTGCATGCGAACTCCTGTCGGCTCTCGGGGTGATTCGGCAGCACTCTGATATCACACTCATAGCGAACGCAGCCAACACCGGAATTGCCGCCGCGCAGAATCAGGGGGTTGCGTACGCGCGTGCGCGTGGCTGTTCACACGTCATTTTCTTCGACCAGGATAGTGTCCCGTCGCCGGGGCTGGTTTCTGGGTTGCTCGACGCGGCGGCTTCGGCGCCCGGACGATCAGTTGACGAAGATGTCGTCGTCGGCCCGTGCATTTCGGACGATCGACTGGGGGTGCGGATGCCCTTCGTGCGTTTCGGAATGCTTGGTGTCAAACGGTACCGGTGTGCGGAAGGCTCGCAGGCAGTGGTCCCCGCTGATTTTCTCATTGCCTCCGGTGTGTTGATTCCCTTGCGCGTGTTCGACAAGGTCGGGCTGATGGACGAATCGCTGTTCATCGACAATGTCGACCTGGAATGGTGCTTCCGGGCCCGAAGCCGGGGTGTTCGACTGTTCGGCGTGTGCGGAGTGCGCATGGCGCACTCGCTGGGGGACCGGGCCTTTCGTGTCGGTGACCACGTAATTCACTACCACGGCCCGGTGCGGCAGTACTACATGATGCGTAACCGGGTTCTGTTGTATCGCAGGGAGTACACTCCAAAGGGATGGATCGTTCAGGATCTTATTCGTGTGTTGGTCAAGTTTGCCTTGTTCTCGCTGGTGTTCGCGCCGCGTGGCAGGAATATCGCGATGATGCTGCGCGGAATTTGGCATGGTCTCCGCGGCGTCACGGGGCCGTTCCGGTGAGTTGTCGGTCCCATTTTTCTGGATCGTAGGGTAATGGCCGTTCCCTTCCAGTACCTGCAGAATTTCCCGCTCTTGAAGCCGCTGCCGCAGGAGGCGTTGCTACGCCTCTCGACGCAGGTGGAAGAGCGCCAGTTCGCACGGCGAGAAGTCGTGTGCGGCAAGGATCAGACCCGCTCTGCGTTGGGGTTTTTGCTGGAGGGGCGCCTTCAGGGCGTCGATTTCACGGTTGATGGCCGCGCGGTCGGACTCTATTTTGTCGAAGCCGGCGACTATTTCGGCGAACTGTCGGTGGTCGACGGGCTGCCGCCGTCTGAACACATCCTCGCCGCGACGCGATCAACCGCGCTGTTTCTCGACGCGGCGGCGGCGCGGCAACTGATTTTTGGCACCCCTGAACTGGCGCAGGCCGTCATGACCCGGCTTTCTGCGCGCGTTCGCGCCGTAACAGCCCAGCGCACCTTACTGGCCTTGCCCAATCCCTTCCAACGCCTGTGCGTCCAGTTACTGTTGCTCGGCCGCCGCACCCGTACGGGGGAAACCGTGATCGACCCTGTTCCCACGCATCAGGAACTCGCCATCATGATCAATTCCAGCCGCGAAACCGTCACCCGGGCATTCCAGGTATTGATCCTTCATCAGACTGTCCTGCGCGACGGAAACCAGCTGAAAATCTTGCAGCCCGATTACCTGGTGGGAATCAAGGACGCGCGGATCGATCCGCCGAAGACGTAACCCGCAGGCTCGAACGTACACCACGGTAGGCGCGCCAGTTCGCGCCCCCTTGCCTGTCTGGAATGGAATCGAGTACGTGTGAAATGTTGCGCATGACAACGGTGACGGCGACATTCAGTCCGGGTATGCTCTTGCATTTTGAATAACCACACAGCTGTTGTGGTTTGCGCCCCTTTTCTTGATCCTCCCGACCGGAAAATCCATCATGACCACCGCCGTCTCGCCCCTGCTGCACCAGCGCACCGAAATCGTCTTCATCGAAAGCAATGTGGCCGACTACGCCACGCTGATCGCCGGGTTTGATCCCGCGCTGGAAGTGCACGTGCTCGATGCATCGAGTGACGGTCTCGCACAAATGGCGGCCATCCTGGCCGGGCGCAGCGGCATCGACGCCATCCACCTCATCAGCCACGGCGCGGCCGGCACGGTGCAACTGGGCACCGTAACGCTCGATGAGGCCACGTTGCTCAGCCGTCAGACCGAACTGGCCACGATCGGTCAATCCCTGAGCTCAGACGGTGATCTGCTGCTCTACGGCTGCAATGTGGCCGAAGGGCAAACCGGCATCGAGTTCATCGGCACACTGGCGCAAACCACCGGCGCCGACGTGGCGGCCTCGGACGACCTGACCGGCAATGCCGCGCTGGGCGGCGATTGGGTGCTGGAAAGCGCGACAGGGACAATCGGGTGCATGCCACTACAACCTGCCGCCTTTCAAGGCGTACTGGCCGCGCCTGCGGACGAGAACTACAACGACAATACCAGTGCCAATTTTTTCTCCAATACATTTGTGCTGGATGGCATCAAGTACACCGTCACGGGGACAAACGGGCCATACACCACCATTACCAGTAACGACGGAACCTCACCGCTCAGCAATAACGCTGCGGACTATTACCTGCTCTTTGATCAGGCGGGCCTAAGCGGCGTCTCCAGCATCAAGATCGAAGCCAACAGTGGCAGTGCTTTCACACTGGCAGGCTTGAGCATCGATGCGCTGGCGGATGGGTTCATTACCCTCACTCCGGACGCAAATGCCGCCGAAGCGAAATCCTACGGCACGAGTAGTGGCGGCACTTGGGTTACGCAACAGAATATCGATTTATCTGCAGACGGAGCCTTTCAGAACATCACCAGTTTCACCATTGCCGGTGACAATCTGGAGCTGAATCTGGATGACCTCAATTTTGAAACGGCCAACGCCGCCCCCGCCTTCTCCAACCTCAATGGCGACAGCGCCTACACCGAAAATGGCAGCGCGGTCGTCGTAGACAGTAATGTCACCGTCGCCGACACGGAATTGGATGCGCTCAATGTCGGCAACGGCGACTATGCCGGTGCTTCCCTCACCATAGCCCGTAACGGTGGCGCCAACGCTCAAGACAGTTTCGGGTTTAACACCGCCGGCGCCGCTTTTACGGTTAGTGGCGCCAACCTTCAATCCGGTGGCCAGACATTTGCCACGTTCACCAACTCGGGCGGCTCGCTCGGCATCAGCTTTACAAGCAGCGGGACTACGGCAACCAGCGTACTTGTCGACGATGTGTTGCAACACATAGCCTACAGCAACACCTCGGATGCCCCGCCCGCCAGCGTCACGCTGGACTGGTCATTCAATGATGGCAGCACGGCCGGCACCGGCCAGAGCGCGGTGCTGATCACTGCCGTCAACGATGCGCCAATCCTCGCCGGGGCGGGAAGCACAACCAGCTATCCCGAGAATGCGGCGGCAACGGCGATCGCGGCCGGGCTGACGGTCAGCGACATCGATAGCACCACGTTGGCCTCCGCCAAGGTCAGCATTTCCGGTGGTTTTCAAAGCAGTGAGGATCTGCTGGCGTTTACCAACGCCGTCGGCATGGGCAACATTACGGGGAGCTACAACAGCGGCACCGGGGTGTTAACACTGAATTCAACTGGTGCCACGGCGACGCTGGCGCAGTGGCAGACCGCCCTGCGTGCAGTGACCTATGCCAACGGTTCCGATGCACCAGACACGACCAGCCGCGCCATCAGCTTCAGCGTAAACGATGGCAGCGCGGACAGCGCGGCGGTCACGCAGATGCTGACCGTCTCCGCCGTCAACGACGCCCCGACGCTGACCACGACCAATCCCGCTCTGACCGGAACCAATGAAGATACGGTCTCGTCAGCGACCCCGGTCTCCACCCTGCTCACCGATACCGGGTACGCCGACGATGGCGCGCTTTCCGGCATCGCCATTACTGCAACCACAGGCAACGGTATCTGGCAGTATTCCACCGATGGCACGACCTGGCAGGGCGTCGGCACGGTTTCCGCCAATGCCGCGCTTTTGCTCGACAGCAGCACACAAGTGCGCTATCTGCCGGATGGCGACAATGGTGAAACACCAACGCTGACTTTCCGTGGCTGGGATCAGACGGTCGGCTCGGCTTCGACGAATCTGACGCGTAACACGGCCGATACGACGACGAATGGCGGCATCTCGGCGTTTTCCACCGGGACCGCGCAAGCCAGCATGACGGTTACCGCGGAGAACGATGCGCCTACCGACATCGCCTTGGGCAACGCCACAGCTTCCCGGTACGACTCGGCCAATGTCATTGTCGGGACGCTCAGCTCCACCGACGTTGATAGCGGCGATACGCCCGTGTATTCCCTGGCCGCCGGCAGCGGCGATACCGACAACGCACTGTTCACCATCAGCGGCGGCCAGCTCCGCCTGACCGACCCGTCCAGCGCGACCGCCGGCACCTACTCGGTGCGTATCCGCACCACCGACCAGGCGAACGAGTATTTCGAAAAAGCATTCACCATCACGGTGACCGACGCCTTGACCGTGACCACGAACATCGACGAAGCAGGCGGCGGCACCTACGCAACGGAATTGGCCGATGGTGCCGGACTGAGTCTGCGCGAGGCCGTCGGGCTGGCCAATGCAGCGGGGGGCGGCACGATGGATGTTGCGGTGGGCGTGGGGAGTATTATCCTGGGCTCGGCGCTTACTGTGGACGACAACATCACCCTCGATGCCGACGCGTACGGCACAAACACGATTTCGGGAAGCAGCGTGGCGCTTTCCGGATCGCTCACCCTCAATAACGGCAGTGGCGACACCCTGTCGTTGGGCAACGTGATTTCCGGCACCGGCAGCCTGGTCAAGACAGGCGAGGGGGTGCTCAGATTAGCTGCCGTCAATAGCTATACAGGCGGAACCACGGTGAGCGCGGGCACGCTCGAAGTCGGGAATTCGCTGAGCCTTGGCTCGGGTACGCTGACGCTGGCAGCCGGGAGTGTGCTGACCAACGCCATCGGCGTCATGTCGCTCGGCAACATGATCCAGCTGGATGGCACGGCGAGTATCGATATTGGTCTACAGTCCCTCAGCCTCAGTAACAACATCAGCGGTGCCGGCGGTTTGACCAAGACCGGAACGGGCTGGTTGGCCTTGGAGGGAACCAATACCTATACCGGCGCGACGACGGTCTACGCCGGGACATTGGCATTGCACAACGGCAATGCGCTGAGTGACAGCAGCGCCGTGAACGTGGAATCCGGGGCCGAGCTGATTGTTTTTTCATCGGAAACCGTCGGCTCACTGGCCGGCGCAGGAACTGTGCGAATTGCCAGCGCCACGCTCACTGTCGGCAGCGACAATACAACGACCACCTGCTCCGGGCAAGTAACTAACACCATGGGTACCGGCAACCTCACCAAAACCGGCACCGGCACCTTTACGCTTTCCGGCAACAGCATTTACACCGGCGTGACCAATGTCGAGGGTGGCACGCTGGTGTTGACCGGATCACTGGCCAGCGCGGTCAACGTGGGCACCTCGGCCACGTTCGACGGCCGCGGCGGCAACTCGCAAGCCGTGGCAGTACAAGCCGGCGGCCTCCTCACGATCAACGGCAACAATGCGGAAGATTTCACTACCGGCGGCCTCACGCTGGCCTCAGGCGCCACCTTCCATGCCGATATCGGCGGCACCACGGCGGGGAGCGGCTACGACCAACTCCTGGTCAATGGCGGGGTTGCCCTTGGCAATGCCAACCTCGACCTGGCGCTGATCGGCGGCTTCACACCCACCGCCGGCAACACCTTCACCCTGATCAGCAACGATGGCGTCGACCCCGTCACCGGCACGTTCGCCGGGCTCGCCGAAGGAGCGACACTTGCAGTGGCCGGCAAAGCGTTCACGATCAGTTATCAGGGCGGCGATGGCAACGACGTGGTGCTCACGGCAAGCAGCCTGCCGCCGAGCATTGCCACCAACGCCGCACTCACCCTCAGCGAGGGCGGCAGCGCCACGCTGACCAATACGCAGCTGGCGATCAGCGACCCCGACAGTACCGCCGGTGATCTCACCCTCACGCTCGCCAGCATCCCGGCGCACGGCGTGCTGTACAAGGACGGTTACGCCCTGAAGGGTGGCGACACCTTCACCCAAGCCGACATCGACGCCGGGCACATCACCTACCGTCACGGCGGTAGCGATGCAGCCAGCGATGGCTTTACCTTCACCGTCAGCGACGGCGCTGGCGCTGGCGCTGGCGCTGGCGGTACGATTAGCAGCGCGTTCGGCATAACGGTCAATGCCGTCAACGACGCGCCGACCTTCGCGGCGGGCGACGGCAAGGTGACGACGGATGTTAGTGGAAGCTATGACTACGGCTTCAGTGTTACCGTGCAGGCGGACGGCAAGATTCTGGTCGCGGGAAGTAGCCATAATGGCGGCAACGAAGACGTCGCTTTGGTGCGCCATAACCGCGATGGCAGCCTCGATACGAGCTTCAATGGTACCGGCAAGGTCACCACGGCGATTGGCTCGGGGTATGACGAGGGCCAAAGCGTCACCGTCCAGGCGGACGGAAAGATTCTGGTCGCAGGATTTAGCGACAACGGCAGCAACTGCGACTTCGCCCTGGTGCGCTATAACGCCGATGGCAGCCTTGATGGCGACTTCGGCGCCACAGGCAAGGTCACCACGGCGATCGGTACGAATGACGAATACGGTTTCAGCGTCGCCGTGCAAGCCAATGGCCAGATTCTGGTTGCAGGGGAAAGCAACGGTGACTTCGCCTTGGTGCGCTATAACGTCGATGGCACTCTCGACACCACCTTCAATGGTGGCGTGGTTACCACAAATTTCGGAATGAGCTATGAAAGAAGTTACAGCGTTACCGTGCAGGACAACGGCAAGATCCTCATCGCGGGGTATAGCGGCAACGTTTACTACGACTTCGCCGTGGTACGCTACAACGCCGATGGCACCCTCGACACCACCTTCAACGGCACCGGCAAGGTCACTACCGAAGTTGGCACGAACAACGACTTCGGTAACAGCGTTACCGTGCAGGCGGATGGCAAGATTCTGGTCGCAGGGGGGAGCCACAACGGGGACAACGTTGACTTCGCCTTGGTGCGCTATAACACCGACGGCAGCCTCGATCCCGCCTTCGGCAGCGGCGGCAAGGTCACCACGGCGATTGGCGCAGGCAATGACGCCCCTTGCAGCGTCACTGTGCAGGCGGATGGCAAGATTCTCGTTGCGGGGTATAGCCGCAACGGCACCTACAATGACTTCGCGCTGGTGCGCTACAAAGCCGACGGCAGTCTCGACGACACTTTCAACGGTACCGGCAAGGTCACCACGGCGATTGGCACAGGTAATGACGCCGGCTACAGCATCACCCTCCAGGCCGACGGCAAGATCCTCGTCGCGGGTGTGAGCGATAACGGCAGCGACACAGACTTCGCCCTCGTCCGCTATAACCCCGACGGCAGCCTCGACACCACCTTCGACGCCGTCAATACCCTCGACGGCGCGCCCACTTTCACCGAGAACGGTAGTCCCGTCGTGCTCGACAGCACGGTCCGGATCTACGACGCCGAACTGGCCGCCCTCAACGGCGGTGCCGGCAACTACGCCGGAGCCACGCTGACCCTCGCCCGCGACGGCGGCGCCAACCCCCAGGACCTGTTCGACCTCGACACCACGGGGGCAAGTTTTACGCTCGTCGGCGGCACCCTGCAAAGCAGCGGTCAGACCTTTGCCACTCTCAATACGACCGGCGGCACCCTGACCCTCAGCTTCACCGACAGCGGCACCGCGCCCACGCAGGCGCTGGTCAACGAGGTTCTGAGCCGTATCACCTACGCCAACAGTAGTTCCACCCCGCCCGCCTCGGTACAGATCGACTGGACATTCAACGACGGCAATACCGCCACCCAAGGCGCCGGTGGTGCGCAAACCGCCATCGGCTACACGACGGTGAGCATCACGGCAGTGAACGACGCCCCCGTGATCACCAGCACCGCCACCGTCAGCGTGCCCGAGAACGGCACGGCCGTAACCACGGTGACGGCCAGCGACGCCGACGGGGATGCGCTGACCTACAGCCTTGCCGGCGGCGCCGACGCCGCCCACTTCACCATCAACGCCTCGACGGGCGTCTTGACCTTCGTAACCGCGCCAAATTACGAAGCCCCTACCGACGCCGACGCCAACAACACCTACGCGCTCATTGTCCAGGCCAGCGACGGCAGCGCTACGGACCAGCAGGCGCTGACGGTCACCGTCACCGATGTCAACGAAACGGTTACCCCACCGCCCACGCCCAGCGCCCCCCTGATCGACGGCGTCAGCGTCCAGGCCACGCAGCAAACCAATACCAGCGGGCTGACCACCACCACGGTGAGTGTCGCCCCCGTTAGCGCCAGCCGGGTCGAAGACCCCAGCACGCCGCACAAGCTGTTGGCCGACATCCCGCTGGTGAGCGGTTCGACGGGTGAAACGCTCCTGAACGTCGGCTTGCCCACCGGTATTGGCATGCAGTCCATCGCCCTGAGCGGCAACGACCTCACCCTGCACCAGCAACTCATCAATGCCAGCGAGCCGCGCATTACCGATGACGCCGCCTGGCAGCAGATCCTCAGCGACGGCATCGACGCCTACACCGCTGGTGTCACTGATCCCGGGCACGTCACCGTGCGCACCCTCGTTCTCAGCGCCGCCGGCGGCAGCAGCGCCCCCGGTCAGCCCATCGTGATCACCGGCGCCAGCGGCACCGGCGAGAACGACAGCGCCCACCCCTTGCGACAAGAAGCCCTGGTCATCGACGCCCGAAATCTCCCGGCCGGCAGCGTTCTCTCTCTCGATCAGGTCGAGTTCGCCATCGTCATCGGCCCGGTCACCGTGACCGGCGGCGCCGGGCGCAATCTCGTCTTTGGCGATGGATCCGCCCAGACGATCATCCTCGGCGTGGAGGACGACATCCTGCACGGCGGCGCAGGCGACGACACGGTCGGCTCGCACGGCGGCAACGACCTCCTCTACGGCGACGCCGGCCACGACACCGTTGTCGGCGGGGAGGGTAACGACACACTCGACGGCGGCACTGGCGACGACCTCCTGCAAGGCGGATCAAGCGACGCCGGCACCTGGAGCTTCACCCTCAACGCCCAAAATCAGCTCGTCACCACCTTCACAGCCGCTACCCCCACCCTCGCGCAGCATGCCAGCGAAGCCCTTACCTGCGCCTGGAGCCAGGGTGCGTCCGCGCTCACCGGCTACGGCGGCATCACCTTCGCCGACCAGCCGGTCGACACCCTCGAAACCATCGCGCTCCTCTTCCAGGCGCTCGGCCAACGCCTCCCCGACGTGGCCGAAATGAACGACTGGGCCAACCAGGGGCTCACCCCCCAACAACTCGCCCAGCTCGCCTACGACGCCCACCTCGGCGGCCAGGCCATCGCCCTTTCGCTTACCGCCCAAAGCGCCGACCTCATCGGCTGGCTCTGGGGGAGCGATGCGGCCACACCGGAACTCACCCAAGCCGTCGCCGACCACATCGAACAAGGCGGCAGCTGGGCGGACGTTGTCCTCGCCGGCATCCGCCATGACACCTTCCGCGGCCCACTCGAAGGCACCGACGGCACGCTCACGCTTACCCAGAGCCACCACAGCAGCGAAACCGGTTGGTCCGCCGACACCGGCAACGACACCCTCAACGGTGGCACCGGCAACGATACCTTGGTTGGCGGCCGCGGCAGCGACATTCTCGACGGTGGTGACGGCCTTGATACAGCGGTGTTCAGTGGCAGCCGCAGTGCCAGCCAGTTCCGCTGGACCGGCGACACCCTGCGGATCGCCACCGGCGACGACACCGACCAACTCAACGGCATCGAACGCCTCCAGTTCGCCGACCAGAAACTCGCTTTGGACCTCGACGGTAATGCGGGATTGACGATGGCGTTCATCGCCACGGTGGCGCCGCAGCTCCTCGACGACCTGTCCGCCCGCGGCCTGATCCTCGGACTCCTCGACGGCGGCGAAACGCTGCTCGGCCTGAGCCAGAAAGCGCTCGACCTGCACCTGATCCCCGACGACAACGCCGGGCTGGCCACGACGCTCTACCAGCATGCCCTGAACGGCCAGCCGACGGAAGCGCAAACCCAGGCGCTGACGGACTATATCGACGCCTATGGGCAGGCCGGCTTCGTCGCGGCGGTCGCCGGGCTGCATCTCAACATCGATCTCGTCGGGTTGCAGCAGGCGGGGGTCGAGTACGCTTGAAGTATTGCCGCATGACAGGGCTGCGTGATGGCTCGCCTGGGCCTTCAGAGTTTTTCCCTCCGGGCTCGATCCGGAATCCGGGGGGTAAACTGCTGGATTTCAAGCGCTCCAATTCCTCTGGTCGTTTTGGCCGGGACGAGGCTTGCAGCCATCAACAGTTCCGATCAACAACGCTTGAAAAGATAGCAAGGGAGTATTCATGGGCACGAAGATCACCAAGGAAGCCGACGACTTTGGTAATACGCTGGCGACGGCGACGACGATCAGGTTGTCAGCCAGCAACGATGTCTATGTGATCTACGGGACTGTGGGCGGCGCCGGCGGCGACGAGGATCACTTTCTGGTCGACAGCACCCTGGCCGCCAGCGCGTGCGCGATGGCGATCACGCATGTTGCGCCGAATTTTGGGGCGTCGTTCCGCGTCTCGCTGGTGGACAATGAATATGCCAGAACGACCAAGAACCTTCTTTACTCGACGCCTGGAACGCACTATCTGTCGGATCTGCGTACCTCATGGGAGTCTTTGAGCTGGACACCGTGGAATGCGCTGGACGAGATCGTTGTTCGCGCGCCCGAAGGCACGCAACGCGAGGCTTACATGTTGCTGCTTGGTGACGCCGCCAAGGTGCAGAGCATGTATCAGGGGCTCTTGGCAAACGTGACGGGCAACGATGCGACGGGATCGATGACGATTGTCGGTACGTCGGGCGACGACTACTTCTCCGGCATGTCGGCCAACTCGATCATCAACGGCGGCGTGGGCATTGACTCGGTTTTGGTGACGGGAAGCTGGTCAGCCAACGCGATCAACAAGAGCACAACCGGATACGACGTGAGCACGACAGAAGGAACCACGGCGCTTTCGAATGTCGAGCGTTTGCTGTTTGACGACAAAAAGATTGCTCTGGACGTGACGACAGACGGAAACACGGGAAAAGCGCTTGAGTTCATCGGTGCGGTTGCATATGGCCTGGTGCGCGACAAGGGTGCAATCGGATGTATTCAGAACCTCTTCGATGCAGGGAGTTCGCTCCTTGATGTATGTGATCTGGCGCTCGATGTCGGGCTGATCAGGAGCCTGGCCGGGTCGGACAGTAACGAGGACCTGGCAAGACTGGCGTATCAGAATGTGGTCGGAACGGCGGCCGACACGGCGGCTGTAGACATGCTTGTCTCTTTCATGGACGGCCGCACCGCAAGCTATTCGCAGGCCACATTCCTCACCGTGGTTGCCGGACTCGAACTGAATCAGGCGCATATCGGGCTGGTCGGGCTGGCTTCGACAGGCGTTGAGTACGCCTGATCGGGTCAAGCGTGCTCGATCGGTGGGTTGTTCTCCGTTTCCGCTGGTACCTTGAGCGCCCAGACGAGTCTGTGCGTCATCGTCGGGGTGGGCGGAGACAGCCTGAAGAAGACTTCGCAACCGGGGAACAAGCCCAACAGGGCGGCGGGCACTGACACCGTCTGACCTGTGCCGAGGCAACCGATGGCCGGCACGAAGTCCGGCGATGGGCTGATTTCGAGCAACCACCCCTTAAAGGTCTCAGGAACGCTCAGTTCGACGTCTTCCGAGGTCCAGGCGAGAAGCTGGACGTGTGCCGGTGCACGAGTGTGGCTTCCGGCCATTTGCGTGATGTTCGTGAGCAGTTTCCAGAACGCGCCGTCAAAGTGCTTGCGTGCATATGTCGCCCAGCCGGCATGCATCATGGCGTCCTTGGCAGGCGAATGGCTGTAGAGATGCAGCGCTTCCGCTCTGGGGTCTTGCGCCAGCCGATATCCGGCGGCCTTCAGGCGACACATCAAGTCGGAATCTTCCCAGTACATGAAGAAATCCGGGTCGAACAATCCGCCAGCCGTAATCACCGCGCTCCGGCGTAGCAGGACGTGCCCCCCGGACAAGGCCTCAACAAGGAATGGCCGAGAGGCCTGCCAGGCCGACAAGGCTGCCCGACGAAACCCCAGCGCGGCGAACACGCTCCAGAACGGCAGCAGCCCTCCCAGACTGGTGCGCAACAACCAGGAGCGCGAAGGGAAGGTGCTCAATGGCATCATGAAACGTTTGCTGTCATCCCAGTAGACGCGTGGGCCGACAGCGGCCAAATCGGGGGCGCTCCGCAGTGAGGAAAGCATCGTGTCCAGCGCGCCGGGCAACAGTCTCGCATCCGGATTCAGTAGCAGTACCAACTCACTGTCACTGGCGTCGAAAGCCAGATTGCACGCCCGACCGAAACCCAGGTTCTCTGCGGGCACAAACAGACGTGCCTCCTTGGGCAGCCCCGTACGCAACTGCGCTTGTTGCGCCTCGGAAACCGAATTGTCGACTACGTCAAGTTGAAGATCCGGCTCATTTGCCAGAGAACGTGCCGCCCCGCAAATCAGCGACGCGCAGTGATAATTCACCAGAATGGCCTGAACTTTCACGGTTTGACCCGGGCCCGCACGTGATATGCGTATGCATTGATGGAGTCATGGTCGCAGGGCAGGTGCTCAGCGATACCCATCGGCTTGAACCACTCCGGGGAAGGCATGACAACGGGCTCGATCCTCTCGCAGTAGAAACCCGCCTCGTCCACCAGCCTTTCAATTCCCCTTCGCGTAAAGAAGCGCAAATGCGTAACGCAGTGGATTCCGATCGGTGCGTAATCCCAGCGACCGGCGAGCAAATCCGTAATCACTGACCAATGGCCGACGTTGGGTATCGACAGCACGATTGAGCCTTCCGGGTTCAACACGGTGCGTGCTTTCTTGAGCCAGAGCGCAGGGTTGGCGGCATGTTCAAGGACATCGAAGAAGGAGATGCAGTCAAAGCGTTGACCGAAATCCGTCGCCAGAAAATCCCCTTGCCAGACATGATCGACGTGCTCGCGCGCGATTTGGCAGGCGTGTTCAGCGAACTCGGCCAGATGGGTTTCGCACCCCCGTTGCGCCTTTACCTGTTGCAGGAAGCGTCCCTCGCCTCCGCCGACATCGAGCACGGTTCTGCAGTCCGGAGGCAACCATCGCAACATTTCACTGCGATCTGACTGATGATAGCCGCTGAAGTCATGGGCAAAAGTCCCCGACATGAACTCAGCCATGCGGCGAAAAGGATCGGAAACGTGGCGAAGCAGCCCCGCCTTGCAGGCGAAAGCCAGCGGCTCGAAATCATGCAGGGGCCTCGGCAGAGCTTTCGTTGCCGACAGTCTCTCCGCGTAGTCCTCAAATCCCCGCAAGGTCAGGTAATCCGGCACGGGATGCAGAGCAGGCACCCTGACATCGGGGATCAGACCCAAGCCGCGCTTTGAATCGACCCAGTCAATGGCCGCCGCGACCGAGCGGGGGGCCAGCCACAGCGCCCCATGCGCCAGGAAGAGGACGGTTACGTCATCCGGAATCGCGAGCACATCAATCCCGTGGCGTGCTCTGGCGAGGAGGCCTGCCCTTGGCCCCTCCGCGTAGCGTACCGGGTACGCCGACAGGTCGCGCAGGAGTTCTCGTTCGGCGAACGCCAGTTCATCCGAAGTATCGGGTTGCTGCGCGGCACAGATAAGCGCTATGACGGATGTGTCCAAGAAATACCTCTTGACCTCAATCCAACACGGACAGGGCGTTGCATTGAATCATCGCCGAACCCACGAAATCAAATGACATGCACGGCGTTGCGATTGGCAGGGCAGCCTGCCATTTCCGCTCAAAGTAGGTGGCACTCTTCTGATACCGTGAAATCAACCCTTTTGAAAAAGGGGGGGATTTCGGGGTTGAAGACCAATGCTCACAATACAAAGGCAGCACAGCCGCCGGAAGCCCGGTTTTATCTGCGCACAGGACGACGTCCGTGCCGTAGAGGTCGAACCCCAGCTCCGGATCAAAACGTAATCCAGCGCTGACCCTAAGCCCGATCAGGTGCTCGTCGAAGGAGCGGGCCAGGCAAGGCAAGGGCAACTCCTCCCGTAATAGTTCGCCGCGATCCAGCAAAATACCCGCGCGCCGGCCATCGGCGGTCAGCCCATAATCGCTTACCGTGGCCAGATCCGGCCACCGTTCGAGCGCCCGAGCAAGTTGCTTGTGAAAACTATCGAACCAACCCTCCGGCAGAATCACATCCTGATGCAGCCAGAGCCACCAATCGACGTCGAAGCCGGAGGAATACGCAGTATCCAGGACAACGGCCGCATTGGGGGCGCCATAGACCACGACCATGGGCAAAGAGATGCTTTGCAAAGCAGGCGAGGCCAGCAGGCGGCGCCGAAGTGTGCCGGTGTCGCTGGCCGCACAGACGATGCCAAGCTTGGTATCCGGACTGTCCATCATTGAGGCCCCCCTCCAACTTTGATGAAAGAAGGCAACAAGTCAGCGGCCCACCACCGCTCGGGCGCCGACCTCACGGCCTCACCCAGGAAAGCGTAAACCTTCTGAATCGCACTCCTCGAATCAATCAAAGCGGGTTCAAATACAGGACTGAAGACGATCTTGTACCGATCAAGTCCCGTACGCAGGCAGATCATGCCGACCAGAGCCGCCCCGGTTTTCTCGGCAAGACGCAGAGCACCGCGCTTGATAAGGCGAGTTTCTCCCAGAAACTCGGTCTGCAGACCGTCCTCCATCGTTTGGGCGGGTGTCTCACACAAAATGACTGCTCCTTCGCCCCGTCCCAAAGCACGGTAAAAGTCTCTCATGTGGGTTTCGAAGTGCCAGAAGTGTCCCCCTCGGAGATGGTGCCTGATGCCTTCATATTTGAGTCTGAAGAATCGCCGCACCACAGGTGGAACTCGCCCATCTTCAACGATGTTGGAAGTCATGAGGTTGACCTTCAGCCCCGCCTTTCCCATTTGTGCGACGGCCATCAGAGTGGAGTCAAGATGAAGCGTGAGATAGATAATCGGAAGCTTCCCGGCAACCGCACGAACTTCCTCCAGTCCTTCAAAACTGCATTCACGAACGAGTGCCCTATCGAGGAAAAAGTAATGCGCATCCAGTTCCTCCTGTGCAGCAAAAACAAAACGCTCCCTGACCATCATCGACAGTTCAGCAGAGGAAGCTCCGGGAGCAATCTCCCGCATCGCCGCCAAGGTTCGCTCACGCACGAAGTGTTGCCTGATTGAGACCGTTCGCCAATCAACGTCCAGGTGGTAAGAGACGCGCCCGATCAAGCTTGCGAACCACCGTGCCATAGCGCCGCCGACACGCGCAGCCAAGGGATAGACAAAGAAGAAAAGCGCGCGCTCGAAACACCTCAGCGCGTACCACTTTGTGCGCCATGACAAACTTCTCAAACGAGAAACCAACATCATCGCTCCCGCTCAACGATAGTCAGTGTCACCACCGGTCAGCCACCAATGATTGTTCAAGCGGCTCAGGGTGTCGGCCGAGCAGAATGGATTGCCCATGATCCTGAACTCGGTTGCCTGGACAGAACTCGCATAGGGGGCCAATTGCCGCGCGAAGCTCTCGGTTAGGGAAAAGACGGCGGCGTCGCAACTCGATAGCGCAAGCCAGTTCTGAACTGCCCGCAGAATGTCAGGCATATCCTCCCAGGCCGCCAACATGTCGAGCAACTCGACCCGCTGCGCATGGCGGCGCATGACGACAAGGCCAATCGGACGACGGAGCCAAGGGCTGACAACGACCATCATCTGGTATGAGTGCTCGGGATGTTTGTGATAGCGATGCTCAAGGTAGCTCATGTCCCTGACGCCAACGACCGCCCCGTTCAATGTCGACGCCATGCGCGACCACGCCGCCGCAACCAATGAAGCATCGCCAGCACGCCAGTTGCGCAGTCGCGGCGCCCTCGGGATCCGCGCGGGAAGCAGGCACAACTCCAGCCAGCGATCCACCTCCGTCGCAACACCGCAATGCTCGGCAAGACGCATCGACCGACCGCTGGGGACGCCGAACGCGATCCCGGCGTGGCCGACTTCCATCGGCAACTGTTCAAGAACATGCTTGAGCAGCAACGCAAAAGGTGACGCTCTTCGACTCAGACCGAAGCCCTTCGGAACAGCCATCAGATCGACGAGTTGCCCGGCACGAAGCGCTTCGCCTTCAAGCAGGATGTCACGGAAACACACTCCGCAATGCACCAACGGGGCCGGATCCCCAGATAGTCGCGCCACCCACGACTGGCCCCGGCCATGTGCATACTTCCAATCCAACAGAGCGGCGCTGATCTCATGACCAAAAACGCTCGAGAACATCGGCTGGATGCCCGTCAGGCGGGTCTCCGGCAAGCGTTCCAGAACGAGCCCACCCGTCCCGCTCATTGAACGAATACCTTCGCCTCATTGTTCCAGCTCCGAGGCAGGAAGCAGACACCCTGTTCAGTCCCGTCGTGCCTGATCTCGATATCGACACAGTAAAGCGCCTGGTCATACAAATGGATCGTCTTCTCACAGCCGAGGAAGATCGTCATGCGATAGCGCCCTTTCATCAGGGGCAGCGCATGAAACAGCAACGACGCCATGCCTTGCCCCGGAGCCGTTTTGACAGGCTGAACCTTATCAAATACCGTGCTGCCGCTGCTGACCGGGACGCCTGCGGCGGTTTCCAGCCCAAAGGCGACGCTGGGCATCGGCAAATGATCGTCAAAGCAGAATTCCACGACGACTCGAAGCGCGTCTTCGCCGGAACGCAAGGTCAATTGGCGCCCCGTCTGATCGCCGGAACTGGCTTCGATACGCAAGATTTTCGCCTGTCCGGTCAGTGCTGTTGTGGCAGGTTCGTGGTCATCCGCGCGCGCCGGCTTGGCCTGTTGCTCACCCACATAAGCGCGGGCAACCTCCTCCGGAAGCCCCAGCATGCGTACGTGCCCCTGTTCGAGCCACAGCACCCGGTCGCAAATCGACTCGATGTGGTACATCGAATGCGAACAGAACAGAATCGTCGCGCCGGCCTCCCGCATGGCCATGATCCGGTCGAACGACTTTCGCGCAAACGCACCGTCCCCGACCGACAACGCCTCGTCGATTACCAGGATCTCCGGATTGACCGCCGTCGCAATCGAAAAGGCCAGACGCACGAACATCCCACTGGAATAGGTCTTGACCGGTTGGTCAATGAATGCGCCTACACCGGAAAAATCAACGATCTCCTGGTACCTTGCGTTGATTTCGGCGTGAGGCAAACCGTAGATGGCGCCGCTCAGGAAAACGTTCTCCCGACCCGTGAATTCGGGATTGAAGCCCGCACCCAGTTCCAGCAGGGCCGCAATGCGGCCGGAGACATGCAGCTTTCCCGTGCTCGGTTTCAGCGTGCCGCAGATCAACTGTAGCAGAGTGGACTTTCCCGCCCCGTTGTGGCCAACGATGCCGAGTACCTCACCGCGCCGGAGGGCGAACGAGACACCCTTTAGCGCGACAAACTTGCGCCCCTGAAACCGTTGCGGCCAGAAAAAGTGCAACAGACGATGGAGCGGTCTGTCGAACATCGCATACGACTTCCCGAGGTCTTCCACCTGGATGGAATAGGAATCAAATGACATCTGAGAACCCGTGCCTAAGGCGCTCGAAGACCGTGGCCCCAAACCACGCCAGCGCAAGGCCGACCAGCAGGGAGATTGCCCAGGCTCCCCAATTGATGTCCGCTCCTCCATAGAGAACGCAGTGACGCAGGTTCTCGATGGGTAGAACCAGCGGATTGAACATCATCCAGGGCCGAATCGACGCCGGAAGACGATCGGCACTGTAAAAAATCGGCGACAGGAACAGCAACAAGCTCACACCGAGGCCGATCATCTGCCCGAGATCGCGTGCGTAGACGCCGAGTGCGGAAAGCAGCCAGCACAAACCGAGCATCATCAACAGCAATGGCAAGAGAACCAGCGGTGCCAACAGAACGAAAGGCGTGATGCCGTTCGTCAATGTCGCCGCAACGAGCAGGATGAACGAGCTGATGGCGAGATGAACCAAGGCCGAGCTCAATGACACGTGCGCCAGTAACTCCAGCGGGAACACGACCCGCTTCACCAGATTGGGTTGCTCCAGCACCAGGGACGGCGCGCGGCTTACAACCTCCGCGAAGAAATTGAAGACGATCAGCCCTGCAAAAAGCTGCAAGGCGAAGCCCGTCCCGCCCGTCGCCTCGGCCCCTGGCCAACGCATGCTGAAAACGCCGACAAAGACAAAGGTGTAGACGCCAAGCATCAACAAGGGCGCGACGAAAGCCCAGAACACGCCGAGCAAAGAGCCGCGATAGCGCCCGACCACCTCGCGCCTGACCAACTGCGCAAGCAGCGTTCGGTGACGCAGAAAAGCAAGAAGATAATTGATACGCAGAGACATCATTTTCCTTGGGGGGTGAGCATTATAGTCTCAACGGTCAGGACGGTGCGGCGCGCAGAGCGGGTTCAGCGGTAGGTATAGCGACGGTGGGCATGGAAGCTGATGAGCGGCAGGAGGCAAACGACCAGCAGGATACCCAGCAGTTCGTGTCCGCCAGCGAGCGCCACCCCGCCTGAGATCAACATGCTGGCAAGGCCACCGAACAGGGAAACGGCCAGGTAGCGACGCCAGGTACGAGCGCTGTGACTGGCCCGGAACGTCCAGCGGGTGTTGATCAGGTAGGCGAGACTATTGGCATGCAAAAAGGCAAGGCCGTTGGCGAGGGCCGGGTGCAGCTGGAATTTCTCCATCGCCAGCCAGGCGACCAGAACATGGACAAGAGTCGCGACGATCCCGGCCAGGCCGAAACGGACGATCACTTTGCAAACTCGCTGGGCGATTTTTTCAACACGGCCAACAACGACGTCCCGAACGGGAAAGTTGCCCTGGGCAGGACTCGGCTCTCAAGCGCGAAGACGCGGGTAAGCAGCCGGTTCAGCCACGGGCGGGGCAACGCGCTGTCATTGTTGCTTGCCGCGCCAATGAGGCTGCGAACACTGCGCAGGAACGCGATCAGCGGGAACAGCAGGGTATTGAAATAGCCGAGCCGCACCGGATCGAGTCTGGCGGCCCGGGCTACTCGGCCGAGCGTGGCGGCGGTGTAGCGCCGCTTGTGGTGATGCGCCTCGTCGTGGGAGGACCAGAGCCAGGCATAGGCAGGCACCGTCACCAGGACGCGCCCATCCGGCTTGAGCAGTCTGCCAACCGCCAGGAGCGCTGCCTGGTGGTCCTCGATATGCTCCAGGACATCGAGCAGGCAGACCAGATCGAATGAGGCGGGGGGAAAAGGCAGCGGCCCCGGCAGGGCACCGGACAGAACGGGGCAGATGCCGAGATCGGTCGCCATCTGCCTCGCCTGGCGATCGGTCTCCAGCGCCTGGAGGTGGCCGTGACCGCTCAGCATGGCCAGATTGCCGCCCGGGCCGCAGCCGATTTCCAGGATGTGGGCGCCAGCCGGAAGGCCCATGCCGGCAATGACCCGATCGAGTATCCTGCGGCGGGCGACAAACCACCAGTGCCGATCCTGGACGCGGGCCATTTCCAGATAGAGTTCAGCTCGCATCATCGTCCTGCTTGCGGATGATATAGATGGGTCGGCCCTTGGTCTCGCTGAAAATGCGGCCAATGTACTCGCCCAGCATGCCGAGGCCGATCAGTTGTATGCCCCCCAGGAACAGCACGATGGTGATCGTCGAGGCATAACCGGGCAGATCGCGGCCGATCAGCAAGGCGCGTCCAACGATGAACAGCCCGAACAGGAAGGCCGCCAGAGCGATGCCGAGCCCCAGGTACGACCAGATACGCAAGGGTGCTGTGGAGAAGGACGTCAGGCCCTCAAGCGCAAAATTCCACAGCCGCCAGCCCGAAAACTTGCTCTCCCCGGCAAAACGGACCCGGCGAACGTACGGCAGGGTCGCCTGGCGGAAACCCACCCAGGCGAACAGGCCTTTCATGAACCGCCGCCGTTCGGGCAACTGCTTGAGCGCATCCACAACCTTGCGGTCCATCAACCGAAAGTCGCCTACGTTGGGTGGTAAGGGCGGATCAGAAATGAGGTTATGGAGCCGATAGAACCAGTCCGCGGTCTTGCGCTTTAACAGACTGTCGCTGGAGCGATCGGTGCGCTGGGCCAGGACCACGTCGAAACCCTGACGCCAGACCTTGAGCATCTCAATGATCAGTTCGGGAGGGTCCTGCAAGTCGGCATCGATAGGCACCACCGCCTGTCCTCGCGCCTCGTCCAGGCCACAGGTGAGCGCCGCTTCCTTACCGAAATTGCGGGACAGGTCGATGATGCGGATCTGCGGATGATCCCGCCGGTAGGCT
>RRZU010363691.1_pt1 | contig 31443 bp, 28 predicted proteins | sample 2165561 | NCBI WGS metagenome assembly RRZU01 (sample SAMN10456909, study PRJNA506462) | wastewater metagenome | isolation source: wastewater sludge | place: USA: Moscow, Idaho | reverse complement strand
GCCGGAAGTTGAAGTTGGAAGACCTCAACCTTCCACCGGGCGTCTCGTTACCTCCCAAGGAATTGGCAAGCCTTGGATCAAAGAAGATCTTCAACCCGAAGCTGCTCAGCAAGTTCGAAGCCTTGAAGAAGCAAGCGCATACCGCGTGCTATCACGCAGGGATTCAGTTCATGGGCGGGTACGCTATTCCGATGGACAAGGCTGATGATCTTGCCAAGAAACTGGACAAGATCGGAGTCGAGTTCGCGGATGCGAAGCGGGATTTCATCGCCAACTATGCGGACAACCTGCAGAAGTGGATGGATGAGCACCCGGACTGGAAGCATGTCATTGCGGTCTCCAGCCTGTCCGTTGAAGAGGTGGAACGCCGAATTCAATATGACTGGGTGCCGGTTGAGTTTTCAATGCCTTCGGGCGGCGATACCAGCTCGCCGTTGTACAAGAAGTTCGAGAAGGAGGTCGGCGGGTTGTCGGGCCAGCTGTTCATCGAGGTGAGCAAGTTGGCCAAGAAGTTCTACGATGACACACTGCTTGGCCGTGATCGATTGCTGCGGCGTAGCCTGGTCCATTTCGAGAAGATCCGCGCCAAGTTGGGCGGGTTGGCGTTTCTCGATAATCGGGTGACTCCGCTCATATCGGCTATCGACGAAACACTTCAGCATGTGCAAGGCGACGGCCCGGTTTCTGGGCTCGAGCTTTCGGCAATTCACGGGCTGACCTTGACCCTTTGTGATGTTCAACGCATGAAGAGTTTTGGCCAGGCCATGTTGGATGGCGCACCTGCGTCGAATGCTTGGGGTGTCTCGCTGCCGACGAAGAGTGTCGGTACGGGACAGGCTGTTGCCAGTGTCGTTGAGAAGCCTTCTGCTGCAAAGCAAAAGGTGACGAAGGCGATACAGCAAGACGTTGTGCCGACTGGCATCAAGCCCGCTGGTTATATCCCGAATCTGTTTGACGACGACCCTCTGTTGGCCGCCGCTTTCGGAGTCGCTGGCAAACCCGTAGCGAACACCGAAATGGCCCAAAGCAAGCCGGTTATTCCGGAGCAGAAGCCAGTTCAGCCGCATGTTCGCGTCGTTCCGCCGAAGCGTGCATCAAAACCCGAGGTAGTGATTCCGTCGCTGCCAAGGACACCAAAGGTCATTCGACCTATCACGTTCTGAGCACCGCCCTGCACTCAGGCACCTATTTCGGTGACCTGGGTGTGTGGGCGCTGCTGGGAATCGGGATCGTGGTCTGATTTCTTTCCATCAACCCTGCGGGGCGCTTTCCCCGCGAAGGGGAGGGCGCATCCGCAAATCTCAGGAGAACAATGTGAGATCAGCAATTGTGGGAGCGCTCCCAATCACGGCAAAGATGCTCGCCGATGACTGCAACATCCAGCTGCATTTTGGTAGCCATACCTTCCAGGCTGGTGTCGACGAGAAGGGGGGGAAGCATCTGTATATCCCCAATCTGCCAATGGACGATGCGCAAGCTGAGGCCATGGGTCTGGGCGGCATAGTTCACGAAGATGCGCACTTCAACTTCACCGACTTTGATGAAGTGGCTTTGGCAAAATCGGACCACGAGGTTGGCGAGTTTGCCAACGTTCTGGAGGATGTTCGAGTTGAAAGGCTTGAGTGCCAGAAGTACGTTGGAGCGGCCCGAATTCTCGAAAAGATGACGGGTGCGGCGATCAAGGAAGGCTTCTATCGTCCGATTTCCGTGTCGATGGGTAGCTTGGCGCTGATGGGGTACGCCCTCTACAGGAGCCGGGTTGCGCTCTTGGGGCAGATGGCACTTGAACCGTTCGCGGTGGAAGGTGCGGCTGTCTTGCGTCAAGCAATCGGGACCGAAACGTTCGACAAGTTTGACGGCTTGGTCCTGCAGGTCGATCGTTGCAAAAGCACTCGGGACGTTCGACTGCTGGCCAAGGAGATTGTCGCGATGCTGCGGCAGGCTTCCGAACCGGAAGGCGGCGACAGTGATTCTTCTCAGACCGACGAGGAGCAAGGTTCGTCTGGCGAGGAGTCGGGTCAATCGGAAGGGCAAGAGCAGCAGGATGCTCCCGATGATGCCAGCGGTGACCAATCAAATACCTCAGCGGAAGACGAACCGGCAACACCAGGGGAGTCCAACGAAGCGGGCGGCGATGAGTCAGCGCCTGAGGCAGTAGGGGAAAATGGTGCCGACGATGAGCTTGGTGAAGGTGAATCCGATTCTCCAGAAGCAGGCGGAACCGGTGACGGGCAAGAATCGGCTGAAGGCGATGTCGCAGACCAGTCGCACGGTGATGCATCGCAAACGGACGAAGCGAGTAGTGACCAGTCGTCAAAGTCCGGGTCAGGCACCGATGAGGTGAGCAGTCTTGACCAGGTCGCCGAGCCGTCAGGTGGGGTGGATTCGGGGCGTGGCAGTATCAAGGCCATGCAGAGTTCTGACGCCGGCGAGGTCGAAGGCGACAAACGCGGAACACTGCGGGCGTTGCTTGCAAATCAGGAGATGGAGTCAGGAGCGTTCGATATCGGCAACTTGCTGGAGGCCTACATGGATTCTGCAGATTCCGAGGCGGAGCAGGTGCGCTTACCAGACGTCCACCGCGCGGATCGACAGGTTGGCGATGTCGAGGCGATTCTTGATCGCATTCGAGGGGAAACCGCTGCAATTCGGCGGGTGACTCAGGGGTTGCTCGAGGCAACGGCGCGCAATCGCTACTGTCTTGGCAAAACCGGAAAGGATGTAGATCCCACGCAGTTGTGGAAACTTCGCTGCGGCGATACCCGTGTGTTTGAGAAGCGGATCGAGGGGAAAAAGCAGGATACGTCCTTGCTGATCCTGCTGGACAACTCGATCAGCATGCAGAACAGAATCGGTATCGTGATGGATGCGGGGTTGGCGATCGCATTAGCCATGGAGAGCATCCCGGGCATCAGCACGTGCGTCGCTGCTTTTCCGTATCAGACCAAAGAGTCTCGAGATGATGTGCTGCTTGTTTCGGACTTTGGCGAGCCCTTGCGCCGGACAGCGGAACGCTTCCCGGCCGTAGTCGTGCAAGGAACCACGCCGATGGCTGAGGCGTTGTTGTGGAGCAGTTACCACATCCTCAAGACGAGGCAGCAGCGAAAGATCATCTGCGTCGTCACGGATGGTCAGCCGGATAATCTGGCGGCCACTGAGCAAGTAATCGAAACGCTCGGCGTTGCCGGTGTGGAGGTTATGGCGCTTGGTATCAACACCGTCGTGAATCAGTTGTTCGAGACGTCGGAGACGATCTGCAATGTGCAAGATGTTGGCCCTGCGCTGTTTCATATGCTGCAGGAGAAGCTTGCCAAAGCTGCGTGAGTCATTCAAAATGCGCACATGCGCTGCCGCCCTTCGGGGCGGTTATTTGATGTGGATTGTGTAGTCCCTATCAAATAGCCGAAACGGCAACCAGTTCTTAAGCTGCTCATTGTGAGTGGCAAAAGAGGCAAGCTGAGCCCATCAGCCTTTCAACTAACCCACGCGGGGAACCTCCCCCGCACGGGAATGGTTCATCCGCAACTCTTAGGAGATGCAAAATGAACCAATCAATCATCAACTCCCTGAAAACTGCCTGTATGTGGATCGCCATTCTGTTGGCAATTCCGTACGTCGTTGCTCCTGCGCATGCGTGGGATGGCGATCTTGGCGGCAATCAGTACAACGCTCCTGAAGCTCGACGGTATCAGCGTGTGCAACTTGGCGTGGTCGAAGACATCCGTGAGGTTGTCATCACCCGCGATAGCCAAAGCGCTGGTTATGTCGGTACGGGCGTAGGTGCAATTGTCGGTGGAGTCATCGGCAATGCAGCTGGCCGTGGGAATGGCCGCATGGTAGCCGCTGCTTTGGGCGGCACCATTGGCGGTATTGCCGGGAAAATGGCCGGTGATTACGTCGGTCACGAAGTGAAAAGGTCTGCCGAGATCATCGTCTCGATGGGCAATGGCAATGCTGTTTCTATCGTCCAGGAACTGGACTCGGAAACGGCGAATCTGAGGCCGGGCGACCGTGTACGACTCATTGAGGGTCAGGCGGTTCGCGTGGTCAAAATTCGCGGCAGTGTCATGTAACCAACCAACCCTGAAGGGGATTCCCCCTTCAGGGGAATCTCTCCTTTGGGGATAACCCAGCCCTTTTCGGGAGCCCACCCAAGCGGGACCCGAAAGGGCCTGCTCGGGTGGGCTCCGGATTGGGGCTAATCGAGGAGAGATAGCATGAGTGACGTAAAAGCACTTGCGATGAACAAATGGCCCCAAATCTTGGAGGCTGCTGGAATCGGTACTGATTTTCTGCGTGACGTGCATGGACCATGCCCGGTATGTGGGGGAAAGGATCGTTTCAGGTTCGATGATCTGGAAGGAACGGGGAGCTATTACTGCAATAACCCGCACCACGGCGCCGGCGACGGAATCAAGTTGCTGATGACGTATAGAGGTTGCTCGTTTAAGGAAGCGGCGAAGTTCATCGAGGACCAGTTGGGACACATGCCGGTTGAAGCAATTCACCGGGCTGTACCAGTGGTGAGCAAGAAACGGGACGATGCCAAAATCCGGGCGGGGCTCCAAAAGGTCGCACATGCCTGTTTCCGCGTTACGCGCGGAGATGCGGTGTGGAAGTACCTGATGGGCACTCGTGGCCTGGAGTTGTCCGAAATTCCTCGGGCCATCAAAATTCATCCTCGTCTCGGTTACTATGAACGGGACAAGAAGGGTGAAAAAATGGTCAAGGTCGGAGAGTATCCGGCCATGATTGCAGTGATCAGTAGTCCCGATGGGACTCCTGTGAGTCTGCACCGGACGTACCTGACCATGTCAGGACAAAAGGCTCCGGTGACGGAGCCAAAGAAGGTCATGTCGGTCCTGAAAGGTGACGGAAAGCACGGCGGAGCAATCCGTTTGCATCCTGCCGGAAAGGTACTTGCTGTGGCCGAAGGCATCGAAACTGCGTTGGCGGTGCATCTGCTGACTGGTTACCCGGTTTGGGCCACGATCTCGGCGTCATGGATGAAGTCTCTGGTGATTCCGAGTTATGTCGAGAAAGTGCTGATTTTTGCTGACAATGACGCACCCGATAAGCAAGGCGTAAGGGCGGGTCAAGAATCGGCGGCGGCACTTAAGAGCCGGCTGGAAGGCGAGGGGAAAGAGGTGTCAGTTATTTGCCCTAAGCGCGAAGGAACGGACTTTGCAGACGTTTGGTTCGAACGAGTCATGAAAGGCCAGCAAATTGCGGCCTGATCACGAGGGGGGGTAGCTCCCCCTGTCGTGGTTATAGATCACTTGCACTCACTTGGAAGTTAGCAGAATGAGCAACGAATTAACCACAATTGTTAGGAAGTCGGACAATCCAAACGAGTGGCTTGTGAACTGGCGCCAAGGCGTTCAGATACAGGGAATCATCAAGCTGTCAGTCAAGGAAGGAGTCGATGATCCAGAGATCGTTGCGGAGTTGTACGCTCTGCAGTGGCTTCTGGAGCATCGATCGCTGTTTGGAGTAAGCCAGGCTGGAAAGGGGCTTGCCCTGACGGTTTCGTGCGGTGCAATCAAAAAGCTGGCCAAGGCCGCTGAGAAGAATATCGACTTGCGAGAATCACAACTTGGCAAGCCGCATCTTTTCCCTTATGCGAAATTCTTGGGCACCCGGTTTTGTGGCGTGCAGATATCGGTAGACAAGAAGTCCGGATGGATATTGCCGCGGGCGCAGAACGATGTAACCGAGTTGGTTGTCGGTGCTCCGCTACCGTCGGTTATTGACGTCAAAGGGATTGGTCCATCCGCCATGACTGCTCATGCCTACGAACAGTTTACGAAGCGGAATGCGACCCTCGATCGCGGAGAGACATGGCGCCAGCTTAGGCGGTTAATGGAATCTGGCCTGCGGCCGGCGAGCCTCAGCGATGAGAGAGCCGAAAACTACAGAAGAAGATACGGCGAAGGGTATCGGGTCATGGTTCACGACGAGACAAAGTGGGGCTTTGTGATCTCCGCTGACGTGCCCCTGCCGAAGATCACGACGGCCTACTCAGTCAAACAAAGCGTCGTAGGATAGATTACGCTGGGGTGCTGCTCGCGCGGAGTTGCTCGATATTGAGCCGTGCGACGATGCGTCCAAGAATGCAGAGTTCGCGCTTTGCCAAGTGTGTCGAGAATCGCTTGAAGGCCGACTGCGGCAACATCTCCGGTGGGTGGTTCGGGTTCTCACAAAGCACATCGATGTTCTTGTCCAAACGGACTCGGAGTCGTCTAAGCGTCAAAAGCCCGGCCACGCGCAGGACATAAACGGCCCCAGAGACAATCTCGGTGGCGTCCATATCGAAGAAGACGCGATCGTTTGGACTGCAGAAGTCGATCATCTCGTCTCCCGTAACGCGGAAGAATCCAAGAGGTCTTAACGGGTCGGCAAAAGCAAAAAACGCCGCAGGGAGATCGATTTCCACATTCCCGTTATCCGAGAAGTAAACCAAGCGCTTCATCGGATTCTGTTCAAAATCCCGCCGCACGCGAAATTTCTGGTAGACTTCCGGCGGAAGCGGTGGGGCAGATTCAAAAATCCGTTCGTCGCCGGTCGCCGAGTTATGCGGCGAGCGTTCGAACAAGTCGTCAAGAGAGCAAGACAAGCAGTCACAAATTTGCAGCAATGTAGCGATGTCCGGGACTACTCCGTTCTTGATCCATCGATGCACCGTGGTTTTGGGTCGATCAACAAGCGTGGCAAACGACTCTAGGCGCCCGTACTGAGAAGCAGGGACGCCATGGCGATCGAGAAGTCGGTTAAGGGAGCGCTTGAATACTGCCTGAACGGAATTATGGTCGTCGTTCATATTGTTAAGTCCCTGAGTAATTAGGGAAAAGAGCGGTCAGTACAGATTTAGGTAGTGCGAAATTTCGATGTTTATCGTCACAGATCTCGTATACAAATTCGGCAACTAAAGCATTGACTTGAGGCAAAAACAGCATGTTAAATTCTCTTACGATTTCACCGCAGCGGGCGCGCGACATTCATTCGCTCAATGAGCAGTTCATCGATCTGGTGCTCTCAGGCTGCGAATCCATGAATTCTATCGTTGACATTGATCGCGGTCTTCTCGACTCGCTTCAACACCTGTCGCCGGATGAGCGCAAGCGCGCGGCGCAAACGAATCGCCTTTTGTTTGAAATCTCGCCCGACGGGACAAACATAGCAGACGATGAGCGCGTATTGCAATTGATTGAGCGAGTAAATCTCGTTATGCGGGATTTTGCGAAGGATGACCGTGGCTTGGCTGTCACGTATCTTGGCGCGACCAAGGCCCGTTGCGAAGAACTGCTGGCGATGGGCGTCAGCGACGTCCGAGAGGCTTGTGGAACGCAGTGCTCATTGAAAGTGATTCCGCTGGGGCTCGGTGGCTTCAAAATGTTGGGGCACTTGGCAAACCCTGATGAAAGAACGATTTATGTCACGCTTGACGCCAACGACGACTGAGTCAGACGAGGATGGGCTGCAACTGGACGACGTGGTCCGTTGCATTAGCCGTGAGATTGACTTGATCCACCTGTGTGCACGCGGCGCTCGTATCCCGACCATGAAGATGGTACTTGGGAAGGTTTCTGAAGGGCACATCAAGGAAGTCTATCGATTGTTCCACGGCGAACGTCGAGGAGCCAAGGCGCGATCGTTGGATTTCTTCACGGAAACGGTTGAGCGTCGAAAGGACTCCTCCGCTATTGTTGGTCTCTATCGAAAGCTGACCAGGGAATCGGTAGCGGACGTTGCGACTTATGTCATGTTGCATTCGAAGTATCTCGCTGAACGCTCCGTTGATCCCGCCTTCGACATTGACGAACTTATTCACTTGGTGTGCGCCGTCGAGAGCGGCGACCTCAAGGTGAACCGTTGTCCAAACTGCGGCTCCGTAGTCGTGATGTCAATTGATGAGATTGGCGCGGAGAAGCACTGCCCTCTGTGTGGCGAAGCGCGGAACGCAAAGAGCCGCATCAGACAAAGCACCGCGGATCCTGTTGTATTCCCTAGCGAAGAGCGGATTAAGCAAGTCATCGATATGTTCGTGACGCCAATGCGCAATGCCCTCGAGCTCGTCCGATGCGGAGCGCGCCCCCCGGAAGTCGAACAGTATGTTCCTGGCTATCAGTCGTTCGCGAGAAAGCTGTGGCCAGCTGTACTGGGCAAACCTGCACCGCAAGGGCCGCTGCCGTTCAATAGTCTGTTCTACGTCGAAAAAGGGGAACGGCGACGGCAGACAGCATTTGTGATCAAACTGTTCGCTCGGTTGAAGAAATCCGGCCTCACTGACGCGGAGCTTGTGTTGACGTTATATCGGGCCTATCAATCGGCTTTTCATGGGTCTCCGGAACAAATGCACTTCAGCCGCATCCGCGGCATCATCCACTTCTACTTGATGTCTGAGCTGCGGCTTGTTCGTTGCCCCAAGTGCCGAACGTCCTACGTGATCCTGAAAGATGAGTTGTTCGGCGAGCAGGCCTGTCCCTGCTGTAAGGCGTTTTCCATCGCACAAGAAGATGCCTTGGTTCGCAAAACCGTTCAACGCAGCTCGAGTATCGGGATGATTCCCCCTCTGCCAGGCGATCAGAAGCGCCGCCGCCTGCTCCGAAAATCATCGGGTGAAAACGCGGTTTTAGGAACGCGACTAAGTTAAGCAGGGGGGACATCATGCCCTCCTATGCTTACTCGATTAGTTCGTCTTCTTACCGGTGGCCTAACCTCAAGAAGTCAGCCAGCCACGCCGCCAGCGCAAACCAGGCGCATACCACCGCGGCCGGTTGAGACCAGCCATTCTCAACCAGGAACCCCGATCTACCCGCCTGTGGACCAAGGCTTGGCGTTAGCGGGCGCCAATGCGATCCTCGCCTCGCAGTCAGATCTCCTACGTCGCCTTAAGTTACTCCTCGGCATCAGTGAGGCGGAATTCGACGACCGTTACCTATCGGTCGTACGTGGGCTTGCCAACTACATCGACCTTTTGCCGGCTTCGGAGAGTGGCACGCACAAAGGGGCGGGCGGCTTGTTCCGACTCGCCCTGGAAATGAGCTTCTATTCGCGTCAGTCGTGTGAAGCAGTGCTGTTCGCAGGGAAAGTCGGTGTCGAGAATCGGCGAGAGTTGGAGCCCCGGTGGCGATATGCAACATTTCTCGCTGCGTTGTGTTGCGAATTGCACCGTCTGTTGAGCCAAATGATCGTCTTGAGCGAGGACGGTCAGGAGTGGCCTGTTCATCAATGCGGGCTCACTGATTGGTTACAGGCGCGCAATACGAAGCGGTATTTCGTCAGGTGGATAAAGGAGGGCGAATCCTTTTCTGCGGGAAGCGCAACGCTGGTAGCGAGCAAGATCATTCCCGAGTCGGCCATGCAGTACCTGCAACAGGGGCATCACAGCATCATCGCGGCCATGCTTGAGGCGATCGCTGGGGACGGCAAGCGCAGCAAGGGAAATCAGATAGCGGAGATCGTTGAGAAGATTCGCAGGAAAGTTGCGGAGCGCGATGAGGCATTGGCGCCATCCAACTACGGGAAGCTCACGGTGGGTTCTCAACTTGAGCCGTATCTGATCGATGCAATGCGGAGACTGGTGAGCGATGGAACGTGGGCCGTCAATCAGAAGAAGGCTCGCGTCTGGTATGGCAAGGATGGGTTGTTTATTGTCTGGCGCACGGCGGCGAAGGAAATCACTGAGGCGTTGTCACGCGAGGCGGTCACTGGAATTCCAAAGGATGCCTCCACGATCGCCGAAATCCTGCAGCGTGCTGGCATTCTTGCTGTTGATGGGAATGGTGACCTGTACTGGAAAATCAAAACCCCTCTATCGGATAGCGAGCTGATCGCGGTCAAGGTCGCGAAGCCGGAGTCTCTGTTAGTGGTTTTTGAAGACGAGGAGCGTCCTCAAGCGATCAATGCGCACCTCTGTGTAACGACAAATCAGGGTCATCAGAAGATCAGTGCGTCAGCATCCAGACCACCTGAGCCAGAGCTACGCCCCGAACCGCATGAACCCGCCGTGTCGGAGAAGCCGGATGTGGTGCAGATCAAGCCTCCCCGGAAGCAAGAACAGGAGCCGGCAGCTGCAGATACGGAGTCGCCGAAAGACGCGCCCAAACCAAAGAGGGCAGTCGAACGCAAGGAGCGGCAGCCGGAAGGACCTGGTGCCATAAAGGTTGTGGAGGAGGTGCAGCACGAAGCACTTCTACCCGACGACCTGAGCGAGCGGATGTCGGTGCCAGTCCGTGAAACGGTTAATGCGATTGCCAACGACTTGCGTGCTGGAAAACTCGCCCAATCAAGCCGGCTGGTAGATGAGGGGCTGGCGATCTCGGCAGAACACGTTGCGTTGTATGGATTCGAGCTTCTGAAGGTTGTCACGGAGCTTCATCGGCTCGGGTGGCTCTATGAAGATCCGGCCAAACCCTCCCGGAAACTCCACAAGATGCCTTTGCCGTCTGGAACAACTGAGGCGGTCGTCTTCAAGACACAAGCCGCAATTGATTTGAGGTTGATCGATGCATAAATACGAGAACATGTTCCGGCCGGCATACGAGTGCGTATCCGCGATCGGTTGGTGTGTCGCTGCTGTCGTCATGCTCTATATATCGGTCTTCTCCGATATTCCTTCGAGAGCGTTTTGGTACATGGGCGGCTTGTCTATGTTCTGCGCGCTCCTGCGTGCTTACCAAACACAACGGCTGTGGAAGTTCCGCATATCGCTTGCCGGAAAGCCGTTCCTGTTCATGAAAGTGTCGCAGGTGCTTGCCTATATGAAGCGGCAGCCGAGCAAGCTGTTCCTGGGGTTTGGGTTTGAATGGGAACCGAAACACACTCAGCGTGCCTTGGAGATCAAGCGGCGTTCAGTGAAATCGGTTCTGCCGCCAGCTTGGTATCTAAAGCTGATGAAGGTGAAGCCACTGGATGAAGTGAAAGGGCGCCCTTGGATACACGGAGTGGAGCCGAAGGAAGGACCTGTCTACATCCCACTCGATACGCTGGAAGGGCATGTGGTTTGCTTTGGCACAACCGGTTCCGGAAAAACACGACTTCTGGAAACCGTCATCAGCCAAGCCATTGCGCGGAACGAAGTCATCATACTGATCGATCCGAAGGGCGACAAAGAGCTGAAGGAAATTGCGGAGCAGGGCTGCAAGACCGCAGGCCGGCCGGATGCTTTCATGTACTTCCATCCGGCCTTTCCCAGCAAGTCGGTGCGAATTGACCCCTTGAAGAACTGGGGGCGTACCACTGAGTTTGCATCGCGGATTTCCGGGCTCATGGTTGCCGAGGATTCATTCAAGGCGATGTCCTGGCAGGCTGTTCACTTCATCTCGGACGCCCTCGTGTACATCGATAAGGCGCCGACGTTGATGAAGGTTCGACAATACCTCGAAGGCGGACCGGAAGGTCTGATGGAGCGGGTATTCAAGGTCTTCTTCGCTAGTCGCGATCCACGGTGGGAAACGCTTGTCGCTCCGTTCGTGAAGGATGCGAAGGACAACAAGAAAGGTGGACAAAAGTCGGTTCCGAATGCCACGCCGGAGCTGCTCGCATACATCCAGTATTACCGCCAGCAGATTTCAGATGAGCAGGACGATCCTGTGGTGTCGGGGCTGCTGTCGATGGTCGAACATAACCGCGAACACCTTGGGAAGATTCTCGCTTGTTTGATGCCGCTCCTGGTCAAACTGACGGCCGGCGAGTTGGGGCAGCTGCTCTCTCCCAACGCGGACAACATTGACGACGTTCGCACGATTACCGACACGCGAAAGATCATCGAAGGCGGTCACGTGCTCTACATGGGTCTCGATGCCCTTTCCGATTTTGACGTGGGACAGGCCATTGGTTCGATCATCCTGTCCGACCTCACGGCCGTCGCCGGCGACATCTACAACCATAGCCGCGGGAAGCCGAAGCGGATAAACCTGATCGTCGATGAAGCCGAAGCCGTCGTCAATGGGCCGCTAATTCAGATCCTTAACAAGGCGCGCGGTGCCGGGTTTCTGTGTTGGCTCCTGTCACAAACCTTGCCGGACTTCATCACTCGGCTCGGAAATGAAGCCGAAGCCAGAAAGATGCTGGGCAACTGCAATAACCGGATTGCACTGCGAACAAATTGCGCAGTTACGCAGCAGTTCATTACCGAAACCTTTGGCAAGACGGAGATTGATGTTGTGTCGTCATCTCACGGATTCGGATCGCGGACGGACGACGGCGGTTTGCATTTCACAGGAAACTCGTCGGAGAACATGCAACGCAAAGAGACGGACTTGTTCCCGCCGGAACTGCTGGGAATGCTGTCGGACTTGCACTACATCGGGTCATTCGCCGGTGGGCGAGTGATCAAGGGACGTTTGGGAAAACTACTTGAGGGTTGAGAGAGCGATGGAAGCTGTAGCGATTAAGAGAGTGTACGAACATGAGTTCTACCGGAATGAATTTGTCTCGCCCGAGCACTCACTCAGAACAGCGCTTGCTCGCTGCGAGCGACGAACCTACGCCAAATCGGTGTTCTTTTCGTGGACCAACCTAGAAACGGCTTCGAAGAAGCTCGCAGGGCTGTTGACTCAATTCTTCCCGAGCCAAGACGGAAATTCATTCCTGCTTGATGAGGTTCTGCGCGTCGCGTGCGATGAATTCGAGAAGTCTGCCGATCGGGATGGCTACACCCTTCGCATGGCAGGCTTCTTGAAAACGTTGCTTGAGCAGGCGGCTGCCGGCGTGATGGTGTGGGAAACACACGGATTCACTCCGGATGGCGAAAGCGTCGCTTGGGTCGTCGGAAGCATGCCCATCCAGGAGTGGATGCGTAAGAAGAACATCGAGCGCGTGGTCTTCAATCGTCGTCAGACGCCGCCCACGGAGGATGAAGTTGCCGTCGCCAAGGTGGTTCTCACGGCAGGGCTCTTGACCTTCAACGACGCCATCCATGTCGATCGCCTGGCAAAGGTGACTCGCACATGAGAAAGCACGCGCTGGTGTGGATCATGTTGATCGCATTCTGCTTTATCGGGCTTCCGATCATCAATGAGCGCGACGAGATCACCGGACGAGTGGTGCAAGAGATCGGGATGATTGAGAAGACCCTGGGCCGAGACGATACGAACTACGTGGTCAAGACTGCTACGGAAATCTACAACGCCGTTTTCGTCGAATCCGGATTTGTTCGGACCAGCAAGAGGATGCAAACGACCAAAGAAGAGAAGATATCCAGCCAGGAAGCCTTTGGCGGATCGGTCAGGAGCCTTTCTGACAAAACGGACGAATACCTACTGGGTTTCTCCGCGCTTTGCTATGCGTCGATTGTGCGCCTGGTCATCCTGTTTACCTGGTTGCCGTACATCGCTCCGTATCTGACGGCCGTGGCCATCGACGCTTCAATGGTCCGGAAGATCAAGTTCCACACCTTCGGCGAAAGCAGTCGAGTTCAGTTTTCCATTGCAGCCCACGTCCTGATCGCGATGCTGTTCCTTCCGGTTCTTTATCTCGTGGCTCCACTACCGGTGACGCCGCTGTTCATCCCGTTCTGGACGCTAGCTGCCTCGGTGCCGATTGTGATGGTGATATCAAACACGCAGCGAATCTGAGAATTGCCACGGGGAAAAGCGTGTTTTAGGCACGCGATTGTTGAACGACCGATCAATAGAATCAGGTCAAAAGGAGATGATCAAGGCATGGACGATCTTGCAAGGAACAACGCTCACGAACTGTTAATGAACTCGCTGCGGTCGGTGCAGGCGTTATTGGATGACCGGCGCGTTCAGGAAATCATGATCAACGGTCCGGACGATGTCTGGGTTGAGCGAGCGGGCGAAGGGATCACGAAAACGGATATTGCGGTTAGCGACGTGGAGATCAGAAGTACGATCCGGCTTCTGGCGTCCATCGAAAATAAGGATGTTCGAGATCGAGGGAAGGACTCGATCGTCGACGCCCGCATCACCGGGTTCCGATTCGCAGCTGCGATGAAACCGACCTCTCTGCTCGGTCCATCATTGTCGATCCGAAAGCACAGTCCAGTACATCTGGGGCTGAACGACTATGTCAGCCAGGGAGCGGTCTCCGAGGATATGGCGACGCTGTTGCGATCGATGATCCGTGACAAGAAGAACGTACTGGTTGCCGGTGGTACTTCGTCGGGCAAGACGACGTTCGTTAACGCGCTGATCGCCGAGGTGGATCAGGCCGAACGAGTGGTGACAATTGAGGATACTCAGGAACTTGCCGTGAAGGCGCCAAACTGGGTGGCGCTGGTATCCAACGAGCAGGAAGGCGTTACGACGCGAGACTTGGTGAGATTGTCTTTGCGATTTCGTCCTGACCGAATCATTGTCGGCGAAGTGCGAGGTGCCGAAGCCTTCGACTTGCTCGATGCCTCCAACACAGGGCATGACGGCTGTATGGCGACGCTGCACGCGAACGATAGCCGGGGGGCGCTCTCACGTTTCGAGTCGCTGGTTCTTCGCTCTGGAATCAATTGGCCCCATCAAGCGATCAAGGCGCAGATCGCCGACAGCTTCGACTACGTCGTGCACATGGCACGAATCAACGGCAAGCGGCTGTTGCGGGAGATTCTCGCCGTCAAGGGGTTTGACTACGAAACCGGTCAGTACGACACGGAATCGATCTATTCACTTTCTTAAGTTTTCCGAACAGAGGAGATTGTTATGAATTGCCACGTATCCACCCACACCAATAACCAGCAGATCCAGCTATGGATTGAGCGCATGTTGTGTGCGCTGCCGCTACTCGTTTGTCTGGTAACCATCTTCTTCGCATCATCGGGCGTGGCACTAGCCGATTCGGCGATGCCGTGGGAAGGTCCGTTGTGTAAGGTCGCGATGAGCTTCAAAGGGCCGCTGGCTAAATCGGTCGCTGTCATTGCAATCGTCGTTTCGGGCTTGATGTTGGCAGTGGGCGAGGTCAGTGGAATCTTCAAGACGATGCTCGGACTGTTGTGCGGTATCTCCATGGCGATTCTGGCGTCGAATTGGCTTGGCTTTATCGACTCTGCATCTTCGAGCTTCAGCTGCTCCACGTACTCGTATTGATCGATAGGGCGTAACGATGAACATCGCCTACGAGCCCCGCGCTTCCACAGTCCACAAGTCGTTGCTGGAAATCAAAACCTATGGAGGGGTCGAAAAGCGGATGGCGGTCGCCAATGGGACCGTCTGGGCTGCTCTGACCATGGGCACAGAGCAGCCCGCGTTCATCTTCTTTGCCGTTGTGGTGCATTTTATTCTTATGTGGGTCACCAAAAAAGACCCGTTCACCATCAACGTATACATGCGCTATGCGGTTCTGGGCGATGTCTATGACCCGTGGATCAGGCGCAACATGAAACGTAACGAACGCCCGGAAGGTTGTTGTAGGAACGTTCTATGCTGAATCTCAAGAAACTTCTGAAGAATTACGAGGACAGCGCGCGCTCCTACGCGGAGCTCGTGCCGTTCATGTCCTTGATTTCGCCGGGTATGGTCATCAATAAGGATGGGTCACTCCTTGTCTGCTACTCAATGCGTGGTGTCGACCAGGAAGGGCTTCCGCAACATGAGATTGACCGCTACGCTAATCTCGTGGAGCACGCATTCCGGGGAATGAGCGAACGAATCACCGTCTGGTTTACGGTCGATCGTCGACGCATAACGGAGTATCCCAAATCCGCTTTCCGAAATTCGATCGCCGAATGGGTGGATCAGTGCTGGAAGCATCAGTTTGATCAACAAGGGCAGTACCAGAACTTCCTCTACGTGTCGATCCTCTATACGCCGCCAAAGGGCGCGGACGGCTTCATGGAAAGGATGGCATATTTCGTCAAGAACGAAGGCGCATCGGTGCCAAAGGCCTTCTTCGAAGCAGTGAAGAGCATGCTGAGCTTGAGGAAGACAGTGAACCTCGAGCGGGCGCAGCTTGATGCCTTGACGGGCGATTTCGAAGAAAAGCTTGCCAGCTTCGAACAGACGATTCTCGATGTCGACCTGCGACGGATGCATGAGGACCAACTACTTGGTTTCCTGCACCGCCGTTGCTCCCCAACGTCGTATCAAGCAAACGTCAAGGTGCCGGAAATCCCGATGTATCTCGACAGCTATCTGCCGGGCGATCAACTGGTTGCACGTGGCGATACCCTGCGGTTCTCAGGGCCGTCCGGAACGAAGAATGTAGCCGCCATCAGCTTGAAGGATTGGCCGGATGCGACACATCCGGGAATTCTGGATGATCTGCTTGCTGTGCCTGGTGAGATCACCATATCGCAGGTCTTTAGGTTTGCGAACGGGTCAAAGGCGAAGTCGTTTATCGAGTCGGTTGAGAAGCACAACATGGCGTTGCAGAAGAATCTGATCGCCTATCTCAAAGAATCCCTAACTAAGGAAGAGAGCAACCAAGTAAACCATGGCCGTGTGTTGCTTGCGCAAGACGCGTCGGACGCTCTGACAGAAATGACCTCACTGAATCGATCGTATGGGTATTACAACTGTACGGTTGTTAGCTACGGCGACAGCGAAGAGGATGCCGATGCAACATTGCGGCTGGTAAACCAGGTCTTGCAGCGCAGAGGTTACATGCTCGTTCGTGAGACCATGCACCTGTTGTCGGCCTATGCGGGGACCATGCCAGGGCAATGGGGCGAACTGGTGCGCTGGCACTTTGTCTCGTCGGCCAACCTTGCCGATCTGGCGCCCGTGCGAACGCTGGGTATCGGGCAGCAAACCAATGAATACTTCAAGGAACAACGAGGAGACGGCATTGAACAGCCAGCTCTCACTGTCTTGGCGACTGAGTTCAACACCCCGTATTACTTCAACTTCCACCAAGGTGATTTGGCGCACGGCCTTGTAATCGGTCCGAGCCGGACAGGGAAGTCGTCGTTCATGAACTTCCTGCTGAGTCAGTTTCAGAAGTATGAGCCGTGCGTAACGATCATTTTCGACAAGGATTACTCATGCAAGATCCCGACCTTGCTCCAAGGCGGCGATCACATCGACATGAGCATGAATGCCGAAGGTAGCGTGAAGCTCAATCCTTTGCACCTATTGAGCAGCAGTGCTCATCGAATCTGGCTGACGAACTGGATCATCATGCTCTTGAACTCGAGGAGCTTCGAGTGTAAGTCTGCCGATATCGAGAACATTCAGGATGCGCTAGAACAACTCTCGACGCAGCCAAAAGAGAAGTGGCGATTGATGTCCCTCGCCAGCTACTTGTCACCACGTCTCAAGGAAGAAATCAGTCAGTGGTGCGGCAATGGTACCTATGCCAGGTTCTTTGACAACGACAGCGATACCTTCAATCTCGGTAGCAAGGTGTGCATCGAGATGGGAGGGTTGCTCAAAGAACCAGTTGTTGCGGCGCTTTTCATCGAGTACGCGTTCTATTCGATTCAGATCCGTCTTGATGGCAAGCCGACCGTTATCTACATCGAAGAAGCTTGGTTCATGCTCGCATATGAGCGGTTCGCGGCCGGAATTGACAACTGGCTCCGCACGCTGGCCAAGAAGAATGCGTTCTTGATCATGGCGACGCAATCACTATCTGAGGTTGCGAACAGCAAGATCTTTGCGTCGATTATCGACAACATTCCGAATCGCATCTTCTTGCCGAATCCAAACGCACTGACACATGCAGAGATGTACCGCAACATGTTCTCGTTGAATGACGAGCAGATCAATCGAATTCGTAACGGGATTCCAAAGCGGAACTATTACATCGTCACGCCGATGCTGTCGCGGATGGTCGATGTTTCCTTCTCGAGAGAAATTTTGGCGGTCGTTCGTTCGGATCAGCGAGCGCAGAACGTCTTCAACAAGCACTATCAAACGGCCGCCGCAAACGATGGGTGGTATGACGGTTACTTTAAGGAGATCCTAAATGCGTAAGGTCCTAGTTTCACTCCTGCTTGTCTTCTCTCTTGTGCGGCCGGCGGTCGCCCAGTGGGCTGTCATTGACGTGACGAATTTGCAGCAGAACGTAATGAACACCATCTCAACCTTCACTCAGGAGTACCAGCAGATTCAGCAGTACGTCACGCAGTTGCAACAACTTCAATATGAGTACATGCAATTGAAGGGCATCGCCAGTGGTGACGTCTCCGCAATTCTTGGAACGGTCACGGATGCGTTGAACGTGAACAAGGAATACCAATCGGCGCTAGGTTTGCTTTATGGGGACCTGAATTCGGCGAAGGGTGTTCTCGATGGGCTATTCGGCAGAATGTCCGCGTCAGGACTTTCAGACGCCGACTGGATGACTCGGGAAGTAGAGCGCAATAAGGCGCTACAGAACGGCAACGGTTTCTTGAACGACTACGAGACGGGCGTGCTAAATCAAGTGGGCAAGCGGTATGAGCAAGTACAAAGCATGCAAGAAAAGATCACTAGTACGGGCGGAACCCATGAGGCAATGCAACTAATGAACAGCCAGATGAACGTTCTGTTGGGCACTACAAACCAACTCCTCGAGAGCAATGCTCTGGCAGCAAAGCGTGCCATCGACAAAGACACCGCAGATACCGGCCGGGCCAAGGCGACGGTCGACAATTATCAGCAGTGGCTTGAGAGCTACAAAGCGACCGACAACTCGGTCCGTAACAAACTGCAAGGCATCAAGACGCAGTGATCCGATATGACTACGACTACGACCGTTGGGACGCACTAGATGACTAAGATGAACTGGCACGGCGTTTTGCTTGCCATCCTTACGCTGATCCCATGCGTTGCTTTCGCGCAAACATCGGGTGGGAGCGAGGCTGTCTCGACGGTGATCGACTCGTTGGTCAAAGGGCCGCTGAACATGGTCTCCAGCGCGCCATTCGCAGCGGCCGGCACGAAGCTCTTGAGCATGCTTCTTCTTATTCTGATTTCTTGGAAGGGGATGAGGCTCTTGCTCGATGTATCAAGTTTCAATCAGGTCGTCGCCGAAATCGTAAACATCGTGATCCTGTGGGGCATCGCATCTTTCTTTCTGACAAGCGCTGTTCAAACCGAAATCGCAGATGGTTTCGATAAGCTGGCACAGACGGCTGCTCAGTCGGCCGGTTCGTCGGTCGGTGCTTCTGCTGCTGATGTGTCATCCACGCAAGCGATGATTACCAGTGCGCTCGTATCGGGACTCACAGCGGCTTACCAGTTGTATCAGGGCACCCCTGCCGAGAAGCCGGACTCTGTAAGCGATAGCACATGGGATAAAGTGGCCGGATGGTTCAAAGACAAGGTCAACGACCTGGTCACGTTCCAGTGGCTTGCGGCTATCGCGAACGTAATTTTCCGGATTTTCATAGCCATCATGATCATGGCGGCCGTTGTCCTCTATTGCGGGCAGCTATTGATAAGTCAGGTACTGGTCAATATCGGCCTCGTCGTAGCTCCTTTGTTGATCCCGTGGATCATGTGGGAATCATCGTCGTTTCTGTTCCATTCATGGCTCAAGTTCATGATTGTGGCCGGGTTGCAGAAGATTGTTGGTGCACTTCTGTTCGGCATGACGACCGGCTTCATTACCGATCTGACGGCATTGACATCATCGGTCAATACGGATTCCTCGACAAATTTCTACTACTACGCAGCCGCTTTTGTATTGATGTTCATTCTCGGCCAGCTGATGATGCAGATCAGCACCATTGCCAATGGGCTGGTGACGGGCATGCCCTCGACGGCATTCCGAGCACCTTCCGCGATGACGCCGGCTGGCGCGGCCTCGGGACGTGCCTTCGGTGGCGCGAATGCTAGTCAGGGTGCTCGCGGCGCCATCGGCGGAGGAGTCTCTGGGTACAAAGCTGCGACGGCTGCTGGAAAGGGAACAATGGGAGCCGCTTTTGGTGCCGCAAAGGGCGCAGCGTCAGGTATGGCTCGTGGACTGAAAACGACGACAGGACCATTACCGAGGACGACCGGTGGCGGTGGAGCAAAGGCCTCTATGCCGGCGCGTCCGACTGGTAGCTCTACGTCAGCGAAGGGTTAGCCATGTTGAGGATAAGACCAGGGCTCAAGGCACGATTCAGGAACGTTTCAGCCGAGGAGTACGCGGTTCTTGCCGAATGCGCCGAGGAGCGTGGCAGCCTCCCGCTAGAAGAGCGCGCGGCGTATGGTGTGCCAGAAGCCGCGGACGACTCAATCGTTGGCGCCATCTTGTGGTCAACGTTCGTGCTTTGGCAGGATCATCCATCATTCCTAGCTCTCGGCTTGGCTGGCGGAGGTATCAGCATTGTTGTTCGAGCGTTCGATCTGCTGAAGTAGCCTGCAAGACATTGCGGTGTTCAAACGGGTAGCGGCTAAGCGTAGCGCTACCCGTTTGTGTTTGTAGCTTGAGCGGCAAGAGCCCCTTGCGACGTGGAAGTCCTCCTGTAGACTTCTGCCCAAGGAGACAACAATGCGATTCCGGAATAAACACATGATCACTGCCACGCGCTGGGTCCTCACGGCAATCTTGCTCGCAACGGCAGCAAAGTTCTTTTTCCACAAACTTCAACCAGATGCGGAGGCCATACCAAAGGCAGAACTCGCGCGTATCTGTAAAGGCATTGCAGGATGCAAAACCATTCAGTTGGGGGTTAGCGCAAGCCTCGACTTTGGGCATGACGCCCTGCTAGTCGATGCAACTGTGGACCGTCGATCGCGCAGTGGGAGTATCAGCCAGCAGATTGAAGCTGAAGTTGGGAAAGCCTGGGCGGAACGGGCCTCCATTTTCCACGCACCGTGGAACAAGCATTCGATGAAGGTTCGCTATGAATAACAGATCCTTTTACGTTCGCGCCCTGTACCCGATTACAAACGCCATAACCAGAACGGCCCCAAGCGTCAGCGTGATGGCTGTCGCATTTAGCGCGTGGTTTGGCACAAGGACGGCTGGCAGCTCCGCATACTGGGTATTCTTCGCTTGGTTTGCGGCCTGGCTGGCAGCAGTCGCCGTTTTCGCAGTTGCAAGCTCGTTGCAGGAAATGATCGCACCGAGGTCTGTCACGATCGATCATTTTGCTGTGTTGGTGTTGTCGTCTGCTCTGATGGCGTGGCGTGCCGGCCCATCCATACAACTGCTTCCTGAGTTCATCATCGCCGCAGCTGTGGCGTTGGGGCTGCTGGTCCTGCGCTGGCTCGACCGCCACAACAACCGGGCGATGGGCACGGCCGTAGTTCACGGCCAAGCCGACAACGCTGGAAGCGCCGGGACTGGATCGTTGCAGTATGCCGCTCAGAGTCCGCGCTACACCTTCAAGGATGTTGTCGGCATGCAAGAAACAAAGGAGCGTCTGTCCGCTGCTGGACGCGAGATTACTGCGCCACGCTCAAAGACGGGCCGCAACGGGGTCTTGCTGTTTGGCGCTCCCGGCAACGGAAAGACCTTCATGGCCGAGGCGTTAGCAGGCGAGTTGAAACTGCCGTTCCTGCCGGTATCAGTTGGTAACATTGCCTCGAAGTGGATCAATGACACGCCAGGAATCATTGCACAGGTGTTTGCTGATGCGGTCGCACAGGCTCCGTGTCTTCTGTTCATCGACGAAGTTGATAGCTTGGCGAGCAAGCGAGACTCCGGGATGACGCATCAAGAAGACCTGAAGGCCACCAATGCGCTCCTGACCTCCTTGGTCGACGTCCGGCGTCACGGGGTCGTAGTGGTTGCTGCGACAAACTTCATTGATCAGCTCGACACCGCTTTCGCCCGAGAAGGCCGCTTTGACTTTAAGGTTGAAGTGACGGCACCTGATGAACCAGCGCGCCGCCACCTGATCAAATCCAGAAGCCAAAAGCCGATTAGTGCCGAGACTGTCGATGTTGCGGTAAAGCGCTGGGCCGGGTTTTCTGTGGCACGCATCGCAGCGATCCTCGCCGAAGCCAATCGCGACAGAGAGGCAGTGCTCACGTTCGATGGTTTGATGAAGGCGCTGCGGCGGGTACAAGGGCGTCAGGCGCATTTGCCGGAGAACACACCATCTCTCGCCCAACTCACTCTTGGCCAGGAACATCGCAAGCAGCTCGAAGGGCTTGGCAATCGCATGATTCACATCATGGAGATCGAGGCTATGGGCGGCTCAGTCCCGCGAGGCGCAGTCTTTTTCGGCCCGCCGGGGACAGGAAAATCGCTCGCCGCGCGAGCGCTAGCGAAGACCACTGGCTGGGCCTTTATTTCGGTCAGCGGTATGGATCTGCTTGCGGACGCGAAGAAGATGGACGCCATTGCAGCTCAAGCGAGCGATCTGCGGCCGTGCATCGTGTTCATCGATGAAGCCGACGATGTGTTCAAGAATCGGCGGTTCAGCTCAAACGCCGCCCTGACCAACAAGATGTTGGCGATCATGGATGGTTCAGCAGGCCAGGTACCCGATGTTCTCTTTGTAGCCGCAACGAACCACATTGAAGATATGGATCCGGCGGCACTGCGCGGGGGGCGGCTTACGGAGAAGGTCGAGTTCGCTTTGCCCGACCGGACGACCGTTCAGGTTTTCGTCCAAAAATGGATGAAAACGACCAAGGCCACCTTGGCGGCTGATCTCACGGCCGACGTCATGGCGCCTCTCCTGGAAGGGCAGCCGTTCGCGAACCTCGACAATATTCTCCAAATGGCGATCAACTGCGCTATTTCGCGGTCGCACGGCGTGCTTCCAAGTGTAGTGGTCACGATGGAAGATCTGCGATCGGCTATTGCCGCAGTAGTGCTCGACGAGAACTAGACTGCGCTCAGCTAGCCAGAACCAACGATGCCGTCGCTTCGCCATGCGGGGGACGGCATTTCTTCGAGAGTGCCTATGTCTCATTTGGCGACGTGTCTCGCGAACGCCTGTCGCGGGTCGCAACATGAAGGTTGCCGAGGCGAGGATTGCCTATTCCGATGAAACCCGCCACTGATTCCACTGCAAACCCTGCTACCCGTTCCGGTGAAATACCGCCAGTGGCGGCGATGGGGTATCAGCAATGATTGCTTGGCTGTTCGATGCATGGCACCGCGTTACTCGCATGCTCTACCTGCGGCGTCGCGCTTGGTTTTTCTTCTGGAAGTATGTTCGCGCTCATGGTGCGCTGGGGCGTGGTCACTGGCGCACGGGTTGGTATTGCCGCTACAGCAATCGCCTTGATCGTTTGCAACGCAGACAGTCGCCTTGGCAGGACGGTTGATAAGGTGGCGGAAATCACCGGAAATAGTGGCCGACTTTCAATCGGAAAGACTGGCCGACATTGCATCGGAATGGGTGGCGGTTTTGGGGTGGAATACGCAGCGAGGATCACGTCGACTAGCTCGAAAGTGCTCGGCTCCGGCTGGTTCGAGATGATCTGCGAAATTGCCCATGCAAAAACGCCGTTTTAGGCAGTCGCAGGCAGAGGGGCGAGCATTGTGTAATACGACCGGTTCTTTAGATCGGGGTGTTACAGGCAATGTTCAACAAATCCAGCAACAAGGCGGCAGGTGGCGGCGCGAAAAATCCAGCCAAGGGCGCTGATCCGTTAGGGAACAGCCCACTCACTGCGTTCGAGAAAGCGCGTCAGGAATACTTCGAGCGAACCGGATCGCCGGTCGTTGAACGTGCCAGGTACTTTGTGCTCGCGGCACTCTTCGGCTGCGCGTTTATCGCTCTGGTGATCGCACTTATTCGTCTGATGCCGCTGAATCGCGTCGAGCCGTTCGTCGTGCAGGTCGACAAGATCACCGGCGAAACATCGGCCACGCGATCCGCCGCCCAAGCGTACAAACCGGGCGATCGCGAAAAGCAGTACTTCATCGTGCGATACGTGCGAGGGCTGCTAGAAATCGACAAAAACACCGTAACACAGTCCTTGGCGGAGGTTTATCGGAACAGCCGTGGCAAGGCTCTGGACGAGTTCACCGACTACGTGAAAGCCAGCAAGCCGATCGTCCGCGCGAGAACAGAGATCGACCTGGTGCGCAACGTCGACATCAAGAGCTATTCACTCCTGAATGAGCAAAGCGCGATCGTGCGGGTCGAGACCGTCGAGCGCGGTTTGAACAAGACGACGATACGCAAGGCGTTGGTCGTCACTCTGCATTTCGCCATTGATCCGCCAAAGACCGAAAAAGAAATCATGGAGAACCCGATTGGCCTATTTGTCACCCACTTTGCAATTAACGAGGATTTGACGTGAGCACACGAGCGATGAAAGGACTACTTGCATTTCTGGCGGGCATTGCTTGTGCAATGAGCGTGTGGACAACGGCGTCGGCGGAGATCAAGCCGATACCGATGCCGGCAGACTCGAAACTGGTCGAGTTCCCATATGACCCGAACGACACATTCATTGTTCTAACGCGACCGAAAGCCGTGACGGATATCGTTCTGCATCCGGACGAGGAGATCCAGGGGTTGGCCCTCGGCGATACATCGCAATGGATTGTGAAGGACACGAAGGGGCATATCTTCATCAAGCCGATTCGGCCGAACATCGCGACCACGGCGACTCTGGTGACGACTGCAAGAACGTACCAGTTCACTCTGCAATCGTCGCCGGAGGACGGGATCTTCTATCAGAGGGTCGGATTTACATACCCGCAATTGGTGATTATTGAGCGCGAACGCCAGGAGGCAGCGCGCGGGGTAAGAGAGGCTGAGAGAGCTCGCCTCGATGCACAAATCGCCAGCCCCCGTCTGAGTCCGGAGAACCTCAACTTCGAATACAACGTGTCCGGCGACGCCAAATTCAAACCGGAGCAGGTGTTCGATGACGGCAAGTTCACGTGGTTGAAGATGCCGAAATCACAGGAGGCTCCCATTGTCTTTCTGGTTGCCGAGGACGGATCTCTTGAGTTGATCAATGCAACCCCGAAGGGTGATTTCGTCATTGTGCAGCGTCTCGTTGACAAGCTTCTGCTGCGGATCGGCAAGTCAGAAGTGACGATTGAACGAAAAGGAACGGGTGGTTGGTCACTCTTCAAGTGAATGGCGCCACGGCCACGTGACCAAAGGAGAAGATAGATGCAGCAAGAGAACGGCCACGAAGTAACGATGGAATCCACGATAACCCCGGATCTGGGCAAGTGGCGCATCAAGCGGAATCTTCATGTGTGGGGGCTGATCTGTATTGTGCTCGTCCTGGGCGGGTTCATGTTTTGGGATGCTCTGAAATCGGAGAATCCGGATGAACAGACCTTGGCCGCGATGCGTGAGAAGGATCGCCAGCAAAATGCGGTGCTGAACAAAACAAGCGACAAGCCGGCATCGGAAGATATCGACAAGATCATGCAAGAGCAGCGGGCGGCCGCTGACAAGGTACTCAAGGAGCAGAGGGACAGAGAAAGCGCCGCCGCCCAACTGCCGGAAAGCCTGACCGGAACAAAGTCGCCACCCGTTCCCATTGCGAAAGGGCAAGAAAAGATTGCTGCGGGTCTTCCAGCTCCAACAGAAATGGACAACGAAGCGATCAAGGCTGAACAGCGAGAAGAACGCGTTCTTAGCAGTGATATCTTCGCGCTCAATCACGGTGCGCAGGCTGGTGGAAGGAAATCCGGTGCGCAATCCACTCTCGATGAGATATCGGCAAATAGCGCCGTTGAACGGGAGCGGCGCCTGTCTGAGGCCAAGGCAGAAAAGGATCAGATGATGGCCAAGCTCGGCAGCATCGCAGGTGGTGCCGCCGGTGCTCCTGGCAGCGCGGGGGCTGGCGGAGGCTCACAGAGAAATAGCGATGAGCGATTCCTCTCGGAGATGGCCAATCGAGAATCGGCCAACGAGGTGCTTCGACCGATACCGGCTAGAGGGGCATATACGCTCATGCAGGGATCGGTGATCGAGGCCGCACTTGTGACGGAAATTCGATCGGACTTGCCAGGCGAGATCAAGGCGCAAACGACGGTGGATGTCTACGACAGTACCGCGACGCATCTCGTCATTCCAAAACGATCCATCTTGGTCGGGAAGTACAACAACGAGGTCAAGATTGGCCAAGAGAAGGTCATGGCGGCGTTCTCGCGCATCATCTTTCCTTCTGGCGCCTCCATGGACCTCGGAGCCATGAAAGCTGCTGAAGCAGATGGTGCAAGCGGCATAGGCGACGACGTAGACAATCATTTCCTGAAGATGTTTGGAACGAACTTCCTGATCGCTGGTATCGCGCAACTGTTCCAGAACGAGTCTTCGAGTACCACCGTAAATAACTCATACGGTACGACCAACATCACCAATACGGCTGGCGAAATCCTCGCGGATACAGTCAAGACCACAAATGAGCGAAACCGAAGCATCCAGCCAACAGTAACAGCCTACAAGGGCCGCCGGTTCATCATCATGGTGAACAAGGACATGTACTTGCCGCCGTCCGTTACGGGAGTACGGTGAATGCAGAAAATGCCCTCTGAAAAAGTGCTTTTTAGCACCGCGACTCAACCCGCAAGAGCGAGAAGAATACGATACATGAGATCAAGCATCTTCTCCGCTTTGCTAGCTATTTTCGCTCTCCCCGGCGTTGGCCTTTGCGCCGACCAACCGCTCGACTTCAACTATCGAGTTAGCGGGTCCGCCGAAATCAGGCCGCTTCTTGTCTTCAATGATGGAACGGATACATTCATCCAGCCGAACGATCCCACGGAGAAGTCGGTTCTGGTGAATGGCGCGCGGCCGATTCGCCAGGGCGCCTACTTTGTGGTGAGGGGTGTCGCCCAGAGCGTGACCCTCTCGCAAGGTAAGGACTCAGTGCATATCGCTTACTCGCGCCCTCTGCCGGTGCTTGGTGACAGCACGCAATTGCGTGCAAGTGAGCAAGGGAGGCCAGAGGTGGCAATGCGCGAAAGGCGTGAGGATCTCGCCCCCGGCGCTAAGGCTCTTGCTCAAAAGGAGCGCCCGGCGGACATGGTGGCGCGCGAGACGCCGAAGAACACGGAGCTTCCATCGTGCAAGCCAGCAACGGAACGGCATGAGGCGGCATTCGTTGTTTCTTTCCGCGGTGGCAGCTCGAAGATACCAAAGGCGGTCCGGGCAGAGCTGGAGAAGGCGCTGAGCAAGGCGTCATCAGTGACCTCGGCTTCCGTGCATGGTGAGGCAGGTGACCGTGTTCTGGCGAAGAAGCGTGCTGACGCGATCAAGAGTGTGCTGGTCCAGGCGGGCGTTAGCGAAGATCGGATTCAGGCGGATACCAGGGAGCCAAGCGGGATTGGATCTGAAGTGCACATCTATCGCTCGGTCGAGATTCCCTGCGGCGCCAGCGTTGCAATGGTCCCGTCACGCAAAGGAAACGTCACGATCATCTGGGATCGCGATGCGCGCGAGCTGATTGAGCGGATCGGCGGAGAACTCAAGATGAAGTCGTCGGTGTTGGGCAGCGAGAAAAAGATAAGCGTGCGTCTTGGCATCGTCGATCAGCCCTTTGAAGAAGCAATGGCTGCTGTTGGCCGAGCGCTTGGTGATGATGCAGACATCATCCTGAGACGCGATGAATTGGTGTTGCGATACAAGGAAAAGTAGACATGACATTGCGCCATATTGGAATCGGGTGTGCAGCGGCCATTCTGATGACGTCACCCTGCTATGCGGGATACGTCAACGAAGGGGGAGTGGGCGTCTTCAGGGTCGTCGGAAAGGTCGTGCCGAATGAGGTCGTCGGTTTCGCGCGAAACGTTGCACTCAAGGACGCAGTACGTCAGGTCATTCCGTCTGGCTACTCCGTGCAGGTGGGCAAGAACGCAGGCGCGCTGATGGACAAGCGAGTGTATTGGAATGGCGGCCGCCAATGGACGGAAGTGCTTTCGGACATGGCTGCAACCATTCCGGAGTTGACGGTGGAAGTTGACGCGAACAGCAAGAGCGTCTCCTTCACATCGTCCGCAATATCAACTGCCACAAGTGCTCCGACAGCGAGTGGCGACGCAGTCAATGGTGCTCTTCCAGTAGTGGAAGCAACGCGAGCTTGGGTAATTGCGCCAGGAAAGCGGCTGTCCGAAACGATGGAGCAATGGGGGCGAGATGCCGGCTGGCAAAGCGTGATATGGGAAGCGCCCGAGATGATCGCAGAGATTGGTGCGTCATTCGATGGGACCTTCGAAGAAGCCGTCACTCGCACGATGGAGTCTTTATCTAGGAGCGGCACGCAGCTGAAGGCTGTGTTCTACGGCGGCAACAAGGTCGTCCGGATTATGGAGGCACGGCAATGATTCGAAAGTCCATTCACACTGGGGTAGTTCTCGCGACCGGATTGATCCTCGCTGGTTGCTCGACGGCTGTCCTCAAGCCATATCAGGAAGAGGGTAGCAAGCTCGTCGGTGAAGCAAATGCAGCGAACACAGCGATGAAAACAGGCAAGCCCGTAGCGACCTCAAAGTCGCCGGCCGTCGTCCGCATGGATGAGGGCGTGTACATCCCGGTGCGCAAGATTGCTGTTTCGAAGACATTTCATCCCGCCACGGATCCGGCCCTGCAGCGACAAATCACGGTTAATCGATCGTTCTCGTCGGCGCAGGAGATCGCCGAGAGAATTACGGGCCTTACGGGAATTCCGGCCATCATCGCACCCGACGTCGCGTTGAGCAGTCAAGGTGCGTTGACCTCGCCCCAAGTGGCGGGCGCTGCCGCGCTGCCTGCGGTTCCGGGCATGGCGAATGCAGGAATGCCCACGCCGCTGCCGAATGTGAATGGTCAAAGCCAGTACGCGTTTGCTGCGCAACAGCCGGGCGGCTTCCCGGTGAACTTGTCTTATTCGGGCTCGCTCAGTGGCTTCCTTGATGTAGCGTGTGCCCGGATTGGCATCGCGTGGGAAATGCGCGATGGTCAGATCAGACTGTTCCGCTACATGTCCAGAACGTTCCGCTTAATGGCAATGCCGGGCGACATGTCGATGGATGCAAAGGTCGGAACGTCCTCATCAGACTCTGGCTCTTCCGGATCGACTGGCGGAGGCAACGGAGCCTCGGCCAACTCAACACAGAACGCCGGCGTTAACTTCACTGGCTTGTCTGTGTGGAAAAGCGTGGAAGACTCGATTCACGCAATGCTGACGCAGGCGCAGACCGGAAGTATTGGCGGGAAGGTGGTTACTTCCCCGGCTTTGGGAACGGTAACCGTAACTGATACGCCTGCTGTCGTAGCAGAGGTCGAAAAGTTCATCGATACACAGAACGCAGCCCTGTCCAAACAGGTCGTTGTGAACGTTCGAGTGCTTGCCGTCGAACTTACGGACAGCAACAACTACGGCATCGACTGGGATGCAGTGTACAAGAATGTGTCCAGCGGTATCGGTTTCACTTTCAAGACTGCGACCACAGCCATCACAGGGGCAGGGTCGTTGGGCATGTCCGTCCTCGGTGCCGCCGATGGAGCCAAAGAGACACAGTGGTCCGGCACCAACGCCATGATCACGGCTCTATCCGCGCAAGGGAAGGTGACGACCGTCACGTCGGCGACCGTCACGACGCTGAATAACCAACCAGCGCCAATTCAGGTCGGGCGTGCTACCTCCTACGTCGCGAACTCGACGACATCAATCACGTCGGGCGTTTCGACGACGAGCATGACGAGTGGAACGGTAAACAGCGGTTTCTCGATGAGTATCCTTCCCCACATCATCGAAGGTCGCAGACTGATGATGCAGTATGCGATGGATATCTCGTCCCTACTGAAGCTCTCAACGGTCACCGCCGGCGATTCAGTAATTCAAACGCCAGACGTTGATCGCCGCACTTCATTGCAGCGGGTGATGGTCAACAGTGGCGATACGATCGTCGTGGCCGGATTCGAGAACCGCGAGGTCGCTGCCAAGACGCAGGGCGTTGCCAGCGCTGACATGCCGTCGCTAGGTGGCTCAGTCCTGGGGTCGGACAACAGAACCGTGTTGGTGATCCTCATCGAGCCGGTGGTCTCCGAATGAACCATTCGTTCGAGCTTGAAAAGGGCAAGCTGTTTGTCAGCGGCCTGCATTGGCAGGCCCTGAGCGGAGGCCCGTCAGAGGTCAAGGCAGAGGTCGAGAAGCTCGCAGCTCTCGAAGGCTTCGATCTAGCTGTGTGGCGGGTCTCGAGCGTACAGCAGGTTGGCTTCGCGGACTCGAAGAAGGGCTTTAAGGCGGGAATGATGTCCGCCGCCGCAGTGGTCTCGAAGACCATTGACGAGGAAGAGGACGTCAGAGATTTCCTTTGCGGGATTCCGTTGCCGGATGGGCGGTATCTGTATGTTGCCCAGTCGGAAGGTGTCATCCTTCCCGATGGAGACAGCATCGGGACAGCGGAAGAAGTCCGCGGTCGAATGCTGGCGGATATGTCCGTTGGTAAGGATTGGGCAAAGATCTACGCACCCCTGGCATGGGGCATGCACGGGGCTGACGAACGGTCTTTCGAAGATTTCCTCCCGCGAAAGAACGGGAAGATCGACTACCGGCACAAGTGGTGGGTGCTGAAGCCTATCAAGACCAGCATCCGCTCCATCGCAAAAACCGCGGTGCCGATCATTGCACTGTCGATCGTGTTTGCCGGCAGTTTCGTGGGATATAAGCGCTGGCAGGCGGAAAAGGATCGAATTGCCGCCGCCGCATCAGCTGCCGCAATGGCAGCGGATAACGCCCCGAAGCCGATCCCTCACCCGTGGATCGATAAGGCAAAGGCGATGCCGTTCGCCAACAATTGTGTCCGGGCTCTGCGTGCGTCTCCGTCTGTATTCCCCGGCAACTGGATAGCGAAGACCTTTACCTGCAGTGCCGAGAGCGGCGCGTCAACCATGTCGTGGCACAAGGGCGAAGGTGCGTGGATCGATCACCTCAGAGAGGTAGTGCCTGGTGCGAGGTTTGCTCAGGATGGCATGACGGCCTTTATTACGACACCGCTACTCGTTGGTGTCGGAGAGGATGATCAATTGGTCGACGAGGGCAAGCGGTCGGAGGATATGCAGTCGGCCTCGCAGCGTCTCGGATTGCCCCTGAGTGTCAGCGCGGTTGAAGTGCAGCAACTGCCGCCGCTGCCCGGCGCCGTACCAGATCAACAGACCGTTGTGCCTCCGTGGAAGGAACTGAAGTGGAGCATTCAGAAATCCGCTATGGCTGCTGACGAGGTATTGCCGATTCTTGATGGACCGGGCTTTCGGGTGAGCCAAATCACCGCGAACTACAAGGACGGCGTTTTCACTTGGGATATGGAAGGAATTCAGTATGTGCAGCCTTAAGAAGAGAGCTCTATTCGCCGGGGTCTCAGGTCTCTTGCTTTGCGGTGGCGTTGTTGCTGAGACGACAGCGGAGAAGATCATGCGGATCAACGAAGAAATCGCCGTTCTGAACGCTCAGCTGAGTAAGGCGCAACTGGAAGAGAAACTGGCCAAGAGTCAAGCAGCGGTGGTACCAGGCGGTGCGCAACAGGCAAATGCGAATCGGGAAGCAAAGGAAGAATTGCCTGTAGTGCGTGGCATTGAAGGGATCGACGGGAAATTGACTGCCCGTCTCGTGGGACGCGGCAGCGTCGAGCAAATGGTACGGGTTGGAGACAAATATGGTGTTTTCCTGGTTAAAACAATCACTGTCAACTCAGTCGTCCTCTCCCGAGGCT
>RRZU010702449.1_pt1 | contig 31451 bp, 27 predicted proteins | sample 2165561 | NCBI WGS metagenome assembly RRZU01 (sample SAMN10456909, study PRJNA506462) | wastewater metagenome | isolation source: wastewater sludge | place: USA: Moscow, Idaho | reverse complement strand
GGCGCGCGCGGCGAGCGGGCCGGCGGACGGGGACGTGCGGCCGCGAGACAGGCTCGGGGCTCCGGTCTCGCCGTGCGTCGGCGCCGTGGAATTCGTCATGCCGGGCCGCCGCCCAACGTGGCCGCGACCCGTGCGTCGGTCAGGCCGTCGGCGAATGTCAGCGACAGCTGGGGCGGCGCGTGCCGGGGGTCGACCCCGTCGAAGAGGCTGCTCACGGACTCCCCGATGTGGATCCGCGCGATCGCCTCGGCGAAGAGCCCGGCGACCGAGCGCACCTGGAGCTGAGGCCAATTCGGGGGAGCGGGCACCGTGTCGGTCGTCAGCACCTCGGCGACGAGCGGGTGCGCCTGGAGGCGTTCGGCCGCCTTGCCGGCGAAGAGGCCGTGCGTGCACACGACCGAGGCCCGCGGCGAGCCCGCCTCGGCGAGCATGTCGAGCAGCCCGATCATCGAGCCACCCGTCGCGATCTCGTCGTCGAGCACGATCGCCGGCTTGCCCGCGACGTCACCGACGATCGAGTCGATGTCGACGCGGTCGTCCGTGAGGCGCTGCTTGTTGCCGGCCGCGACCGGCAGGCCGAGCAGGCGCGCGAACTGCGTCGCCGTCTTCGCGTTGCCCAGGTCGGGGGAGACGACGACGTGATTGCTCAGGTCGCGGCCGCGGAAGTGATCCGCGAGCACCCCGATCGCCGTGAGGTGGTCGACCGGCACGGAGAAGAAGCCGTGCACCTGCGGCGCGTGCAGCGCCATCGTCAGGACCCGATGCACCCCCGCCGTCACGAGCATGTCCGCGACGAGGCGACCGCCCAGCGAGATGCGGGAGGCGTCCTTCTTGTCCGAGCGGGCATAGGCGTAGTGCGGGATGACGGCAGTGATCTGCGCCGCCGAGGCCCCGCGGGCGGCGTCGACCATGAGGAGCAGCTCCATGAGGTGATCCTGCGTCGGCGGGACCAGCGGCTGGACGATGTAGACGTCACGCTGGCGGCAGTTCGCCAGCAGCTGCGCCTGGATGCAGTCGTTGCTGAAACGCTGCAGATCGACTCGGGACAGGGGGACGCCCAGGTGCTCGCAGATGCGCTTGGCGAGTGCTCGATGGGCGTTGCCGGAGAACACGATGACGTCGCGCACGACCAGGCCACCTCTTCGCGCGGGGGAATGGGTCGTGCGTCAGCTTACCCAGCGTCGACCGTGCGGCCCTCCCGTCGGGGGAGTGTTGCGTCGTGAGCCGCCGCACGAGGCTCGACACCGCCGTCGACGGAGGAGCCCGACGGCACCGCCAGCACCCGATCGAGGAAGTCGGTGAGCTCCGCGCGGTGCGCCCACGCACCGGCGCTCGCCCCGGGCCAGCTCGCGAAGCCGTGCGGGGATCGGGCGTAGTCGGTGTGCTCGACCGGCACCCCGACCGCTCGCAGCGCCCGCGCGTAGGCGAAGCCCTCGTCGCGCAGCGGGTCGAGCCCGGCGGTCTGGATGAGAGCCGGGGGCAGATCGCGCAGGTCGCCGAGCAGCGGTGAGATGAGCGGATTCTCGGGGCTCAGGGCATCGGGCCCGGTGCCGAGGTAGTGGGCGAAGAAGGTGTCGGTGTCGCGTCGCGTGATGATCGGCCCCCGCGCGAACTCGATCTTCGAGCGGCGCAGGCACGTCGAGTCGACGCTGGGGTAGAGGAGCACCTGGCCCGCCGGCGCCGGCAGTCCCGCGTCGCGCAGGAGCTGGGTCACCACGGCCACGAGATTGCCGCCCGCGCTGTCGCCGACGAGGGCATAGCGGGAGGCGTCGACCCGCGTGCCGAGCAGCCTCTGGGCACCAGTTGCACCAGCGGCACCAGGCGCACCGGACCCATCGACCGCACTGTCGCCGGCGTCGGTGCTCTCGCCCCGCGGGTCGACGAGCGCCTGGACGACGTCGAGGCAGTCGTGGATCGCCGCCGGCGCCGGGTGCTCGGGCGCGAGCCGGTACTCCACGCTCGCGACGACGGCCCCCACCGCCGCCGCCAGGTGCGCGGCGAGCGGGTCGTAGGACTCCAGGGTGCCCAACACCCACCCGCCGCCGTGGATCATGACGACGAGCGGCGGTGCGGGAGAGGCGGAGTCGTCGTTTGCCGCGGGGGAGTAGACGCGGACCCGCGCGGCACCGTCCCGGGTCGGCACGGTGGCGTCGGCGATCGTCACCGACGGATCGACCGCGCCGGTCACGGCATCGACGAGCCGGTTGCGGGGCACGGCGACCCGCAACCGCGCGAGCTCCTCGACAGCCGTGTCGGCGACGGAGCGCCCGACGACGCGTCCGAGCAGGTCGAGGGCGCGAGTGCGCTTCGGGATATCGGCCATGACCCCATGGTGCCCCTCGGGGCATGGAGCGGCACCGACCGGGCCGACCAGGCCGACCAGGCCGACCGGGCCGACCAGGCAAACCGCGCGGGGCCGCGTGCATAGGCTGAGCCCATGACTGTGCGCCGGATCGTGGGCATCGAGACCGAATACGGGATCAGCGTGCCCGGCCGCCCACACGCCAACCCGATGATCCTCTCGGGCGACGTCGTGCGCGCCTACGCCCGTAGCGATGCGGCCGAGGCCGCGTCTGCGGCGCCCGGCCCGAACAGCGGCGGCAGCGGCGCCGGCCGCGGCAGCCGGAGCAATCTCGGGGTGCGTTGGGACTACGCCGGTGAGATGCCGCTGTCGGACGCCCGCGGCTTCACCCAGCACCGACTCGACGCCCACGTCAGCCAGCTCACCGACGAGTGGGAGGACGACCCGGCCGTCGCGAACCTCGTGCTGACGAACGGTGCCCGCCTCTACGTCGACCACGCCCACCCCGAGTACTCCTCGCCCGAGGTCGGCGACCCGATGGAGGCGCTCGTGTGGGATCGGGCCGGCGAGCTCGTCATGACCCGCGCGGCGGAGGTCCTGGCCGACGAGGAGCACACGGGCGCGCGACCGGCCTCGGAGGGCGCGCCGACGCTCTACAAGAACAACACCGACGGCAAGGGCGCCTCCTACGGGACGCACGAGAACTACCTCATGCGGCGCGACACCCCCTTCGAGGATGTCGTCGCCGGGCTCACACCCTACTTCGTCGTCCGCCAGATCATCTGCGGCGCCGGCCGGGTCGGGCTCGGTCATAAGTCGGAGCGCCCGGGCTACCAGATCGCCTCGCGCTCGGACTTCTTCGAGGCGCTCGTCGGCCTCGAGACGACCTTCCGGCGGCCGATCATCAACACCCGGGACGAGCCGCACGCCCTGCCCGAGCGCTACCGCCGACTCCACGTCATCCTCGGCGACGCGAACCTCTGCGACGTCGCCGGCCTGCTCAAGATCGGCACGACGAGTCTCGTGCTCGGGGTGATCGAGGACGGCGCCCTGCCTCGCGGTCTCGCCGTCCGCGACCCGCTCGCCTCGCTGCGCGCCGTGAGCCACGACCCCACGCTCCAGGCGCTCGTCGAGCTTCAGGACGGCAGCCGCCTCACCGGTCTGGACCTGCACTGGCGCTATGTCGAAGCGGCCCAGGCGTGGCTCGCCCGACGCGGCGAGATCGACGGACCGACGGCGCAGGTGATGACGCTGTGGCAGGAGCTGCTCACCGACCTCGGGCGCGACCCGATGAGCGGGCGCACGCGCATCGACTGGATCGCCAAACTCGCTCTCCTGCAGGGCTACCGGGATCGCGACGGGATCGGGTGGGAGGACCCTCGGCTGCGCGCCATCGACATCCAGTGGTCCGACCTGCGCCCGGGCAAGGGGCTGGCGCGCAAGCTCGAGGCCGCGGGGCGCATCGAGCGGCTCACGACGCCGGAGCAGGTGGCTGCGGCGGTCCAGGCGCCGCCGCCCTCGACGCGGGCGTGGTTCCGCGGCGAGTGCGTCCGCCGCTACGGCGAGCAGGTCGCGGCGGCCTCGTGGGAGTCGGTCGTCTTCGAGCTGCCCGGTCACGACCGCCTCCAGCGGCTCCTCACCGCCGAGCCGACCCGCGGCACGCAAGCCCTCCTGCAGGACCTGCTCGACCGGCACTCGGACGCCTCGGGACTCCTGGCGGAACTGCGCGGCGAATAGCGGCGAATAGACGGCCCCAGCAGGCGCGCCAGCTGGATCGGCGCAGTGCGCGGCGGCCTTGTCAGGGGTCACGGCTATGTTGGGGACGTCGTCGCAGAGCTCGCCGGGAGACCGGCGATGACCAGCCCGATCACCGCCGACGACGGTCGGCAGGAGACGCCACGGATCGCCGCATCGAGGGTGATCCAGGAGAGGACAGGAGCCCGTCATGGCAGGCCAGGAGCAGGTGCAGCCCCAGCGCGGTCGACGCGAGCCCGACGAGCCGCCGGCGGCTCCGAATCCGGTGTCGCCGCAGGTCGGGGCCCGCAAGGCCGAGCTCGACGCCGATATCGACAGCGTGCTCGACGAGATCGACGGGGTGTTGGAGAGCAACGCCGAGGAGTTCGTCGCGGGCTTCGTCCAGAAGGGCGGGCAGTGAGCGACACCTGGGGTGGGCGTCGCCTCGGGGCCGGTGACGCCGGGCGGCTGCCCGAGTCCTACCTGGCCACGGGGTCGTCGTCCTTCACCGAGTTCGTCAGACAGACCGCCGCCCACCTCCTGCCCGGCCACCGCCTGGCCGGGCAGACCCCGCCGAGTGGGGGAGCCGGGCCGTCCGGGCACGACGGCATCGCCGCCAGCCACATCGCCCCGCACGGCACGACAATCGTGACGCTCGCCTACGACGGCGGTGTGCTGCTCGCCGGGGATCGGCGCGCGACGATGGGCAACATCGTGGCCAGCCGTGACATCGAGAAGGTCTTCGTCACTGACGACCACTCGGCCGTCGGCATCGCCGGCACGGCGGGCATCGCGATCGAGATGGTCAAGCTCTTCCAGGTCGAGCTCGAGCACTTCGAGAAGCTCGAGGGCGTCGTCCTGTCGATGGAGGGCAAGGCCAACCGGCTCGCGACGATGATCCGCGGCAATCTCGCCCTGGCGATGCAGGGCCTCTCGGTCGTGCCGCTCTTCGCCGGCTTCGACCTCGACTGCGGGCGCGGGCGGATGTTCTCCTACGACGTGACCGGCGGCTGCTACGAGGAGCACGACCACCACAGCGTGGGGTCGGGGTCGCTCTTCGCCCGCGGCTCGCTCAAGAAGCTGTGGCGACCGCAGCTGAGTCTCGAGGATGCAGTGCGCGTCGCGATCGAGGCGCTCTACGACGCGGCCGACGACGACACGGCGACCGGCGGCCCCGATCTGGGTCGACGGATCTGGCCGACGTGCGCGGTCACCGACGCGACCGGCGCCCGCCTCCTGCTGGACGAGACCCTCGCCCGGCTCGTCGAGGCGGTCGTGGCCGATCGGCGCGGTAACCCGGGTGGCCATCCCGGCGGCACGGTGGGAGGCACGCGATGAGCCAGCAGTTCTACGTCTCGCCCGAGCAGGTGATGAAGGACCGGGCCGACTACGCCCGCAAGGGCATCGGCCGCGGCCGCTCCGTCGTCGTCCTCGCCTACGACGGGGGCATCGCCTTCGTCGCCGAGAATCCGTCGCGCGCCCTGCACAAGGTGAGTGAGATCTACGACCGCATCGGCTTCGCCGCGGTCGGCAAGTACAACGAGTTCGAGAACCTGCGGGTCGCCGGCGTGCGCTACGCCGATCTGCGCGGCTACTCCTACGACCGCGCGGACGTCACGGCCCGGGGGCTGGCCAACGCCTACGCCCAGACCCTCGGCACCGTCTTCACCCAGGAGCACAAGCCCTACGAGGTCGAGATCGTCGTCGCCGAGGTCGGCCGGGGGCTGGCCGACGATCAGATCTACCGGCTCACCTACGACGGCTCGGTCGCCGACGAGCAGGGCTATGTCGCGATGGGCGGCACGACCGAGGCGATGGCGGGAGTGCTCGCCGCGGGCTGGACCGCCGGTCTCAACCTCGCCCAAGCCCTGCAGCTGGCCGTCTCGGCGCTGAGCACGAGCGCCGACGGCACCCGCCGCGAGCTCGGTGCGGCCGACCTCGAGGTGGCGGTCCTCGATCGCACCCGCCCCCGGCGGACCTTCCGGCGCATCCCGGCGGTGCTGCTCACCCAGTTCCTCTCGGAGCAGGACCCGCTCGTCGACCTGCCCGCCGCTCCGCAGGTCGCCGTGACGACCTCGGGTACGCCGGTGCCGCAGTACGACGAGCCGCCCTCCGGCGACGGCACCGTCGCCACCGGGGGAGACGTCGTCACCAACCCCCAGACCCAACACCCCGACCACACCCAGCGCGAAGGCGAGAGCCCGCAGCGCGGCTGAAAGGCGGTCAGACGTGGATCGGCGGATCTTCGGGATCGAAACCGAGTACGGCCTCACGTGCACGCACGAGGGGCATCGCACGCTGAGTCCCGACGAGGTGGCGCGGCACATGTTCCGCAGCGTCGTCGCGTGGGGGCGCTCCTCGAACGTCTTCCTGGCCAACGGCGCCCGGCTCTATCTCGACGTCGGCAACCACCCGGAGTACGCGACGGCCGAGTGCGACACGATGGCCGACCTCCTGGCCCAGGACCGCGCCGGGGAGGAGCTCATGACGGGCCTCGTCGACGAGGCCCGGCAGCGGATGGCCGAGCAGGAGCTCGTCGGCTCGATCTACCTCTTCAAGAACAATCTCGACTCGGCCGGCAACTCCTACGGCTGCCACGAGAACTACCTCGTCGCCCGCAGCGGCGATCTCGAACGCCTCGCCGCCCGCCTCGTGCCCTTCCTCATCTCCCGCCAGATCATCTGCGGCGCAGGGCGACTCTGGCGCGAGCCCGACGGCACCGCCAGCTATCACGTGAGCCAGCGGGCCGACGTCATGTGGGAGGGCACGAGCAGCGCGACGACGCGCAGTCGACCGATGATCAACACCCGCGACGAGCCGCACGCCGACGCCGAGCGATTCCGCCGGCTGCACGTCATCGTCGGCGACTCCAACCTCTGCGAGAGCAGCACCCTGCTCAAGGTGGGCACGACCGATCTCGTGCTGCGCCTCCTCGAGGCGGGCGAGCCGCTGCCCGACCTCACGCCCGTGAGCGCCCCCAAGGCGATCCGCGCGATCAGCCACGACCCCGACGCGAAGGTCACGGTGCCGCTCACCGACGGCCGGTCGCTGAGCGCGGTCCAGCTGCAGCGCGAGTTCTTCGAGCGGGCGGCCGCGCTCGTCGCGCGGACCGGGGCCGCGACGGCGCACGACGAGCCCGTCCTGGAGCTGTGGGATCGGGTCCTCACCGCGCTGGAGCAGCAGCGACCCGACGACGTCGCGGCGGACGTCGACTGGATCCTCAAGCGGCGCCTGCTGACCCGCTACGCGCAGCGACACGGGCTGCAGCTGGGCGACGCCCGGATCGCCCAGCTCGACCTCGCCTACCACGACATCGAGCCGGGGCGCGGGCTCTTCGCGATGACCCGGGCCCGGGGCGGAGCGACCCGCCACGTGAGCGACGAGCAGATCGCGACCGCCCGGACGGCGCCGCCGGCGACGACCCGGGCGGCGATGCGGGGCGCGTTCGTCTCCGCGGCCCTGGCCCACCGCCGCGACTACAGCGTCGACTGGACCCACCTGCGCCTCAACGACGGCGCGGGGAGGACCGTGCTGTGCAAGGACCCCTTCGCCGCCCAGGACGACCGCGTCGACCGGCTCATCGCGGCCGCGAGCGCCCCCGCCCCTGCCGGTGACGAGCTGATCTGACCCGTCGGGCGCAGGCACGGGCCCACGGTCGGTGCGGCGGTCCGACAGGCGGACGCCAGATCACGTTCCGTCAACGAATCCCCCTGTGCCCTGGGCGTTTCGCGCCCGACGGACGAGAAGGCCCAGGTCGGCCGGTTATCGTGGGAGCTCCGCTTCACCGGTCGGCGCGCCGCCGACCTGACACAGATCGAAGGTCCTGCGTGAGCTCCTCGCGACGTCACATCCTGGCCGGTGGCGTGCTGCCGGTCGTCCTCCTGCTGTCCGCCTGCGGCTCGGACTCCCCGGGCTCGGGCACGGACGGCGCGAGCAGCGCGGCGAGCGGGACCTCGGCCTCGGGCAGCACGAGCGGATCGCCGAGCGCGAGCCCCTCCGGTGTCCTCGACGGGGTGCAGATCAAGGAGGGCGCCGGCGCCTCCGGGGCCCCGGAGCTCGTGCTCCCCAAGACCCCGCTCACCGTGCAGGCGCCCGAGCACCGCATCGTCAAGCCCGGCACGGGCGCGACGATCACCGCCGACCAGAAGGTCGTGGCGAAATACCTGCTCGTCAACGGTCGCGACGGCAAGGCCCGCGCGACGATGTGGGCCGACAAGCCGGTCACGCTGCCGATCGGGCAGATCCCGCAGTTCCAGGCCCTCGTCGGCCAGAAGGTCGGCGCGCAGGTCCTCCTGGCGATCCCGGCGGCCGAGGCCGTCGGTCCCGCCGGTGACGAGCAGCTCGACATCAAGCCCGCCGACACCCTCGTCTACCTCCTGGAGCCGATGAGCGCGACCGCTCCCCTCAAGCAGGCCGAGGGCACCGCGGTGCCGCCCAAGGCCGGCCTGCCGACCGTGACGATGGGCGCGACCCCGAGCGACCCGGCGAAGATCACCGTGCCCAAGACGGCGCCCCCGACCGAGACGGTGGCCCAGCCGCTCATCATCGGCAAGGGCCCCAAGGTCGTCGCCGGTCAGACCGTGCGTGTCTCCTACACGGGCGTGACGTGGCGCGAGCCGGGCAAGCCGTTCGACCACTCGGGCAAGCAGCCTCAGGGTTACGTCGAATTCCCCATCGGCACAGGCAAGCTCATCAAGGCGTGGGACGAGAACATCGTCGGCCAGACCGTCGGCTCGCGGCTCCTGCTCGTCGTGCCGCCCAAGGACGGCTACGGCGAGGCCGGATCGGGCGACCAGATCAAGGGCACCGACACCCTCGTCTTCGTGCTGGACATCCTCGACGCGAGCTGACACGCCCGGTACGACGCGGCCCGTCCCGTTCGGCCGTCGTCCACAGGTCGGCGGGCCTGCGCGCGAGCGCGAGCGGGGCCGGGTAGCGTCGGGTGCGGCCCGTGCGACGCGAAGCTGTCAGAGTTTCGCTCGCCCGACCGGCCGACAGACCCACCGATCCACTGGAGGACCCCCCTCATGGCTCAGACGCCGACGAAGCCCGAGATCGACTTCGGCGATTCCGCCCCGCCCGCCGACCTCGTCATCGAGGACATCTGGGAGGGCGACGGCCCGCAGGCCAAGGCCGACGACGTCGTCAGCGCCCACTACGTCGGTGTCGCGCACTCGACCGGCGAACAGTTCGACGCCTCGTGGGATCGCGGCGCGCCGCTGGACTTCCCGCTCGGCCAGGGCCGCGTCATCGCCGGCTGGGACGAGGGCATCCAGGGCATGAAGGTCGGCGGGCGTCGCAAGCTGACGAGCCCGGCGGACCTGGCCTACGGCGATCGTGGCGCCGGCAACGTCATCAAGCCGGGGGAGTGCCTCATCTTCGTCGTCGACCTCGTCGGCGTGCGCTGATCCCCTCCGGCTCGAGAGCCCGACGATGAGCACGCAGGCGTCGGAGAAGACCGAGCGACTGCTCAATCTCGTCATCTGTCTGCTGCACACCCGGCGGCCCCTGCTCAAGGCGCAGATCCGCCAGGCGGTCCCGCAGTACGACCAGATGTCCGACGAGGCCTTCGACCGCATGTTCGAGCGGGACAAGGACGAGCTGCGCGCCCTGGGCATCCCGCTCGTGAGTGCCGACGTCGACCCGTTGTTCAGCGACGACGTCGGCTATCACATCGACCGCCGCGAGTACGCGCTCCCGCAGATCGCCTTCACCCCCGCCGAGGCGGCGGCGCTCAGCCTCGCCGCGCGGACGTGGGCCCACGCGACCCTCGCGGGCACGGGGGCCGAGGCGCTGCGCAAGCTCGCAGCGGCCGGCGTCGAGCCCGACGCCGGGCCGAACGGCGGCGGCGGGCTCGAGCCGCGCGTGCGCACCGTCGAGCCGGCCTTCGAGGCGGTCCGTGCCGCGGTCGTGCAGACGTACCCGATCGCCTTCGACTACGAGCGCAGCGGCGGATCCCGCAGCCGCCGCCACGTGCAGCCGTGGGGGATCGCCTCGTGGCACGGCCGGTGGTATCTCACCGGATACGACACCGACCGGCAGGACAGTCGGGTCTTCCGGCTCGGGCGGATCGTCGGTGCGGTGCGGGCCGACGGGCGCCCCGGCAGCTACGACGTGCCCGGCGATCACGATCCGCGGCAGGCGATCCGCTTCGCCGCGGGCGCCTCGGAGACCGAGCGGGTCGCGCAGGTCGAGGTCCGGGCCGGGCGGGCGCACGCCCTGCGGCGCCGCGCGCTCGACGCCCAGGCCTCGTCGCCCGGTGCGTGGGACGAGATCCGGCTCGCCTTCACCGACGCGGGTCGCCTCGTCGACGAGCTGTGCTGGTACGGCCCGGATGTGCGCGTCCGCTCACCCCAGGATGTCGTCGACGGCGTCGTCACCCGCCTGCGCGAGGCCGCGAGGGAGGGCGCATGAGCCAGGAATCCGCGACCGCTCGCGTCGCCCGCCTGCTGACGATGGTGCCCTGGCTGCTCGCGCATCCCGGCGTGACCATGGAGGACGCGGCGCGCGAATTCGGCGTCACCCCGGCGGCACTGCAGCGCGATCTGGAGTTGCTCTTCCTCTGCGGGACCCCCGGGGGCATGCCCGACGACCTCATCGAGGCGGAGTGGGAGACCGGGCGGATCTACCTGGGCAACGCCGAGACGATCGCCCGCCCCTTGCGCCTCAGCCTCGACGAGGCCCTCACGCTCATCGTCGCCCTGCGGGCCATCGAGGCGACCGGTGAGCTCGGCGACGCCCGCGTCGTCGCCTCGACCCTGGCCAAGCTCGAACAGGCGACCGGCTCCCACGCCCAGCCGCTGGCCGACGCGGCCGGCCGCCGGATCCGGATCGAGGTGGCCGACGACGAGGAGTCCCTCCACCTGCCCGCCCTGCAGCGCGCGCTCGCCGAGCATCGGCGGGTTCACCTGCACTACCTCGTGACGAGCCGCGACGAGGTGACCCGACGCGACGTCGACCCGATGCGGCTCTTCGCCCAGGACGGGCACTGGTATCTCGAGGCCTACTGCCATCGGGCGCAGGACGTGCGCCTTTTCCGTCTCGACCGCGTCCAGAGCGCGCAGGTGCTCGACGTCGACGGCACGCCGCCGCCGCAGGCCCGCGAGCGCGACCTCGACGCCGGCATCTTCCAGCCCGAGGGCAGCGACACCGTCGTCACCCTCGACCTCGAGCCGTCCGCGCGCTGGGTCGTCGACTACTACCCCCACGAGGACGTCGCCACCCTGGAGCGGAGCGACCCGGCGACCGGGGAGTCGCGCACGATCACGCGCGTCACGCTGCGCGTCGCCGACCCGACGTGGGTGCGGCGCCTGCTGTGGCGCCTCGGGGCCGGCGCGCGCGTCGTCGCCCCGGACAGCCTCGCCGCCGATGTGGCCCGCGGCGCCCGCGCGGCCCTGCTCGCGTACGGGGACGCCCTGTAGACTCCGGGCGGATTCGTCAGGCTCCCCGCGAGCAGCTGCGGATCGACCGAGCAGAGACACCGCACATCACACGCGAACCCCGGCACAGCCGGGATGGAAGGCGGATCGACATGGGCTGGCGCGGACTCTTCGAGGGATGGCACCTCGTCGTCCTCATCGTGCTCGTCATCGTGATCTTCGGCTGGAAGCGCCTGCCCGACGCGGCCCGCTCGCTCGGGCGCTCGATGCGCATCTTCAAGTCCGAGGTCGAGGAGATGAAGCACGACCCCAAGCCGAGCGCCGCGAGCCGCGACACCGTGCACGGCGAGACCGTGAACACCCCGCGCGAGACGCCGCACACTCCGCCGCCGGCACCGAGCGCCGCTCCGGGAGCCACCGGCGGGGTCCCGACCCCGCCCCACCAGGGCCAGCCCGCCCAGACGGGTCACACGGGCTACCAGGACCCCACGGCTGACCCCGCGCCCCCGCAGGACCAGGCCGGCTCGGCCCAGGACTCCCGCCTGACGTGACGACGCGGCCGCGTCCGAAGCCGCGCCTGCCGCGCCGTCGGAAGAAGGACCCCGAGGGCCGCATGTCGCTGGCGGATCATCTGCGCGAACTGCGCAACCGCCTCCTCGTCTGCGTCGCGGCCGTCCTCGTCGGCGGCGTCGTCGGCTGGATCCAGTACAAGCCGCTCCTGCTCTTCCTCGAGCGACCCCTGCGCAGTATCGAGGGCCGTGACGGCTGGGGGCAGGTCGGGCTCAACTACCAGGGCATCACCACACCCTTCGGGCTCCAGCTCACCGTCGCGCTCTGGCTCGGCGTCATCCTCGCGAGCCCGGTCTGGCTCTACGAGCTGTGGGCCTTCATCGTCCCCGGGCTGACGAAGAAGGAGAAGCGCACCGCCGTCGCCTTTATCTGCGCGGCGGTCCCGCTCTTCTTCGCCGGGTGCGCCCTGGCGAACTGGGTGCTGCCGACGGCGGTCCGCGTGCTCCTGGAGTTCACGCCCGAGGGGCAGTGGAACCTCATCCCGGCGGATCAGTACCTCGCGTTCGTCACCCGCTTCATCCTCGCCTTCGGGCTGGCCTTCCTCCTGCCCGTCGTCCTCGTCGCGCTCAACGTCGCCCACGTGCTGCCCGCCCACCTCATGCTCAAGGGCTGGCGGATCGCGGTCATCCTCAACTTCGTCTTCGCCGCGATGATGACCCCGACCCCCGACGCCTGGACGATGATCGCGCTCGCGCTGCCGATGTGCGGCCTCTACTTCGGCGCCTACGGCGTGGCCTGGCTCATCGATCGGCGCCGCGCCAAGGACCGCCCGGCGTGGGCCGATCTCGGCGACGACGAGGCCAGTCCGCTCTGATCGCGCGGCCCGTGACGTAGCGTGGGGCCATGTCGAGCCCCGCAGAGCGATTCGCCCGGGCGCGTCGGCGCCAGGCCACCGACGGCACCCGCCACCCGCAGCTCGCGCAGTTCGCCGCCGGCCTCGACTTCGAGCTCGACGACTTCCAACGGCGCGCGGCTGCCGCCCTCGAGGAGGGCCGTGGGGTCCTCGTCGCCGCACCGACCGGGGCGGGCAAGACGGTCGTGGGTGAGTTCGCCGTCCACCTCGCGCTCGCGACGGGCCGCAAGGCCTTCTACACGACGCCGATCAAGGCGCTGAGCAACCAGAAGTACGCCGACCTCGTGCGCCGCCACGGTGCGGCCGCCGTCGGCCTCCTCACCGGCGACTCGTCGGTCAACTCCGAGGCCCCGATCGTCGTCATGACGACCGAGGTGCTGCGCAACATGATGTACGGGGAGTCGAGCACGCTCGCGGGGCTCGGCTACGTGGTCATGGACGAGGTGCACTACCTCGCCGACCGCTTCCGCGGCGCGGTGTGGGAAGAGGTCATCATCCACCTCCCGCAGGACGTGCTCGTCGTCTCGCTCTCGGCGACGGTGAGCAATGCCGAGGAGTTCGGGGCCTGGCTCGGGGAGGTCCGCGGGCCGACCGAGATCGTCGTCGAGGAGCACCGCCCGGTGCCGCTGTGGCAGCACATGATCGTCGGGCGTCACCTCCTCGACCTCTTCGTCGACCGCGTCCCCGAGCCGGGCGCCGACGGACGCGTCGCCGCCGACCACGTCAATCCCGAGCTGCTCGAAGCGATCCGGGCCCGGCGCGCCGACGGGCCGCCGGGTGTGCGCGGCCGCGGGGGAGCGGGCGGGCGACGCGGCCGCCTCGAGGATGCCGGGGCGCCGCGGGGGCGTCGCGGCAAGGCCCGACGCGGCTCCTGGTCCGATGACGCCGACCGGCGAGGGGCCCGCCCGTCGGCCGCCCAGCGGGACCGCGGGGGCGCGCAGCACGCGAGTCTCGCGCCGGTGTGGACGGGCGAGTCCCGCTCCGGGGAGCGCGGGCCGCGCAGTGGGATCCCGAGCCGGGCCGAGGTCATCGCGCTCCTCGACGACGCCGGGCTCCTGCCCGCGATCACCTTCATCTTCAGTCGAGCCGGCTGCGACGCCGCGGTCCGCCAACTCCTCACGTGGGATCTGCGGCTCGTCGACGACGCCCAGGCCGACCGGATCGCCCGGTTCGTCGAGAACCGCGTGCGGGGACTGGCCGTCGAGGATCTCGCGGTGCTCGGCTATTGGGACTACCTCGAGGGGCTCACGCGCGGCTTCGCGGCCCACCACGCGGGGATGTTGCCGACCTTCCGGGAGATCGTCGAGGAGCTCTTCACCGCGGGGGAGATCCGCTGCGTCTTCGCCACCGAGACCCTCGCGCTGGGGATCAACATGCCGGCCCGCACCGTCGTCCTGGAGAAGCTCGTCAAGTTCAACGGGGAGACGCACGCCGACATCACGCCCGCGGAGTACACCCAGCTCACCGGTCGGGCGGGGCGGCGCGGGATCGACGTCGAGGGACACGCCGTCGTCCTGTGGAATCCCTCGCTCGACCCCCTCGCGGTCGCCGGGCTCGCCTCGACGCGGACGTATCCGCTGCGCAGCAGCTTCCGCCCCACGTACAACATGGCGGTCAACCTCGTGGAGCGCTTCGGCCGGGAGCGGGCTCGGGACATCCTCGAGACCTCCTTCGCCCAGTTCCAGGCCGACCGGGCCGTCGTCGGGCTGACCCGACAGATCCGCGAGCACGACAACGCCCTCGCCGGCTACGCCGAGTCGATGACGTGCGACCTCGGGGACTTCGGTGAGTACGCCGGCCTGCGCGAGGAGCTCTCCACGCTAGAGAAGGGCGCCGCCCGGGGGCGCACGGCGCTGCGCCGGGAGCTCGTGCGGGACAGCCTCGCGGCCCTCGACCTCGGCGACGTCATCGCGTTGCCGGACGGCCGGCACACGATGCGCGCCGTCGTCGTCGCCCCGGCCCGGGCGGCCAACCGGGCGAAAGCGCCCGAAAAGGGGTCGGGAAAGGGCTCGGCGAAGGGCTCGGGGCGCGACCGGACGGCCGCCCGGCCCGACGATGTCGGCGTCGTCACCGAGGACGCCCGCCAGCGGCGGCTCGTCGCCGCCGACCTCGACGCCCCCGTCGAGCGGCTCGGGTCGATCCGCCTGCCCAAGCAGCTCAACCTGCGGGTCGCGACCCAGCGACGCGACCTCGCCGCGACGATGCGGGCCAAGGTGCCCAGCTCCCGCCCGCCGAGCGCGACCGATGCCGATCGGGCCACCGATCGAGGCACTGATCGAGGCACCGATCGAGGCACCGATCGAGGCACCGATCCAGTCGCGGACAGATCGCGCGACGACGAGGAGCAGATCGCCGACCTTCGCCGTCGTCTCAAGGCCCACCCCTGCCACGGCTGCCCCGACCGCGAGCATCACGCGCGGTGGGCCGAGCGCTACCACCGCCTGCAGCGCGAGACACGGACGCTGCGACGCAAGGTCGAGGGCCGCACCAACTCTGTCGCCCGCGCCTTCGACCGGATCTGCGAGGTGCTCTCGCGCCTGGGCTACCTCGACGACACCGGACAGCACGTCACCGACGACGGCCGGCGCCTGGCCCGCCTCTACAGCGAGCGCGACCTCCTCACGGCCCAATGCCTGCGGGACGGGTGCTGGACCGGCCTCGACGCACCGAACCTCGCGGCCGTCGTCTCGAGCCTCATCCACGAGCCGCGGCGCGAGGACACCGGGACGCAACCGCGCATGCCCAACGACGCCGTCGTGCGCGCGCACGACGCAACGGTCCGGGCGTGGAGCGACCTCGACGACCTGGAGTCGGAGTACTCGGTGACACCGACCGCCTACCCCGACCCCGGGCTGGCGTGGCCGGTACACGCCTGGGCGAGCGGCAAGCACCTCGAGGTCGTCCTGCGCGACACCGATCTGGCCGCCGGCGACTTCGTGCGCCGCTGCAAGCAGCTCGTCGACCTGCTCCACCAGATCGCGCAGGTCGCACCGCAGCCGGCCCTGCGCACGACGGCGCGGCGCGCGGTCGCTGCGGTGATGCGCGGGGTCGTCGCCGCCGACCGCATCGACTGAACGCTCAGCGCACGACGATCGGCACGTGCCGGTACCCGCCGACGGGGGAGACCTCACGCTCCAGGTCGGCGGCCGGGTCGAGCGCGATGCCGTCGATGCCCGCCAGGAGCGCCCGCACGAGCGCTCGGAGTTGGATCGTCGCCAGCGGGCGGCCGGGGCAGACGTGTCGGCCGATCCCGTAGACGAGGTTGGCGGGTCGGTGGGCCACGGGGTCGAAGACGTCGTCCCCGAAGACGGTCTCGTCGCGGTTCGCCGACGTCCAGTGCAGCTTCATCCGGCTGCCCGTCGGCAGGTCCTGCCCCCCGAGCGTCGTCGGGCACGTCGTGACGCGCCGGTTCGAGACGAACGGGTCATCCAGGCGCAGGATCTCGTCGACGCAGGCGTCGATCTCCTCGTCGGTCGCCGTCGCCAGGCTGCTCAGCAGCTCGGGATCCTCGGCGAGGAAGGCCGTGACGACCCCGACGCACAGGGCGATCGACCCGAGGTCGCCGCCGGTCCAGTTGCGCAGGATCGAGACGACGTGGTCGACCGGGAGCGGCTGCCCGCCGACCTCGTACCGGATGAGTCGCGTCGTGAGGTCGTCGGGTGCGTCGTCGCCGGCGGCGACCCGCGGTTCGACGAGTCCGACGATGATGTCGTCGAAGTCGGCGGCGACGGCGGCCGTCCACGAGGAGTCCCCGGAGCGGGTGGCTGCGTGGTTCTCCCGCATCCACTCCAGGAGCCGCGGCTCGAGCTCCGCGGGCCACCCGAGCCAGCCGCACTGGGCGCGCACGGCGAAGCGCGCTCCGATGTCGTCGACGGCGTCGACGCTCTCGCCGCGGGGGAGGTCCGCGACGATCTGCGTGGCGACGCGCTCGAAGAGCGGTTCGAACGGCGCGAGCGCCTCCGGGGTGAAGAAGGCGTCGATCACCGGCCGCATCGTGTCGTGATCCGGGCCGTCGAGTCCGTTGGGCACGTGCAGGTGCCGGGACACCCCGCTGGCGAACGTCACGTCGTCGAGCGCGGCCTCGACGACCTCGGCGTGCCGCAGCACGCACCACTCACCCGAGATGTTCTGCACGACGGCGTAACTGCCGCGAAGGTCGTCGGTGAAGGCGCGGACATCCTGGCCGGCGGCGGACAGATCATCGGGCATGTGGTCGGTCATGCCTTCTGTCCTATCCCGGGCGGCGGGGGCGCCCGTAGGGACCTGTGGCCCGAAACGCCGCGCGTCAGTCGAGATCGAGGGCGGCGACGACGCGCGTGAACGCGCCGCCGAGCCGGTAATCGAGCGCCAGCCGGGACATCGCGACGGCGTCGGCGACCTGCGTCGGTAGCTCGACGGACACCGGCGGCAGGTCGATGTCGCGGACGACCCGCACGACGCGCGGCGCGGCCGCGAGGTAGTCCGCCCCCTCGAGCAGTCGCGTGCGCTGCGCCCCCTTGATCCCGGGATCGCCCGCGGCGAGGGCCGCCTGGATCCCGGCGAGGTCGCCGTAGCGGGAGATGAGCGCCGCGGCACTCTTCGGCCCCACGCCGCGCACCCCCGGCAGGCCGTCGCTCGGGTCGCCCCGCAGGACCGCGAAGTCCGCGTAGGCGTCACCGCTGGGCACGTCGTAGGCGTCCTTGAGGTAGGCCTCGTCGACGATGTCGGGCTCTCGCACCCCGCCGCGCGCGGTGTAGAGCACCCGGATGCCGGCGCGGTCGTCGACGAGCTGGAAGAGGTCGCGATCCCCGGTGACGATGCCGACGGGGCGCCCGGCGGCGGCGAGGCGGGTGGTCAGGGTGCCGATGACGTCGTCGGCCTCGAAGCCGGGCGCCCCGACGCGCGGGATGCCGAGGGCCGCAAGGGAGTCGACGATGACGGGGACCTGCGGCCCGAGGTCCTCGGGGGTGTCCTCGGCCACCGCGGAGTCGTCGGCGAGCCGGTGCGTCTTGTACGTGGGGATCGCCTCGACCCGGAAGGCGGGCCGCCAGTCGTCGTCCCAGCACGCGACGAGCCCGCTCGGGCGATGCGCCGAGACGAGCGTCGCGATCATGTCGAGGAAGCCGCGGACCGCGTTGTTCGGCGGGCTCGCCGGGTCATCCCGGCGGTCCGGCACGCCGTAGAAGGCCCGGTAGTAGAGCGAGGCCGCGTCGAGCAGCAGCACCGGCCCGCTCATGCCCCCGCCTCCGCCGACGTCGAGTCGCCCTGCGTCGAGTCACCTTGCGTCGAGGCACTCTCCCCGAGCAATCGCGTCGTGAGCTCGCAGCGGCGCCCACCGTAGTAGCGCTCGAGGACCCGGGCGAAGACCCGCGCCTGGGCATCGGCGGCCTCGAAGAGGGTCATGCTCGACTGGAGCTTGAGGGCGTCGATCCCACCGAACATCGCCTCGGCGTCGGGCTCGGGGGAGTCGACGACGACCGTCGCGGCCTCGCGCAGCCGCCGACCGAGCACGGGATCGGCGAGGTAGTCCCGGGCGTGCCCGAGGTCGGCGATCGCGTACTTCACGGAGGTCGCGGAGCGCCCGAGGCCGGCGAGCTGGGGGAAGATGAACCACATCCAGTGCGAGCTCTTGCGCCCGCGTCGCAGCTCGGCGAGGGCCTGGTCGTAGGTCCCTCCGGCGTCCTGGGCCGCGATGAAGTGGTCGAGCCGGTGGGGGGTATCGGTGTCGGTCATCGAACTCTCCTTCGAGCGGATTCCTCAACGGTAGGGGGCCGGTCGCCGGCTGTCCTGTCCCGCCTCACCGCGAGATGGGCGCGACCTGTGCGTCGAGCTGGGCGACGACGTCCTCGACGGCCAGGGCGATGTCGAAGCCGCGTCGCCCACCCGAGACGTAGATGCGCTCGTGGGCCAGCGCGCTCTCGTCGAGGACGGTGGGCAGCCGGCGCCGCTGTCCGAACGGGCTGATGCCGCCCAGCACGTAACCGGTCGAGCGCTGCGCGGCCGCGGAATCGGCCATCGTCGCCCGCTTGGCGCCCAGGGCCGCGGCGGCCGCCTTGAGGTCGACCTGTCGATCGACGGGCACGACGACGACCCCGAGGCTCGCGTCGGCCTGCACGAGGAGGGTCTTGAAGACGACCTCCGGGTCCACACCGAGCGCCTCTGCGGCCTCGAGCCCGTAGGAGGCGGCCCGCGGGTCGTGCGTGTAGTGGTGCTCGGTGAAGGGGATCGCGGCCGCGCTCAGCTGCGCGGTGGCGGGGGTGCCGCCCGATCCTGGTGCGCCGCGTGCCTTGGTGCCCATAGGGGTCAGCTTTCCAGACGCTGTCGTCGTTTCCCTCACTGCCTCGCCGCCGCGTCCCGGGCCTGTCGAGGGGGTGTGGCACCCTCTCTACCGAGATGCAGCCCGCAGCGGGCCGCCGGAGCGGCCGCCCCTGCCGGACAAGGACATTCGTCCTGGTCAGACGTCCTTTTGCGCGAAGTTGCGGGGTATCGAGGGCCGGCGCGGCGTGTCGCCGGCGACACGCGGGACCAAGTGAAAGTCACGAAAGGGGGCTCCTCCCGCACGGGCCCGCGCGTGACCTGCACAGACGAGACATCGGCGCAGGTCGGGCCCAGGTTGACAGAGCCGGACAGGGAGTTAGGTTGGAGCAGTCGTCGCCGGCGTCACCAGGTCGGCGGTGGTTCTGGGAGCCCTCCCACCCAGATTCGTCCCTCGCTCGTGCGTCCCGTCCGGGTCGTCGCGGCGCAACTGGGCGGTATCGGGCCAGCAGGCTCCCAGGGTCACCGAAGACCGTCGTGTGGCGACCCCACAAGGTCAGTACGCCTAGTAGAAAACAGGCTCCGCCAGGCACGCCTGGTGGCGTGGAGTCTGGTCCCAACGGCGGACGGACCTTGTGCATTTTCTCCCGGAGAAAGCGGGCGCGCAGGGTCGATACGGGGTCGATGCGGAGTCGATGCGGGGTCGATCCGCAGGTGGGGGCAACGCTCAGGGCGCCATGCCCTAGCCTGTTGAGGTGCTCCGCCGTGTCGGCTGCGCCCTCGTCGCCGGCCTCGCCCTCTGGTCCGCCTTCCCCTCCTTGGGGTGGTGGCCGATGGCTGCCGTCGGGGTCGCCCTCCTGGCTCTCGCCACGGCCGGGGTCCGGCCGCGCGCCGGCTTCCTCCTCGGCCTCATCGCCGGCTACGCCTACTTCGCGCCCCTGCTGTCCTGGTCGGGGGTGTATGTCGGAGCCTTCCCCTGGTTCGCCCTGGCTACCCTGCAAGCGCTCTACGTCGCCCTCCTCGGGCTCGTCTGCGCGATCCTCCAGCGGCCCGCGCCCGGTGCGACGCCGAGGATCCGGCCGCTGGCCGTCGCCCTCGCCTGGGTGGCCTACGAGTGGGCCCGCGGGCATACGCCGTTCGGTGGCTTCCCCTGGGGCCGCATCGCCTTCAGCCAGGCAGACGGGCCCTTCGCGCGGCTCGCCGCGCTCGGTGGTGCCCCCGCCGTGAGCTTCGGGGTCGCCCTGTGCGGTGCCCTGCTCGCCGTGGCGATCCACCGCGCGCTGCCTCATGGGGGGCGTGCCGCTCGCCACCCCGACGCACCGTCGTCGTCGCGAACCGGGGGAGCGCTCGGCACCGCCGTGCCCCTCCTCGGCGCGGTCGCGGTCTTCCTCGGCGGGCTCCTCGTGCCCGTGCCGACCGGCCTGGACGACGGCACCCCAACGGCCCGGATCGTCGGCATCCAGGGCAATGTGCCGACCGCCGGCCTCGACTTCAACGCCCAGCGCCGCGCCGTCCTGGACAACCACGCCCGCGTCACGACCGCCGCCGCCCAGCAGATCGCCCGGACCGGTGCCCCGCGGCCCGACCTCGTCATCTGGCCGGAGAACGCCTCGGACATCGACCCGCTGCTCAACGCCGACGCGGCGGCCGTCATCCGCTCGGCGGTCGCGACGATCGGCGCGCCCACGATCGTCGGCGCCGTGCTGTCCGGGCCGGGGGAGTTCGTCTCGAACACGAGCCTGCTCTACCTGCCCGACGGGGCGATCGCGGATCGCTACAGCAAGCTGCGCCCGGTGCCCTTCGCCGAGTACATCCCCTATCGCTCCTTCTTCCGGCTCTTCTCGGACAAGGTCGACCTCGTGACGCGCGACTTCGCGCCGGGGGACTCGATCGGCCTCTTCCGGGTACCGACCGCCGCCGGCGGCACCCTCGCGGTCGGCCTCAACATCTGCTTCGAGGTGGCCGTCGACGATGTCGTGCGCGACAGCGTCCGCGAGGGGGCCAACCTCATCTCGATCCAGACGAACAACGCGACGTTCGGCTTCACCGACGAGTCCGTCCAGCAGCTCGCGATCAGCCGGATCCGCGCGATCGAGCACGGCCGCTCGGTCGTGCACGTCTCCAACGTGGGGGTCTCCGCCCTCATCACCCCGGACGGAACGCCCCACCAGTCGACGTCGTTGTTCACCTCGGCGGTCCTGTCCGGCGATCTGCCGCTGCGCAGCGCTCCCACCCTGGCGACGCGCGTCGGCGCCTGGCCGGAGTGGATCGCCTGCGGTGGGCTCATCGTGCTCCTGGCCCTGGCGCTGCGTCGCCGGTCGGACCAGGACTCGACGACCGCGCCCGAGCAGACAGCCGAGCAGACACTGCGTGCCGCAGAGCCGCAGCACCCGACCCAGGCGACCGCGCCGAGCACCGTCACCGAAGGAGCGTGATGTCCTCCGATCCCGGAGCCGTCCCCGACGTCCCCGAGCGCGTCGTCGTGCTCGTGCCGACGTACAACGAGGCGCAGAGCCTGCCCGAGCTCGTCGCTCAGGTCCGCCAGGTCGCCCCCGACGTCGACGTCTGCGTCATCGACGACAACTCCCCGGACGGCACGGGCGCCATCGCCGACGAGCTCGCCGCGGCCGACCCACGCGTCCACGTGATCCACCGGGCCCTCAAGCAGGGGCTGGGCGCGGCCTATCTCGAGGGCTTCGCCTGGGCGCGGGCGCGCGGCTACGACGCGCTCGTGGAGATGGACGCCGACGGCTCGCACCGCCCGGTGGACCTGCCCCGACTCATCGAGGCGGCGCGCGACGCCGATGTCGTCATCGGCTCGCGCTGGGTGCCAGGGGGAGAGGTCGTCAACTGGCCGCAGCGGCGCAAGGCCCTCTCGCTCGGCGCCAACGCCTACACGCGTGCGCTGCTCGGCATGCCGGTCCGCGACGCGACGGCCGGCTTCCGCCTCTACCGCGCGCGGGCGCTCGACGTCATCGGCCTGCACGACGTCGCCTCCCAGGGCTACTGCTTCCAGGTCGATCTCACGTGGCGCGCGATCCGGGCGGGGCTGCGGGTCGTCGAGGTGCCGATCACCTTCGTCGAGCGCCGCCACGGTGCCTCGAAGATGAGCGGTGACGTCGTCCGCGAGTCGATGCGCCGCGTCGCCTGGTGGGGCGCCGGCTATCGCGCCGGCCAGGCCCGTGACGCCGCTCAGCGCCTGCTCAGCCGACGAGGAGAGTCATGACCACGAAACGCCGCCCGCTCGCCTTCACCGTCCTCGCGGTCGCCCTGCTCGTCGTGCCGCTCCTGGAGATCCTCGCGATCATCCAGGTCGGGCGCGTCATCGGCGGCTGGCAGACCGTCGCCCTCCTGCTCCTCCTGTCGACGCTCGGTGCCTGGCTCGTGCGTCGGGAGGGGTCGCGCACCTGGGACGCCCTGCGGTCGGCCCTGACGAGCGGGCAGATGCCCGCCGCTCAGCTCGTCGACGCGGCCCTCGTGCTCGTCGGCGGCGTGCTGCTCCTCGCGCCGGGCTTCCTCAGCGACATCGTCGGCTTCTTCTTCATCCTCCCGATGACACGCCCGATCACCGGGCGTTGGCTCCAGGCGATCGTCGAGCGCCAGCTCCTCGCGCGCGCCGGGATCGTCCGCGGCACCGTCCGCTGAGGCGAGCTACCCGCGCGAGGCTCAGTGCAGCTCGCGCAGGGCGTCCTCCCGACTGTCGAAGAGCCTGGGCTCGACCCGCCCGTGCTCGAAGGCAGCGCCCATCCGCGCGCGGAAGAACGCGTTCGAGGTGTAGCGCGTCGCGTCGCTGTAGTAGCGGTCCATGAGCCCCTGCACCATCTCGACAAGCTCGGGCACGATCGAGAACTGGTCGTAGGTGACGATCGCCGCGACCTTGGTGTCCAGCGGCTCCAGGCAGTCGGCGACGGCCTGGCGGATCCGCTCGATGTCGGTCGTGCTGCGCACCTCCAGGCCCTCGAAGTCGATGTAGAAGCGTCGCTTGGCCAGGTCGAGGGTGAGTCGGTCCGCGATCGGGGTGTCGAGCACGTCGGAGCGCAAGTCCATCGATCCCGGCGCGAAGATGCGCGGGTCCATCGCCAGGAGAGGCTCCGCCACGGCCGGCCGAAAAGCCATGGGCGCCACGCTGTCCCGCTCCACGTCGAGGCCCGGCGCCACCTCGACGAGCTCGAGCCCGCTGTCGCCCGAGGGCGTCCGCACGAGCCGGAACACGCACCGCTCGGTGACGTAGAGGACCCGTTGGCCGCGGCGTAGGGCCTCGGCGCCGGAGAAGGTGCGGTGCTCGACCTCCTCGACGAATTTGACGACCGCGCCCTCGGTGACGATCTCCACCTGCCCGTCGGTGACCCGGGTCGCCAGACCGCCGGCGGTGAACGTGCCGACGAAGACGACGGCCGCCGCGTTCTGGGAGATGTTGATGAAGCCGCCCGCCCCGGCCAGGCGCGGGCCGAACTTCGACACGTTGAGGTTGCCGTGCCGATCCGCCTGCGCGAGGCCGAGGACCGCGATGTCGAGCCCGCCGCCGTCGTAGAAGTCGAACTGACTCGGCTGGTCGACGATCGCCTGACTGTTCGTCGCGGCGCCGAAATTCAGCCCGCCCGCGGGGATGCCGCCGATGACGCCGGGCTCGGCGGTGAGCGTGAGCAGGTCGATGATCCGCTCCTCGGCCGCGACCGCCGCGACCCCTTCGGGCATGCCGATGCCGAGGTTGACGACGTCGTTGGCCCGCAGCTCCATCGCGGCGCGACGGGCGATCGCCTTGCGCGGGCCGTCCGGCATCGCCGCCAGCGCGGAAGAGGGCACCCGCACCTGCTGGGCGAAGGCGGCGGAGTAGGGCTCGATGAACGTCTGGTGGTGGTATTCCGGCTTCTCGGCCACGACGACACAGTCCACGAGCACGCCCGGCACCTTGACCTCGCGGGCGTTGAGGGTGCCGCGGTCGGCCACCTGCTCGACCTGCGCGATGACGATGCCCCCGCTGTTGCGCGCGGCCATCGCGATCGCCTGCGCCTCGAGGGTGAGCGCCTCCCGCTCCATCGTGAGGTTGCCGTCGAGGTCGGCGGTCGTCGCCCGGATGATGCCGACGTCGATGCGCAGCGCCGAGTAGAAGAGGTACTCCTCGCCCTTGATCTGCATCACCTCGACGAGATCCTGGGTCGTCCGGTCGTTGAGCTTGCCCCCGCCGTGCCGAGGGTCGACGAACGTGCCGAGCCCGACCCGCGTCAGGGTGCCGGGCTTGCCGGCGGCGATGTCGCGGTAGAGGTGACAGATGACGCCTTGGGGCAGGTTGTAGGCCTCGATGGCGCCCGCGACTGCCAGTGCCTGGAGCCTGGGCACGAGACCCCAGTGCCCGCCGATGACCCGCCGGACGAGCCCCGCGTGGCCGAGGTGGTTGAGGCCCCGCTGCCCGCCGTCGCCCTGGCCGGCCGCGTAGAGCAGCGTCAGCCCCGTCGGGGCCCCCTGGGCGAGGAAGCGCTCCTCGAGCGCGACGGCGATGTTCTCGGCGAAGCCGATGCCGACGAAGCCCGAGGTCGCCACGGTGTCGCCGTCGTGGATCAGCTCGACGGCCTGCGCAGAGCTGACGATCTTGCCGGAGGAACCGTCCCGCAGGGGATGGGCGTGGGCGCGCATGACTCTCCTCGGCGACATCGACGGCAGACGGGGCGACCGTCGGACTGCAGGGGGCCGTCTGTCACGAGGTCGATGGGGGAGGACGGGCCGGCCCGGTATCGCGACAGCCTAGGTGAACACGACGGTGGCCCTCCCCGAGATCGGGAAGGGCCACCGGTGTCTGTCTGTCCGTGTGTCGATGCCTGTCGGCGACGACGCTCAGGCGCTGCGCTTGACCTCACCGCGCGAGGCGCGCAGCAGGTCGAGCCGCTCGGCGAGGAGCTCCTCGAGCTCGCCCACGGAGCGGCGCTCCAGGAGCATGTCCCAGTGCGTGCGGGCCGCCTTGACGGGCTTCTGCGCGACCTCGGGGCCGTCGACGAGCTTGGCCTCCTGGCCGCAGCGGCACTCCCACACCGGGGGGACATCCGCCTCGACCGAGAAGGGCAGCTCACTCACGTGCTGGTTCGAGCACACGGACCGGGTGATCCGACGCTCGGACAGGCCGACGTTCTCGTCGCTCTCCATGCTCAGGGCGCTGAGGTTGGTGCCACGAAGCGACCGCTCGGCCATGATCTTCCTCCATCTGCTTTCCGTCTCGATCGTCTCGATCCAGACCGGGTTCTCTGTCGGTCAACGCTTGCTCTGTTGTTCGTGTTCCGCTGTGGTTAAGCTGATGGATTGCGCAGACGCACCTGGCCGGCTGACCGGCGCATCTCCCTGCATCCCCCGGGTGGAACTGGTCGAACTGCCCTGCTCTCCACGCCGGCGCCGAGATCTTCGACGCCCGCCCCCCGGGTGAGATCCGCCGATCTACTGAGCGAACTCCCAATGCCATGGCTCCGGCTTCGACCCGCCGGCCTGAGCCCAGGCGGGGTGGTAGAAGCCGAAGAGCGGCGCGTGCGCCTTCATCCATTGATGTTGCGCCGTGCCGAAGTTCTCGATCCCGCCGCACAGGTCGGTGGCCAGGCCGAGGCCGTGGTTCGACGTGCCTGGCTTGGCGGCCAGCACCGGCTTGCGCGCCTTGACGTCGACCTGCGCCGCGTAGCTGCGGTAGGTGTCCGTGATGCACAGCGGCGAGCCGAGATCCTTCTCGTAGGCCGCGGCGAGGGCGTTGAGGGCGCGCGCGGCGGCCGGGCGCATCATGTGCCCGGGGCGGCCGGCGATCGCACAGAGCGCCGAGCCGGGGAACATGCCGTTCGGGTGCTCGCCGGAGTCCTGCGTGCACAGCGGTGTCGTCGCGACCGAGGTGAGCGCCGCGAGGTCGACTCCGCTGCCGAGACCGCCCGCGTCGATGCCGAGCTTCGTCAGCTCCGCGCTCTTGCTCTGGGCGACGCTCTGCAACTCGGTCAGCGCCTTCTGCTGCGCGGCGACCGAATCGCGGACCTCCTTGGCGGCCGCCTCGGCCTTGGCCGTGGCCGCCTCGCGCTCCCGGCGGGCGGCGATCGCGGCCGCGGCCGTGTCGCGCTGCGCCTGGGCCAGGCTCGTGTAGTGCTTGCCGTCGGCCGCGCGAGCGGTCGCGAGGTAGTCCACGAGCGGTGCCTGCCGGGTCGCCTCGTCGTCCTGGGCGAGCCCGACGACGGCCGCGACGTCCCGCAGCGAGCCGGAGCCGTTGACGTAGGCGTCGTAGGCCATGTTCGACAGGTCGCGGCGGGCGGCCGCGGCCTGCGCCGTGAGCTTGCGCAGCTTCTCGACCTGCGCCTTCTCGCGCGTCACGGCGGCCTTCTCGGCCGTGCGCGCGGTCGTCACCGCGTCCATCGCGGCGCTGGAGCGAGCCGCGAGCTGGGCGAGCTTGGCGCTCGCGGCGGCGACCTCCTTGTTGGCCGCGGTGAGCTGGCGTTGCAGCTTCGCGGCTTGGGCCACCTGTGCCTTGACCTGCTCGGGGGTGAGTGGCTCGCGCTCGGTCGGGGGAGCCGGGTCACCCGCCGTCGGGGCGGCCGTGGCCGAGGTCGGGTCCGTCACCGTGGCGGCGTGCGCCGGAGCGGCCAGGCCGACCGGCCCGAGCATGGCGACAGCGACGGCGAGGAGGGCACCGCGGGACACACGCCCTCGACGCACACTCATGCTCTGCCCTACTCTCGCCGGCCCCGGTTCTAAGATTCTGCGTCGCGGCGATCCCGCACCGGTCGTCTCCATAGACTGCTCCATGGTGTCGGCGCCGTCCCCCACGAGGGCGCCGATCGTCGGATCCGGTCGATCCTCGCTCACGCTGCGCTCTACGTTACCGATCCGTAGGGCCGCGGCCAACTCGGACAGGTGTTCAAGCAATTCCTTTGTCTCCCCGCCAGATTGCGTTCACCAGCGGGATTGCCCGGCGCCCCGGCCGCTGAGGTGATGCCTCTCACGTCGGCGCGTCGCGCCTCGACCGGCGCCCCGGTCGACCCGCACGTCATCCCTGTTTGGATCGGCCGACGCGCGGGTAACGTGAGAGCGTCCGCAGGAATCGACAAAGAGGAGACGCACATGGGTTTCGCAGACAAGGTCGGGAACGCTGCTGAGGACCTGGCCGGCAAGGCCAAGGAGGCGGCAGGCAAGGCCAGCGACAACGAGCGTCTCGAGGCGGAGGGTCAGGCCGACCAGTCCAAGGCCGACCTGAAGAAGGCCGGCGAGAACGTCAAGGACGCCTTCAAGAACTGAGCAGTCTTCAGCAGGGCGCGACGGCCTCGGTCGGCGCGGACGACGGGCCCGGATTCCGTGAGGATCCGGGCTCGTTCCCTGCCCTGCAGGGGCGTGAGCTGTGCCTGGCAGGTCGCGGCGTCACCCCTGTCAGTGGGGTCTGCGACGCTGCGAGCATGACGACGCACCCCGACGAGATGCCGACCTGGGCACGGCACCTGGACCTGCGACAGCATCCCGAGGGCGGCTGGTATCGCCAGACCTACCGCAGCCCACTGGAGCTGGCGCCCCCGGCCCTGCCGTCGGAGTATCCCGGCGCCCGCGCGAGCGCGACGACGATCCTCTTCCTGCTCCTGCCGGGGGAGGAGTCGGCGTGGCACCGGGTCCGCTCCGACGAGCTGTGGATGCACCAACGCGGCGGTCGCCTCGAGCTCGCGCTCGGCGGGACGGACACCGCGGAGCCGGGCGCGGTGACGCAACGGGTCGTCCTGGGGCCCGATCCCACGTCGGGGCAGGTCTTCCAGTCGCTCGTGCCCGGTGGAGTCTGGCAGTGCGCGCGCCCGCTGGACGACGAGCCCGTCCTGGTCGGCTGCGTCGTCACCCCGGGCTTCGACTTCGAGGACTTCACGCTATGGCGCGGCGCCTCTGCGCAGCGCTGATGGCCCCGACGCCGAGGTGATCGGGGGGCGGGAAGCACTGGGCGACCTCCGGTGTTGTCCTCAGATGGCCGCGCCGTCCGGCGATCGGCAGCTGACCTCGCGATGGGCCGCAGCGGCCCGGCGCGGACCCTGTGTCCGTGCGACGACGGTCCTTCTGGGTGTATTTCAGGCTTGACGAGATGGGTGCCATGACGTCGATTACGACCTCCGCCGACGAGACTTCCGCCGACGTGCCGTCAGGCCAGGCACCGACGTCCCCTCCGGACACCGCGCAGGCCTCGACGCGGGCGGTCCGCGCCCGCCGCGGCTCGGCGCTGCGACCGCTTGTGCGCATGCTCGAGTTCACCCGGCACCTGTGGCCGTTCTACGTCACGATCGTCGTGTGCGGTCTCCTCACCTCCGCGGCGACGATCGCCGTCCCCTTCATCCTGGGGCGGGCCACCGACCTCGTCGTCGGCATCGCCCGCGACGGCGTCGGGCCCACCGTCCTCACGACCGCCATGTGGCTCGGAGCCGCCCTGCTCGCGGGGCAGGTGCTCACGACCGTGGTCGGCAACATCGGCGGCTACCTGGGTGACGTGATGAGCGCGCGGATGCGGGCCGACCTGTCGCAGCGCTACTACGACCAGCTCCTCGCCCTGCCCCAGAGCTACTTCGACTCCGAGATGACCGGCACGATCATCAGCCGCCTCAACCGCTCGATCACCGCCGTCACCGACTTCGTGAAGATGTTCTCCAACACGTTCTTCTCGATGCTCGTCACGACGGGCGCTGTCCTCGTCATCAGCGCCTGGTACTTCTGGCCGCTCGCCGTGCTGCTCGCGGTGATGTTCCCGCTCTACTTCTGGCTGACGACCCTGACGAGCGCCCGGTGGCAGCGCCTGGAGACGACGAAGAACGCCGACATCGACGAGGCCAGCGGACGCTTCGCCGAGGTCGTCGGGCAGATGCGCGTCGTGCGCTCCTTCGTCCGCGAGGGCAGCGAGCTCGGCCGCTTCACCGGCCGCTTCGACGCGACGATCGACACGACCCGGGAGCAGTCGCGCTACTGGCACCGGATGGACGTGCTGCGCGGCGGGGTGCTCGACCTCATCTTCTTCGCCGGCTACGTCCTCGTCTTCGTCCGGACCGCACAGGGAGCCTTCTCGATCGGCGACATGGTCGTGCTCGTGCAGCTCATGGGCATGGCCCGCCAGCCGGTGTCGATGCTCAGCTACGTCGTCGACTCCGGGCAGCGCGCCATCACCGGCAGCGTCGACTACGTCACGGTGATGGATCAGCCGGTCGTGCGAGCGCCGCTGGCACGCACCGACGCGGGTCGGGACGTGCGTCCGTCAGGGGACGTGGCTTCGGACGCCGAAGACACCGCGACGACGGACACGACGACGAACACGACCACGGACACCGCGTCGGTCTCCGAGACCGACTCCCAGATCGACTCCGACGGTTCGATGATCCGCTTCGACCACGTCCGCTTCGGGTATGCCGAGCCGGATGTCCTGCACGACGTGAGCTTCGCCGTCGCGCCGGGGGAGCGGGTCGCCCTGGTCAGCGAGAGCGGCGGCGGCAAGACGACCCTGGTCAACCTCCTGCTCGCGCTGTATGACGTGCGCGACGGGCGGATCGAGGTCGCCGGCCGCGACATCGGACAGCTGAGCGCACAGGAGCTGCGCCGCGACATCGGCGTCGTCTTTCAGGACGCCTCGCTCTTCTCCGGCACCATCCGGGAGAACATCGCCTACGGGCACCCGGAGGCGACCGACGCGCAGATCGTCGCTGCGGCGAGCCGCGCCAACGCCCACGACTTCGTCACGGCCCTGCCCCAGGGGTACGACGCGATGATCGGGGAGCGCGGACTCAAGCTGTCCGGTGGTCAGAAGCAGCGGATCGCGGTCGCGCGGGCCCTGCTCAAGGACGCGCCGAGCCGCGTCCTCGACGAGGCGACGAGCGCGCTCGATACGAAGTCCGAGCGGGCGGTGCAGGCGGGTCTCGACGAGCTGATGCACGGCCGGACGAGCCTCATCATCGCCCACCGGCTCTCGACGATCGCGGGTGTCGATCGCATCGTCACCCTGCGGGACGGGCGGGTCGACGAGATCGGCACACCGGCGCAGCTCGCGACGAGCGGTGGGATCTACGCCGAGCTCCTCGCCCTGCAGAGCTCCGCCGACGAGGTGGCTCAGCGCCGCCTGCGGGACCGCTTCGCCGTGCGCGCCTGAGGCCCTGGTCACGCGGTCGCGCAGCTCCCCTCACGCGGCGGTATGCGTGGGTACGCTGTGGCGGGCCGTGTGCCGCGCTGCGCAGAGGCGGCGCAAGCCGGCCGGGATCGGCGATATCCGAGCAGGGAGACCGAAGTGAACCAGGCGGCACGAGACACGGCATCGCGGCACGTCGCCGACAGCCACGACCTCATCCGGGTGCAGGGCGCGCGCGAGAACAACCTCAAGGACGTGAGCCTGGAGCTGCCCAAGCGCCGGCTCACGGCCTTCACGGGCGTGTCGGGCTCGGGCAAGAGCTCCCTGGTCTTCGCGACGATCGCGGCGGACTCCCAGCGGATGATCAACGAGACGTACAGCTCGTTCGTCCAGGGCTTCATGCCCTCCCTCGCCCGCCCTGATGTCGACCACCTCGAGGGCCTGACGACGGCGATCCGCGTCGACCAGGAGCGCATGGGCGCCAACATCCGCTCGACGGTCGGCACGGCGACCGACGCGAACGCGATGCTGCGGATGCTCTTCTCACGCATGGGGACTCCCTATGTCGGCTCGCCCCAGGCCTTCTCCTTCAACGTCCCGTCGGTGTCCGGCGCGGGCGCGGTGACGATCACGACGGGGGCGAAGAAGGGCCAGAAGGAGAAGCGCACCTTCTCGATCACCGGCGGCATGTGCCCGCAGTGCGAGGGCACCGGCAAGGTCTCTGACTTCGACCTCACCGCGATCTACGACGAGGAACGCTCGCTCTCCGACGGCGCGCTGGTCGTGCCCGGCTACTCGATGGACGGCTGGTATGGCCGGATCTTCGCCGGCTTCGGCTTCGACATGGACAAGCCGCTGAAGAAGTTCACGAAGACCGAGTTCGCGGACCTGCTCTACAAGGAGCCGACGAAGATCAAGGTCGAGGGCATCAACCTCACGTACGAGGGCGTCATCCCGCGGATCCAGAAGTCGATGCTGAGCAAGGATCGCGACGCGATGCAGAGCCACATCCGCGCGTTCGTCGACCGGGCCGTCGTCTTCCGCGACTGCCCCGAGTGCGGCGGGACGCGCCTGGCCACGCACGCCCTGGAGTGCCGGATCGACGGGGTGAACATCGCCGACTGCTGCGCGATGCAGATCTCGGACCTCGCGGCGTGGGTGCGCGGCCTGGACTACCCCGAGGTGGGCCCGTTGCTCGACGGTCTGCTCCACCTGCTCGACTCGTTCGTCGAGATCGGGCTCGGCTACCTCTCACTCGATCGCCCCGCCGGGACGCTCAGCGGGGGAGAGGCGCAGCGCACG
>RRZU011678738.1_pt1 | contig 31454 bp, 29 predicted proteins | sample 2165561 | NCBI WGS metagenome assembly RRZU01 (sample SAMN10456909, study PRJNA506462) | wastewater metagenome | isolation source: wastewater sludge | place: USA: Moscow, Idaho | reverse complement strand
TAAAAAAGCGCTGTTTTTTTAAAAGCAAATCGTGTATAATAAAATAAAAGAACTGGAAAGGGAAACGTATGGACAATTATTTTGATTGCATCGTAATCGGTGCGGGGCCCGCAGGGCTTTCGGCCGGCATCAATCTTTTGCAGCGCGGCAAAACGGCTTTGGTGGTTTCGTCGGGCGAAAATTATTTGGCGCGCGCCGAGCGTGTGGACAATTATTTGGGCCTGCCCGCCGTGACGGGCAAAGAAATGATGGATATCTTCACAGCGCACGCCAGTGCAAGCGGCCTTGCAATACGCAAGGGTGTCTGCGCCAATATTCTGCCCACTAACGATGAATTTATGGTGAATATATCGGGCGATATCTTGACGGCAAAGGCGATTATCTTGGCGTGCGGCGTAGCAAAAGCGCCCGCTGTCAGCGGCGAGGAAGCGCTTTTGGGGCGCGGCGTATCGTATTGCGCCACTTGCGACGGCATGCTGTATCGCGGCAAAGACGTGGCGGTTTGGGGCCTTGCTGCCGAGGCAGCGCACGAGGCAAACTATCTTGCCGAAATTGGCTGCCGCGTAACCTTTATTGCGCCCAATCGCCCGCAAGCGCTGCATGCGGACATTGCGTTTTTGCCCGGCCGTGTGGAAAAAATCGACGAGGGCGGCGCGGGCTTGCAGGTGGCTGCGGGCTCCACACAGCTTACGGTTGCGGGCATCTTTATTTTGCGCAACGCCATTGCGCCGGCCACGCTTTTGCCGGGCATTGCCATTGAAAACGGCTATATTGCCACCAATGCGCAGGGCGAAACCAATATCCCCGGCGTATATGCGGCAGGGGATGTAACGGGCAAGCCCTTGCAGGTGGCAAACGCAGTGGGCGATGGGCTGGTGGCAGCGCTTTCGGCGGCGGATTATCTTGCAAAATAGCAGCCGCCGTACTGCATTCCCTTTGCAGGCAAACCGTTTTTGCAAATATGCATGCGGCACATGAAACGCAAACGGCTATCAAATCAACGTGCATCGGGCAAAGGCCGATGCGCAATCAATCTTGCATTGCAGGCAATTCGTATAATTTGCGCGTTAAGCGCTTGGAGGTTTTGATATGAAGCGAATGGATTACATCTCTTGGGACGAATATTTTATGGGCATTGCGCTTTTATCTGCGCAGCGCAGCAAAGACGCGGGCACACAGGTGGGCGCGTGCATCGTGTCGGGCGAAAACAAAATTTTATCGATGGGCTATAACGGCATGCCCACAGGCTGCTATGATGATTCGATGCCCTGGGCGCGAGAGGGCGCCCCGATGGATACCAAATACATGTATGTGTGCCATGCAGAGCTAAACGCCATTTTAAACCACGCCGCAGGCAACGGCACTTTGCGCGGCGCAAAGCTGTATACCACGCTTTTCCCTTGCAACGAGTGCGCAAAGGCCATTATCCAAAGCCGCATTGCGCAAGTGATTTATTACGAGGATAAATATGCCGACACCGATTCCGTGCGCGCTTCAAAGCGCATGTTTGACATGGTTGGCGTGCAGTATACCCCGTATACGCACACAAACCGCGAAATCCAGCTTACGCTGTAAGCGCATCCCGTGGGTAAAACATTGCTGCAAAACGGCGTTTGCGCATAAAGAATGGCAAAACGGCGTTTGCGTACCAGCGACGGCAAAACAATTTGCGCATCATTAATGGCAAGATGGCAAGCGGTAAAAACAGCTGGCCTTGCGCAATACATATTAAACAAATAGGGCATCCCTTGCACACGCCTGCTTTTCCACAAATTGTGGCGAAGCAAGCGTGCACGGGATGCCCTTTCGTGCTGCATATGGTGGTTTAATTTTGCAGCTGCGGCTAGTTTGCCAGCGCGCGATACACCTTTTCCAGTGCCGCTACATCTTCGCTTACCAGCAGCACAGGCTTTGTATAATCAAGGCTCATCAGCCCCAAAATGCTCTTGGCATCGGCAATGCTGCCTTTTGTATCATGCACGCCAATATCAGCAGCGCTGCCTGTGGCGGCGTTCAAAATTTGTTTCACCTGCGTAAAATCAGAAACTGTAACTTGCTTTACCATTTCGCATCATCCTTTCGTTGTGTGGGGCCGGCAGCGATTGCTGCACAAAATGCCCGTTGAAAAACTCTGTCCATTATAGTATGGCCAGATTTCTTCTTTACATTCGTTATTATAACATATAAATTTGCATTTGTCTTGGTAGTTTTGACGAATTTTGATTTTGACGACAAAATTCTACACATTCAACAAAACGCCATATAGCGCCAATGGCAAATTGTCTATTTTTTCCTCTTTTTTTATCAAATTCGTAAAATTCTTGAATCGGAAACGTTTTTATTCCCTGAAAATGTTTTTTAATTACAATAATTGTAAAATAAAGCGGGATACTGGCACAACAAAATTGCATATTTTCACGCCCATATTGCCGCACATTTCTGCCCTGCCCAAAGCGCAAAGCCTGTAAACAAAAAAGCATAAATTCTGAAACGAAAAAGCAGGCATCCTATTACAAAAAAGCAAAAACCCCTTGACATTATTTGCGCATATGCTAAAATAGTTAAGTAAATATAATTATATTACATTAACTATAAGGGGGCTTTTCATGGAAATTGCAGATGCCGTCAATCAATTTCATTTTGATATGACAATCAACGAGCTGCGCTTGATGACACAAAGCGAGGTGCTGCCCGGCATTACCTATAACAGCCTTTTATATCTTGATATCATCGCGTATCAAAAAAACTGCACCGTCAGCTTTTTGGCACAGGCAATGCACGTGGCCAAAAGCGCCGTGACCTTTAAGGTAAACGAGCTGCTGCGCCTGGGCCTTGTGGAAAAAACGCAAAGCGCAGAGGATAAGCGCGTGCACTATCTAACGGTAAAGCCCAAAGTGCTGGCAGAATATAAAATTTACGACAGGGCGCTGTTTCGCGCCGAAAAAGAGATAAAAGAAAAATACACGGCGCACGAGTGTGCAATGTTTTGCGAGATGCTGCGGCTAATTAGCGCATGCCATGAACAGGAAAGCGGCTTTGCGCAGCAGGCATAATGTTTTCTTTACAAACGAAAGGTTTTATCCATGAGCAATGTATTATCCAAAAAATTTCACTTTTTCACCTTGCTAAAATTCACCGCGCCCACCATTATTATGATGATATTTATGTCGCTTTACACGATGGTGGATGGGGTTTTTGTGTCGCGATTTGTGGGCACAAATGCGCTTTCGGCAGTTAATATTGTTTATCCGGCCATGAATGTGGTTATCGCGGTGGGTATCATGCTGGCCACGGGCGCAAGCGCCGTGGTGGCCAAAAAAATGGGCGAGGGCAGACAAGATGCCGCGCGAAGCGATTTTTCGCTGATTGTGGCGCTGGGCACGATGATTGGCGTTGTCATCGCCGTGCTGGGGCTGCTATTTGCAAAACCGCTGGTGCGTGCGCTTGGCGCAAACGATGCGATTTTTAGCTATTGTTATCAATATGCCATGCTTTTGCTTTTGTTTACGCCAATGGCCATTTTGCAGATGCTGTTTCAATTCTTTTTTGTCACGGCGGGCAAACCGCATTTGGGCCTTGCGGTGATCGTAATTGGCGGCTGCGCCAATATGGTGCTGGATTATGTGTTTATCGTGCCAATGCAAATGGGCATTGCGGGCGCGGCCCTTGCTACGGGCATTGGCTTTTCGATACCGGCGCTGTTTGGCCTGTTTTATTTTGCGGTGTTTCGCAAAGGCAGCTTGTATTTTGTGCGCCCGCGCTGGAGCAGCGAAACCGTGTTGCACAGCTGCACCAACGGCGCATCGGAGATGGTAACCAATATTTCCACCGCCATTACCACGTATTTGTTTAATATAATTATGATGCGCCATCTTGGCGAGGACGGCGTGGCCGCCATCACGGTGGTGCTGTATGCACAGTTTTTGTTGACGGCGCTGTATTTAGGCTATTCTTCGGGCGTTGCGCCTGTAATCAGTTATAATCATGGCAGCGGCAACACCAAGCAATTGCGGCGCATTTTTTCCATCAGTATTGTGTTTTTAAGCATCAGCTCGGTGGTGCTGTATCTTACGGCGCTTTGCCTTTCGGCGCCCATTGTGGGCATTTTTGCAAAGGTGGGCACCAATGTGTACGATATCGCCATAAACGGCTTTGGGCTTTTTTCGCTGTCGTATCTGTTTATCGGCATCAATATTTTTTCAAGCGGCATGTTTACGGCGCTGTCTAACGGCAAGGTGTCGGCCATTATCTCGTTTTTGCGCACGTTTGTGTTTTTGGTGGCGGCCGTGCTGCTTTTGCCGCAGCTACTGGGCATTAACGGTGTGTGGCTTTCAGTGCCCATAGCCGAGCTGCTGACGCTGTTTGTGTCCATCGGCTATTTGGTGAAATATAAAAAAGTATATGCGTATTAATGCGCGGCATGCATACGCAATATGGCTTTTGTAATTGTGTAATACGGTTCAATATTGGAAAGGCGGTGGCGGATATCAATACAAGCATAACTTCCCGCGAGGCCATTTTGGCTGCCTGCACAGACTTAGTGGCGGAAAAGGGGCTAGACGCTGTCAATATGCGTTCGGTGGCCGCACGCTGCGGCGTGGCGGTGGGCTCGGTGTATAATTATTTTCCCTCTAAAGCCGATTTATTGGCCGCCGCCATCCAAGCGGTGTGGCAGGAAATTTTTGATACCACGCGCGAGGATGCGCCGCCAGATGGCTTTGCTGCGCGCGTTGCGTGGCTGTTTGCGCGCGTGCGCGCGGGCGCAGGCCGATATCCAAACTTTTTTTCTTCGCATTCCATCACGCTTGCCCGCGAGGGGCGCGGCAAAGCGAAAGAAAAGATGCAAAGCTATTTTGCCTATATGCGCCGCGAGCTTTTGGCGGCTGTGCAGGCAGATAAGCGCGTGCGCGAAACTGCGTTTTCGCCCGCCTTTACGCAAGAGGCCTTTGTGGACTTTGTGTTTCAAAGCTTGCTTTCTATGCTGATGAGTGGCGCGCAAACACCGGACGTGCTGATAGAAATGATTAAGCGGGCAATTTATTAACCGCAGTGCGATAGCACAAACGGAATCACTTTCATTGTAGGTCAGTAATCAGAAAAGGGAAAGGGCTTGCCGCCTGCAATTTGCAGATGGCAAGCCCTTTCGGCTGGTGCATCAAAATATTTGTCTAAATTTTTAGGGCCACTGCAAATTCACTGCGCAGGCCTATTTATAGTTTAACGATAGTAATTGGTTTTGCTCTAAATTGTTTTTATAGCTGGCAAGCTCGGTATACATTTCCTGTTTTAAAGGATTGCGCTTTAGCTTGATTATTCTGTAAATTTCATAACCGAATACCGACATGTTGACAATGAGTGCAATTGCACTTACGATTGTCCAAGCGGTGGGGTTATATGTGCTTGTTATACCAAATGCGCTGCTTGACTGATAGTCAACAGCCAATGAAAACATGCCGAACAATGCAAGCGTTTGCGCTCTGTGCTGAAGCCATGCACCGGTTTTGAAAAATATTTCCGATATAGAGCAAGATACGATTAAAGCCACGCCGGCATACATGGCGCGTGTGGAAATACAGTTATAGCAATAGGCAATATTCCATAAATCATATGCCAAAATCCAAAACCATAATTGGTCAGCCCATATCATATCTTTGGATTTTGTGTTTGCAACTTTTATACCCATCCAGCCGGTTAAAGTGCATAGCAAAAACAAACCTGCCAATGCATTTAGTATATTCCAAGGGCCGCCTAAAAGAGTTACGCCTGCGGCATCAACAGTAAGGGTTTTATAGGTTTTATAAACTTCAATATCTCTTGCAATGGCTTCAACAATATTAATAGCAAGTATTGCTACGGGGAAATACCATGCAAATTTTTTGTTGCCTAGCTTTGTATATCTTATAAGCATAAAACCGATAACGCCAATTAAAGCCGAATAGGTTTTTACAACGCCAAACCAAGTTTTACTTGAAGGGCTGCCAACCACATTCATTGCGATTAATGCAACTAAAATGATGGGAAATATGCAATATAGCAATATTGCAAAAATCTTGTTTCTTCTTGTAAGTTCATTTAATAACACTAAAGCAGCAACAAGTAGAACAAAGGCAACTACTGAAATAAACGTGTAACCTTGAAAAAAGAATCCCATATAAACCTCCTTTATTAAATGATAATTTCGATATCGCTTATCGGATATGCTTTGCAGGAGTGAATGTACCCAAATTTTTCGTCTGCGTATCTGAGCAGAATGCCTTTGGATAAAAACACCTTTCCGCTTACAAGCTTAACACGGCAAAGGCTGCATTCGCCGCTTCTGCAGCACACATTTACTCTTATGCCGCTTTTTTCAAGCGAAGTTAATAACGAATCGCTAGATTTTGCCCGAACGGTGATGTCGCCGATTTTAACGTTAAATAGTTCCTCGCCTGTTAGCTCTTGCGGCCAGCCGGCCTCGTTTTGTATATCTTTTCTTGAGCCGAACATTTCACGACGTATTTTTTTAATCGGTACGTTTAATTTTTGCAATTCCTTTTCGCAAAAGTCATTCATTATTTGTGGCCCGCATATATAGCAGGTGCGATCTGCTAAATCGGGAACAAGCTTTGTTATTAAATTGCCATCGATAAAGCCCGTTTCTCCTGCCCAGCCATCTTTATCCTCTGAGACTACCAAATAGTATTGGAAATTAGGGTTTTCTTTTGCGTATTTTTCAAGCGTATCGTGGTAAAGGGCAGAGTTTTTGCTGCGGCAGCCATAAAGCAAAATGACGTCTCGGTCTAAATTGGCATCTACAATTTCTCTAAGCATGCTTACAAATGGGGTAATGCCGCTTCCGCCTGCTAAGAATAAGGATTTTTTTCCATGAAAAACAGGTTGGTATCTAAAAACACCGGCAGGGCCGTTTGCAGTAAAAGTATCGCCTAGCTTTACCTTATCTAAAAAATAATCGGATACAAAGCCCTGTGCTGTGCGTGCAACCGTTATTTCATAGTAGGCACGCTGGCGTGATGATGAAGATATGCTGTAAGGCCTGCTGGTTCTAACCCCGTCAATTTCGGTAAAAACATTAACGTATTGCCCTGCTTCAAAGGGGGGGAGATAGCCGTCAACAGAGGAAAGGCGAAAAACCTTTGCCATTTTTTCGGTATCTTCAATACTGCTGACGATAAGCTTTAGTTCTTTGCTGTGCAACGGCTCAATACGCTTATCGGCTTCGTTGCCATTGCTGATTTTATCCGGCGATACCTCTCGCAATACACGAATTTCCTCTAAAACCTCTTTGCCGTGCACCACAGTGCCAAGTAATGTTTCTTTAATCGATTTTGCCATCTTTAAACCTCCTTGGCAACTTTTGTTGCTACTTTATCTGCATACATATAATTTGGGCCAAAGCCACAGGCGTTTACCCATCCGCTTGCAAATTCCAAATTTTCTATTTTGCTCTCATTCGGGAAGAAGAACACAGAGGAAATAACGTCCTGCTCGTAGCCATAAATGGCACCGCCCGGATGGTTTAAATATCGCATATGGGTCAAGGGGGTTGCAATTTCCATTTCTTCAATATGGTCGGTAAAACCGGGATACATTTTTTCAAGGCGTGCTACTATACGCTTGCCCGCCTCGTATTTTTTTTCATAGTATTGCTCAGGAGTAAGCTTTTCCCACTCTTCGCTATATTTTAGTGTGCCTGCTGTGATAATGCTTGTGCCTTTTGGGGAAACCATGGGGTCGTCTACTGTATAGCAGGTTGCAATCAGAGGGTCGTTTTCAGGCAGAAGCTTATACGCATCTTGGAAATCCTTGTTGGCATCAAAGCTTTCATAGTTCAGTGTGAACGATGTTGTAAAGCCAATCTCCTCGGGCGTGCAGTCAAGGCCGATAAAGCAGGTTAATGCCGAAATGCCAACAGCATAGGGCTTTAGATACTCTCTTGCCTGCTGCGGTATTTCATCCTGCTTTAGCAAAGCACCATATGTGGAAATAGGGGAGATATTGGAAATAATTTTTTTAGCTTTATATTCCTTGCCAAACTGGTCAACAACACCGACAGCCTTGCCATTTTCCAGCAAAATTCTGTTTACGCCGCAGTTGAGCTTAACCACGCCGCCCATTTCTGTAACAGCCTCCATAATCGCTTGGTTCATCATCATAGAAGTGCCGCGCAGATAGTATGGTTTATCTTCTATGTATATATTGGTGCACTTAGCAAGAATAGACCACGGGAAACGAGCAGGGGGCATGCCCATAAAGCACCAATAAGCACTTAAAGCCAGCTGAAGCTTTTTATCCTTAAAGAATAAATCAAGCACTTCCTGTGTGCTGGATAAACCATATTTAGCAAGTGTAGGATAAATTTTCGGAAAGCCCATCTTCATGATTGCTTTTTTTAACAGGCCGGGTTCGCCTTCGCTTTGGGCGCTTTTTTCTGCAAACGCGGCGGCCTCTTTGCAAAAGCTGTAAACAGTTTCAAAATACTGTAAAATGCTTTCTGTTTCATTCGGAAACTCTTTGCACAAATGCTCTTCGCATTTTCTTCTGTCTGCAGGAATGCTAACGCCTGTTCCATCAGGAAAGTTTACTCTAAACAGCTCTTTAATTTCTATCCAATCAATTTTATCCTCAATGCCATATCTTTTAAATTGTTCTCTTAATGGCCCGGGTTTCTCTTTTGTGCCCATGCTGCTTAACTGATGCAGTGCAACCTCAAATTCAAATCGGCCTCGTCTAAAGCTGGTGCCGCAGCCACCGGGGATGTTGTGCTTTTCAAATAAAATTACTTTTTTACCTTTTTCTGCAAGAGTTGCAGCACTTGCTAAACCGCCGTTGCCGGCACCTATTACAATTACATCGTAATTTTGCATTTACAGTCCTCCTAAAAATTTATAGAAATAATGGCGAAAACTCAAAATGTATGCCGCCATTCATAAACGTAATGACAATCGCTGCTGTAACCAAAGCAATATTAATCAGCATAAACAAAATTTGCATTGGTTTCGTTTTTGTGGCGTTTATAAATTTGGTAAAGTTAGAATCAACAAATTCTTTCTCAAACCATGCCTTTGCTCCAATTTGCATCCAACCGCCGATTGCCAAAGAGTTGGCTCGAAGCGGAAGCCATAGGCCAAGACCGCCATAAGCGCCCAAACCGATTGTGCACAAAGCGCCGATTAATGGTGCACCTAAGAAACCAACATGCATGAGGGCAACAGAATCGCTAAATTCATTCGTTACAAAAATCCAGTTCCAAAGTGTGTAGGCAATTACATAAAGAGCCGTCACTATTGGAAATACGCCCTTTGCCACATAGTAATCTCCTGCTGTTGCGTCAAAAAGCCAAGAGCCTTTTAAGGCGATAACGCCTATTGCAACTGCAAAGCCCGATATAGCATTAAAATATCGCTTGTGGCGCAACAAATCTGTAAATGTTGCTTCCAAAATATTTACCACCAGCATAAGCATAATGACATCAACGTATACCTGCGGGTTAAACCATCTTAGGGCTGCAAAAACAATCACGATTCTCATGGTAAGTAATGTTGTAAGCTTCATTTTTTCAAAAAAGACGGGCTTTGCCAATATAAGCACTAATATGGATGGTATTACAATCATGGTGACGTTTGCATAAATTGGCTGAAATACGGAAATAACTGCCATGCCGGTAATTGCCGCTGTAAACATAATCCATTTGATGAGTACGTTTACCCTTGTTTGCTTTGTGTCTAAATTTTGCTCTTTCATAAAATTCTCCTCACGTTTTATAGTTAACAGCAATGCCTTATTGCTATTAATTTAACAATGTCATGTACGGCTACATGTGCTGGCCAAAACTTGCCTTTGTGATGATATAATTGTATTAAATATAGTATGAATATTCGCACAGTATGTCTTTTAAAATTTGGGTTTATCCGCAAATATCATCGGTTAATAGCTTGCAAAATTCCTGAAGCCTTTGCCGAGTTTCTTCTTTATCGCTTTGCTCGTTTTCTCTTGTTGCCATCTTTTGCATAAGCCCCAAAAGACTGTCATAGGCATTATAATAGCTGCGTATAGCCTTTTCTTTGTTTTTTACACTTCCGTCTTGCAAGCCTTTGCTGATGGCTTTGCTTAAAGGCGCAACCATCTCTTCAAAGGTTTCCGGTGGGGTGGAGCTTACAAGACTTACCATCCCGCTTCTATATAAAAACACCTCCGCCTCCTGTATAAAAATAAGCTTTTTGCTATCCACAAAATATTGTTTTGCATATGCGTTTAAAATTGCTTCTATTTGCATTGCACCATTTAATTGATCTATTTGGCTTTTTTTATAAGCCTTTTCAGACGCATCAACAGTTTTGCTCCAAAAAAGCATTGCAGAGGCAAGCACTAAATCCGCCTTAGTTTCAAAATATCGGTATACTGAGCGCTGTGTTAACCCTGCAATTTTTGCGATATCCGATATTTTGGTATTTTCAATACCGTTATTTACAAAGCAGTTTAACGCCACTTCAATAACCTTTATTTTGTTTTGCTCTCGTATTTCTTCTAAAGACATTGCAATCCCCTTCATGCAGTACAATAGCATATATAAACTTTCAATACTGTAAATGTCAGTTTAACTGACATTTACAGTATACAATAAAAAACACAAGAAAAGCTATAGAAAAAATGACAAAATACGGCTGTTAATTTTGTAACAAATATAAATATATCAAAAAAGGCGTAAGCGTCAGAAACGCTTCGCCTTGTGAAGAGCTTGTGTAAAGCTCCGTGTTTTAATTAAATGTAACAACAAAATAGATAGACAAATAAAAACGGAGTGTCCTTATAAGGATGTTAAAATCCTATAAGAACACCTGATTGTGTTTACTGGACGGAATAGATAACGGTGCTAAGATGCGCCGCCGGATGGCTTTGCCGCGCGCGTTGCGTGGCTGTTTGCGCGCGTGCGCGCGGGCGCAGGCAGATATCCAAACTTTTTTTCTTCGCATTCCATCACGCTTGCCCGCGAGGGGCGCGGCAAAGCGAAAGAAAAGATGCAAAGCTATTTTGCCTATATGCGCAGCGAGCTTTTGGCGGCGGTGCAGGCAGATAAGCGTGTGCGCGAAACTGCGTTTTCGCCCGATTTTACGCAAGAGGCCTTTGTGGACTTTGTGTTTCAAAGCTTGCTTTCTATGCTGATGAGTGGCGCGCAAACACCGGACGTGCTGATAGAAATGATTAAGCGGGCAATTTATTAACCGCAGTGCAATATGACAAATGCCGCGCCCAAAAAGCAAAAAGCGCCTCGCTTAATAAAGCGGGGCGCTTTTTATGAACAGGATTGTGCAAGCAGCATCCCTCACGTATGCAGCGTGGTAAGGCAGGTTTTGGCCGCGGCCATAGGGGATGGCAATCGGCTGGCAAAATGCCATTGCCTTGAGGGCGTTTTATCGATTACGAATCACAATTTTTGATACATCCGCGATATCCACTTGGTTCACAAATATTTTCTCCAGTTTCTGATACAAATACGTAGGCCCGCCAGCCGTCATGATTGGCTTTTCTTCGCCATCCTTTGTTAAAACAGCAATTTGGTATTTATGCGAAGGATAGCCTTCGCTTGGGCTGTAAAACACACCAAACGAAAGCTGATTCATATTCGGAAAATACACAAGATTTGTCACTAAAAGCCCTTTTGTTTGATTATCCACCGGTATGGAAACAACGGTGCTTTTATCCGCATTCGCCGTTTGCACTTGCTCTAGCGTCATGATGTACGGATTGGTTTTTTCGTAGTGATGCAATGTGTAAAAAATTGCAAAAGCGGGATATGAAAGCAAAACGATTACAGCAATAACCAGTAAAATGGCAAGCATTTTTTTTGTTTTTCTTTTCATCATCACATCCAACCAATCTTTTTTGATGTTGACTCTATACTATCAAATGGAACAAAAAATAGCAATGCTTTTCAGTGTGTGCGGCTGTTGCGTGCCTTGCTTGCGCGTTTTGCATTATGTTATATTTTGCAAAAGCCCCGCGTGCAAAAGCAGAATAAAAAACAGAGTGTTCATAAGGACAAACTCGGAAATCCGCATAGAATAACGTTTTCTGGATGCTGCAGCAGTGATCAGCCCCGCATGGCATCCGCTAAATATTCTTGGTATTCTTGTTCCTTTATTTGAATACATTCCCGTACGATATCTCTTGCCATTGGTAATGGTAAATCATTGTCTTTTGAAATTTTTTCTAGAATATTATTGAGGAAATCCTTATCTTTGCCATCTTTTACAATATGTACAAATTCTGGTTCGTATTCATTAAGCATGTTTCTAATTATATCTTCTTTAACAATATATCTTTTTCCCAATGGCCGTGAACTTCTAATAGATGATGATTTTTCGATTCTACCTACTCGTTGATTTAAGTTTCTGACAGTAACGAGTACTTCTTCAAGCATTTCTTGTTCAGATCGTATTACTACATTTTTAGTTGAATCACCTTTCCCTGCTTCGGTTTTAGATATTATTTCACTAAACTGTTTTTCAAACTGTGGATAATAGGTGTCGAAAACAGTTTGTAACGTCTCCGTGTCTAATTGCTTGTCGCCTAGCCGGCCATTAATGGTTTTGATAAGATTCAACATACTGTTTCTGTTTGGTTCAGTGTGATTGAATTGAGACAATGGCGGTTCAACATCAGCTGGCTTTACATCTATTAAAAAGGTGCACACCCTTTTATCTGTTAACCCATTTGATAACGAGCCCGTTTCAAATAATATCCAAGGGGAATTCAAATTGTCCGCAGTAAGGCATATAATTCCAGTGTTTGTATCAGCCAGCGCTTCATTTATTGTATTAAACCAAACAATCCCTCTATCCATATCTGAGGATATCCACGGTTTTGATGCTTGAAGAACACATTTTAACCAACTTGACAATAAATTAGCGACTTGATTACTCCGCGCTCCAGACCAACTAATAAATACTTTCATTATTTCCCCACGCCCTTCAAATTTCAAATCGAATCACATAATTAACAAAATTACAACCAATTTACATCTCAATTATATCACATTCAAAAAAACAAAACCACCATCAAAAACAAAAACAGACCAGCTTTCGCCAATCTGTTTTGTCCTTATGACCACTCGAGTGTCATTCATAATGGTCGGAGTGACAGGAATCGAACCTGCGGCATCCTGGTCCCAAACCAGGCGCGCTACCAGCTGCGCTACACCCCGATATTGTATTTTAGCGTGGCTTGTGCTGCGCTTTTGCGTTTTGTGGCGCTGCATAAATAAAATGCGGCCACAAGCGGCCTTGCGCTGCGCAAGAAAAATGCGTTTGCACATTAAGGAAAAACGGTATACACTATGCCAAAGCGGTTTATCAGCGCCAAAGCGACTTGCCAGATAGCGGCCTAACCAGCGCCAAAGCGGCCTGCGCGATATTAAGGCGCTTTACTGAGTGCCACAATGCCTTGCCCTCTGCCGCAGCATTGGCTGCATTTGATGGGCAGATATCATTATAATCGTATCTAAGGGCAAAAGTCAAGGTTTTGCGCGCAGAATCTGTAAAAACATCTTGACTAAAGGCGCGCGGCGCTTTACAATGAAACAGGTAGTCTGCACGGCGCGCCTTGCAAAGCGGCAAGTGCACGCAGATGCGGCTTAAAATCACCCTGAAAGGCATGGTATCATGATGCGTAACACCGAAAAAACGATGGACCAGATTATTGCCCTTTGCAAAAACAGAGGGTTTATCTTTGCAGGCAGCGAAATTTACGGCGGCCTTGCAAATTCATGGGATTACGGCCCGCTTGGCGTGGAATTTAAAAATAATGTTAAGCGCGCGTGGTGGAAAAAATTTGTGCAGGAATCGCCATATAATGTTGGGCTGGATTCTGCAATATTGATGAATCCGCAAACATGGGTGGCCACCGGCCATGTGGGCGGCTTTTCGGACCCGCTGATGGATTGCCGCGAATGCAAAACACGCCATCGCGCAGACAAGCTTATTGAAGACACGGGCGCGCGCGCCGAGGGCATGACGGATGCCGAAATGCAGGAATATATTAAGGAGCACAATATTGTGTGCCCCTCGTGCGGCAAAGCCAATTTTACCGATATTCGCAAATTTAATTTGATGTTTAAAACCTTTATGGGCGTTACCGAGGACAGCAAAAACGAGGTGTATCTGCGCCCTGAAACCGCGCAAGGCATTTTTGTAAACTTTGCCAATATTCAGCGCTCCACACGCCGCAAGCTGCCGTTTGGCGTGTGCCAAGTGGGCAAGGCGTTTCGCAACGAGATTACACCGGGCAACTTTTTGTTCCGCCTGCGCGAGTTTGAGCAGATGGAATGCGAGTTTTTCTGCAAGCCGGGCACCGATTTGGAATGGTTTGCCTATTGGAAAGATACCTGCAAAAACTTTTTGCTTTCGCTTGGCATGAGCGAGGAGGACATTCGCCTGCGCGATCATGACGCGAAGGAGCTGTCGTTCTATTCAAAAGGCACAACCGATATTGAATATCTGTTCCCGTTTGGCTGGGGCGAGCTTTGGGGCATTGCCGACCGCACAGATTACGATTTGGGCCGCCACAACAGCCAGTCGGGCAAAACGCAGGATTATTTTGACCCCGAAACCAACGAGCATTATGTGCCCTACGTGGTCGAGCCATCGCTTGGTGCCGACCGTGTGGCGCTGGCATTTTTGTGCAGCGCTTACGACGAAGAAGTGGTGGACGCAGAAAAGAACGATTCCCGCATCGTGCTGCGCTTGCATCCTGCGCTGGCGCCGTATAAGGCATGCGTGCTGCCGCTTTCGAAAAAGCTTTCCGAAGGCGCGGACAAAATTTTTGCCGAGCTTGCAAAGCATTTTATGGTGGATTACGACGAGGCAGGCTCTATCGGCAAACGCTATCGCCGTCAAGATGAAATCGGCACACCGATTTGCATTACCTATGATTTTGAATCCGAGCAGGATGGCTGTGTAACCGTGCGCGAGCGCGACACCATGCAGCAAGAACGCATCGCAATTGCCGATTTAAAGGCGTATATTGAGCAAAAAATCGCTTTTTAGACAAAATATTTCATTAATAACGCCCCGTATAAATTGTATGATTTATACGGGGCGTTATTTGCTGTTATCGCTCGAATTTAAACAATTTGTGAATATTATAGGGAAGTATTGGCATTTGGGTATCGGATGCACTATTATACTTAAGTAGCTTAATGGTTTTGCTGCTTAACAATTTGGACATTTTTGCAAACACAAAGGAATACGATGGGGAGGCACACACATGGACGATCCAAAGGCGCTGGCGCTGGCCTTGTTTCGCGCGATGACGCGCGTGCGAAAAGCATGGCATGCTGTCACGCCTACGCCAAAACTGAACAAATCGCTTTTTATCACGTTGATGACGGTGGCACACGCAGACGAATTGGAGTTTTTTAAAGAAAGCGGCATTGTGCCGTGTGGAGAGGGGCTTACGTTAAGCGAGCTTGCGGGGGTAACGCATCAATCGTTGCCGTCGGTAAGCCAGCGTGCGGCAAGCCTTGAGGAAATGGGTTATCTTGTGCGCACGCAAGATGCTACCGACCGCCGCATTTGGCGGTTGCAGCTAACGGACGAGGGAAAAAAGCTGGTGGTAATGGCAAAGGCAAGCTTTGAAAAGGATTTGCTGGAGCTGATGCGGCGATTTGGCAGCGAAAATGTTAGCACGCTTGTAGAACTGCTTGAAAAATTTTGCGACACATTAGAGGAAAAACAACAAGAGGACAATGCGCCTCAAAACTTCACGGAAAGGGATGGTCAATAGAATGACAAAAATTGTACGCTATTTAAAACCGTATATTGCCTTGCTGGGCGCGGCTGTTGTGCTTTTGTTTTCGCAGGCGATGTTGGATTTAAGCCTGCCGAATATGATGAGCGACATTGTAAACACCGGCATCCAAAAGGGCGGTATCACCGAGCTTTCGCCGAAAGCAATTTCGGCTACTTCCATGCAACTAATGCAAAAATTTATGCCCGAAAGCGATAAAGCGCTTGTAAATGCCGCTTACGAGCCGGCAGGAAAAGAGGCTTTGAGCGAGGCAGACTTTGCAAGCTTTATCGGGCAATATCCCGAGGCGGCCAATGTGCCCGTGCTTCGGCAGGTGCAAACAGGCGCAGATATAGACGCGGCCTTTGCAAAGGCGGGCTATGCACTGATGACCTTTATGAAAGATATGGCGCCAAGCGATGCAAAGCGCGATGTAAGCGAGGGCGCAGCGTCAATGGATATGGGCGCGCTGGCGCCGATGCTGCCCATGCTGGAAAAGGTGCCGCAGCAGGCCTTGCAAGGGGCCATTGATACGGCGGCCGTCACGCCCGAATCCATGATTTCGCAAACGTCGGCGGTGTTTATCAAAGGTTTTTATCAAGAGCTGAAAGCAGATACCGACAAGATACAAACGAGCTATATCCTGTTTACAGGCCTTAAAATGCTGGGATTCAGCCTTTTGGTGGTGGCATGCGCTGTTTTGGTGGGGCTTTTGTTTTCGCGGCTTGGCGCGGGCGTTGCGCGCGATTTGCGGCGCGACGTGTTTACAAAGGTGTCGTCGTTTACCAATGCCGAGCTGGATAAGTTTTCAACAGCCAGCTTAATTACGCGCACCACAAACGATGTTACACAGGTGCAGAGCTTTTTAACGATGGGTATGCGCATGATGTGCTATGCGCCCTTGATGGGCATCGGCGGCATCTTTATGGCATTATCAAAATCGTCCAGCATGGCGTGGGTTATCGCACTGGCGGTTATCGTGATTATTTGCGTAATTGGCGTGATATTTTCCATTGCGATGCCGCGCTTTACAAAAATGCAGCAATTGATTGATAGGCTGAATCTTGTGTCGCGCGAGGGGCTTTCGGGCATGATGGTAATCCGCGCGTTCAACACACAAAAGTTTGAAGAAGCGCGCTTTGACAAGGCCAATCACGATTTAACCGATAATTCGCGTTTTGTGTTCCGCACGGTTTCGTTGATGATGCCCATTATGATGTTTGTGATGAACGCAGTAAGCCTTTTAATTGTGTGGGTAGGCGGCCAGCAAATTGCCGCATCGGCCATGCAGGTGGGCGATATGATGGCGTTTATCCAATATTCGATGCAAATTATGATGAGCTTTTTGATGATTAGCATGATGTTTATCATGCTGCCGCGCGCGGGCGTTTCGGCAAAGCGCATAGGCGAGGTGCTTGAAAGCGAAAGCAGCGTGAAAGACCCGCAGCAGCCAAAGCATTTGCCCGCAAACATCCGCGGCGAAGTTGCCTTTCATGATGTAAGCTTTTGCTACGAGGGCGCGGACGAAAATGTGCTTGACCACATTAGCTTTACGGCAAACGCAGGCGAAACCACGGCCTTTATCGGCTCGACAGGCTCTGGTAAATCCACGGTGATTAATTTAATTCCGCGGTTTTACGATGTAAGCGCCGGCAGCGTAACAGTGGACGGCATCGACGTGCGCGATTTGCCGCAGCACGAGCTGCGCGCGGCCATTGGCTATGTGCCGCAAAAGGGCACGCTGTTTTCGGGCGATATTGCGTCTAATTTGCGGCTTGGCCGCGAGGAGGCATCCGATGAAATTCTGCGCAATGCCAGCGAAACTGCGCAGGCCACCGAGTTTATCGACCATTTAGAGGGCGGCTTTGCCTCGCCCATCAGCCAGGGCGGCACGAATGTGTCGGGCGGGCAGCGCCAGCGCCTTTCGATTGCACGCGCGCTGGTAAAGCAAGCGCCAATCTATATTTTTGATGATACATTCTCTGCGCTGGATTTCAAAACCGATGCTGCCTTGCGCAAGGCGCTGGGCACTTACACAGGCGGCGCCACGGTGCTTTTGGTGGCACAGCGCATCTCCACCATCGTGCATGCCGAAAAAATTGTGGTGCTGGACGAGGGCAAAGTGGTGGGTGTTGGCCGCCACGAGGAATTGATGAAAACCTGTGAGGAATATCGCGAAATTGCAGCCTCGCAGCTGCCAAAGGAGGAGCTTGCAGTATGGCAGAAATAAAAAACAGTGCCCCACCCGTAGGGCCCGGCGGCGGGCATGGCCCTGCCGGCAGAATGATGCGCGGGGAAAAGGCAAAGGATTTTAAGGGCACAATGCGCAAGCTGTTTGCGTATTTGGGCAAATATATTTGGGCAATACTGGCCGTTGCCATTTTTGCGGCAACCTCAACGGTATTTGCCATTGTGGGGCCCAAAATTTTGGGTCAGGCAATCGACGAGCTATTTGCAGGGCTGATGGCCATGCTAACAGGCACGGGCGGCATCAATTTTACCACCGTGGGGCGCATTTTGCTGTTTCTTTTGGGGATTTATCTTGTGTCGGCAACATTGTCGGGCATTCAGGGTTTTATCATGACCAATATTTCCACAAAGGTTAGCTACACGATGCGCAAGGACATTGAAGAAAAAATCAGCCGCATGCCGCTTTCGTATTTTGACCGTGTGCAAAGCGGCGATGTACTTTCGCGCATCACCAATGACGTAGACACCGTTACGCAAACCTTAAATCAAAGCCTTTCGCAGATTGTTACCAGTGTTGCCACCTTGATTGGCGCGGTGGTAATGATGATTTCCATTAGCCCGATGATGACGCTGGTGGCGCTGTGCATCCTGCCACTAAGCTTGATTATCGTGGGCAATGTGGTAAAGCGCAGCCAGCCGTTTTTTCAAAAACAGCAAAGCTATCTTGGCGCGGCAAACGGCCATGTAGAAGAAATGTATGCTGGGCATTTGGTGTTAAAAGCCTTTAACGGCGAAGCCAAAAGCGTAGAAACCTTTAACGAAATCAACGACAAGCTATACAATTCGGCGTGGAAAAGCCAGTTTTTGTCGGGCCTGATGATGCCACTGATGAATTTTGTGGGCAATTTAGGGTATGTGGGCATTTGTATTTTAGGCGGATTTTTAACGTTAAAAGGCTCCATCTCTGTGGGCGATATCCAAGCCTTTATCACCTATGTGCGCAATTTTAACCAGCCCATCACACAAATTGCCAATATCTCCAACGTGTTGCAGCAAACCGCTGCCGCGGCCGAGCGCGTGTTTGTGTTTCTTGCCGAGGCAGAGGAAGAGCCAGACCCTGTCAGCGATGTCGATACAAGCAGCATCAAAGGCGAAGTGGCCTTTGCGCATGTGCATTTTGGCTATACTGCCGAAAAAACGATTATCAATGATTTTTCCACAATTGTAAAGCCGGGGCAAAAGGTGGCGATTGTGGGGCCAACAGGTGCCGGCAAAACCACAATGGTAAAGCTGTTAATGCGCTTTTACGATGTGAACGAGGGCGCAATATTAATCGACGGCTACGATGTGCGCCAGTTTACCCGCAACGAATTGCGGGATATGTTTGGCATGGTGTTGCAGGATACGTGGCTGTATGGCGGCACGATAATGGAGAATATCCGTTACGGGCAGCTGGATGCGCCCGATGAGGACGTAATCCGTGCGGCAAAGGCAGCGCAGGTACACCATTTTGTGAAAACGCTGCCCGATGGCTATCAGATGGTGCTGAATGAAGAAGCCACCAATATCAGCCAGGGCCAAAAACAGCTTTTAACCATTGCACGCACCATCTTGTCGAATCCCAAGATTTTGATTTTGGATGAGGCAACCTCCAGCGTGGATACGCGCACCGAGGTGGCCATACAAAAGGCCATGAACGCCTTGATGGAGGGGCGCACCAGCTTTATTATCGCGCATCGCCTGTCCACCATTCGCGATGCGGACTTGATACTGGTTATGCGCGACGGCGATATCGTGGAAACAGGCACGCATGAATCGTTGCTGGAAGCAAAAGGCTTTTACTCTGAGCTGTATCTCAGCCAGTTTGCGCAGGCGAACTAAAAAAGATAACAATAAACACTTAAAAACCCGCATGTTTAACGATGAAACGTTAAGCATGCGGGTTTTGTGTGATAAAAACGGTGTTTTGAAAACGCATCCAGATGGAGTGCTATAGGATGGCTAAGATGCAAACGGGCAAAAGCGTGCCCTTTGCAAAAATCGATGTAGCATTCCCGTCCAAAAACGCGTACAGCGTGCGGGATAGCGCAGGCTTAGTGCAAGCGGGCAGTGCCTTTTTTGTCTTCTTCGGGCGCTTCTTCAAACATATTATCGGAATAAACCACGCAGTCAAGATAAATTGAGCAGATTTTGTCTGGCGCAAGCTCTACGCCGTATTCTGCGCTGTTTTGCCTATCCCATGTGCCTGCCTCATAGGCTTGCACAAAGCGCAAAAGGCGGCGCATTTTATTGTCGGTGCCAAGCAGCGCGTCGCGCACGTCTTCGTTCAGTGGCAAATCTTCCAGCACGGAGGGCATCGGCGCTTCCATGATAACGTCTAACAAGGAGAACATGCCCAAAATAAACGCATCGTCTGAACGCTTTGCGTAAGCGGGCACTTCCTTTGCAATGCGCTCGGCAAAGGTGGCGCGTAAAAATGCCGATTTCACAAGTTCCTCGGCTTTCGCATCGGCCATGTTTTTGGCCGCCACCAGCATAATCCAGCGGCGCATTTCTTCGTAGCCCAGCTTTACGATGGCCATATGCACATTGGTTACTTCAAAGCCGCGATGATATTGCACAGAATTGATGCGGCGCAAAAGCTTGTAGGTAAGGCCGATATCCTGTTCCACTGCGTGCGCAATGCGAAGAAAATCGGGCTTTTTGCTGTTTAGTTCACGCATGATACGCGCAAAGCTGGAATTAGAGCTTTGCGAGGTTTTGTTTAAAATCATCTTGGGCTTTGAGAAAAAATAGCCCTGAAACATGGAATAGCCCATGTCTACCGCGCGATAATATTCGTCAACGGTTTCTACCTTTTCTGCCAAAAGCTTGATGTGCGTGCGCTTAAAGCGCTTGGCCAGTACAGAACGGGCGATATCGTTATACAAAAGCATAAAATCTACTTTGATAATGTCGATATAAGGAATCAGCACATCCCATTGCTTTTCGCCAGTGTAATCGTCGATGGCAACGGTGTAGCCGCGCGCTTTCAGCGCCTTTACTTTCTCTACCAGCAGCTCGTCCACCGGCGTGTCCTCTAAAATTTCGACCACGACTTCTTCGGGGTTAAGCAAAAAGGCAAAATCGTCCATCAAAAGCTGACGTGTAAAATTGATAAAGGCGGGCTTGCCGCCGGTAAGCTGCGAAAGGCCAAACACGGTTACCGCGTCCGACACCAAAGAAACCGTTGCCTCCGTGCCCGTTAATGAGCTGGCAAAAGCATTGGTTTCGTTTTCGCGATATAAAAGCTCATACGCTGTTAGGAAGCCATCGGTATTCAATATCGGCTGTCTGGCGATATACACGTCCAAGAAAAACACCTCATTTGTTACATAATTATACCATTAAAATACAATAAATAGCAATGCAGAAAATGCCCAAATCTGCATTTTATTTCGCCGTAAATCTCAGTAAAATGCGCGCAATCTGCCAAAAAAGCGGCGCAGTGTATCACACAGCAGGCAAAAACCGCTGCAAAATGCTATCGTCTGATAGCATTTTGCGTTAGCCTAACACTTGTTAGATAAAACGCGATATACGATATATCGCTATATTTTTAAAAGTAGTGCAAAATAGTGGTACAATGAAACGCAAAAAAATCGCATGATGGTACCAAAATGCGCTTTATCGGTAAAAAACGACACAAGGCGTGGTTTGTGGTGCTTATTATGGGGAAAAGCAGTGAATCTGTGTTATTTTGCGCATAAAACGCAAAAAAGCCGCGCTGCTTTATGCATAAAGCAGCGCGGCAAATCTTGCATTGTATTGCGATGGGTGAAAGGCTTAAAACGCTTTACGCCATTGTGTCGGGCGTAATCTTTTCATACAGCTCGTGGTATTCAACAGGCATCGCTTCGGAGCTGAGTGTAATTTCGGATACCCATGCTTCATAAGCGGCATCAGACATATAGGTCATCGGGTCTGCAAACATCACTTCTTCTTCAAACGGATAGCGTTTGATGATATGATAGCCGTAATTGGTTTCAACGATATCGCTTACTTCGCCGTCTTTCAGGGCAAAGGCTGCGTCCTCAAAAGGTTTAACCATACGGCCTGTGGTAAAGTAATAGCCTTCTTCGGGAGCGCCGGGGTCTTGGTTATAGGTTTTGATTAATTCTTCAAAGCTTTCACCGGCTTTAATTTTGTCCATTACTTCGTTTGCTTTGGCAAGCTCGGCCGAATGGTCGGCAGGGGGGGTGCTGGTGCTTGTGCTGGCGCTTGCTGCGGCCTCTTCAGGGAACGAAATTAAAATATGCTTTGCATGCACATAGTTTTCAGCCACGTTTTTGATGATATCATCTTTATATAAAGAAAGCGTGAGATTTTGTACAAGCAGGCTGTCTTCCATCATGGTGCGCAGCAAATCTTCGGTATAATAGGCCGAGCTAAGCGCAGCATAATATTCGTCTTCGCTGGGGAAGCGGGCCTTCATGTCCGCCATTTCTTTTTCAACCTTTTCTTTGTCTTGCGCAGACAGGGTAATGTTTTTCTCTTTTACCAGCGCAAGCATCGCGGCATTCGAGCGAAGGCTTGCTTCCACGCCGGATTTCAGCTCGGCAACGTCTACGGCGCCAGTGCTTTGTGCTTGGCGCAGGATATTCATAAAGAAATAGCGATATTCATCAAACGACACTTTATGTTCGCCCAGTGTCATCACGGTGTCAATTTCGGTTTTGGTGCCATCGATATAAAGGCCGGGGTCTTTGGCGGGCGGGGTGCTTGTGACGGACTCTGGCGAGGGGGTAGAGCTGCCGCCCATTGTTTCAACCTTTTGCCCGCATCCGGCCAGCATCGCCGCCGCAAGGGTTACGCAAAGCGCGGCGCTGAGTAGTTTTTTCGTTTTGTTCATTTTCATTGTTATGACTATTCCTTTCTTGGGGAATCATGCCGATTCGACGCAGCCGAATGCGCGCCACTTTGGCGTGCAAGGCACAAAACCCAGTTTGAAAGAGTTGTCTTTCAAACTTTCTTCCTATAATACAACACTTTTTGTATTATACACCATAAAAGGGCTAAGGGCAAATGAAAACCATGTGAAAAAACTATTGACAAATCATGATACAGGGTGTTTAATAAGAACTATACAAACCGATGAAGCGGAGATTAAACCAATCGCGCACCCACAGAGAGCCCCGGCAGCTGAAAAGGGGCGGTAAGCGGATTGGCAAGTGGACCGCCGAGGGCAGAGTGAACGGGATTCCCCAGTAGCTTCTGACGCGTACTCGCGTTATAGGGTGTGGAATGTGTTGGCATTCCGGTAAGGCGGCTGCTTTTTGATAAGGCGGCAAGCAAGGTGGTACCGCAGATGTTTTTGATAAACACCTGTCCTTGAAATTCAAGGATAGGTGTTTTTTTATTTGCCGAAAGGGGAATGCACGTTATGCAGCACACAAAACGATGGCGATGGCCAAACGCGCAGCTATCAATTCAATTACAACAGGCGAAATTTTATATAGAAAATGGAGAATGAATGATGAAAAAGATGATTTCGGTTTTATTATCCGCTGTTTTGGCAATGGGCTTATGCACGGCCTGCGCCAACAATTCTGCAAGTGATACAGCAAGTGGCAAAGCCCTTAAAGTGGGGCTTGTGCAATTTGCAGAGCATCCCTCGCTCGATGAAATCCGCACGGCATTTACCGAAGAGCTTGTCAACACCGCAAAGGATGCGGGCATCAGCGTGGAAATTGATTATCAAAACGGCCTCGGCGAATCGGGCACATTAAACACCATTTGCCAAAAATTTGCGGGCGATAAAGTGGATTTGGTGGTGGCCATTGCCACACCCGCCGCGCAAAGCGCCGCCGCCGCGCTTGCAAGCACCGATATCCCCTTGATTTTCAGTGCGGTTACAGACCCTGTGGCCGCAGAGCTGGTTACCAACACGGCTGCCCCCGAGGGCAATATCACAGGCACATCGGATGCCATTCCCGTGGCAAAGCTGTTTGCGCTGGCCGCAGAATTAACGCCCGATGCCAAAAGCTTTGGCGTTGTATATAACACGGGCGAGCCCAACAGCGCCGTGGTGGTGGCCGAGGCACGCAAATATTTAGAGGCAAACGGCAAAACCTTGACCGAAAGCGCCATTACCGCAGGCAGCGAGGCGCAAAGCGCCGCGCAAAATTTGGCCGCAAAATGCGACGCGCTGTTTGTGCCCATTGATAACATGGTGGCGCTGGCAATGCCCACCGTTGCGGACGCGGCTATTAAAGCAAAGGTGCCGCTGTACGCAGCAGCAGATTCGCTTGTGCGCGACGGCGCGCTGGCAAGCGTTGGGGTAAATTACACCAATCTTGGCAAGGAAACCGCAAAAATGGCGCTGAAGGCGCTTACAGGCACCGCTATTAAGGATTTGCCCGTTATGGTGCTGGAGGAGCAAAACATTGTAGTAAACCAAGAAACCGCCGCCGCCATCGGCGTGGATGTGAGCAAGTATGTAAAATAGCATGCACAAAAGCGCGCATGCAGTTAAGCCAAGATACAAAATAGCACGGGCAACTGCCGCCCAACATGAATAAAGAGGTTGCATTATGAATTTTACCGTTATACTCGGCGCAATTGAGCAAGGGCTAATTTACGGCCTTGTGGCGATGGGCATTTATTTATCCTATCGCACGCTGGACATTGCCGATTTAACAACCGATGGTTCCTTTACACTGGGCGCGGCCGTGTCGGCAATGCTGACCACGCTGGGGCTTCCCATTCTGGGGCTTGCAGGCGCTGTGCTGGCGGGCGCACTTGCGGGCGGGGTAACCGCTATTTTGCAAACAAAGCTGCGTGTGCAGCCTATTTTATCGGGCATTATTACCATGACGGCGCTGTATTCCATCAACATGATGGTGATGGGCGGCAAGCCCAATTTGCCGCTTTTAAAAAGCGACACGGTGTTTACCGTGGCAGAAAAGTATTTGGGCGCGGTAGGTAAACCCGCTATAATCTGCGCCCTCACGGCGCTTGTGGGCGTGGGGCTAACGCTGTTTTTGCAAACACAGCTGGGCCTTTCGATTCGCGCTACCGGCGATAACCGTGCAATGGTGGCGGCCTCGTCTATCAATCCGGCGTTTACCACCACGGTGGGGCTGATGCTGGCAAACGGCATGGTGTCGCTTTCGGGCGCGATTTTTGCGCAATATCAGCGCTACAGCGCCAACGATGTGGGCAACGGCATGGTGGTTATCGGGCTTGCAAGCTTGATTATCGGCGAGGTCATCGTGGGGCGCGGGGGCGTGGCACGCTGTGTGGCGGGCGCGGTGGTTGGCTCTATCATTTATCGCGTGCTTACCACGCTGGCCATCACATCGGGGCTTGTGTCGGCCTCTAATTTAAAGCTGGTATCGGCCATTATTGTGGCGGCGGCCATCTCGTATCCCGCCATTCAGGCATCGCTGCGCTTGCGCCGCTTAAAAAAACAAAACACGGAGGTGCGCCAAGATGCTGCAAATTAAATCCATCACAAAAACCTTTGGCCTCGGCACCGTGAATGAAAAAACCGCACTAAAGGATTTTTCGCTTACGGTGGACAAAAGCGAGTTTATCACAATCATCGGCGGCAACGGCGCAGGGAAATCCACGCTGTTTAACGCCATTGCGGGTAATTTTTATCCCGATAAGGGGCACATTTTTTTGGACGGCGAGGACATTACCTTTAAGCCCGAATACCAGCGCGCAAACGATTTGGGGCATCTGTTTCAAGACCCGCTAAAAGGCACTGCACCGCACATGACCATTGAGGAAAACATGGCGCTTGCGTATCTGCGCGCCAAAAAGGGCGGCAGCTTTGGGCGCGTGTCGCCCGCAGATCGCGCCTATTTTAAAACCCGCCTTGCCGAGCTGGGGCTTGGGCTGGAAACGCGGTTAAAAAGCCCTGTGGGGCTTTTGTCGGGCGGGCAAAGGCAGGCGCTAACCTTGCTGATGGCAACGCTGATTACACCAAAGCTGCTGCTTTTAGACGAGCACACCGCCGCGCTTGACCCCGCCACCGCCGAAAAGGTGATGGCGCTAACCAAAAGCGTCACCGCCGAAACGCAGCTGACTTGCCTGATGATTACGCACAATATCAAAAGCGCGCTCGCTACAGGCACGCGCACCATCATGCTGGACGAGGGGCGCATTGTGCTGGATATCAAAGGCGACGAGCGCCGCAATATGACAGTGAATGACGTGCTGGAAAAGTTTCGCGAAAACGCCAAAAAAGCGCTGGATAACGACAGGATTTTGACCGAAAGCGAATAATATAACAAAATACCCATTGTATATACAAATTAGTGTATACAATGGGTATTTTTACTATTTACGGCTGGTTTATGCGTTTATCTGCAAAAGCGGCGGCCTTTGCCCGCGTAAGCGCATGCCTCTATTTGCTTTAGCGCCCACTTTCTTTCTGCGAAAGCAAACGGTGCGCGCATATTAGCGGCATTTTTCGCTAAAAATGCTGCATAAATCGGCTAAAATATCCTCCGGCAGCATGCCCTGCATAGAAAGGCGTGCGGCGCATAAATCGGCGGCAAGGCCGTGCAGATACACGCCGCACATTGCGGCATCATACGGCGCGAGGCCAATGGCGCACAGCCCTGCAATAATGCCCGCCAGCACATCGCCCGCCCCGCCGCGCGCAAGGCCGGCGTTGCCTGTGGTGTTTTGTATAAGCGCGCCGTCTGGCGCGGCTATCAGTGTGCGATGGCTTTTCAGCACCACAATGGTGTTATGCTGCATGGCAAATGCGCTGGCGGTTTCTGCGCGCGCGGCGTTCACTTGTGCCACGGTTTTACCGCTTAGCTTTGCCATCTCGCCCACATGCGGCGTAATAATCAGCGGGGCTTTGGCGCTTTGCAAAACTGAAAGCGCGTCCTTAATGCTGCAAAGCCCGCCCGCGTCTAAAATCACCGCGCCGCTTGCAACAGGCAAAAGCGCCTGCACCAGCGCTGCCGTGTCGGCGGTTTCGGGCATGCCGCAGCCGATTAACACGGCGCTTGCGCCCGCAGCCTTTTCAAATAGCGCGGGGCAGGCGCTGCTGTTCGCTATATCGGCGGGGCTTGCCGTCAGCGGCAAAAAGGTGGCCTCCAAAATGCGCGAAGCCACAGAAGCAATTACGGCTTCGCCGGATGCCAGCGTAACAAGCCCTGCGCCCGCGCGCAGTGCGCCGAGGCACGCCAGCGCTGCTGCGCCGCGATATTCGCTGCATCCCGCAACAATCAGCGCCTTGCCGTAATCGCCTTTGTGGCTTGCCGCGCCGCGCACGGGTATCGCCGCCCATACGTCGGCCGAAGAGATATATTTCATCTTGCAGGCTCCTTTATCGTTTCGTTGCCTTTAGTATACCACGAAACCGTAAAGAGGGAAATACCGCGTGCAGATGCAAATGCAAAAACGCCGCAGCCCTTGCAAGGCCGCGGCGTTTTAAACGAAAAAGTGCGGTAAATCAATCAAAAACGGCAGATACAAAATGCAAATATAGCAAACCGTTTTGCTGTTTTATTTGCCGCTTACAGAAAGGGATGTGCGATCGTCTGGTGCAGTGTCCAGTTCTGGCATCACCTTTGTGTTGTTGATATTGCCGATAAACCCGCCGATGCTGCCCATTGTTATCTCATATTCTGCGCCGCTGTCGGTTTTTACGGCTGCGGTGGTGCCATATTGGGCGTCCCAATCGATGCTTTGTGCAATGCCAAGCCCTGCTTTTGGCAGTGCACTGTTTAAAATATCATTAAAGCGCTTTGTGTCCTCGTGCGTGATATCCTCGGGGATGCCGGGCTTGTCGTCCATTAAATCATAATGGCCATACAGGCCGTTGTAGGATATCAAATCGCCCGTAATCGCGTCGATAAAAACCAGCACATTGGGGTATTCGCCGCCGTAATATTCCTCGATTTTTTCGGGGATGGTAAAGCTTGCATGCCACACCGGACGCTCGCCATTTTGATAGAAAAACAGCGAAGTGCATAGCACAGGCACCTCAGCCTCGCGCAGGTTATAGCCTGTAAGCCCTTCGGCAATGCGCACGGCAATATCCGCGGCCTCCTGGGCAGACATGCTTTCGGCGGATGGCTCTACGGCGCCATATTTCCAGTTCAGCGCCAAATTGGCGTATTTTTTGTTCCACACGGTCCAATCGTTGCTTTGCTGAACGGCCAGTAAATCGCCTGTTACATCCACAATTTTTGGCGGCGGCAAGAGCGCGCTTTCAGCTGCGCTTACCGCGTCGGGCTCGTTTAGCGTCATGTTGCTGCTTTGGGTAACAGGATTGGTGAGTATTTTTTCGCTTTGCGGCGCAGCGCCGCATGCGCTAAAAACTGCCAGCGCCAAAGCGGCGAAAAAAGAAAGGGCTGCTTGTTTTTTACATTGCATTTTTGTTTCCTCCTTTGTGTTCGTCGTGGATGCGCGGGGGCAAAGCGCCGCAAGCCGCAGCTCCATCGTACAAGCAAAGTTTACACGGTGCAAATATCGGCATTGTCTGCAAGATGTGTCGGCGATGTAAAAGTGATACAAACGTTTGTGCCCTTGCCCACGGCGCTTGTAAAGCGCAAAACAGCGCCCAGATGCGCCGCAATGGCAAAGCAAATCGAAAGCCCAAGCCCCGCGCCGCCCTCGGCACGGCTGCGCGCTTTATCCGCACGGTAAAAGGGCTTGCCCAGATTTTGCAGGGTTTCTGCGCTCATGCCGCGCCCCGTATCGGCAACAAACAGCGCCACGGTTTCGCCTTGCTGTTCCGCATACAAAGTCACCTCGCCGCCGCCCTCGCAGGCCTTTACGGCGTTATCCAAAAGATTACACAAAAGGCTTTCCAATAGCGCTTCGTCTGCCAAAATGGCGCATGGCTCGTGCGGGGGCAATACCGTTAGGCGCACGCCGCAGCCCTCTGCCTTTGGCAAAATAGCATGCGATGCGCGGGCAAACGCCGCCCCCACAGGCACAGGAACAAGCACGCCGTCTTCCCCGCGCAAAGCCGAAAGACGCAAAAGCTGCTGCGAAAGCGTAAGCGCGCGGTTTGCCTCAAATAAAATGGTGTCGGCGGCTTCAAACTGCTCTTGCGCGGTCAAATTAGCGCCGCGCAGCGTTTCAGCCCAGCCTGTAATCGCGGCAAGCGGCGTGCGCAGCTCGTGCGCAAGATTATCCAGCATATGCTGCTTTTCATCCCCCGAGGCTTGCAGTGCGCTTATCTGGTGTTCAACGGTAGTGGCCATCGCGTTCAGGCTTTTAGCCAATTCGCCAAATTCGTCTTTGCGGCGCTCGTTTGCGCGCGCCGAAAGCGTGCCGTGCGCAAGGCTTTGTGCGGTTTTTGTTACTGCCCAAAGCGGCTTATACATACCACTTAGCACAAAATAAAGCGCAAGGGCAAACACCACGCACACAGCGCCGCTTATGATAAACAGCAAAAAGCGAATGGTTTCCCACTGGCGGTAAAAGCCCGCAAGGCTGGTAACATATACAATATGGGTGCCCGCAAGCGGCGCGGGCAGCGCTGTGCCGATGTATAAATAGCGTGTGCTTTGCATCTCGCGCACAAGATGGCATTGCTGGCCGGATTTTATGGCAAGCTCTGGCCGATGGCCAAGCGGCGTTGCGCCCTTTGGCAGGCAGGAATAAATTGCCTTGCCGTTTTCAAAAATTTCAAACCCGCTTTCCTGCGTGGCGTAACGGGCGTTATAATAATCGTATAAAGGCGCAAGGGCTGCGGGGCGGCGCACCTGTAAGGTGGCGATGTCCTGCGCAAGCGCCTCGGTAAAAAACCGATTGGCCGACAGTGCTTCGCCCACGGCGGCGTCAAAGCCTTGCCGCTGCCCCAATGTGTACACACTCAGCACCACGCCGAGCACGCACGCCAAAAATAAGGCCAATATGGCCAAATAGGTTTTTTGCCAAAACTTTAAACGCCGCATGCAGATGCCCCTTTACACTTGTGTTTTACGCGCGGTTGCGCTATTCGCGGATGCAAAGCCGATATCCCAGCTTATATACGGTTTGGATTTCGCTTTCCAAATGCAATTTTTTGCGCAAGCGCTGGATGTGATTATCCACCGTGCGCGTTTCGCCCTCGTAGTCATACCCCCATGCGGTGGATAAAAGCCGATCGCGCGAAAGGGCGATATTTCGGTTAATAATCAGCGTTTCAAGCAAATTCCATTCCTGCGGGGCAAGCGCAATTTCATCGTTTTCCCAAAACACACGCCGCGCGTCCATATCCACCACAAGCGAGCGATAGCAAAAAATGTTTTGCGTTTTGCCCGTGCGGCGCAAAATGGTTTGCACGCGTGCCAAAAGCTCTAAAATTTCAAACGGCTTTACGATATAATCTTCTGCGCCAAGCCCAAGCCCTTTCAGTTTATCACAAAGCGCGGTTTTGGCCGTTACAAAAATGACAGGCAGCTCATCGGGCAGCGCCGCTTTTACGGCAAAGCCGTCCATTTTTGGCAGCATAACGTCCAAAAGTGCTAAATCAAAATGTGTTTCCTCGGCCAGCTGTGCGGCTTCTTCGCCGTCAAACGCCGCAATGGGGCTGTGCCCCACAAGCTCTAAATTTTTACAGATCACGCGGCTAATGCTCGTTTCGTCCTCGGCCACCAAGATAGTTGCCATAAATATAACCATTCCTTTCATGGGAAATTGCATTCTGTTCGCTTTGCGTTACGCCCTTTCTATTATAGCAGAAATTGTCACCAACTTGTCACGAAGATACGCATCAATCAAAAGCAAAAGCGCGAACGGACTTTGTCCTTTTTGTTGTGGTTTTTGTAACAAAAAGCAGGCAAAACATGAATTGCAAACGAAACTGCACAAAAAATGCGCACGAAAAAGAAGGATTTTGTATATTTTCCTTTTTGTAAATCGCTTATACTGTGTTTAGTATCAAATCTTACTATATTGGAGGAAACAGTATGCTCAAACAATTTGCGTATGATAACGTGCCGCCGGTGCGCACCGAGGCAGGGCTTTTGCATGGGTTTATGCTTGATAATATGTATATTTTTAGGGGTGTGCCCTATGCCGAAGCAAAGCGCTTTCAAATGCCAACGCCCGTTACCCCGTGGCAAGGCGTGCGCGATGCTTGCTCGTATGGATACGTTTGCCCTTTGCTGGCGCAAGATAGGCCCAGCATGGAGCTGATGGTGCCGCATCGCTATTGGCCAATGGACGAAAACTGCCAAAATTTAAATATTTGGACAGATTCGCTCGATACATCCGCCAAAAAGCCCGTGATGGTGTGGCTGCATGGCGGCGGCTTTACGGCGGGCTCGTCGATAGGGCAAATTGCCTACGATGGCTTTAATATGTGCCGCGAGGGCGGTGTGGTGGTTGTGTCGCTCAATCATCGCTTAAACGTGCTGGGCTATTTGGACGTATCGCCATTTGGCGAAAAATATGCAAACTCGGCCAATGCGGGGCATGCCGATATGGTGGCTGCGCTGCGCTGGATACGCGATAATATCGCGGCCTTTGGCGGT
>RRZU010252299.1_pt1 | contig 31460 bp, 31 predicted proteins | sample 2165561 | NCBI WGS metagenome assembly RRZU01 (sample SAMN10456909, study PRJNA506462) | wastewater metagenome | isolation source: wastewater sludge | place: USA: Moscow, Idaho | reverse complement strand
GGAACTGGCCAAGACCGAGCCCAATGGCGCGATCTGGGCCAACCAGTTCGACAATATCGCCAACCGTCAGGCGCATCTTGAAACCACCGGCCCCGAGATCTGGGAACAGACCGGCGGCAAGGTGGACGGGTTCGTTTGCGCGGTGGGGTCGGGGGGCACGCTCGCGGGCGTGGCCATGGCGTTGCAACCCAAAGGGGTCAAGATCGGGCTGGCCGATCCCGAAGGGGCGGCGCTTTACAGTTTCTATACCAGCGGCGAATTCGACAGCCCCGGCGCGTCGATCACCGAAGGGATCGGACAGGGGCGCATCACCGCAAACCTCGAAGGTTTCACCCCCGACATGGCCTGGCGCATCCCGGACAGCGAGGCGCTGCCGGTGATCTTTGATCTGCTGGAATATGAGGGGCTTTGCCTTGGCGGCTCGTCGGGGATCAATGTCGCGGGCGCGATCCGCATGGCCCGCGAAATGGGGCCGGGTCACACCATCGTCACGGTGCTGTGCGATTACGGCAACCGCTATCAGACCAAGCTTTTCAACCCCGACTTCCTGCGCGCCAGGGGCCTGCCGGTGCCCGGCTGGATGACCCGCGCCCCGGCCGCCCTGCCCGAAGTATTCCAGGACTGATTCTGACCATGTCGCGTATTGCCGCCCTGCTTCTGGCGCTGTTTCTTGCCCTGTCCCTGCCGGCCCTTGCGCAGGATCAGCAGGCGCCGAATTATGACGCCTGGAACAAGATGGCCGATCAGGCCGAGCAGATCCTGGAAACCGGACAGGCCAATGAAGCCCGGCTTCAGGCCATCCGCGCCGAGGTGGTGAAATGGCGCGACCAGTTCAAAGCCAATGAAGGCGTCAATTCGACCCGCATCGGCACGCTCAAGGATCAGATCGCGGCATTGGGCCCGGTCCCGGCCGAGGGGCAGACCGAATCCGAGGATGTCGCCGCCCGCCGGACCGAGCTGAACACACAGCTTTCCGAATTGCAGGCGCCCGGCCTGAAGGCCGTCGAGGCCTATGGCCGCGCCGATGGCATCATCGCCCAGATCGATCAGGCCATTCGCACCAAACAGACCTATGCGCTGATCGACCGGACGTCCTCGCCGCTCAATCCGGCGAACTGGGCGCCGGCGCTGTCCGAGGCGGGCACGCTGGCCCATAACGTCTATGACGAGGTGCGGCAGCGCTGGACCAGCAATGGCGGGATGAAGGGCATCGCCGATGGTGGCCTGCCCTTTGTGGTCGGCTTTCTGCTGATTGCGGCGCTGTTGCTGACGCGCGGGCGTAGATGGGTGGATTCGCTGCCGCACCGGCTGTCGGGACGCTTTGGCGACCGGTCGCGCGCGGCGGTGCTGTTCGCGGTCTCTCTGGGCCAGATCGCGATCCCGCTGCTTGGGGCCATGCTGGCGACGGGGGCGCTTTATGCCACCAACCTCTTTGGCGAATGGGGCCTGCCGCTGATCTTTTCGATCCCCGGCGCGGCGCTGTCCTATTTCGGCGGTGTCTGGCTGGCGCGGCGGCTGTTCCCCGAGGCGGATACGGGCGTCGTGCCGCCCCTGCCTCTGGCCGAAAAACAGCGCACGCAGGCGCGGTTCCGCGCCGGGATGCTGGCGCTGTCGCTGGCGCTACATCAGCTTCTGGCGCGCACGGTCCTGCCGCTGGCGGGGTTCAACAGCGATGGCGACAAGGATATCGGCACCGTTCCCCAGCGGCTGAGCGATGCGTCGGCGGGGGTCTGGCATCTGATGCTGATCCTGCTGGGATCGTTCTACCTGTTCAACCTGTGCAATATCCTGCGCCGGATGAAGGGCATGGAGACCGGAGCGACGCCTTATCGGGTGTCGGTCATCTCGCTTCTGGCGCGGCTGGGGCGGCTGGTGGCGGTCGTGGCGCCCGTTGCGGCGGCGCTGGGCTATGTCACGGCGGCCAACGCGGTGCTGTGGGCGACGGTGGCGACGGTGGCGCTGGTTGGGCTGCTTATCATTCTTCAGGACTTTATCGCCGATCTTTACGGTCTGGCTGTGGGCGGCGATGGCTCGGCCCGGGATTCGCTGGTGCCGGGACTGATCGGCTTTGCGCTGGTGGCGGTTTCGGTGCCGTTCTTTGCGCTGATCTGGGGGTCGCGGACCAATGACCTGTCCGAAGCCTGGACCAAGATCCAGAACGGGGTGTCGCTGGGCGGTGTGACCCTGTCGCCGATGGGCATCCTGACATTCATCTTTGTCTTTGCGCTGGGTTATTCGGCGACGCGCTTTGTGCAGGGCGCGTTCCGCAGCACCATCCTGCCCAAGACCCAGATCGATTCCGGCGGCCAGAATGCGGTGGTCTCGATCATCGGCTATGTCGGCATCGGGCTTGCGACGATGCTGGCGGTGACCTCGGCGGGGATCGATCTGACCTCGCTGGCGGTGGTTGCCGGTGCGCTGTCGGTCGGCATCGGCTTCGGCATGCAGCAGGTGGTGTCGAACTTTGTTTCGGGGATCATCCTGTTGGTGGAACGCCCGGTCGCGGTCGGCGACTGGATCGAGGTCGGTGGCAAGCAGGGCGTCGTCAAGAAGATGGCCGTGCGCGCGACCCAGATCCAGACATTCGACCGCAACGAGGTCATCGTCCCCAACTCGGACCTGATCACGCAACAGGTCACCAACTGGACGCGCGGCAACCTGACCGGGCGCATCATCGTGCCGGTGGGCGTGGCTTACGGCACCGACACGCGCAAGGTCGAACGCATCCTGCGCGAGATCGCCGAGGATCAGCCGACGGTGATGGTCAACCCGGCGCCGGCGGTGCTGTTCCGCACCTTCGGGGCCGATAGCCTGAACTTTGAAATCCGCGCCATGCTGTCGGACATCAATGCCGGCGCGGGCGTGACCTCGGAAATCAACCACGAGATCGCCCGCCGCTTTGCCGAAGAAGGGATCGAAATCCCCTATGCACAGCGCGACATCTGGCTGCGCAATCCCGAGGCGCTGTTGCGGGTCGAAAACAAGCTGGCCTCTGACGAGAAAAAGCCGGTCGCCCCGCGCGAGGAACCCGACAGGTCGCGCCCGATCCAGCGTGACGAAGTGCCCGATACCGATGGCGACGGCGATGCGGGGGCCGATGCGCGCTAGGCGCGTATCTGTGGCCGTGACGGCTCGGGGCGCCGCGTGATCGGCCCCGCCTGACGGGGGCACATCCCAAGACAGGGCATTCATGGGGCAGGGGCCGCGATACCGGCCCCGCCCGCCCGGGGACCTCAGGCGGCGTCCAGATGCTGGCTCTCGTCCTCGGTCTCGTCCTGATCGGGCAGGCCCTCATGGGACAGCAGGATCGCGATGGGCCGCAGCCACGGGATATGGGCACAGATGATCATGGCCGCGACCATGATCGGCACCGCCAGAAACATCCCGGCAATGCCCCAGATCGCCCCCCAGAAGGCCAGCGACAGGATGATCCCGAACGAGGACAGCCGCAGCGTCTGTCCCAGCAAAAGCGGGTCAAGGATATTGCCGATCAGGAATTGCACCACCGTGCAAAGCCCCCCGATCAACAGCGTCGTGGTCGGATCGCCGGTCTGGGCCAGAACCAGAACCGCCGCGATCATGGTCGCGATGATCGAGCCGATGCTGGGAATGAAGTTCAGGATAAAGGTCAGCATGGCGATGGCGCCCGCCAGTTCCAGGCCGGCCGCGCGGAATATCGTCCAGACCAGCCCGGCGGTGACCATGCTGATCGCCGATTTCACCACCAGATAGCGGTTCACCCGCCGCGCGATCGAGCCGATGATCGAAAGCACCTGCCGCGCGCGGGCGGAATCGCCGGCCAGCCGTTCGATCTTGATCGGAAACCATGCCCGTTCGGCGAACATGAAGCCGGTGAATGTCGCGGTCAGCACCGCGCCCGAAATCAGGTTTGACGCCTGTCCGGCCGCCGAACGCATCCAGCCCGCAAGGTTGATATTGCTGAGGAACGTGGTCAGGGTTTCCTGCGCGCGCGGGCTGAAATCCATGGTCAGCCGCGCCAGCACCTCTTGCGCACGATCCGAATAGACGATGGTGGTCGAGACCACCTCGTTGACCTGGGACACGACGACCGTGGCGGCCCAGATCAGCCCGATGGAAATGGCGATCAGCGCCAGCGTCGTCGCGAGCCAGTTCGGCACCTTGAGCCGCGCGAAGGCCGAAATCGCATCCGTGGTCAGCGAAAAGATGATCACCGCGATGGCCAGACAGATCAGCATGAACCGCGCCTGCACCAGCAAGAACAGGATCAGCGCGAAGGCCACGATCCCCAGAAAGCCGGTTTGTAGCCGCGCGCGCAGCTGCGAATCGCCTGATTGCAAGACCCTGCCTCTTCCCGTTCCGTGCCGCAGCCCGGCGGGGCAGGGAGTGCCCCGCCCGCCTCAGGCCCGGATATCAGGCCTCTTCGGCCTCATCTTCGCCATTCTCGGCGATGCGCGCAACGGAAACCACGGTTTCGTCCGCGCCGGTGTTGAAGACGCGCACCCCGCCCGCCGAACGCGAACGGAAGCTGATGCCGTCGACCGGCACCCGGATCGACTGTCCGGTCGAGGTGGCCAGCATGATCTGGTCGTCGCGTTCGACCGGGAAGCTGGCGACCAGCGGGCCGCCGCGCATGGCCCGGTCCATGGCCATCACGCCCTGACCGCCGCGCCCGCGCACCGGGTAATCGTGGCTGGAGCTGATCTTGCCGGCGCCCTTGGCGGTGATGGTCAGGATCAGATCCTCGGCCGCCGACATCTCGGCATAGCGTTCCTGGGTGATCGCGGCCTCGGCCACGGCATCCTCGTCCTCGTCGGCCTCGGCGCCGTCGTCAAGCGCGCCCTCGACGGCGCGGCGCATCTTGAGATAGGCGGCGCGTTCGGCCGGATCGGCCTCGAAATGGCGGATGACCGACATCGACACCACGCGGTCGCCATTCGACAGCCGGATGCCGCGCACGCCGGTCGAATCGCGGCCCTTGAAGACCCGCACATCCGTGGTCTGGAAGCGGATCGCCCGGCCGGAATCGGTGATCAGCATGACATCGTCGTTTTCGGTGGCCATGCGGGCGCCGATCAGCTCGACCCCTTCGGGCAGTTTCATCGCGATCTTGCCGTTGCGCATGACATTGGCGAAATCCGACAGCGCATTGCGGCGCACATCGCCCTGTGAGGTGGCAAAGATCACCTGATAGTCGTCCCATTCCGCCTGGGGCGCATCGACCGGCATCAGCGCGGCGATAGAGACGCCGGCATCGATGGGCAGGATGTTGACGATGGCCTTGCCCTTGGCGGTGCGCCCACCCAGCGGCAGGCGCCAGGTTTTCAGCCGATAGACCATGCCATCGGTGGTAAAGAACAAAAGCTCGGTATGGGTATTGGCCACGAAGAGCGTGGTGACCACGTCGTCCTCTTTGGTGGCCATGCCCGAAAGGCCCTTGCCGCCGCGACGCTGCGACCGGAATTCGGCCAGCGCCGTGCGCTTGATATAGCCGCCCGAGGTGATGGTGACGACCATGTCCTCGCGTTCGATCAGGTCCTCGTCGTCCAGATCGCCGGCCCAGTCGGTGATCTCGGTCCGGCGCGGCACGGCGAAAAGGGTTTTCACCTCGCGCAGCTCGTCCGAGATGATGGCCATGATCCGCTCGCGCGAGGCGAGGATGGCCAGGTAATCGCGGATCGCGTCGGCCAGCGTCTTAAGCTCGTCGGTGACCTCTTTGACGCCCAGCTGCGTCAGGCGTTGCAGGCGTAGCTCAAGGATGGCGCGGGCCTGGGCCTCGGACAGGTTATAGGTGCCGTCGTCATTGACCGGATGCAGCGGGTCGTCGATCAGTTTCAGATATTCGACGATGTCATGGGCGGGCCAGCGCCGCGTCATCAGCCGTTCGCGCGCCTCGGCCGCATCGGCCGAGCTGCGGATCGTCGCCACCACCTCATCGACATTCGAGACCGCGACCGCAAGACCGCACAGGATATGCGCGCGTTCCCGTGCCTTGCGCAGCTCATAGGCCGTGCGCCGGGCCACCACTTCCTCGCGGAAGGTGATGAAATAGGTCAGAAAGTCGCGCAGCGCCAGCTGTTCGGGCCGGCCGCCGTTCAGCGCCAGCATATTGGCGCCAAAGCTGGTCTGCATCTGGGTGAAACGGAACAGCTGGTTCAGCACCACCTCGGCGGTGGCGTCGCGTTTCAGTTCGATCACCACGCGCACGCCCTGACGGTCGGATTCGTCCTGAACGCTGGAAATGCCCTCGATGCGCTTTTCCTTGGCCAGTTCGGCGATCTTTTCGATCATGCTGGCCTTGTTCACCTGATAGGGGATCTCGTCCAGAACGATCATCTGGCGGCCGTTGCGGCCTTCCTCGATGCGGGTCTTGGCGCGCACCACGATCGAGCCGCGCCCTTCGAGATAGGCCTTGCGCACGCCCGAACGGCCAAGGATCAACCCGCCGGTCGGAAAGTCCGGGCCGGGCACGATTTCCATCAGCCGCTCGGTCGGAAGGTCGGGGTCCTCGATCAGGGCCAGCGTGGCGTCGACCACCTCGCCCAGGTTATGGGGCGGGATATTGGTGGCCATGCCGACGGCGATGCCGCCCGCGCCATTGACCAGCATGTTGGGATAGCGCGCCGGCAAGACCGTCGGCTCGCGGTCCTTGCCGTCATAGTTGTCCTGAAACTCGACGGTATCTTTCTCGATATCCATCAACAGGTAATTGGCCGCCTTGGCCATGCGGACCTCGGTATAGCGCATGGCGGCGGCGCTGTCGCCGTCCATGCTGCCGAAGTTGCCCTGACCGTCCAGAAGCGGCAGCGACATGGAAAAATCCTGCGCCATCCGCACCAGCGCGTCATAGATCGCCGCGTCGCCATGGGGGTGGTATTTCCCCATCACATCGCCCACCGGACGCGCCGATTTGCGATAGGGCTTGTCATAGGTGTTGCCGGTCTCGTGCATGGCGAACAGGATGCGCCGGTGCACCGGCTTCAACCCGTCGCGCAGGTCCGGGATCGCGCGGCTGACGATCACCGACATCGCGTAATCCAGATAGGAAGACCGCATCTCGTCCGAGATGTTGATCACCGGCCCGGCATGGGCCATGACGGCGCGTTCCCCGGTGCCGTTCTCGGGGATGTCGTCGCCGTCGTTTTCAGGTGTGTCAGCCAATGGATCGCCTCAACATTTAGTTGACCAGCGGTCTATCCCATACCAGCCGCGGGCGCAATCTTGACGACCTCAAAACGGTCCCGAAACGGCCGCACAAGGTCGGGAAAAGCGGCTCAGGCGGTGCCGCGCACCGGTTGGCGCCCGCGCAGCGAGGTCAGCCACAGCGCCGAAAGCACCGCCGAACAGATCGCGTTCCAGCCCGCCATGGAAATGCCCAGAAAGCTCCATGCGACATCGCTGCATCGCACCATGGGCGCGGCCTCGATCGCGGTCAGCAAGTCCTGCGTGGACATGTTGGCAATGCCCGACACCCCCCCCGAACAGGCCTGCGGCCCCTGCCACAGCTTCAGCTCGACCCCGCTGTGATAGATCGCAAGCCCGGTCGCAGTGAGCGCCGCCAGCAGCCCCAGCGCCGCCAGCGCCCGGTTCCAGCCAAGGCGCCAGATCGCGACCCCGATCAGCGCGGCGACCAGATGCGGCCAGCGTTGCAGGATGCAAAGCTCGCACGGCGCATAGCCCAATGCCTGAAACCCCAAAGCCGCAATCAGCAGCGCGGCCGAGCCTGCGGCGGCGGTCAGAGCGATCTGGCGGGGCGGGAAACCGCGGGAATAAGCGTTCATGCGCATCGGGTTAGGCCCGTGCGTGCGCCCGGGCAAGTCCCAATCGCGTGAACGTCAATGCGGCTTCCAGGTGAAGACGCGATAGAGATAGATCGCGACGACCGCGACCACCACCAGCTTCGAAACCGGATCGACATAATTGGCGACGCGGGCATAGTTTTCATGCAGCGCCAGCCCGGCAAATGTCAGCACCCCGGTCCAAAGCGCGCTGCCCGCCACCGTATAGATCAGAAATTGCCACAAGGGCATCCGCGCCAGCCCGGCCGGCACCGAAATCAGCGTGCGGATCGCCGGGATCATGCGGCCAAAGAACACCGCCATGGCGCCGTGGCGCGCGAACCAGTGATGCGCCGCGTCGATATCGCCGGGCGACAGGCCCAGCCAGCGCCCGTGGCGGGCGGCAAAGCGTTTCAGCCGCTCTTCGCCGAACCACAGCCCGACATAATACCACATCAACGTGCCGATGACCGATCCCAGCGTCCCGACCAGCATGGTCAGGCTTAGCGACATCCGCCCGCTGCCGGCCAGAAACCCGGCCAGCGGCATGATCACCTCGGACGGGATGGGGGGAAAGACGTTCTCGGCCACCATCAGGAAAAACACCCCCAGATAGCCCCAGCTGTCGATCGTCGCCACAACCCAGTCGAACATCCGCCGATCCCCTTTGTCATTCCCCGTTTAGGTCGCCGGGGCGGGCGGAACTGTCAAGACCGCAGCGGCGTTGCAGACGGCGCGGGTTCAGGTAATCTGTTCCCCGGCAAGAGTTTGACCGACCGCGCGACGCGGTCGCAGAGGGGGTATCGCATGGAATGGCGCGGCAGACGCGGAAGCAGTAACGTCGAGGACCGTCGCGGACGCGGCGCAAGGGCGGGCGGGGTCGGTATTGTCGGCGTTCTGGCGATCCTGGCGGTCGGCTATTTCTTCGGCGTCGATATCAGCCCGGTGGTCGAATCCATGAGCCAGAGCAGCCAGCAGGGCGAGCCGCGCGAACTGACCGCCGAAGAGCAGCAGATCGGCCAGTTCGTCGGCGTGGTTCTTGCCGATACCGAGGAAGTGTGGGGCCGCGTCCTGCCCGAACAGGCCGGCACCCAGTACAGCGATCCCAAGCTGGTGATGTTTTCGGGCATCGACAGTTCGGCCTGCGGCACCGCGCAATCGGCGATGGGGCCGTTCTATTGCCCCAATGACCGCACCGTCTATCTGGACACGCAGTTCTTCAACACCATGAGCCAGCGCATGGGCGCGGGCGGCGATTTCGCCTATGCCTATGTCATCGCCCATGAGGTCGGCCACCATGTCCAGAACCTTCTGGGCATTCTGGGCCAAACCATGCAGGCCCGCCAGCAATCCGACGAGGCGACCGCCAACCGCATCTCGGTCCTGACCGAATTGCAGGCCGATTGCTTTGCCGGCATCTGGGCGCGTCAGGCCAATGAACAGTTCGGCAGCATCGAACAGGGCGACATCGAAGAGGCGATCAATGCCGCCGCCGCCGTGGGCGATGACACATTGATGCAGAATGCCGGCCGCGCGGTGGTGCCCGACGCCTTTACCCATGGCTCGTCCGAACAGCGCATGGAATGGTTCCAGCGCGGTTTCCGCTCCGGCCAGCTTGGCCAATGCGACACTTTCAAGGCCGCGCGGGGCTAGGCATTCATGCCGGATGAGGATCCGCCCGGCCCCGAGGATTACTGGTTGCAGCGGCCCGGATCCGGGCCGGATGCCGCCGGTTTGGCGGGACCCGGTCCCGCGCCGGGGCCGGGTCTTTCCTCGCTGAACGTGACGCCGCATGTGCAGGCGATCGGCGACAGGCCCGCCGGCATCCTTCCCGACGAGCTGGTGGGTTGGCTGCCGCTTTCGGATCAGGGGGCGGCGGGACCCTATGGCTATGCGATCCTCGATGCCGCGTTGATCCCGAATCTGCCCGAGATGCTCGAGGCCTCGGGCCTGCCGCATCGCTGTCTGTTCAGGATCGACGAGGCCCCGGAACTGGCCGCGACCGCGCCCTGGCTCGTCGCCTTGCAGGGCGAGGGGCGGCTTTTGCGCGGCCTCTTTACCCGGGGCAAGGCGCCCCAGCATCTTTGGGACCGCCATGCGGCGATCTTTCTGACCTCGCATGCCGTGCTTTCCGATCTGTGGCAGATGCTGCGCCGCTTTACCCGCGTCCGCGATGAACGGGGGCGCTGGTATTACTGGCGGTTCTGGGATGCGCGCGCGCTTTACAGCTTTCTGGCGGCGCCTGATTTCTCGCCCATGGCGCAACAGTTTCTGACCGGGCTGCAAAAGCTTTCGCCGCAGACGGTGCTGCTCTTGCCACAGGGCGATGTGGTCGGGGTGATCCGCCTTGACCGGCCCGAGGGCGCGGCCCCGGCGGCCGGCGCGCCACAGCTGACCGACCAGGACCGCCAGCGCCTGCGCGAAGAACTGCGCCGGCGCGATGCCGCCAAGCTGGCCGGATTTCTGGCCACGCAGCCGGTGCTGGGAAAGTCCGAACCGGCCTATCTGGACGATCTGGCGCTGCGGGCGCTGATCCGCCGCGACGAAATGGATGTACGCTCGCCCAATGGCACGGCCTGGCTGGTAATCCTGCTTTATCTTGCGGATCGCCACCCGCGCGCGGCAAAGGCGCTTTCCGCGCTTGTAGAAACGCGCAAATGGAGCTTCGATCAGGTGGCAAGGATGATCAAACACGGTGCCGACCGCGCCAGCGACAAGGCGAAATCGCAAGACAAGGGAGGTCGCTGAATGCCCGCAATCGCTCTGCCCGCCATTCCGCCGCTCGTCGAGGGCATTTTATGGGTCGGGGGCCTCGTGATCGGGGCGATCCTTCTGGCGGCCATCGCCGACCGGATTTCCGACTATATCTCGGATCATCTGGGCGATGCGATCGCGAAAGCGCGCGAATGCCGCAATTGCCAATGCCCCGAATGCGTCCCGCCCAAGGGCACGGTGGGCATTCGCATCGACTGGGTTCCGCCTTCGGTGCCGCATTGGCCCTGTCCGGGCAGCCATGTGCATTTCTATATCCAGTCGCAGAACCCGACCAATTGCCAATGCTTCTGGTCGCCGCAAAAGCGCAATGTGCTGTGCCTTGATCCCAAGGATACGCCGGCCGATTTCGATCCACGCAAGCTGGGGCCGAATATCCATGTCCTCCCCTAAGGAAACCGGGCGCAAGTTCAGCTATCGCCCGCTGGGCTATGACCTGCGGCTGACCGGGCCGCGGGCCGAGGCCGACCGGGTGGCGCGCGGGCTGCACTGGCGGCCGGGGCAGATCGCGGCCTCATATGACAGCAATGTCGCGCCGCCGATGTTCGTGCCCCCCGGGGCACCGGCCGAACCGTTTCAGACCGCCATCGACCCAAGGCTGGTCTCGGATCCCTATTTCACCACATTCGGGCTGTTTCGCAGCGCGCGCGAGGCGATTTCCTTTATCGCCGCGCGCGAGGATGCGCGGGATTTCCAGCTTTGGTATTTCGCGCTGATCTGGCCGCAGGACCCGCCCGGGGGCATTCTTGCCGGTATCCTGAACGCCATGCGGGGCGAAGAGGTGGCGCCCCCCGATCTGCCGGTCGAGCGGCTGGGATATGAGGTGCTGGACGGCGACGGCGCAAGCGTGACCCACACCTATCACGATCCCGGCGCGGCCATCGATCCCGCGCGCCCGGGCGACGAGGCCGACCGGCTGGCGCGCGGCGGCGACTGGCTGGTGGCCGTGGACCGGGTGCTGCATCCCTGGTGGTTGCCCGAACCGGTGCCGGGTTCAGAGCCGGGCGGGGCATGAGCGCCCGGCCTGCGACCGATCAGCGCTGCAAATGGATGCCGCGCGGGGGCCGGTCCATGCTGGCCCATTCCGGCCAAAGCCCCCAATGTTCCAGCGCCACCAGCGCCAATCCGATGGCGATGATCGCCAGCACCATCCTGACCATGCGTGCGCTTGGCGGGTTTCGCGCCCAGCGCGAGGCCCGGATCAGCCAGATGAGGTTGTTCATGTGCCCCTTCCTTTGATAGTGCTGCCTTGAACGAAAGACGCCCGGAAGGCCCCCTTGCCCCAGCATAGCGACAGCCGCATCCTGCCCTATACCGCCGATCAGATGTATGCGCTGGTCGCCGATATCGAAAGATATCCCGAGTTTCTGCCATGGAACACCGCCGCCCGGATTCGCGCCCGCCGCCCCGGGCCGGATGGCAGTGAGCTGGTCGAGGCCGATCTGGTCATCAGCTTCAAGGTGTTTCGCGAACGCTTTGGCAGCCGCGTCACCCTTTGGCCCGCCGACAGGCGCATCGACACCGAATATCTGGACGGGCCGTTCAAATATCTCAAAAGCGGCTGGAGCTTTGCCGATCTGCCCGCGATCGATGGCCGGCCGGCCGGCTGCAAGGTCGACTTCTTTGTCGATTTCGAGTTTCGCAACGCCATTCTGGGCAAGGTGATCGGCGTCGTCTTTGGCGAGGCCATGTCCCGCATCGTCCGCGCATTCGAGGATCGGGCGCGGGTGCTTTATCCGCCGCTCTAGCGCGCCCCGGGGGCGGTCGCCGCACCCTCATGGCGCGCGGCCTGCCAGATTTCGTAATCCAGCGCCAGTTCGCGGCGCAGCCGGGCGCGTGTTCCGGGTTCCAGATCGGTCGCGCCGGGGGGCGAGACATTCTTGCGCTGCAACTCGATCGGGCGGCCCAGCCGCTGGGACAGGAAATCCACCAGCAATGGCATCGCCTCATAGCGAAAGATGTGATCGACCGCGATCCGGCCCTCGTGATCCATCAGGAATTCCGATTGCCGGCCCAGCCGGGCATAGGCCGGGCGGCCCTTGGGACGCAGGTAATCGGTCACGAACTGTTCGAAACTGACATGGGCGGTGCTGTTGGCATGCCCGATCAGCCCGTCGCGGCTGCGATAGCGATACCAGCTGCCAAGCCAGTCGAGCGGCTTGCGGATGACCGCGACCGTCTCGAACGGGGCCTGTCCCTGCCGCGCGATCAGCGGCTGAATACGGTTCAGATATTGCCGCAAATTCAGATGCTTGACCGACGGATCCGAGCGAAAGGCAATCTCGGCACGCGGGGCCAGCGCCTCTTCAAGCGCGGTGGTGCCGGTCTTGGGAACAGACAAAAGCACGATCCGGGGGGCAAGGAAAATCAGCATGATGCGGCAATCGTCAGAACCATGGATCTCGATTAGCCGCCCGCCGCCCGGCTGGCAAGCTTTGCGCGGCCATGGTCCGGTTGCGCCGGCGGGTGCGCGGCAATCCTGCGTCATGGGGCCAGATGGCCGCTGGCGGCTTGTTGCCAGCGCGTGGCAGATCGGCCAGAATTTCCCTCAGGTCCGGGTAAAACGCCGAGTCGGCCGGCGAAACGCGCCCGTGAATTCCGGAAAACCTATATTTTCCAGCGTCTCGGGCGCGCATTTCCCAAGCCTTGAAGCGCTGGCTTGCTTTGTGCATCAGCCCCGGATTCGCCCCGAATGGGCGTGGATCGGCGGCCATGAAAGGGAGGCAGGGCGTCATGACGGATACGATCATTCCCCAAGCGGCGGGCGCGGCCGCGGATGGCGCGGCGGGGCGCTGGACCAGCTATGACACCACTTGGATGCTGGGCCTTTTTGGCACGGCAGTGGGGGCGGGGATCCTGTTTTTGCCGATCAATGCCGGGATCGGCGGCTTCTGGCCGCTGGTGGCGATGGCGGTGCTGATCGGGCCGATGACCTATTACGCGCATCGCGGGCTGGCGCGCTTTGTCTGTTCGGGCAGCCGCATGGATGCCGACATCACCGAGGTCGTGGCCGAGCATTTCGGCCCCGGCGCGGGCAAGTTTATCACCTTGCTCTATTTTCTGGCGATCTATCCCATCGTGCTGATCTATGGGGTCGGGATCACCAATACCGTGGGCAGCTTCATGGAAAACCAGCTGGGCCTGGTCCCGCCGCCGCGCTGGATACTGTCGGGGCTTTTGATCGCGGGGATGATGGCGGTCATGCTGGCGGGCGAACGGATCATGCTGATCTGTACGCAATGGCTGGTCTATCCGCTGGTGGCGATCCTGATCTTTCTGTCGCTTTACCTGATCCCGGACTGGAACATGGCGGCGCTGCGCGAGGTCACGCCCATGGGCACGGCTTTGAAAACCATCTGGCTGACCTTGCCGGTGCTGGTGTTTTCCTTCAACCACAGCCCGGCGATTTCGCAATTCGCGGTGGCCATGCGCGGCCATTACGGCGACGGGGGCCGGGCCAAGGCCGATCTGATCCTGCGCAATACCGCCGCGATGCTGGTCGGTTTCGTGATGCTATTCGTGTTTTCCTGTGTGCTGGCGCTGTCGCCGGCGCAACTGGCCGAGGCAAAGTCCCAGAACCTGCCGGTCCTGTCCTATCTGGCCAATGTCCATGGCAGCGCCTTCATCAGCTATTTCGGCCCCATCGTGGCCTTTGTGGCCATCGTGTCGTCGTTTTTCGGCCATTATCTGGGCGCGGCCGAGGGGCTCAAGGGGATCCTGCGCGGCGCCGGCATCGGGCAGGGCACGGCCAATGCGCGGCCTTTGGGGATGGGGGTGGCGCTGTTCATCTTTCTGACCACATGGGCGGTGGCGGTGCTGAATCCCTCGATCCTTGGGCTGATCGAGACATTGGCCGGGCCGGTCATCGCGGCGATCCTGTATCTGATGCCGATGTATGCCATCCATAAGGTGCCTGCGCTGGCGCGCTATCGCGGTGCGGCGTCGAATGTGTTCGTCACCATTTCCGGCCTGATCGCGATGAGCGCGATCCTTTACGGCCTGTTCTAAGGCGTCCGCGCCCGCCGCCGGTCCCGGCATCTGGCACGCCCGGCCGGATGCCGGCACGGTGGCGTCCGCGTCGCCCCGATCATTACGGTTTTCACGAGGTTTCTTGATGTGCGCAGATCACCATTCCCGCAATGATTTCACCCGATACCGCCATCGCTGGGAAATGCCGCTGATCTGGGTGTCGGCGGTGGTGACGGTGGCGACCGTGCTGCTTGGGCTGGCGATCATTGCCGTCGATCAGGGCACGGTGCTCAACGATGCATTGGGCGAGGACAGCGCCACCCTGCTGCGCGAGTTTCCGGGCTATTTCTATATTCTGCTGATCGCGCCGGTCGCGATCTATGCCTATCGCTTCTATGTGGCGGCGCAGTCGCGCGCCAACGCCATTCTGGTCGGCCCAAGGCAGTTTCCCGAACTTTTCGCGACCTATCAGGAGCTGGGCCGGCGGCTGGAGATGCCGCATCTGCCACGGCTTTACGTCATCAATGGCAATGGCGTGGTCAATGCCTTTGCGCTGGAATGCAACCGGCGGCACAATTACGTCGTCATCCATGCCGAAATCGCGATGCTGCTTTCGACCGCGCCGGATGTGGTCGAATTCGTGCTGGCCCATGAATTGGGCCATCACAAGCTGCGCCATGTTTCGTTGTGGCGGGCGGTGATCGCGATCGTGCCGGGCGCGACCGTGGTTCTGGGTCAGGCGACGACCCGGGCACAGGAATATTCGGCCGACCGCATCGCGCTTGCCGTTTGTCCGGGCACGGCCAATGCCACCCGTCTGCTGGCGGTCGGACCGTGGATGGAAAGCGGTGTCGACCCGGACGCCTGGCTGGAACAATGCCAGGCCGAGCACCGCGAATTCTGGGTGCGGATCAGTCAGGCCATGTCCAGCCATGCCGTCATGGTCAAACGCTACAAGGCCCTGCGCGAGATCGAGCGCGACGGCTTTTCGGCCCAGGGCGAAATGTTCTGATCGCCGGCTAATCCTTCAGCAACAGGATCAGCGCCAGCGTGATCGCGGCAATGCCCGGCAGGACCACCATGCCGGGCAGGGCGCCGGTCAGCACCCCTTCCAACGCGATGACCCAGACCGGGGTCAGATAGGTATAGGCCATGACCTTGGCCGCCGGCAGGCGCAGGCTGGCGAATTGCACCAGCACCACGGTGGCGGCGGTGGCAAAGACCGCGACATAGACCAGCGTGATCCAGACGATGGCGGGCAGGTTCGCCCAATCCGTGGCCCCGATCGCGCCCCAGCCCCAGATCAACAGGATCAGCGCCCCCGCGACCAATGTGCCGAATGTGAACACCACCGGCCGCTCGCCCCGGTTCAGCCGGCGCACCATCGGCGTATAAAGCGCATGCGCCGCGCAGCCCAAAAGATAGACCGCCTCGCCCCGGCCGAATTCCAGCCGCGACAGCGCCGCCATGTCGCCGCGAAAGATCACCCAGAGACAGCCAAAGGCCCCCATGCCCAACGCAAGCGCCATGCGCGGGCTGGTGATCTGGCGCAGCAGCATCCAGCCAAAGCCCGCCGCCATCAGCGGCGTCAGCGCGAATACGGCGGCGGCCGAAACCGGCAGGGCGGTTTTCAGCCCCTCGAACATCAGCACGAAATAGGCGGCATAGAGCCCGCCCAGCACAAGATAACGCCAGGGTGCCGCAAAGGCCCGTCCCGGCAGGCCCGGCCCGGCCAGAATCGCATAGGCCCCGACCACCGCCGATGCCAGCACGAAGCGGATCGCCGTGATCGCCACCGGGTCGATCAGATTGGCGACCCGCGCGCCCAGCGAAAAGGACCCCGCGATCAGGATTGAAAATGCCAGCATGGCGGCATGGCCGCGCAGGCTTTCGCGGCGCGTATGGGGCAGGCTTGCCGTCTGGGCCGGGGCGATCTGGGTTGCGCCCGAAACCGCTTGCGGCGGGGCAGGCACGGCGATCTTGCGCAGGTTCCCGGCCGGGGCGTCGCTGGTCGTCTTGGTCATCTTGTGGTCTTGGTCATATCGTTGGGCACCATCTTGGCCGTCGGGCCGCGTTGTCGTCAAAAGGCGTTCTGCCCGGCGGGGCGGGCGCCGCGCGAAAAGCCCGTGCCCATCGGGCCAGGGCGCGGCAGGTCGGATCCCACCCGACGCCATGGACGCAAGGGGGGCAAGGCTGCGACCGATCCCTTGCAATCCGCGGGTCCGGCATCCGGCGCGCCCGCCCGCGTCAGCATGTTGAAATCCGCCGCCAAGACAAGTCCCGTTGCGGGCCTTGCCCATGCGGCGCTTCAATTCGGGGCCGCCCCGGACCCTGTTCCTGTCGGTTCTGCGGTCTCTGGTTCGGGATCCGCATCCATCCCGCTGTCGCGCAGCGCCTTCAGGACCGCCTGCACCTTGGGGCTGCGGTGCAGGTCGACATGGGTGACCAGCCAAAGCCGCGAATCCCATTCCGGCAGGGCCATCACCTCGACCAGCCCGTCGCTTTGGTCCGGGCTGAGCCAGCCCAGCCCCAGCCCGCCCCGGATCGCCGCCAGCCGGGCATGGGCGTCGTTGCTGATCATGACGATGTTCTCGGCCACGACCCGGTCGCCCAGCCAGCGCATGAACGGGGCGGGCCGCCCCTCGGGGCCGGGCAGGACAAAGCGATGCGCGCGGATATCCTCGACCGCGCCCGCCGCCGCGACATAGCCGGGCGTGCCGTAAAGCCGCATCTGGATGATGGCCAGGGGCGTCGCGACATAGTCGGGCTCGGTCGGGCGGTTGCCGGCGCGGATGGCGATATGCGCCTCGCCCGTGTCCAGCCGGAACAGGCGCGGATCGGTGAGGTAACGCAGCCGCAGCCCGGGCTGCGCCAGCAGCAGCCGCGTCAGTCGCGGCATGACCAGCGTGGTCACATCCGGCAACGAGGTCAGCACGATCTCGCCCTCGATCCGCGCGCCGGCCCCGGCGATGCGGGCGGCCATCTGGGCAAAGCGCTCATCGGCGCCGGCCGCGATTTCCAAAAGCGCCTGCCCCGCCTCGGTCGGCGCATAGCCGCGCGGATGGCGTTGAAACAGCCGCGCGCCCAATGCCGCCTCAAGCGCGTCGATGCGGCGGATCACGGTGGCATGATGCACGCCCAGCACCTGCGCCGCCGCGCTGACCGTGCCCAGCCGCGCCACGGTCAGCGCGGCGCGGATATCGTCCCAGCTGTCGATTTGCATTGTGCACCTCCGCACAGTTCATGCGCGTTTATCGCTGTTTCGTTCGCTGACGCAAAGCCCTAGATAGAGCGCAGAACACGGAAACCCCGATACCCGAATGAACGGAGTGATGGATGAACATCCTGCATATCGACAGCGCGATCACCGGCGAGGATTCGGTCTCGCGCAAGCTGACGGCTGAAATCGTGTCCCGGCTGCGCGCCGCCAATCCGGGCGCTGGCGTCACCTATCGCGACCTGAACACGGGCGTGCCGGCGATCGACACCGACTGGTTCAAGGCCGTGCGGCTTGCACCCGCGAACCCGACCGCCGAACAACAGGCGCTGGTCGCCACCTCGGACGCCTATCTGCGCGAGGTTCAGGATGCGGATGTGCTGGTCATCGGCTCGCCGGTCTATAACTTCACCATCACCGCGCAGCTGAAGAACTGGCTGGACCAGATCGCCCGCGCCGGCATCAGCTTTCGCTATACCGAGGCCGGCCCCGAGGGCCTGTTGAAGGGCAAGCGCGCCATCATCGTCTATAGCGCCGCCGGCACGCCGATGGGGTCGGAAATGGATTTCGCCTCGGGCTATCTGCGCTTCATGCTCGGGTTCCTGGGCATCACCGATGTCGAATTCGTCGCCGCCGACCGTCTGGCCTATGACCGCGAGGCGGGGCTGGCCCGCGCCCATGCGGCGATGGACCGGCTGGCCGCCTGAGCGCCGCGCGGGTCCGCGTGAACCATCCGAAACGGCCTTCGTTGACTCGGAGGCCGTTTTTGCATATCAGGACGCCAATTCCCGGAAGGACACCCTTCCGGTCCCCGCTTGCCGGGGATCGCCCCCCGTCAGCGCGTTGCGCCCACGGGGGCGTCATTCATTTGCAACGGACCGCAGGAGGCCCGCCATGTTCGAGAACCTTTCCGACCGCTTGGGCGGCGTGTTCGACCGGCTGACCAAGCAGGGCGCGCTGTCCGAAGATGACGTCACCGCCGCCATGCGCGAGGTGCGCGTGGCCTTGCTTGAGGCGGATGTCTCGCTGCCTGTGGCGCGCAGTTTCGTCAAATCGGTGACGGCCAAGGCCACGGGCGCGGCGGTCACGAAATCGGTCACCCCCGGTCAGCAGGTGGTCAAGATCGTCCATGACGAGCTGATCAGGACCCTTCAGGGCGAGGGGGCACCCGACGCGCTGCGCATCGACAACCCGCCGGCGCCGATCCTGATGGTCGGGCTTCAGGGGTCGGGCAAGACCACGACCACGGCCAAACTGGCCAAACGGCTGACGGATCGTGAGAAAAAGCGCGTGCTGATGGCGTCGCTGGACACCCAGCGCCCGGCCGCGATGGAACAGCTGGCGATCCTTGGCCAGCAGATCGGCGTCGATACCCTGCCGATCGTGCCGGGCGAAAACGCCGTTCAGATCGCGAAACGCGCGAAACAACAGGCGACGCTGGGCGGCTATGACGTCTATATGCTGGACACCGCCGGTCGTCTGCATATCGATCAGGTGCTGATGGACGAGGTGCAGGCCGTCCGCGATGTCGCCAATCCGCGTGAAACCCTGTTGGTCGTCGACGGTCTGACCGGTCAGGACGCGGTCAATGTCGCCACCGAATTCGACGGCAAGGTCGGGATTTCCGGCGTCGTGCTGACCCGGATGGATGGCGACGGGCGCGGCGGTGCGGCACTGTCGATGCGCGCCGTGACCGGCAAGCCGATCCGCTTTGTCGGTCTTGGCGAAAAGATGGACGCGCTGGAAACCTTTGACGCGCAGCGCATCGCCGGCCGCATTCTTGGCATGGGCGACATTGTCGCGCTTGTCGAGAAAGCGCAGGAAGTGCTTGAGGTCGAGCAGGCCGAGCGCATGATGAAGCGCTTCCAGAAGGGTCAGTTCAACATGAACGACCTGCGCAATCAGCTGGAACAGATGCAGAAAATGGGCGGCATGCAGTCGATCATGGGCATGATGCCGGGCATGGGCAAGATGGCCAAACAGGCCGAGGCCGCCGGCCTTGACGACAGCGCCCTGCGCCGCCAGGTGGCGCTGATCAATTCGATGACGAAAAAGGAACGCGCCAATCCCGACATGCTTCAGGCCAGCCGCAAAAAGCGCATCGCGCTTGGCGCCGGCATGGATGTGGCCGAGTTGAACCGGCTTCTGAAGATGCAGAAGCAAATGGCTGATACCATGAAGAAACTCGGCAAGATGGGCAAGGGCGGCATGCTGAAACAGGCGATGCGCGCGATGTCGGGCAAGGGCGGCGGTCTGCCCGATATGGGCGATGTCGATCCGGCGAAAATGGCCGAGGCCACCAAGATGCTGCAGGATCCCAAGGGGATCGGCGGCCAGTTGGGCGGCATGGGGCTGCCTGGCGGCCTGTCCGGCCTGTTCGGAAAGAAGAAATAACCACCGCTATGTCCGAACTTTGCGTAACAGTTCCGGTGATCGAGACAGAGCGGCTTATCCTGCGGGAACCGCGCCTGTCGGACCTGGATGCTTTCGTGGCATTCGGCCAGTCGGAACGTGCGAAATTCGTCGGCTACCCAATGCAGCCTTGGCAATCGTGGAACGGGCTGCTGATCGTCATGGGCCATTGGATCGCACGCGGCTTCGGCTGGTGGATGCTGGAAGACAAGGCCAGCGGCAAGACCGCCGGCCGCGTCGGCATCGGCTATCACCTCGACTGGCCCGAACCCGAACTCGGCTGGCATCTCTACGACGGCTTTGAAGGCAAAGGCCTCGCCTATGAGGCGGCCGTCGCCGCCCGCAACCACGCCTATTTGGAAATGGGTTTCGGCCCGCTGATCTCTCTGGTCGACAACGACAATACAGCCTCGGCCAAACTTGCCCGGAAACTTGGCGCGACACCCGAGGCCGAGACCAATATCCGGGGCGATGCCTGCATCATCTTCCGTCACCCGAAGGTGATCCTGTGACCCGCTTATTCTTCTTCACGCAAATATCCTCGGGGGTGTGGGGGCAGACAGCCCCCGCTGCCTGCCGCGCCATCGGAGCCCGCGCATGACCAACCCGACCGCCCGCGCCGCAGCCCTTTTGAAAGAGCATCGTGCCAGCATCGACCGGCTGGACGCGATCCTGGTCTATACGTTGGCCGAGCGCTTCAAGCACACGCAGAATGTCGGCCGCCTCAAGGCCGAACACGACCTTCCGCCGTCCGATCCCGCCCGCGAGGCGGCCCAGATCGAGCGGCTGGAACGCCTCGCGCGCGAGGCCGACCTGGACCCGGAATTCGCGCGCAAATTCCTGAATTTCGTGATCGCCGAAGTGATCCGCCATCACGAAAGCTACCAAAACTGAGGCCGGGACATCCCGGCCAAACCAGCCATTTCAAAGGAGAAAACCAATGGCAATGAAAATCCGTCTGGCCCGTGGCGGCTCGAAGAAACGCCCGTTCTATGCGATCGTGGCCTCGGATTCGCGCATGCCGCGCGATGGCCGCTTCATCGAAAAACTGGGCATCTATAACCCGCTGCTGCCCAAGGATGCCGAAGACCGCATCAAGATGGACATGGAGCGCGTGCAGTACTGGCTGAGCCAGGGCGCCCAGCCGACCGACCGCGTTGCCCGCTTCCTGGAAGCTGCCGGTGCCAAGCCCAAGACCGAGCGCAAGAACCTGAAAAAAGGTGAGCCGGGCAAGGCTGCCAAGGAACGCGCCGAAAAGCGTGCGGCCCGCGAAGCCGCCGCCAATGCCCCGGCCGAAGAAGCCGCGTCGGAATAATCCATGGCCGAGCGGGTCTGTGTCGGCGCCATCGCCGGTGCCTTTGGCGTCCGCGGCGAGGTAAGGCTGAAAAGCTTTACCTCGCAACCGGATGATATCGCGGCATATTCCCCGCTTTGGACCGAGGATGGAAAACGCATGTTCACCGTCCGCCTGACGCGGCCGGTGACCGGCGGTCTTGGCGCCCGCCTGTCGGGCGTCGACACCCGCGAGGCCGCCGAGGCGCTGAAAGGCGTCACGCTTTGGGCCGATCGCGACAAGCTTCCGGTGCTGCCGGATGATGAATTCTATCATGCCGATCTGATCGGGTTGGCGGTTTATGACACCGGCGGCGTGCTTTTGGGCAAGGTCCGGGCCATTTACGACCATGGCGCCGGCGATATCCTTGAAATCTTTGGTCCCGGCCGCAAGCAGACGCTGCTTTTGCCCTTTACCCGGGCGGTGGTGCCGACCGTGGATCTGAGTGCCGGGCGCATCATCGCCGATCCGCCGGACGAAGACGAAGACGATCAGGAATGACCACGGATCCGACCCAGCCCCCCGGCGACACCCCGGAACCGCGCTCGACGGACCAGAAATCCCATGGTCAAAAGTCGCATGGTCAAAAATCAAATGGCCAGAAATCGCATGGCCAGAAATCGCATGGACGGCTGACGATCCGCGCCAGCCTTCAGCCGCGCGACCTGATGGCCGAACCGCCCGAGGTCAAGGGCGCCTGGACCGCCCGGATCATCACGCTTTTCCCCGAGGCTTTTCCCGGCGTTCTGGGGCTTTCGCTGACCGGCAAGGCGCTGGCCGAGGGGCTTTGGAACCTGCGCACCACCGATCTGCGCCCCTTTGGCATCGGGCGGCACCGCAATGTCGATGACACGCCCGCCGGCGGCGGCGCGGGCATGGTCATCCGTCCCGATGTGATGGACGCGGCGCTGCGCGAGGCGGCGGGGCATGGCGCGGGGGACGGCTTGCCGGTGATCTATCTGTCGCCGCGCGGCAAGCCCTTTACCCAGGCCCGCGCCCGCGAGCTGGCGCAGGGTCCCGGGATGGTGCTGATCTGTGGCCGTTTCGAGGGCGTCGACCAGCGCGTGCTGGACGCCCACGGGGTCGAGGAAATCAGCATCGGCGATTATGTCCTGACCGGCGGCGAACTGGCCGCACAGGTCTTGATCGACGCGACGGTTCGCCTTATACCGCGCGTGCTGGGGAATCAGGCGTCCTTGGCCGAGGAGTCCTTTTCCCCGGATCATGGCGGCCTGCTGGAACATCCGCAGTATACGAAGCCCGCCTTATGGGAAGGCCGCGCGATCCCAGACATTCTGTTGTCGGGGAATCACGCGGCTATTGCCACATGGCGGCGCGACATGGCCGAAAGGCTGACCAAGGAACGCCGCCCCGACCTGTGGCGGGCATATGTCGAAAGACCTATGGACCCGGCAAAGGACCGACAGCTCTCGGGCGCATCAGACCAATCGCGGAACCACCGCGAGAGAACAGAGGAACCAAAGCGATGAACCTGATCGCCCAACTGGAAGCCGAGCAGATCGCCTCGCTCGGCAAGGAAATCCCGGATTTCAAAGCCGGCGACACCGTCCGCGTCGGCTATAAAGTGACCGAAGGCACCCGCACCCGCGTACAGATGTACGAGGGCGTCGTGATCTCGCGCAAGGGCGGCGGCATCGGCGCGTCCTTCACCGTGCGCAAGATCTCGTTCGGCGAGGGTGTCGAGCGCGTCTTCCCGCTTTACTCGACCAATATCGATTCGATCACCGTCGTGCGCCGTGGCCGCGTTCGCCGCGCCAAGCTGTATTACCTGCGCGATCGCCGCGGTAAATCGGCCCGTATCGCCGAGGTCAGCAACTACAAGCCCAAAGCCGACGCCAAGGCCTGAGGAGACGCGCCATGAAAGCAGACATCCATCCCGACTACCACCTGATCGAGGTCAAGATGACCGACGGCACCACCTATGCCGTGCGCTCGACCTGGGGCAAGGAAGGCGACACCATGTCGCTGGACATCGACCCGACCTCGCACCCCGCCTGGACCGGCGGCTCGGCCAAGCTGATGGACACCGGCGGCCGCGTGTCGAAGTTCAAGAACAAATACGCCGGCCTGGGCTTCTGATCTTTTTCGCCCTGGCACGACATGCAGACGCCGCCCCGAAAGGGGCGGCGTTCTTCGTTTGCGCGGGCGGTGGGCGGCTCGGTGGGGCGGACGGGACCGGCCGTGCCCCTTAGAACGGATTGCCGAACAGCGGCATCCAGACATGCGCCCGTGGCGCGGTGTTCAGCGGGCGCCCCGTCACCTGACCATTGCCGGTGTCGATGACCACGCGGCCGTCCAGATATTCGCGCAGGACCGGCCCCTGGGCGCTGCGGTAATCCGACAGCGCGATGGTCGCATAGCCGCGCGGGCGGGCGGGGGGTGTGACGGCGATGTTCATTGCGCGTATCCTTTGGTGTCCAGCCGTTCGATGAAGGTGTCCCAGATCGCCGGGTCACGGTTGCGCATCAGCTCATGCGCGGCCTCGAACGGCTCGCAGGTCATCAGCCGCAGCGGGATATCCGAAATCCGATGCGGCTTGCCCGTGCGGCGGTCGATCAGGCTGACCGCGTAGCGGGCGCGGGCGGGCATGGCGACCCGCAGCGCGCGATCGGCAAAGGCCGACAGATGGTTCAGCATGGTCATCTTCTGGCTCCTTCCCAGGGCTGAAATCTTCGGGGCTGTTCCCGATGCATTAATTACGACACGATAAGTCGTGTATTGCAAGACAAATCTACAGTCATCTGATCGTGATTAAATATCCGGCTGTTTTCAGCCGCTTGTGGAACATGTCGTTAATGTTTCGCGGATGGCCTCCATGGCAAAAACATCGCATCTTTGGCGATTCGCCGCCCGGTTGCGCTTTTCTTCGCGCGTCCGCCGGCCTATGGTCCGGGCGCATTTTCCGGGCCATCGCAGGGGGATTCGTGGCGCATATCATCGTTGTCGGGAACGAGAAGGGCGGCTCTGGCAAGTCCACGACCTCGATGCATGTGGCGACGGCGCTGGTGCGCATGGGCCACCGGGTCGGCGCGCTGGACCTTGACGTGCGCCAGCGCAGCTTTGCCCGCTACCTTGAAAACCGCGCCGCCTATGCCGCGCGCGAGGGGCTGGACCTGCCCATGCCGATCCTTGGCCAGCTTGAGTCCGAGACCGCCGGCGGCACCGATCCGCTGTCCAAGGCCGTGGCCGAACTGGACGCGGTCAGCGATTTCGTCCTGCTGGACTGTCCCGGTTCGCATACCCGGCTTAGCCAGATGGCGCATACGCTGGCCGATACGCTGATCACGCCGATGAATGACAGCTTCGTCGATTTCGACCTGCTGGCCCGCCTGACGCCCGAGGGCAAGGTGCTTGGCCCCTCGATCTATGCGGAAATGGTCTGGGCGGCGCGGCAGTTGCGGGGCGAGGCCGGCGCCGGTCCCATCGACTGGCTGGTGCTGCGCAACCGCCTCGGCACGCAGGCCATGCACAACAAGCGCAAGGTCGGCGGCGCGCTGGCGACGCTGTCGAAGCGCATCGGCTTCCGCGTCGCCCCCGGCTTTTCCGAGCGCGTGATCTTTCGCGAACTTTTCCCGCGCGGGCTGACGCTGCTGGACCTGAAGGATGTCGGGACCGAACAGCTCAGCATGTCCAACATCGCCGCGCGGCAGGAATTGCGCGAACTTATCGCAGAGTTGAACCTTCCCGGGGTCAGCGTCGCCTTTTGACGCAGTCGCCGCCATTGTTGCGGCCTCACGCCATCGCTATGCTGCCGGCGGACTGCTGAGGAGCGGATGATGACGGCGGCACGCCGGACACCGATGGTCGTAATGACGGCGCTTGCGCTGATGCTGTGCCTGCCGGGCGTGGCCCGAACCGAAACGGCGGGCGCGACCGAGCAATCCGAACTGCCGCTGGTGACGCTGGCCACGGCCGAGGTGACGCCCGTGCAGGCGCGGGTTCCCGTCTCGGGCTCGCTGGTGGCGCGGCGGCAGGTGCAGGTCCATGCCAATGTCGCGGGCTACGAGATCACCGAAGTCATGGCCGAGGTTGGCGACAGCGTGCGCGCGGGCGACGTGCTGGCGCGGCTGTCCGAGGACGCGCTGGCGGCGCAACTGGCGCAGGCCGATGCCGAATATCGCCGATCCGAGGCCGCGGTGCGGCAGGCGCAAAGCCAGATCGACAGCGCGGTGGCGACGCTGACCGAGGCCGCCTCGACGCTGGAGCGCACGCGCAGCCTGCGCAAATCCGGCAATGCCAGCCAGGCGGTGCTGGATCAGGCCGTTGCGGCGGGCGCATCGGCGCAGGCGGCGGCGGCGCTGGCCGCGGACGGGCTGGGCGTGGCCGAGGCCGCGCGGGCGCAGGCCGACGCCTCGCGCCGGCTGGCGCGGCTGAACCTTGGCTATGCGCGCATCATTGCGCCGGTCGATGGCGTGGTCGTGGCGCGCGGTGCCGAACTGGGCGCGATCCCGGGCACCGGCGGCGATCCGCTGTTCACGCTGGTCGACAAGGGCGAGATCGAGCTGGCGGGCGATGTGATCGAAACCGCGCTGAACGGCCTCAAGCCCGGCGATCCGGCCGAGATCGCGGTGGCAGGCGTCGGGCCGGTCACCGGCAAGCTGCGGCTGCTGCCGGCCTCGGTCGACCCGATGACGCGGCTGGGGCTGGCGCGGATCGCGCTTGACCCCGATCCGCGGCTGCGGGTCGGGCTGTTCGCACAGGGCTGGATCGTGACCGAGCGGCGCGAGGCGCTGACCGTGCCGCTGACCGCCATCCTTGCCGATGCGAAAGGCGAGCGGGTGCAGGTGGTCAGGAACGGCGTGGTCGAGACGCGCCCCGTGCGCGGGGGCCTGATCTGGCAGGGCCGCCGCGAGGTGCTGGAAGGGCTGAAGCCCGGCGAACAGGTCGTCGCCCGCGCCGGGGCGTTTTTCGCCGATGGCGACCGGCTGCGCGTGGCGCCATGAATTTTTCGACCTGGTCCATCCGGCGGCCGGTCCCGGCCATCGCGGCCTTTCTGGTCTTGCTGATGATCGGGCTTTACAGCTTCAGCCGGCTGGCCGTCACGGCGATGCCGAATATCGACCTGCCGCTGGTCAGCGTCAGCGTCGCGCAGCCCGGCGCCGCGCCTTCGGAACTGGTGCGGCAGGTGATCCAGCCCATCGAGGACGAGATATCAAGCATCGTCGGCGTGCGGCATATTTCCTCGACCGCGACCGACAGCGCCGCCAGCATCGTCGTCGAGTTCGAGCTTGAGACCGATACCGACCGCGCGGTGAACGACGTCAAGGACGCCGTCGCCAATGTCCGCGCCGACCTGCCGGAATCGATCATGGAACCGCTGGTCAAGCGCATCGACGTGTCCGGCATGGCGATTCTGACCTATGCCGTCAGCGACCCGGGCCGCAATATCGAACAGCTTTCCGATTTCGTCGATGACGTGGTGGCGCGTGACCTGTCTGACGTGCCAGGCGTCGCCAGCATCGAGCGCATCGGCGGCGCCGACCGCCAGATCAATGTCGATCTGGACCCGGGCCGGATACAGGCCTTTGGGCTGACCGCGGCGGAAATCTCGGACCAGTTGCGGGCCAAGAACATCGACATGGGCGGCGGCCGCGGCGACATGGCGGGGACCGAATACACCATCCGCGCGCTGGGATCGGCTGCCGATGTGGCGCGGCTGGCAGAGACGCCCATCCTGATCGGGCAGGGGCGCACGGTGGCGCTGGACCAGCTTGGCACCGTCAGCGACGGCGCCAGCGAAGAGCGCAGCTTCGCCCTGCTGGACGGCAAGCCGGTGGTGGCCTTCGGCGTCTTTCGCGGCAAGGGCGAATCCGATCTGGTGGCGGGCGACGGCACCAAGGCGCGCGTGGCCCGGATCATGGCCGCCCATCCCGGCATGCAGATCACGCTGATCGACGATGCGACGACGCATACCTCGGGCAGCTACCGCTCGACCATGGACACGCTTTACGAGGGCGCGGCGCTGGCGGTGATCGTGGTATTCCTGTTCCTGCGGAACTGGCGCGCGACGATGATCGCGGCGGTGGCGCTGCCCTTGTCGATCATCCCGACCTTCTTCGTCATGTCATGGCTGGGCTTCACGCTGAACGGCATCAGCCTGCTGGCGATCACGCTGGTCACCGGCATCCTGGTCGACGATGCCATCGTCGAGATCGAGAATATCGTGCGCCACATCAACATGGGCGTCCCGGCCTATCGCGCCAGCATGGAGGCCGCGAGCGAGATCGGCCTGACCGTCATCGCCATCAGCTTCTCGATCATCGCGGTCTTTGCGCCGGTCAGCTTCATGGGCGGGATTCCGGGGCAGTATTTCAAGCAGTTCGGCTTGACGGTGGCGGTCTCGGTGCTGTTTTCGCTGCTGGTGGCGCGGTTGATCACGCCGATGCTGGCCGCCTATTTCCTGCGCGACACCATGCGTCATGCCGAGGAAAAGGACGGTCCGGTGCTGCGCCGGCTGATGGCGGTGCTGGGCTGGACCATGCGTCATCGCGGCTTGACGCTGCTGATGGGGCTTGGCGTCTTTGCCGGCTCCATCTGGTCGGCGACGCTGCTGCCGACCGAGTTCATCCCGGATCAGGATGTCGGCCGCAGCCAGATCTCGATCGAACTGCCGCCCGGCGCCACCGTCGGCGATACCGAGGCGGCGGCGCGCATGGTCTCGCAGCGGATCGGGGCGGTGGCGGATGTGCGCTCGGTCTTCGTGAATGGCGGCGATGGCGGCGTCACCAAGGCGCGGTTGCAGGTGAATTACGGGCCGAAGGACGAACGTCCGCGTTCAAGCTTTGCCATCGAGGACGAGTTGCGGCGGGACCTTGCGGACATTCCCGACATGCGGATCGAGTTCCTGAACGAGGCCGGCGCCTCGGACCTGTCCTTCGCCGTGCTGGGCGACAGCGACGAGGGCGCGTTGCAGGCCGCCGAGCGGCTGATGGGCGCCATGCGCGGCCTGCCCGAGCTGCGGGGGATCAGTTCCTCGGCCAGCCTTGAACGCCCCGAGATCCAGATCCGGCCGCGCCCCGAGATCGCCTCGCAGCTTGGCGTGACCGCCAGCGCGCTGGCCACGACCATGCGCGTGGCGACGCTGGGCGAGAACGAGTCGAACCTTGCCAAGTTCAACACCGGCATGAAGCAGATCCCGATCATGGTGCGCCTGAACGAGGCCGCGCGCCGCGACATGCCGGTACTGCGGAACCTGCGCGTGCCGAGCACGGCGGGCCAGGTGCCGCTGGAGGCGGTGGCCGATATCTCGGTCTCGGCCGGGGCGACCGAGATTCAGCGCTATGACCGCCGCTATCGCACGACGATATCCGCCAACCTTGCCGGGGGCGCGCTGCTGGGGCCGGTCAATGCCAAGGTCGAGGCGCTGCAAAAGACCGTCGCGCTGCCGGCGGGAACCGAGATCCAGGCCTCGGGCGATGCCGAGATCATGGGCGAGGTGTTCCAGGCCTTTTCGGTCGCGATGATTTCGGGCGTGGTGCTGACCTATGTCGTGCTGGTGCTGCTGTTTCACAATTTCGTCACGCCGGTCTCGATCCTGATGTCGCTGCCGCTGGCGATTGGCGGCGCCATCCTTGCGCTGTTCCTGACCGGCAATTCGATCAGCATGGCGGTGGTGATCGGTTTCTTGATGCTGATGGGCATTGTCACCAAGAACGCCATCATGCTGGTCGAATTCGCCGTCAGCGCCATGGAGCAGGGCGTTCAGAAGCGTGCGGCGATCCTGGACGCGGTCCACAAGCGCGCCCGGCCCATCGTGATGACCACCATCGCGATGACGGCGGGCATGGTGCCATCGGCCATCGGCACCGGCGAGGGCGCCGAGTTCAGCGCGCCCATGGCCATTGCGGTAATCGGGGGGCTGTTGCTGTCCACGCTGCTGTCGCTTTTGTTCGTGCCGTCGCTGTTTTCCGTCATCCATGGCGCGCAGGCGCGGGTGTCGGGATGGCTGGTGCGGCGGCTGGGGCTGAATGCGGCGTCGGAGTCGCCCGGGGAGTGACGCCGGACCGGGGCTCTGCCCCGGACCCCGGGATATTTCTGGCATGAAAGAAATAAGGGGGCCGGTCAGGGCCCCCTTTTCGTTTCGTGACGGCGGCTGGCGTCAGGCCAGCATGCCCATCGGGTTTTCCAGATGGTTGACGATGGCTTGCAGAAGCTGCGCGCCAAGGGCGCCGTCGATCACACGGTGGTCGACCGAGAGCGTCATCGACATGACGTTGCGGATGACCACCTCGCCATTCTCGACCACCGGGGTTTCGATGCCGGCGCCGACGGCGAGGATCGCGCCATGCGGCGGGTTGATGACCGCGTCGAAGTTTTCGACCCCGAACATGCCGAGGTTCGAGATCGCGAAGCTGCCGCCCTGATATTCATGCGGCGCCAGCTTCTTGGTCTTGGCACGGTTGGCGAGGTCCTTCATTTCGGCCGAAAGCGCCGACAGCGTCTTTTGCTGCGCGTCCTTCAGGACCGGGGTGAAGAGGCCGCCTTCGACCGCCACGGCAACCGCCACGTCCGAGGGCTTGAGCTTGAGGATGCGGTCGCCGGCCCAGACGGCATTCGCGTCCGGCACCTCTTGCAGGGCGAGCGCGCAGGCCTTGATGACGAAGTCGTTGACCGACAGTTTTACGCCGCGGCCTTCGAGCTGCTTGTTCAACTGGGCGCGGAACTTCATCAGCGCATCCAGCTTGGCCGAGCGGCGCAGGTAGAAATGCGGGATGGTCTGCTTGGCCTCGCCCAGACGCGCGGCGATGGTGCGGCGCATGCCGTCCAGCGTGACCTCTTGCGTGGGGCGGTCGGCATACATCTTGAGGATGGTTTCCGCCGAGGCGCCGGTGGGTGCGGCAGCCTTGGCAGGCGCTGCGGCCGCGGGTGCGGCAGCGGCGGCCGGGGCCGGGGCGGCACCGGGTTTCGCGCCTTCGACATCGGCCTTGACGATCCGGCCATGCGGGCCCGAGCCGGCGATGCCGGCAAGGTTCACGCCTTTTTCCGCCGCGATGCGGCGCGCCAGCGGCGAGGCGAAGACGCGCCCGCCATCGGCGGCTTTCGGCGCCGCCGGGGCAGGGGCCGCGGCTGCGGCTGCCGCGGGTGCGGCGGCGGGGGCTGCCTCGGCCTTGGCGGCGGGGGCCGCGGCGGCTTTCGGCGTGCCGATATCGGCGGCGCTTTCGCCCTCTTCCAGCAGGACCGCGATGGGGGTGTTCACCTTGACCCCGGCCGAGCCGTCGGGGACGAGGATCTTGCCAAGGATGCCCTCATCCACGGCCTCGAATTCCATCGTCGCCTTGTCGGTTTCGATCTCGGCGATGATATCGCCGGATTTCACCGCATCGCCTTCTTTTTTCAGCCATTTCGCCAGCGTGCCTTCCTCCATCGTCGGAGACAGGGCGGGCATCAGAATTTCGGTTGCCATGTGTCAGTTCCCCCGCTCAGGCTTTCGCTTCGGCATAAATGTCGGTCCAGAGCTCTTCCAGCGGCGGCTCGGGGCTTTCCTTCGAGAATTCGGCCGAGTCGTTGACGATCTCTTTGATTTCCTTGTCGATGGCTTTCAGATCGTCTTCGCTGGCATGTTTGCCCTGCAACAGCAGCTCGCGCACATGTTCGATCGGGTCGCGCTCGTCGCGCATCTTTTGCACCTCTTCGCGGGTGCGGTACTTGGCCGGGTCGGACATCGAGTGGCCGCGATAGCGATAGGTCATCACTTCCAGGATGTAGGGACCCTTGCCCGCGCGGCAATGCGCCACGGCCTTTTCGGCGGCGGCCTTGACGGCCAGCACGTCCATGCCGTCCACTTGCTCGCCGGGGATGCCAAAGGCCTCGCCACGACCGTAAAGCGTCGTCGACTTGGTCGAACGCTTCATCGAGGTGCCCATGGCATATTGGTTGTTCTCGATCACGAAGATGACCGGCAGGTCCCACAGCTCGGCCATGTTATAGGCCTCATAGACCTGGCCCTGGTTCGAGGCGCCGTCGCCGAAATAGGCGAAGG